>Ga0214474_1000210_pt1 | contig 30247 bp, 21 predicted proteins | sample RVTome_2_FD_187335 | JGI IMG/M metagenome (GOLD analysis project Ga0214474, IMG submission 187335) | Soil microbial communities from uranium-contaminated site in the Upper Colorado River Basin, Wyoming, United States - RVT95D214 HiSeq ... | reverse complement strand
CTTTGAGCGCTTCCTCAATAGCCATAGCCAAAGAGGTCCCCCCCGGCTCAAATTCAACACGGTCATAGCCGTCACAATTAGTATAAAAGCTACAAATCCTTGCATAAAGTGGTGCATTTCTCCTCTGCGCGTCATGCAAGCGCTCCAACGTTAAAATGCCGGCACCCTCGGCAACGACAAGGCCATCGCGATTTTTATCAAAGGGCGCGTAGGCATTTTCAGGGGTATCGTTTTTCCTTGAAAGAAGATCGTACGTATTACAGCACAGAAGGGCATACGGGGTCACCGGAGCTTCCGTGCCGCCTGCTAAGACCAAATCCAACTTTCCCCGCTCTAAGGTTCTTGCCCCATAGGCAATGGCCATCAGGGAACCGGCGCGATCGGCAACAACGGTCTTCGAATAGCCTTTGATGCCATAAAATATGGATATTTGTCCCTGGGGGGCAGCTGGGAACCAGGCCGAAGCCATATAGGGGCTGACACCCTCACGTCCTTCCAAATAGAGATCCCTTAATTCCGTTTCTGCAAAAAGCCAGCCGCCGAGTGTATTACCCATAAAGATCCCTGTTCGATGCAGATTAAAATTGTGTAGGTCAATCTTTGCATCCTTAAGGGCCAAATCAGAGGTCACCAGGGCCATGTGCGAGAAAAGGTCAATTTTTTTCAAGAGTCGGGCAGAAAAGCCATTTTTATAAGACTCTAGGTTATTGACCTGACCGGCAATTCGCGAGGGGTAAAGCGAAGAATCAAAACGTGTTATAGGACTGACAAAAGACCTTCCCTCCTGCACATGGTGCCAGAAGTCTGCTGTGCCGATTCCGGGTGGTGCTACGACCCCCATTCCTGTAATTACGATGTCTTGCATGGCGTTTCCTCCCAGCGCTTTAGTATTAATGAAGAGTGAAGCCCGGAAAATCCTGAGCTTGTCTTGAGGATATAATCTACCTTTTCTTTTCTGCCGGTATTTGGAATGTAATCCAAGTCACACTGCGGATCAGGGACTTCCTGGTTAATAGTGGGCGGCAGAAAGTTATGTTTAAATATCAAAGAGCAGGCTACCAGCTCCACTGCGTTCGCCGCCGCCAAGGGATGGCCGAACATAGATTTTAAGGAACTAATAGGGATATGATAGGCAAGGTCTTGAAAGACCTTCTTATATGCGGCCGTCTCAAAGATATCATTCTGTTTTGTTGATGAACCATGGGCATTAATATACCCAATTTTATCCGCGGTAATACCGGCATCTTCTAATGCCAAGTTTATACACTCAGCCATTGCTTCCCCATCGGCGGGGAGATCGGTCATGTGAAAGGCATTATTACACGTCCCATAGCCCAGGATCTCGGCATAAATCTTTGCCTTGCGCCTCAAGGCATGTTCCAGTTCCTCCAAGATTAAGATGCCGCAGCCTTCGGAAATGACGAAGCCGTTGCGTCGATCATCAAAGGGACGCGAGGCCTTGGCCGGCTCGTCGTTGAGGGTAGAAAGTACATTGACAACATCAAAGGCGCCGAAGGTAATCGGTGTGAGAGGGGCTTCGGAGGCACCGGTGACGACTACATCCTGCCTTCCGTCCTGGATCATCTCAAAAGACAACCCCACAGAATCGGTGCCGGCAGTGCATCCAGTAGAAACGGTGGTACAGATACCGTTTAATTTCCAACGATTAGTGATCTCGCTTGATGGTGTATTAAACATCGAGGCATCATAGAGATCGGGACGAACGAGACGGGGATCAATCGGTTCTTTGCCATTATTGGTAACGCGCAAGAATTCCTCTTCCATATATTTTGTGCCGCTGATGGCATTCGCCAAGATTACACCCACCCGCCTTTTGTCCACTTGATTGAAATCCAGAGAGGCATGCTCAATGGCCATCTCTGCAGCCGCTACGGCAAATTGCACATAACGATCCATCCTTTGCGCAGTTTTCTCATCGAGGCCGAATTGCTGGGGAGCGAAATCTTCCACCTGTGCCGCTACCTGGGAATGGAATCGTGAAACATCGAAATTGGTTACCTTCTTTGTTACAGAGACGCCCCGGGAGATATTTCGCCAGAACGCATCCAGACCGACGCCGCTCGGTGCGATTATTCCTAAACCGCTGACAACGACCCTCTTTTTCATTATTCCTCTTCCCTCGTTACCTTAAAAACTATCTTGCCTTTATCAGGGCAGGTTACAGTATCTATGGAATCAGGATTCTGCATAAAAAAAAACTTTGCACCGAAATTAAGACCGAAGAGTGCCGGAAACAGGAGGTGATATGCAGCCCCGCAAAAACCCTCCTTGCATTTCAACCCCTCAAACTCAAACTGATCGCCCAGCTTATACCCATACGTACAGTTGCCCCTCTCCTGAACCACCTCTACCAAGAGTTTTTTCGGCCGGGGCCCCGCATAATTCTGGTCTTGCGGTATTACGGCGGTATTGCCGTCATAACTCAGCACCTCAGCTAGAAACTCCAGCTTCCCGCCGTCCGGGCACGTCACGTGCAGTGAGCGCTGGTTCTCCATGAAGGGGAAGCAGGCGGCAAAACTCAACGAATAGACGACGGGGAAGAGGGCGTGCGCCAGGCCCAAGCAGAAATGCTCTGGGGGATGGGTGAAATCCTCCAGCATTATCACGTCGCCCATATCGTAATCGTGATAGCATCTCCCCTCTACTTTGGTAACGGTAAGCTTTAACTTAGGAAACGGCGTATTCACCATGGCTAACTCATCAGCTCCTGGGTTTGACTGATCAATTCAGCTTCACTGAGGAACCTTCCGCCCCTTTCCACATCGTGCACCATCTGGACAAGCATTTCATTGAGGGGGGCTTTCTGCCCAACCGAGGCAGCAAGATTGACAAACTCTCCGTTGATACAATCTATTTCCGAAGGACGTTTTCGACGGATGCTCTGCAAGATTGAGCCATACAACGGCTCCTTGCTTAAATTGAGCATTATCGTCGAGAATATCTTTGCTGCTTCATTCAGTGGCATAGAGACAAGGTGAGAAAGACGCTCCACAGGGAAGGTGGGCAAAGAGGATAATGCAATATTTGCCTTAGTGACTAGATCCAAGCCCTCCTGCCAAATGCGAACACTGATTTTGCAGAGGGGAATATGACAAAATGTTTCCTGCATGCTCTTTCCCACGATCGCTGGCAGGCAGTTGTTGGCGTTGATGAATAATTTGAGCCATTTCATACCCCCTATATCGCCGCTTTCAGGGGAGGGGAATATCTTAGATGTCACCTTAGTGATCTCGTGCAGCATGTCGTTTGGACCTGCATTCGCTTGCCCCATGATCCAATCACCTTCAAAGTTATGTACGATCTTGCCCGGCGCCAGGTATGTCGCCCCAAACATCACGATGCTGGGGAAAAGCCTCTGTGCGCCTAAACGCTCGGCAATAATCCTTTCTGCCCTGACGCCATTCTGGACAGATATCACCGGTACATCTTTGAGATATGCAAAATTTTGTGTCATTGATTTTTCTAGATCTGGGATCTTGGTAGCCAAAATGGCTAGATCCACCTGCTCCTCCAGCTGGTCTTTAACGGGCATCCTGACGCACAGCCTTCCGCGGGCACCCTCTATGGTGAGGCCGTTTTGCGCAAGAGGGGTGATGTGCTCCGGGTGTGTAACCAGCATCACCTCTTCACCTTTGTCAACCAGATACCCTGCTACCAATCCCCCGATAGCGCCTGCTCCGATAACAGCCACTTTCATCGTGGATCCGCTAGCCCTTTTGAGTCTGATTTACCCCCCTAAACGCAGAAAATAATTATATTTTACTATTAAATTTTAACTATTTAATTTTTAATACTATATCGAGGCGGGCTTGTCAATAAAAAAAATTAGAAAAATGAGGTATTTTTTAAAAGTGGCTTACGAGGTTAAATTTATCTGTAAAATTGCGGGGTTAGTAAGGGGCTGCGTTTTTATCTGGTTGCTATGCGGGGATACTATTATGAGGTAGGTGGCTACTGGGTATTTTATCCTGTTTTCCTTTACCCTCACATTCCTTTATGAGCCCTTCCAACTCTCTCTTTTTTTGCCAGTCCTGAGTATACTCCAAGGCCTTTCTGAAGTGGAATAGGGCGATTTCCCGTTGCCCCTTCTCTTTGAAGTAAAGGCCGAAATTTTCATGCGACAGGTCCAAGACCCCCTTTTTATCGTAGATGACACCGAGGTTGTAGTATAACTCCACCCTGCCAGGGTCTATTTCCAACACCTGATGGTAGAGAGAGAGGGCATCATCCCATCGGCCCTTTTCTTGATTCGCCTGGGCCAGGTAATAGAGGATGGTGGTGTCGTGCGGGAAGGTGCGTACGGTGTCCTTCAGGGTATCGAGGGCCTTGTCCACCTCTTTTGCCTCGAAATAGGCTATACTCAGCTCGCGCCATATAAGAACGTCCTTTGGCGAGGCCTTGAGGGCCTCAGATAGGTGTGCAATAGCCTCTTGAGGCCTGCCCGCCATGAGATAGGACAACCCCAGGCCGTAAAGGAGATCAACATCCCCTGGTTTTTCCCTCAGCAGTGAGGAGAAGTGGTTGATCCCTTCCAGCCCTCCCTTTTCCCTGAGGAAAAGCCGTATCTGCATCTTTTGCAAATCTCCGGCTGAGGGGGGGGGCGTTCCGAGGGATTTAGGCGTGGCCGTAAAGGTGTCCGATAAATAGGTGATTCGCTCGTCGATTCCCGGATGCGTGGAGAGGTAGGTGGGGATATCGGGCGCGATAGCCCGTTGCCAGCGATAGATCTTTTTGAGAAAGGTCACCATGGCCTGGGAGCCATATCCGGCATCGGTCAGGTATTTGATCCCCTTTTGATCCGCCTCAGCCTCATTCTCCCTGGTATATTTGAGCATCAAGGATTGGGCCATGGCCATGGCGCCAGTGGTCAGGGTAGCGGCTCCCTTGGCGTCTCTGGTGAGGAAGGCGCCGGCAATGATGGCTGCCAGGGTGAGAAGGGAGAGGCGCTTGGCCCTGTCCATTGCCTTGTCGATATGACGCAGGACGCTATGCGCGATCTCATGGCCGATGACCCCGGCCAATTCATCCTCTGAATCCACAAATCGTATGAGCCCGCTGGTGACAAAGATGTGCCCCCCAGGGATGGCAAAGGCGTTGGGCTCCTGCTCCTTGACCACATAAAAGTGATAGTCAAAGCGGCGACCATGGACCTCCTCTAGAAGGCGTCTGCCAATCTGATCTACATATTCGGTGATAAGGGGGTCATTGACCATATCCACATTCTGCTGGATCTGGAGGGCCAATTTGTCCCCCATTTCCTTTTCTTCCTTGACGGTCATAGAGGCGAGCCCTGATGAGGGGGGTAATACGGTCACCATAAAACAGAGGATTATAGGGATGACGATAGGTCTCATGGCACGGGATAAAAATGCCTGTACGCTCATAACGATCTACTCCTCATCTAGCTGGAAGAACTTTTTCACCATGTCCACGTATGCCTCCCCTTCGGAATCGTGGCCTGTCTTCTTCAGCTGGGTGATGGGGCCGTGGAGGATCTTATTAATAATGGCCTGGGAGAGGGCCTCCATGGCCTTTTGCTCCGTTGCCGAGAGTCGGGGGAGGGCAGCAAGGGTCTTTGCCAACTCTTTTTTCCGCATCTTCTCCATCTTCTCTTGTAACGAGACGATAGTCGGTACTACCTCCAAGGACTCATACCATCGGCAGAACTTCTCAACCTCGGTTGCAACGATCGCTTCTGCCCTGCGGGCCTCTTGTAGGCGGTCTTTGATATTTGCCTCCGCTACCTCCTGCAGGTCATCGATATCATAGAGGTAGACGTTATCAATAGTGTTTACCTCTGGATCGATGTCCCTCGGTACTGCGATATCGATGAAGAAAAGGGGGTTATTCTTTCGCTTCCGGATTATATCGGAGACCTCATCCTTTTTCACGATAAACCCCGGAGAACCGGTGGAACTGATGACGATATCGGCCCGCAAAAGGGCATTGGGGAGTTCTGAGAAGGGGATCGCCTCCCCATGAAATCGTTCGGCCAATTCCATGGCTCGCTCCCATGTTCGATTGGTCACCAAGACCCTTTTGACACCCTCGCGGACCAAGTGTTGAGCGGCCAGTTCACACATCTCCCCGGCACCGACGATCAAGACCTCTCTCTCCTCCACGTGGGCGAAGATCCGCTTTGCCAGCTCCACGGCGACAAAGCTTATTGAAACTGCCCGATTTCCGATGCCGGTCTCGGTCCGCACCCTCTTGGCGACGAAGAAGGCCTTATGGAGCAGTTTGTTCAACAAGGTGCCGGTAGTGCCGCTGGCGTGGGCTGTCCGGTAAGCCTCCTTGATTTGGCCTAAGATTTGCGGCTCCCCCACCACCATGGAGTCAAGGCTCGCGGCTACCCGGAAGATGTGTCTTACCAAATCCTCTCCTTGGAGCACGTAGAGGGTATCCTCGAACGCTGACAGGGGAAGGTGATGCTGAAGGGCGAGAAAGCCCTTAATCTCATCGATGCCCTTCACTGGGTCTCTGGCAGCCGCACATATCTCCACGCGGTTACAGGTGGAAAGGATAAACCCCTCGATAAGGCTCGGGAGGCCTTGGAGCGCCTGCAGATATCGATTCAGCTCCTCCTCTGGAAAGGAGATCCGCTCCCTCACCTCCACAGGGGCCGTCCGATAGTTGAGTCCGACGAGAATGACCTCCCTCATACATCACCTAAACCATGCGGCATAGGTATGGAGCCCTTCCATCAACAGATTCACCCCCAAAAAGGTGAATAGCACGGTTCCGAATCCCACGATGGCCATAATGGCCGCCTTCTTGCCTCGCCACCCGATCATCAGCCGCTGGTGGAGAAGAGCGGCATAGAGCAGCCAGGTAATCAGGGACCAGGTCTCTTTGGGGTCCCAGCTCCAGTATGACCCCCACGCGTACTCTGCCCACACCGCGCCCGTGACGATCCCTATGGTGAGCAGGGGGAAGCCGATGGTCAAGGCTCGATAGTTGACCTCGTCGAGGACCTCCAGGGAAGGGAGTCGTCCTGAAAGGGCCCCCGCACGCTTGGATTTGACGAGTCGCTCCTGGATGAGGTAGGCGACCCCGGCGCAGAAGGCGAGGGCGAAGATGGCATCCCCGAGGAAGGCGAAAGTTACATGAATGGGGAGCCACCAACTCTTGAGGGCAGGGGGGAGGGGAAGGATCTTTTTCGGCAGTGCTGCGGCGCAGATGACCAGCAGGAGGGCCAAAGGAGAAACGAAGGCCCCCAGCATTTCAACCTTAGAGCGCAAGCGTAAGAGCAGGAAGAAACCCACTACCAGCCAGGCGAAGAAAGAGAGAGATTCATGGAGGTTGACCACGGGGGCATGGCCTGCCTCGATATATCTCAGCACGAAGGCAAGGCCGTGGGAGCAAAACCCCACACCCAAAAGAAGCCTGCCTGCCCAGGCAGCCCTCTCGTGGGAGGAGAGGAGATAGACGAGATAGGCTATGGTGCCGCCGAGGTAGAAGCCCAGGGTGAGCTGGAAGAATAAGACGTTCATCACCTCAACCTTTTTGTATTGTTTTCTTTGTTCCGCACTGGCCGACGGGGATTTATCATTTTATTTTAACACAGGTTTGCGGGGAAAGGCTACCAGTTCTTGGTGAGGCGATGAAAGCCCCAGTTCATGGGGAGGTAAAAGAGGGGGTGGATACGAGGGGGCTTGATGATCCTGCGGAAGATCGATTGCACGGAAAAGACCTCCTTCCATATCCTACGCATGCCTTTCTCTAGCTCTTCTGCGCTCAGCAGGAGGGGCTGATAGACGACATTCAAGGAGTCGTACCTCTCCCAATCTCGGTGCAGGATCCTCCCCTCTTTCTCCAACCGCTCAAAGGACTCGGTGCCGGGATAGGGTGTCATGATAAAGGCCAGGGCCCAATCGAGTTGATTTTCCATGATGAAATTGATGGTCTTCTGGAATACGCCGGTGTCGTCATCATCCAGGCCCACGATAAAGGTCCCCATGATCCCTATCCCATAGCCGTGGATCTTCTTGATTGCCTCGCTATACTGAGCAGGCTTGTTGAACCCCTTCTTGATGCGCTTGAGGTTTACCGGGGAGAGGGATTCAAAACCGATGTTGACGGCGATGCAGCCGCTTGCGGCAAAGAGCTTCAGGAGCCTATCATCTTGGCCGATGGAGATCGGGGCATGCCCCCACCACAGAAGGTCATACTCCTTTATCAAAGAGAGGAGTTCTCGAGTAAATTGTTTATTGGAGACTACGTTGTTATCGATGATGTATAAGAGCCTTCTCTTTAAAAAGTACGGGAGGTCTTTGCTGATCAGAGAGAGTAATTGCTTGGCCCAGGGGGGCATGACCGGTCCCCGCCCAAAGATGGCATCGAGCTCCCGGGCGATCTCCCGCAGGGGACGGGTTCGATACCGGTTGCCAAAGAAGCGCGACACCTGGCAGAAATCGCACCGGTGGGGGCAGCCTCGGGTAGTCTCCAACAGTTTCAACGGGAGATAGAGCCGGTGGTTCAAAAGATCTCTCCTCGGCAGGGGGATCATCTCCCCCCCTACCCATCCATTGGATCGGTATATCCTTTGTAATCTTCCCTGTCGGAGGTCCTCCAGGAGCCGGGGCCAGGTTGCCTCGGCCTCACCGATCACCACCGCATCCACATGTGCCAGGGCCTCCTCGGGGAGCACGCTGGCGTGCACGCCCCCCATCACCACCGGTACCCCTCTCCTGCGGAACTCCGCTGCGATCTGATAGGCCCTGGGGGCCACCGGGGTTTGGGCCGTTATCCCCACGAGGTCGGCCTTTTCATCGAAGTTTATCCTTTCATAAGCCTCGTCTACGATCCGTACGTTGCAATCCCCAGGGGTGACCGCGGCCACAGAGGGAAGGTTCAAGAAGCCGAGGCGGAAGAGGAAGGCCTCTTCCTTTTTCCTCTCCCGCTCAGGGGATATAAGGAGGATTTTCATATACGGTATAATCTCCAAAAAATGTTAGATTTTTATTATATCGTGGGGGAGGAGGGAAGTTCAATGGGAAAAGGCATTATGTGAGGAGCCTTTCAAAGGCATTGCAACTCCTCTGGTGTACTATCCAGAATGTAGGAACTAATTTGATTTATCTTTTTGGAATCTATGTTAGGGATGCCTACTACCGTGAATGCAGCCCACAAACTCGCCAGGGGGATTTCCGACTTTTTTGGTTTTTCTGGCTTTACTGGCTTTTCCGGTTTCACTGGTTTTTCTGGTTTCACCGGCTCCACTGGTGTTACTGGTTCCGCTGGCGTCACCGGCGTAGGTTGCGGTGTAGGTGTAGGTGCAGGTACCGGTGTAGGTATCGGGGTGGGTACAGGCACCGGTGTGGGTTCAGGTGTAGATTCGGCAGGTATGAGTTCCGGCAAATAGTGCAGTGAGCATGCCACGATAGGGTATTGGGAACCGGCGACCTTTGCGGGGATCAAGACGTACTCCCCTCCCAAGGGGCAATTGAATCCACTGCGCAGGTATCCCGCATCGATCAATTGCTGAAGGCTGGTTAGCTCGGTATCAGGATGGTCCTGATAATATTGTCGGATGACATTCTGCGTTTCTCCCCTGTCTACATGGCATTGCGTTGCCCGCGCCCTCTGGAGGTAATTGAGATATGAAGGCATAGCGACAGAAGCCAAGACGCCGGCAATGGCTATGACCAACATGAGCTCTATGAGGGTAAATCCTCTCTTGTCTCGTCTGTATCGTCTCATTTGCTGATCTCAGGCACAGGACGCCTTTTGCTGACCTGCATTGCCTTGAATCCGTGCAGCTCAGGATTAGGACAGCTGGCCCAGACATTCGCACCGGTGCCCCTTATCTCATACGGTTTCTTGGTGATCGGGCAGACTATATCTTTACCAGGCACCTTTCCCTCTTGGATGAGTCGGGCAACATGCCAAAGGTTTTTGATACACTGGTCGGTCTGAGCGTCGGTTGCATAGGTGCCTTGTCTGAGGGGCCGTTCCCCTTTAACGGCAGAGATTAACCGAGGGGTTTGTAACGCCATGATGACAAGGGCGGCTAGGATGATCGCCCATTGCACTACCAACCACGCCCTGCTCTTCTTTGCTCGCTTTATCGGCGGCCTTTCCGGCGCCTCAGGGACATAGTCCTCAGCTTGCTCGATCATGCACCTGCTGCAGTACTCAGCCCCTTTTTCATCGGCGTCGAGTTGCTTCCCGCACTTCTTGCATATGGTGCTCGTCTTTGTTTTATCTGTCATGCTGTTACTTTCCTCGTACTACTATCTCGTTTCAAGGACGGTTTTCACCTTCGAGAGCAATATCTCCTTCTTGGTCGGTTTGGTGATATAGTCCACCGCACCAAGCCCCAATCCCCTGTCCATATCTTCTGGATCGGACCGGGATGTCAGGAATATCACCGGGGTCTCTATCCCCTTTTGGCCCTTCATCTCCAGTAGCTTAAAGCCATTCAGGTTCGGCATGTTTACATCCGAGATGATCAGGTCAAATCGCTGTTTGCCCAATTGGAGCAGGGCGCTGACCCCATCTTCTGCAGGGGTTACGGTGTAACCGTAATTTTCCAGGAAGCGGGTTACCAATTTCCGGGAATCTTGGTCGTCTTCAACTACGAGGATCGATATCTTATCCTTTATCTCCTTTTCAGCGATGGGTATGTGGAGACTTTCCTTTTGGGGGTCTTCCTTTTGAGGTTTCTTTTCTTCAAATGCCAATTCCTCCACCAACACCTGCTCGTACACATCCTTCGGCGCAAAAATGAATTTTTTTGCCTTTTCCACTGCATGGGTGCCAATAAGAAAATCTCCCCTGTCTCTGATAAAATTTCTTATCTCAGAAATAGGTACGCCTGAGCGGACCATATCAGCGATCTCGTGATCAAATTTTATTATTTCATATATCCCTTCTCTGCCAAAGTAACCGGTGTTGTTGCACTTTTGACATCCGACAGGATGCGCAACTTTGGATGGCACTTCATCCGTAAATGGTGCAAGCATTGCTCTTTCTTCCGGTGAGATCTGCGCTATCTGCTTGCAATGGGGACAAAGTTTTTTCAGCAACCTCTGGGCAACAACGCCGATGATAGTATCCGCCATGGTCCCCCGGTCAAGCCCCAGTCTCTCAAGACGGAAGATGGCAGTGGTTGCATTGGACGTATGCAACGTCGTGACGGTCAGGTGGCCCGTGCTGGCAAAGTCTATCGACATCTTGGCAGAATATGGATCTCTGACCTCTCCCAAGAATAATACGTCGGGATCCTGCCTCACTGCTGATTTGAGGAGAGATTCAAAGGTTATCCCGGCCTTTTCGTTTACCTGCTGCTGATTGGCATAGGCTATATTGTATTCTACGGGATCTTCAACGGATATCAAGCTTCGTGTTTGACAATCGATATGGGATAGGAAGCTGTAGATGGTCGTCGTCTTCCCTGACCCGGTGGGCCCGACGATCAGGATAACGCCATGGGTTCGATTGGCAAAATCAGCCATGGTATTAACTTGTTTATCCATCATGCCGAGTTCACTCAGGTCTTTTGGTTTGCCGCTCGGTTCCAGCAATCGAATAATGAGGCTTTCACCGTACGGTGTGGACGTAGTAGCCAACCTCAACTTGAAAGTCTTATTATTAATGGTTGCCGCAAAAGATCCGTCCTGCGGTTTCCTTCGTTCGGCCAAATCAAGGCCACCGAGCACCTTGAGCCGGGAAATGAGCATAACGCCGGTGTTCTTCTTCAGGGCAAAAGAATCCTTCAAATCCCCATCAACCCGGAAACGAATGACGGTTTCATCCTCCTTCGGTTCAATGTGGATGTCGCTGGCCCTTTCAGCAACTGCCTTGTTGACCATAGTATTGGCGATATACACAATAGGGTGTTTTTTAATATCCGCTTCCGATATTTGCTCAATCGGCTCTTCGACGGGGAATTGCCTGGTGGGCCCTTCGATTTCTTGTACGGTCCCACCCATAACGATTTTTTTGGCCGGTGTCTCGGCACCAAGATCTGACTTAAACAATAATTCGATATGTTCAGGTTCGGTTACGGCGAGTTTAAGGGCTTTATCCCTTCCGGTTATTTTTCTTAGATTATCCAGGATTTCCAAGTTAAAGGGATTACTCAGTGCAAAGGTGTTCCCATCGCCCCCATTCCCTAAGGCCACGACGAGGTTTGTCTTGCAAAAAGGCATGGGGAGGACCCCCAACTTGACATCATACGGGTTGATTTGGGAGAAATAGGGAAGCTTGAGAAAATCGGCGATATATTTGGCCATCTGGCCGTTGCTGATCCCCAGGTCACGGGCCAGTGAATAGATATGGGAGGAGGGGGTGGTAGTGAATTGATCTTTCTTTGGGGGATCGATATCTAGCTGATCGAACAAGAATCGCTTGAATTGGGGGAAATCGGATGGCTCCCTCTGTTTACCGGACGAGGCATCGCCTTGTTGCAGTTCCTGCCATCGGGTATTTGTTGTGAGATGAGTATGGACCTTTTTCAGAAGAATTGCCTTCTGGAAGGGTTTTACCAGGTAATCAACGGCGCCAACGGAAAAGGCCCTGGCCTTGTCCTGTTCTTCTCCCAGGGCGGTTATAAAGATGACGGGGATGTAGGCAGTCTCGTTGTTTTTCTGCAACCTTGAGCACACCTCATAGCCATCCATCTCCGGCATCATGACATCGAGCAGAATAAGATCCGGTTTGGCCTCACGAATGGCGTCCAAGCCCTTGAGTCCGCTGTCGGCAGCGATGACACGAAAACCGCTGCTTGATAGAAACCGTTCCATCAACATCAGTTGATCTCGATTGTCGTCAACGACCAAGATCAAAGGTTTTGAAGGTGCGTTCACCGTATCACCTCATTGATTCCAGTAATTACTCATCGGCACGCGGCAGATTGTGTTAAATGCAGGCCGATGTTCCCTGGTCCTCACTTGTAAACCACCTCAACACGATCAAGGTATGCGGAGAGCTCCTGTACCATCTGTTTGATCCCGCCGGAATCTTTTGCCATGGCAGCCTGCTCCAAGGATTTGCCTATGTCAGTGATGGCGTCAAACCCATAGCTCCCGCCTGCACCCTTCATGCTGTGTCCGAGGATTTGTATGGTCTCAAAATCACCCTGTGTCAGGGCCTCAGCTATGGTCTTTATGTCCTTGCGTCTGTTCTCAAGGAAACCGGGTATGAGGTCTGCGATGTCTGGGTCCACATGGACGATGATCTTTCCTTCTTGCTTTAAGGCAGCCTGTTTGTTCATGGTTTACCCTCCTCGGGCTCTATTGTTTGCCAATTCTCGACCTAGTTTTATCATGCACGGCAAAGAGGCAAAGCTTTGCTCAACACCATGCGGTTTTGCAATCCACAATCCCTCATTCATTACTCCGTGCCCCCGTATATTTTTGGACAGCCTCCATCAGCGTTGCCCTCTTTATCGGTTTTGTCAGGTGATCCGTGCATCCGGCATCAAGACTCTTTTGAGCATCTTCTTTCAGGGCATGGGCGGTCAAGGCAATGATAGGTGTTTGTTTTCTCCCCTGTTCCTGCTCCCACTTCCTGATCTCCCGGGTGGCAGTATAACCGTCCATAATCGGCATCTGTACATCCATAAGTACCAGATCGTATTTCCCTGCCTTGAACTTTTCCACGGCTATGGCGCCGTTTTCAGCTATGTCTATATGATCCGAGGCCCTCTTGAAATAGGCCCGGATAATCAGACGATTGTCCGCGGAATCCTCGACAAGGAGGAGGTTCAGGGAGCGTATTTTAGTGAGGTCGACGGATCTTGCCTCCGGGATCTTGCCAACAACAGGCTCAATTTTGCGGCCCATAATGTTAGCAATAGCAACAAGGAGTTCCGCCTTTTTTACGGGTTTTACCAAATAAAACGTTATATCAAATTCTTTGCAGAGTTCACGATCGCCGCTCCTGTTATCTGAGGTGAGCATCATGACGGCCGTGTTCTTAATGTTTCCCATGGTTTCTTTTATGTGTTTGGCCAGTTCGAACCCGTCCATGCCCGGCATACGGTGGTCGATTAATGCTAGTTGATATGGATCGGCTGTCGCCATGGCACGCTTAAATTTTGCAAGTCCATGTTCGCCGCTGTCCGACTCTGTTATAATGGCACCCAATTTGGAGAGTGTATTTCGCAATATCATGCGATTCGTTTCGTTGTCATCAACAACAAGTACCTTAACTCCTCTCATATCCAGTGCAATCTTCTCTATATATTCTTTTGGTTCGGTCTGAATCGCAAACAGTGCCGTAAATGAAAAAGTACTCCCCTGACCCGACTTACTATCCACCGTTATATGCCCGCCCATGAGTTCCACCAGTTGTTTTGAGATGGACAGGCCGAGTCCCGTCCCGCCATACTTGCGGGTGATGGATGAATCGGCCTGCGTAAAGGCGTCAAAGATCGTATCTATCTGTTCCGGAGCAATGCCGATGCCGGTGTCAGTTACTGAAAATACTAGTTCAACCCTGTCATTTTTTATTCCATGGCTTTTGACCTGAAGGAACACCTCACCTTTCTCGGTGAACTTGATGGCATTTCCGATGAGGTTTACCAGTATCTGACGCAAACGTGTCGGGTCACCCAAGATGTCGGTCGGGACATCCGGCATAGCACTATAAACCAGCTCCAGGCCCTTTTCATGGGCACGAACGGCCATCACGTCACATATTTTTTCAATGATATCGGTAAGGTCAAAGTCGATGGTTTCGAGTTGAACGTGGCCGGCTTCCACCTTGGAAATATCAATGATGTCATTAATGATGGTTAAAAGGTTTTCCCCGGCTGACTGGAAGACCTGGACATATTGCTGCTGCTCAGGGGTTAACTGGGTTTCCAGGAGCAGGTCGGCCATACCGATAATGGCATTCATCGGCGTTCTGATTTCGTGGCTCATGCTGGCGAGAAATTCAGTCTTTGTGCGGTTGGCTGTCTCAGCCTCTTCTTTGGCCTTTTGTAACTCTGCCTCCGTTCGCTTGCGCTCGGTGATATCACGGGCGATCCCTTGGATGATCTTCTTCTCGCGATCGATAATACCTGAACTGATCTCTACAGCGACCACTGTACCATCAGCCTTTCTGAACACTGTTTCAAACAGTATTGATTCTATCGAATTCAGTCCCTGAGGGGTGGTGATTTTTTTGCTCGATTCTGTGAAGCCCTCTTGAGGGTAAAGATCCGCGATCTCCATCGTGAGGAGTTGCTCTTTGCTGTAGCCGAGCATCTCGCATGCCCTCTGGTTGACGTCGATAATTCGGCCTGCTTGGTGGATAAAGATGGCATCATTTGATTGCTCGAAAAGTTTTCGGAAACGCTCTTCGCTCTTATGCAGTGCCTCCTCTGCTTGCCGTTTCTCTTCGATGGCACGGTGCTGCCTGAGCATCTTCTCGATGGCAGAAGGGAGAAGCTCAATATACCCTGCCGCCACGTCCTTGACGATGTAATCTCCCGCCCCCAGCTTCATGGCCTCCACCGCCACCTTCTCATCACCGCTACCCGTGATCATAATAGTGGGCGGCAGGATACCCTTGGAGCCCAAGATACGGATCACCTCCAACCCATCGTAGACAGGGAGGTTTTGATCCACAAACATGAGATCGTAGGAGTCTGCCTCGAACTTGGCTACCCCCTGCTCACCATCAGAGGCAATGTCTACCACATAGCCGGCCCGCTGCAACTTCTTCTGTACGAGACGGGCCAGACCTGGATCGTCCTCGACGTAGAGAATATGAATCGGCTCGGAGCGCGCCATCTCCTACTTACCCTCCATCCGGAATCATGACAACCAATAAAAACAATCCAAGCTTGCGCATTGCCTCGGCGAACTGCTCATAGTCAACCGGTTTGGTGATATAGACGTTGCAGCCCAGCTCATAACACCTGCTCACTTCTCGGGGATCGTCGGTGGTGGTTAAAATGATCACGGGGATACGTTTAGTGCGCTCGTCGGCCTTCATGCGCACAAGCACCTGGTAGCCGTCAAGCACCGGCATGTTGAGGTCGAGCAGAACCAGCATTTGCGATGAGTGCTTCTTGTTGGCGTAGTCCCCTTCACAAAACAGGTAGTCGATGGCCTCCTGCCCATTGGTGGCAAAGACGATCTCGTTCGTTACGTTCGCCCGGCGCAGGTTCTTCTCGATCAGGCGGGCATGACCTGGATCATCCTCGGCCAACAAAATCGTCACATCTTGTATGTCATGCACGGCGACCTCCTTAAACGAGACATATCCACCTCTCATTGCAAAGACATCATCAGATCCCCTCGATATTGAGCATATTCTGTGCCAATATTGAGAGATAAAAAGTCCTTATTTATCGGTTAGTTATACAAAGCAAAACGGGAGATGCTGAGAGGAGGCGTTTATTATCCCCCAAAACGACGTTTTTTGTCACTACCGGAGAAAACCGCATCGAGGGGCTTGGGGCAGGGAAGAGGTTAATGCATCATCCTTCACTGAGGAGATGAAAAACCTCCGGGGATGAACAATATTCACAACGAGGAAGAGATATCAGAAGGTTGCCTAAGAGTTCAGGCTGGGGTATACCGTTGAAAATTGTCCCGCCCCTTATCCTTGGCGCGGTACATGGCGACATCGGCATGCTTTGTTAAGGTATTAGCATCGGCACCGTCGTCGGGATAGATGGAGACCCCGATGCTGGTGGTGATTATGATTTCGTGATCATTAAAGACAAAGGGCTTTCGAAAGGCCTCCAGGATTTTTCGGGCGATGATGTTTGCATCTTTGATCATGGCTATTTCCGCCAATAACAACAGGAATTCATCTCCTCCGACGCGGGCGACGGTATCACCCTTGCGCAGTAGCTCTGTAAGCCGATTGCCGACCACACGCAGCAGCTGATCCCCTATGCTGTGCCCCATGGTATCGTTGACATCTTTGAAATAGTCCAGGTCGAGCAGCATCACCGCCAGCTTCTTTTTATTACGATCTGCCTGGGTGAGTGCCAGAGTAAGCCGGTCATTGAACAGCGCGCGGTTAGGCACACCGGTAAGAGCATCGTGGGTGGCTATGTACTGGAGTTCCTCCTCTGCATGCTTGCGCTCGGTGATGTCCTTTGCGATCACCGTTACCGCGTCGATACTCCCGTTTAATTCCTTCACCGGACTTAATGTCCTGAGGAAGTATCGGCCGTCTGTCCGGCTCCTGTGTTCATATTGGACAAACCGGCCGGTTTTAAGCACCTTTTCAATATGCTCAGAAAATGCTTCGCCATCTTCCCGGGAATGAAAATCGTCATATGGTCTCCCGATGACGTGGTCTCGTGACAAGCCAAGGCGGGCGAGATATGTTTCGTTCGCGAACAAGTATTCCTTCCTCCTGTTTACCAGGTACACGGAATCCTCGGTAAATTCCACCAAAGAGCGATACTTCTCCTCAGACTCCCGCAACGCCTCCTCCGCCTGCTTGCGCACGGTGACGTCGCGAAGAATTCCCCGAAACCCGACTGACTCACCTTTTGAATCCCTCATGAGAGATATAGAGATCTCTACATTGATTGTGCTACCGTCTATCTTTATAAACTCCCAATCAAATATTTTGGTGGGTTCCCCTTTTTTGTATACCTCATTGAACAGTTGATAGGTCCTTTTGGCTGTCTCTGGGCTCATGTATTTTCGGTTATTCATGCCCATCATCTCATCTCTGGGGTATCCAAAGATCTTACACAATGAATCATTGAAGAAAATAAGGTTTCCGGCAAGGTCAACCTCATAGTATCCATTTTCTATGTTTTCGAGGATGGTTCGGTATTTTTCTTCACTCTGACGGAGGGCTTCCTCGGCTTTTTTCTGTTCGGTCCGATCGCGTGAAATTCCGCGGAAGCCAATGGGTTCTCCCGACGCGTTGCGAGACAGAGAAACAGAGATCTCGACTAATTTCTTCGAGCCGTCTTTTCTAATCACCTCGTAGTCAACTATTGTGGCGGGGATACCTGTCCTGTAAATCTTATTAAAAATCGCGTAAATCCTTTTTGCGGCTTCGGGAGACGCATGTTCCCGGTAGTTCATGCCCATCAATTCATCACGGGAGCGCCCCTGATGCTTACACGTGGTTTCGTTGAAAAAAGTATAGTTCCCGGCCAAGTCAACCTCGTAATACCCCTCTTCCATGGTCGCGAGGATAGTGCGATACTTTTCTTCACTCTCGCGGAGGGCCATTTCAGCCTTTTTCTGCTCAGTCCGATCGCGTGAGATCCCATAAAAACCAATGGGCTCGCCCGCGGCGTTGCGTAACAGCGAAACGGACTCTTCTACCAGAGCAACCGAGCCGTCTTTTTTTATTATTTCGTTGTCAACTGCTTTGGCGGTGATGCCTGTCCTATAGACCCTGTTAAAAATCGAGAATATCCTTTTTGCGGTTTCTGGAGTCATATATTGCCTGTTATTCATTCCCATCAATTCCTCGCGCGAGCGCCCATGGATCCTACAGAGGGCGTCGTTAAAAAACATGAAATTTCCGCGCAGGTCGACTTCGGCATATCCCTCTTCCATGCTCTCAAGGATAGTGCGATACTTCTGCTCGCTTTCGCGCAGGGCCTGTTGGGCCTTCTTGAGCGCGTCGATGTTCGTGGCCACGGCAAGCTGGCAGTCCTCGCCCTGAAATCTGATTGGTCTGGCCGATACCAAGTCGTCGAGTATGGTCCCGTCCTTGGCCCGGAACCGGATCTCGAGACCGTCTGCTCGACCATGTTTCCGTACAACTCCTACCAGCCGTTCCCGGTCAGCAGGATCAACAAAGATATTCAGATCGAAAGCGGTCCTGCCGATCGCCTCTTCGGCGGTGTAACCGGTATGCTGGCAAAAGGCGTCATTAACCTGTAGGTAGCGGCCGTCCCTGATCCGGCTGATGGTAATGGAGTCGGGTGCCAAGGCGAGTATCTTGCGGTAGCTCTCCTCGCTCTGACGGAGGGCCTCCTCGGCCTTTTTCTGTTCGGTCCGGTCGCGTGAGACTCCATGAAAACCGATGGGTTCACCCTTGGCGTTTCGTAGCAGCGAGACAGATGTCTCGAGCATTATCATGGAGCCGTCTTTTCTTGTCACCTCGTAGTCAACTATCTTGGCGGGGATACCTGTCCTGAAGACCTTATTAAAAATCGCGTAAATCATTTTTGCAGTTTCAGGAGACGAATATTGCTGGTTATTCAGGCCTATCATCTCGTCATGGGAGCACCCGTGAATCCTGCATTCGGCTTCGTTGAAAAAGGTGAAATTCCCGGCCAGGTCAATTTCATAATATCCTTCTTCCATGGTCTCAAGGATAGAGCGATACTTCTGCTCAGACTCCCGCAGCGCATCCTCCGCTTGCTTGCGCTTGCTGATATCCACCGCGGTTTCTATGAATCCGATCGCTGTACCATCCTGATCTAAGATCGGAAAGGTCTTAATTCGTACCTGAAAACTGCTCCCATCATCCCGTACTCCTTCTGTCTCGACCTCGGCAGGTTTATGGGTAGCCAGTGTTTGCACTCCGGGGCAATGCGGGCACACGGCATCACGTTTTTCAAATTCTCGGAAACACTTTTTCCCGATCATCTCTCTACTAGGCTTGTTAAATCTTGCGCTCTGTGCGGCGTTTATCATAATGATATTGTGATAGACATCCATGAGGGTAATGCCCAGGTCAATGTTATCCACCAAGGTTCGATAACGCCCTTCACTCTCCTGCAGCGCCTCTTCTGCCTCTTTGCGCTCGGTGATATCCGTCATAACGACGAGTACCCCCACGGCCTTCCCTTTTTTCTTTAAGAGGGAGCCATAGACTTCACCGAACCGTTTTTCACCGGTTTTCGTATAACCTATCACTTCAAAGGGGGTCACCCGCCGGCCGGCGGCCGCCTTGATAAAGTTAGCGGTCATCTTAGCGATGCTTGAGGGAGGAAAATTCTTGAAGAAATCAAATCGTTTCCCAACGATATATTTTTCGGTATAGCCGGTAACGTCCGTTATCCTCTTGTTTATCTTGATGATCTTACCCGTCAAATCGAGCAAGATGATGCCGTCTCTGACCTCGTTAAAGATCGCTTCCAACTCTTCTTCGGACTCTCGCAGCGCTCCTTCGGCCTGTTTGTGCTCGGTTTCTGCCTGCTCCAGTTCAACGATGCGCCGGCGCAGATCCGTTAATTCTTTTTTCAGTTGTTGTTGTGTTTTATCGTTATCTTGCCGTTTAAACAAGGCACCACCCTCCGTCTCGCAGACACGCCCACCCCTCTCGATCTTTCAGCATTTTCTATGCCAAGCGCACGCTTATTTTTGAAGAAAAACACTTTAAAAAACAGCTGGTTATCTAGCATTCAACACTATCAAAGATAAGGAGCCTTTTTATGTCACAATTTTGACACTTTTTGTCATTAGACACTACGGTATGCGCGGGGTGATGCGGTTTGACTTTTCCCCCTCTTTGGTATAAAAGGCTTAGAGACCTTTCCTAAGGGAATACTATAAGGGGGCTATCTTGGAAATCAAGGCCATGAGGGGGTTCGGTGATATCCTTCCTCCGGCGACCCGTCGATGGGAGACACTGGAGGAGCGCGCCCGAGAGGTTCTGGGGGGGTTCGGCTTCTCTGAGATACGGGTGCCCATCCTCGAGCAGGCGGAGCTCTTCTCGCGGAGCATTGGCGAGGAGACGGATATCGTGGAGAAGGAGATGTACACCTTTGAGGATCGCAGCGGGGATTGCGTTACCTTGCGGCCCGAGGCTACCGCTTCCATTGTGCGTGCCTATATCGAGCACAAGCTGTATGCGGCTGATCCCATGGTTAAACTTTACTCTATCGGTCCCATGTTCAGGCACGAGCGCCCACAAAAGGGGAGGCATCGCCAGTTTCACCAGATCAATGTGGAGGTCTTCGGGGTCTCCCAACCTGTGATAGATGCCGAGGTCATAGCCATCTTGATGCACTATCTATCCCTCGTAGGGGCGACGAGCTGTCACCTCCAGATTAATTCCCTCGGGTGTCCCGCCTGCCGCCTTGACTACAAGGAGGTTCTGCTGGCCTTTCTGAAGAATCATCTCTCCCGCCTCTGCGAGGATTGCCGCAGGAGGATGGACCGAAATCCCCTGCGGGCCTTCGACTGTAAGGTCCCTAGTTGTCAGGAGATTATGTCCAAGGCCCCCCTGATCAGCGATTATCTCTGCCACTCCTGTGCCGAGCATTTTGCAGCGGTACGGAGTTTTCTGGAGACCCTCGACATCGCCTATGAAGTAAATCCCAGGATGGTGCGCGGGCTGGATTATTATACCAGGACCACCTTTGAGGTGGTGGCCGGGGGGCTGGGGGCACAAAATGCCGTGGCCGCCGGCGGCAGATACGATCAGCTCGTGGCGGCTCTGGGGGGGCCGGATATTGCGGGCATCGGTTTTGCCATTGGGATGGAACGCCTTCTACTTATCACGCCTGATGAGCCGCTCCCTTCCGGTCCGTCATTGTTCATTGCCGCTTTGGGAGAGGGACCACAGAGGGAGGCCTTCGGCTTAAGCTATAAGCTGAACCGAGCCGGGGTGAGGACACTGATCGACTATGAAGGGCGCAGCCTCAAGGCGCAGATGCGCAGGGCGGATAAACTGGGCGCTCGCTACGTGCTGATCGTCGGGGAGGATGAGCAGCGTAGCGGGCAGGCTATCCTGCGGGACATGGAAGAAAAAAAACAAGAGGAGATCCCCCTCTCCTCCATCTTTGAAGAGATAGTCAGGAGGGTACCGGGGAGAATCCCTTGACAGGCTGTTGGGAAACGTCCATCTGTCCCGCGATACGCGGGATTTTTCTCATACTTCGTCGCTGCGGCGTCCGCCCCTCGTACCCCTCACTCCTCGGTCCCGCCCATGGCGGGATTTGAGCAGCCTACAGAAGACCTTTTCTACAATACCCTCTTAATTATCGATAAAACTCTTCAGCTGTTTGCTCCTGCTGGGGTGGCGTAGCTTGCGCAAGGATTTGGCCTCGATCTGGCGGATTCGCTCCCTGGTGACGGAGAAATCCTGCCCAACTTCCTCCAGGGTGTGATCGTATTTTTCGCCGATGCCAAATCTCATCCGCAAGACCTTCTCCTCCCGCGGGGTAAGGGTGGTCAGGACCTTCTGGAGCTGCTCCACCAGATTTTTGGCGATAATGGCTTCACCTGGTTGCACGGCCTTTTTGTCCTCGATGAAGTCACCCAAATGGCTATCTTCATCCTCCCCGATGGGGGTCTCCAGCGAGATGGGTTCCTTGGCTATCTTGAGGATCTTGCGAACCTTGTCCACGGGCAGCTCCATCCTCTCGGCGATCTCCTCGGGGTGAGGCTCTCTCCCCAATTCTTGGACGAGATAGCGCGATGTTCTGATCAACTTGTTGATAGTCTCGATCATGTGGACCGGGATCCTAATGGTCCTAGCCTGATCGGCGATAGCTCTTGTGATGGCCTGTCTAATCCACCACGTGGCATAGGTGCTGAATTTGTAACCTCGGGCATACTCAAACTTATCTACGGCCTTCATGAGACCGATATTACCCTCTTGGATAAGATCGAGAAATTGAAGCCCTCGGTTGGTGTATTTCTTGGCGATGCTCACCACCAACCGCAGGTTGGCCCTCACTAATTCATTTTTTGCCTCTTTGGCCATGGTCTCCCCTCGACGGATGCCGTCAATGGCCTTTTTCAGCTCCAGCGTATAAAGCCCTGCCTCCTGCTCGATCCGTTGGATCTTTCGATAGGCGTTCCTCACACCCTTCGACAGCTCCACAAATCCCTCTTCGTTCAGTCTTTTCTGTTTGAAGAAGGCCTTCTTTTTCGCCGGATCCTTCTTTACCTCGCGAAGGAATGATCTCAACTTCTGTACCGGCACTCCGAGCCTCTTGCCCACCGCCGCGAGTTCCTCCTCCACCTTCTCGATGCGACGGACCAACCCCCTCAATTTATCTACGATGGCCTCGATTTGCAGTTCTTTGAGGTTTATTTGGGTGAGGAGCGTTATCATCTCTTCCCTTTTCTTCTGCAGCTTTTCCTCACCGGCCTCGCCCTTTTCTTTCAATTTTTTGATCTCGTCATCGAGGCGTTGAATCCGTCCAATGATCCTCAGGATCTTATTTTTGTAAAACTCCTTCTCCTCGGCGTAACCTTCGTCATCATCAACCTCGGTGGTAACGTTCCTGATATCTATGTCCCCCTGGCGGATTCCTTCTCCGATGTTCAATACCTCTCTTACCGTAAGAGGACAGTTAAGAATGACCCTGATGACCTCTTTTTTCCCCTCCTCTATTCTCTTGGCGATGGCTACTTCTCCTTCTCTGGTTAAGAGGGAGACCCGACCCATCTCCCGGAGGTATAACCGCACGGGGTCACTGGTCCTGCCGATGAGATCGATATCTTCAATCTCTTCTACTCGTTCTTCTTCGACAAACTCTTCCCCTACCTTCTGCGCGCTCACCCTCTCTTCTTCATCGGTCATTTCGATGTCTATCTCGTTGAACATCGTCAACATGTCTTCCAACTGCTCAGCGGGGACTTCGTCTGAGTTTACGACCTCATCAACTTCTTCAAAATCTAAAACTCCTTTATCCTTCAAGGTTATAACTCCTTTCTCTTGAGGTATATTTTCCCTCTGTTTTTGCCGAAGTCGATCACGAGGGGTCCTTTAAACCATCACCTTGGAGTTTGCGGATTTGGGGACTCAACGCGTTCATGCTCAGAAAGAGAGAATTCAATAACGCCTCGTCTCCCTGCGCCTCTGCCTCCTTGATCCTCTTTTTAAGGCCCTCCATTTGCCTCTTCAGGGTCTTCATCTTGATCTTGCGAAGGCAATCTACCATGATTCGTTCCGCCATTCCTTCCTCCAGCCCTTCTTCCTGAAAGGCCAGGGCGAAGGCGGTCTCACTCACCCCTCGCTCTTCCAATTGGGGTGCTATCCTATCCAAGGATAGGTCGCCGTAGCGCTGGAAGGTATGGATCACCAGTGCGCCGATGGATCGGAGGGCTTGGTTTTCGAGATTCTCTATAACCCCCTCCTTGATCACGAGGGGAATGAGCGTCGGATGCTGAATCATCATCTGTACCAGCTTTTTTTCCGCCGAAACGTTTATGCCGGTGATAGATTTCTGCTCAACGCCTTCCTTGTGACCTTTGTGCAAGGTGAGGGCTGCATCACGGATCTCTGCTTCCCCTACACCGGTCTTCTCTGCCAGGCGCTTGAGATAGAGATCTCTGCTCACCCCATCCTTGATCCGGAGGAGGAAGGGGAGGACGGCCCCTACCGCTTTAGCTCTACCCTCTACAGCGCCCAGGTCATGCCCTGCCATCAAGCGCTCCATGGTATACTCCACCCCTGAAATTGCCTTGGACCAGAGGGCCTCAGCATCACTCCCCTTTTGGAAATAGGCGTCAGGGTCCAGTCCATCGGGCAAGGGTACCACCGTCGCGAATGTCTCCTCCTGCATGAAGATCTCCACACCCCTGAGGGCTGCCTTTGCGCCGGCCTCATCGGGATCGAAGAGAAGGAAAAATTCCTTGCCGAATCTCCGCGCCAGCCTTGCCTGCTCAGGGGTGAGGGCAGTACCCAAAGTGGCTACCACGTTTTTCACCCCTTTCTGCGCCATACTGAGGAGATCGAAATATCCCTCCACGATAAAGACCTTTCCTCCTGCCTTCTGAATGGACTTACGGGCAACATTCAACCCATAAAAGCCGGCTCCTTTCTTATAGAGGGGCGAGTCCGGGGAGTTGAGATACTTCGGCTCTGAACCATCATTCAGGATCCTGCCCCCGAACCCGATGACCCTATCCCGCAGGTCAAAGATGGGGAAGATGATCCGATCCCGGAATCTGTCATACCATCCCCCCTTCTTGGGTATGATGAGACCGAGGGCCTCCGCCTCTTTTAGATTCACCCCTTTCTTTTTGAGATGGGACACCAGGGCATCCCAGCGGGCGGGCGCATAGCCGATCCCATATTCCTCCCAGAGCGCCCGTTCTATCCCTCTGCGCTCCAAGTAACCTCTGGCGACCTTCCCTTCTTTTTCCTGCTTCAGTTCGCGGACGTAAAAATCGAGTGCCACGGCATTAATCTGCCGAAGATTCTCTTTCCGCTGATCTTGGGCCGTCACCTTGACTGCGGGGATCGTGATGCCGTATCTCTGGGCCAGGGCCCTGGCGGCCTCTGCAAAGGCGACCTGCTCGTACTTCATAAAGAAGGTGAAGATATTTCCCCCGATGCCGCATCCGAAGCAATGGAAGAGCTGTTTCTCCTGGCTTACCGTGAAGGAGGGGGTCTTTTCTTGATGAAAGGGGCAAAGCCCTTTGTAGTTGGTTCCCGCCTTTTTAAGGGTCACGTAATCGGAGATCACCTCGATGATATCCGCCCGCTGCCTGATCTCCTCTATGACCTCATCGGGGATAAACTCGGCCATCACCTTACCTCAACTCCACAATAGTGATCGCCGAACCGCCTTCGTTAAGCCCTGCACCCCTGAACTCCTTCACCCACCGATGCCCCTTGAGATGACTCTGGATTGCCTCTCGCAGCCGCCCAGACCCCACCCCATGGATGATGTGGACCCGGTCATACTCCCTGATGAGGGCGTCATCGAGAAACTTGTCTACCTTGGGAAGGGCTTCATCCACCCTCAGGCCGATCACATTCAGCTCCCGCAGCACGGCGCCATCCGATGTCTCCAGGGTACAGGGAAGGGCTGCTTTCTCCCGATGGTGCCCGACTTCCGGGCCTCGGGAGACGAACCTCAGCTCCTCCAGGGGGGCCTTGATCCGTATGCCGCCGATGGCAACCTCCGCTCGCACGGGATCATCAGAAAGCCCTACCACCACACCCTCTTTACCGAGCGTTACGACCTCCACCTGGTCCCCTTTGCGAATCTCGCCGTCTCCTCCTCGTGGTTTCTCCTTGGGGAAGTGCCCCATAAAATCCGCTTTTATTCGTTTGGCATCACCCTTTAAGGCCGATGCCTGCCCCTTCCCCTCTTCGGCCTTCTTCAAGACCTCCTTGAGGCGTGTCTCCAGGGAACTGATGATGCGTCTGCCTTCTTCCTCGGTTTTCTCGATGATCCTTGTCTTTCTCTGCTTGATCTCATCTGCGGCCCGCGCCAGCCTCTCACGATGCTCCAGGGCATCTGCCTTTGTCCGGCTCACCTCAACTCGTTCCTTTTCGAGGTCACGGTGCAGACGCTCCATCTCCCCCATGAGCCCCTCCAGCTGGCCATGGACCTCATCCTGATAACCCCGTGCCCCATCGAGAACCTCTTGCTTGAGACCCAGCCTCTGGGCGATCAGGAGGGTTTGGCTTGTCCCCGGTCTTCCGTAGAGGAGGCGATAGGTGGGTTTGAGGGTTTCCTCATCGAACTCTACCGCAACGTTGATCACCTCATCATGACGATAGGCATAGGCCTTGAGGGGATTAAAGTGACTGGTAACCACGGCATATCCGCCCTTCTGTCTGATGTAATCCAAGAGCCCCATGGCCAGGGCCGCCCCCTGGGAGTACTCTGTCCCTACCCCGATCTCATCTATGAGCATGAGGGAGGTATCGTCGATCCTCGCCAGGACGCGATTGAGCCACAGGACAAAAGAAGAAAAGGTGCTGAGGTGTTCCTGAAGATCCTGCTCATCGCCGATAGAGGCGAAGATTGCTTGGAAGAGGTTCACCTCGCTGTCCGGGGCAGCGGGTATGTGCAACCCCGCCTGGGCCATCAGGGTCAAAAGACCGAGGGTCTTCAGGGCCACGGTCTTTCCCCCGGTGTTGGCTCCACTGATCACCAGGATCCTCTGGCTGCGGTCCAGGTTGAGATCAATAGGAACTACCTCGTCTCCCTTCCCCTCCTGGTGGGCATGGATCAAGAGGGGGTGTCGCGCAGCCATCATCCGCACCCGTCCCTCGGTATTTAAGGCAGGGGGGACGCCATTGAGATAGATACTCAACCTGGCCTTGGCATAGATGGCATCCACCCTCGCCTGCAGGGCAAGGTCGAGGAGGAGCTCCTCTCCGTGCTCTCGCACCAAGGCGGCCAGTCTCCTGAGGATCTTTTCCTCTTCCTCCCGCTCCTCTCGCACCAGGACGTTGAGCTCGTTGTTGTGCTCCACCACCTCCAGGGGCTCCACGTAGAGGCTCATGCGGGACTGGGAGTAGTCGTGGACGATCCCCTTGATGCCTCCCTTGGCATCGGCCCTGATCAGGATTACCGAGCGGCCATTCCGTTGGGTGATTACCTCGTCTTGGATGACCTCCTGCAACTCCTTGCGCCGCACGAGGGCTTCCAGCCGTTCCTGAATCGCCGCACGGAGCTTCTTTATCTTCCCCCTGAGCGCCTTCAGATGGGGGCTCGCCTCATCGTAGAGCTCGCCCGCCGGGGCGATGGCCTGCTCGATCTCTTGAGCCAGTTGTGCCGGTGCCGAGAGCGCTTCCCCTATCTCCTTTAAGGGGGCGAAATGCTCATCTAATGCTCGGAAAAAGCGTTTGAGGGCACTTGACGACCGAATAGAAGCTGCTATCGTGAGAAGTTCCGGGGGCGGGAGTAGGGCCCCCTCAATGCGGGCACGCTGGAGGATGGGTTCGATGTCCGACATCCCGTGTAGGGGAAGATCGGCCTCTCCTTCCAAGATTTCCTTGAGCGCCGTCACCTCAGCAAGGAGTTTTCCCACCTGGCGGGGATCGGAGAGGGGACGGATTCGCTCACATTCCCGTCTGCCCAGCTCCGAGGAGGTGAACCCCTTGAGGAGGCTCACTATCGCATCATACTCCAGCGAGGAGAGCGTATGGAGATCCATCTCTTGAGTGATTTCCACGGGGAAAAGAACAGTCCCCCCCTTGGCGAATTAGGTATTCGTACCTGCTGCGACTTTTTGGATCACGTAACCGACTTACCGTGAGCAAGGTAGTGGCGCCTGCTTACCCCGCGAGTCTCTTGCGAACCAGCTCGTTGACCACCTTTCCATCGGCCCTGCCGGCGATCCGGGGCATGAGGATCTTCATCACCTTCCCCATATCTTGAGGCGCAGAGGCCCCTGCCTCCTCCACCGCCTTGGAGACCTCCGTCTCCAGCTCTGTCGCGGTGAGTTGTTGGGGCAAAAAGGCTTGGAGGACTGCTATCTCATGCTCCTCTTTTTTCACCAGATCTGCCCTCTGGCCGGTCCTAAACTGCTCTATGGATTCCTTCCCCTTCTTGATCAATCCCGAGATGACCTGGATTGCTTCCTGCTCCGACAATTCCCTCAGAAGCTCCTTTTCCTTATTCTGTACCGCCGCCAGGGCAAAGCGGATGATCGAGAGCCGCGCCTTGTCCTTTTCCTTGGCGGCGCCCTTCATATCCTCTATGAGTTTTGCTTTGATCTCCATAGGTAAGCCGATAAAAAATCTTCTTTACTTAAATCCTTAAGTATAACATCTTAAAACAAAAAGTCAAGAAGTTAGTTCATATTTTTTACCCTCATCGATAGGCATTTTCTCTCTGTAGAGGTCATCTATAAACCATGTATCTGATCTTCACCTCTAAGATAAGAATATATCAGCGCCTGTCAAGACAGCTCTTTGTTATGCGCATTGTTGCTTCCCCCGGTGGAATGGGCTATCTTATCATGAGCTTATGCCTGAGGGAGGGTCCTATGCTGCGCATGGAGATACCGGGCAGGGGTGCATACAGCGTAGAATTCTTGGTCTTGGATATGAACGGAACCATCTCTACCGATGGGAGGATATCAGGCCGGTTCAAGGATAAGATCAATCTTCTGGCAAAAAGGCTCAAGGTATATATCCTCACCGCGGATACCCGCGGAGACGCTCAGGACAGATTGGGTCGCATGACGGCAGAGCTGGTGCGGATCGAGGGGAAAGAACAGGCTCAGCAAAAGAAGGAGTTTGTGTCCAAGATCGGCGCGGAGAAGACCATCGCCGTGGGCAATGGCTATAACGATCACCTCATGGTGAAGGAGGCGGCCCTCGGTATCGCCGTCATCGGCAGGGAGGGGGCAGCCATGGAGACCATCGGCAACGCCGATGTCGTGGTCAATGAGATTGCAGACGCCCTGGACCTCATCCTAAAGCCCTTCAGGCATCAAGCGACCCTCAGAAAGTAACCGACCCTCTGTTGATTTCCATCCTTTCTGTGTTATCATACGCCGGAAGGCTTCACGAGAGGAAATTGCATGCACTTTTTCCAACACAAAGCAGGGGTGCTGCACTGTGAGGAATGCTCAGTCGAGGCGATAGCCCGCGAGGTGGGAACTCCCTTCTATCTCTACAGCTACCGCACCCTGGTGCGCCACTTTCAGGCCTTTGACTCGGCCTTCCAAGATCTCCCTCATCTTGTTTGTTACTCGGCCAAGGCCAATTCCAATATGGCCGTGCTCAGGACCTTTGTCACCTTGGGAGGTGGCGTGGATATCGTCTCCGGCGGCGAACTCTTCCGGGCGCTCCATGCCGGGGCCGATCCCGGCAAGATCGTCTATTCCGGGGTGGGAAAGCGAGAGGACGAGATCAGGTATGCCCTGCAGCAGGGGATCTTGATGTTCAATGTGGAGTCCTATCAGGAACTCCATGTCATCAACGGCATTGCGAGCACTATGGGGATTCAGGCACCTGTCGCCTTGCGCATCAACCCCGACATTGACCCGCAAACGCATCCGTATATCGCCACCGGCATCAAGAAGGCCAAGTTCGGTATAGATATCGATTGGGCGCTGGAGTGGTACCGGGAAGCCAAGGGATTGTCGCACCTGGCAATCAGAGGGGTGAGCTGCCACATCGGATCGCAGCTCACCGAGACAGGACCCTTTGTGGAGTCCCTCAAACGGGTCAAGGAGCTGGTCCTGAAACTGAAGGGGGAGGGGATAGAGATAAAATATGTGGACCTCGGCGGAGGATTGGGCATCACCTACCACCAAGAAGAACCCCCCGATCCGCGCGAATATGCTCATGCCATCATCGAGGAGGGGAAAGACCTCCCCTGCACCTTCATCTTCGAGCCCGGCAGGGTGCTTGTGGGGAACGCCGGCATCCTGGTCACGCAGGTCCTTTATATTAAAGAAGGAGAAAAGAACTTCGTGGTCGTCGATGCGGCCATGAACGACCTCGTCCGGCCTACCCTGTATGGGTCCTACCAGGAGATCGTCCCGATCCAGGAGAAAAAGGGTGACGAGATGGTGGCGGATATGGTGGGGCCGATCTGCGAGAGCGGTGATTTTCTGGCCCGCGACCGCGTGATGCCCCGCTTTGCGCCGGGTGATCTGGTGGCGGTGATGAGCGCCGGGGCCTATGG
>Ga0214474_1000207_pt1 | contig 30547 bp, 33 predicted proteins | sample RVTome_2_FD_187335 | JGI IMG/M metagenome (GOLD analysis project Ga0214474, IMG submission 187335) | Soil microbial communities from uranium-contaminated site in the Upper Colorado River Basin, Wyoming, United States - RVT95D214 HiSeq ... | reverse complement strand
TCCATCGGCATCGTCGACAGGGAGACCGGGGACTATGCCGTCAGAGCCACATACGGATACGCACCCGAGGTCGACAAGGAGATCCGCAAGGTCAGGTACTCGAGCGAGCGCATGATCCATGACCTGAGGGAGGAGTTCAGGATAGGGAAGAACACATACTACGTCCCGGCTGACTCCTATGAGATAGAGAGCGAGGACGACATGCTTTTCGTGCTCCACCCGGAGCGGATGAACCGGGCGAGGGCGTCGCCGGAAGAGTGGCACGAGCTCGACTACATAGACTTCCTGCTGTACAACAGGGACGGGAGCATGCTCGGCTACCTCGAGATCGACGAGCCTGATGACTGCCGAGTTCCCGACGACGAGAAGCTAAGGGCGATCGAGGTCTTCTCCGACCTTGCTGCTATCGCAATCCAGAACGCTGCACTCTATGAGCATTTCGAGAGGGACAACAGGAACATCGAACTGCTTCTGGACATAATAGGTCACGACGTCAACAACTATGCCCAGGCGGTTAGCGGGTTCATAGAGCTGGGCATGCAGAGGAAGAACATCCCAGAGCCGAGCAGAAAGAGCTTCTCAAAGGCGCTCGACCAGGTCTGGAACATCAACAAACTGGTGAACAACGTCAAGCTCTTCGCGAAGATCGAGGTCGGCGGTAGCAAAGACCTGAAACCGATGGACCTACTCGAGGTCGTGCGCGACGGATTCGCCGGAGCAGAGTCGAACTACAATGACCGAGCGGCCAAACTCAGTCTCAAGGACGATGGGGCGACGAAGAGATGTATGATGAATGACCTGGCAAAGGAGATCTTCGTCAACATCTTCTCAAACGCCATCAAGTTCGATCAGCACCCTGAAGTCGACATAGAAGTGGAGGTCAAGGCCGAGGACAGGGACGGCAGGGGTTTCTGGAGCGTCTCCGTTGTCGACCGAGGCCCTGGCATAGATGACTCACAGAAGGATTGGATCTTCGAGCGATTCACCCAGGCGGGTGCACCCTGCGCCAGGGGCAGCAGCGGCCTGGGACTGCACATCGCCAAGCGGCTGGTCGACTCCTACAAGGGTAGGATATGGGTCGAAAACAGAGTAAGAGGAGATAGGACTCAGGGAAGCAGGTTCGTCGTGATCCTTCCAAGAAGCGAGTGACGGATTCTAGCCCGCAGGGAAAATCGCGCCCAACACGAGAACCAAGGCTGACACGGCTATGCAAAGGCCCACGACTATCCAAGGGTTGACTTTCAGGGCTTTGTCGTCCTCTGAGTCGAAATACCGAATGAGGCCTGCCGCGGAATGGAAACCCTCATTCTTCTTGTTCTTTGCCATAGGTCCCGACGGGACCTATTGAAAGACACTGTATTTAAACCTTTACGGAGGTCAAAGAGGGGCCCAGACGGTTGTTTCCACACGTGACGACGCTGTGAAAACCATTTTATAACCTACAAGATAATTAAGAGTTCCCAGTCTGGCCCTGACGGACGACGACCCGATGGTCTTATTCTGGGCAGAATCAGTTGGCGATTCGGACAGGCCGACACTAGGAGGTAGTTAACATAGCTACAGTCTTCCTCGTCGATGATGAGAAGTTCATCGTCGACCTATACAGGGACATACTGGAGGCGAACGGCCATACGGTGGTCGCTGTGGCCTCGGACGGAGAGGAAGCCGTTCGAAAGTACCGCGACATGAAGGACAAGCCTGTCATCATCATCATGGACCAACGCATGCCCGTAAAGGACGGCGTGAGTGCGACTCAGGAAATCCTGAACATGGACCCGGAGGCCACGATATTCTTCGGCAGCGCTGACCTCCACATAGAGAAGGAGGCCCTGGCTGCGGGTGCCAAAGGGTTCTTGCTGAAGCCTTTCAGGATAGAGGAGCTCCTCGAGGCGATCGAAGAGACGATTGCCGACAAGGAGAAGGCCAAGAGCTAGCGAAGCCCGCTTTGTTCTGCAGGCTTCGACCGATTCGTGAAGGTGAGCAATGTGAGCGGTAGGCAACCCGAGAGAAACGGCGACACCGGCCTACTTTTAAGTAGGCCCGTCGGAATGCAGACAGCAGCGCCCCTGCAGGGGGATGGATGATGCCGGAAGAAGCGAGCGACCTGAAGGCTGTGAGGAGTAGGAAGCTCGAGGACCTCAAGGCCAAGGGACTGAACCCGTACGAGAAGTACAAGTACGTCAGGACCCACAACTCGACCAAGATCAAGTCGGAGTTCGCAAGCGCGGGCTCCGAGCGTGGCGAGAAGGTCGTCTCGACGGCCGGCAGGATCATGGGCCTGAGGATTCACGGCAAGGCAGGCTTCGCGGACCTGCAGGACCGAGAAGGGAAGGTCCAGGTATACTTCAAGCTTGACGATCTCGGCAAAGAGAGGTTCGAACTGTTCAAGTCGCTCGACAAGGGAGACATCGTCGGGATCAAGGGGCGAGCCTTCAGGACTAAGATGGGGGAGATCACAATCGCAATCGAGGACTTCGAGATACTCTCGAAAGCGCTCGAGCCCTTCCCCGACCAGTTCCACGGCCTCCAGGACGTCCAGACACGGTACAGGAAGCGGTACCTGGACATGATCATGAACCAGGACGTCAGGGAGAACTTCATCAAGAGGAGCAAGATGGTCGCGTTCATGCGGAACTGGCTGAACGGGCGCGAGTACCTTGAGATCGAGACTCCGATACTACAACCGCTCTATGGCGGAGCGCTTGCGCGGCCGTTCAAGACTCACCACAACTTCCTCGACATGGACCTCTACCTCAGGATCGCCCCTGAACTGTACCACAAGAGGTGCATCGTGGGAGACCTCGAGAAGGTCTACGAGATAGGCCACAACTTCAGGAACGAGGACATAGACGCCCAGCACTATCCGGAGTACACTTCGTTGGAGCTCTACGAAGCGTATGCGGACTACAACGACATCATGGACCTCACGGAATCCCTCTTGTACGATACGGCGATCCACATCTGCGGGACCGACAAGTTGCCCTACGGCGACAAGGTGCTGGACTTCGCCAAGCCCTGGCCGAGGGTGCCCATGCACGAAGCGGTCAAGAAGCACACAGGGCTTGACTTCTCCTCGTTCAAGACTCTCGACGACGCGAAGGACGCCGCGGCGCGGATAGGAGTGAAGAATCTGGACGACTGCGACTCCATGGGGCTGGTAATGGCCGAGGTATTCGACCAGAAGGCGCAGCCGAACCTGACCAACCCGACCTTTGTGATAGACCTGCCTATCGAGATCTCGCCCCTGTCAAAGCGCAAGAGAGGCAATCCCGCCCTCGTAGAGAGGTTCGAGTTGTTCATCAACGGCTGGGAGTTCGCGAACGCGTTCTCGGAACTCAACGACCCAGCGGAGCAAGAGCAGAGGTTCAGGGAGCAAGAGCGGTACAGGGACGAGGGCGACGACGAAGCCCACCCAATCGACATGGACTATGTGAGTGCGCTTGAGTACGGCCTTCCGCCCACCGGCGGCCTCGGGATAGGCATTGACAGGTTCGCCATGATCCTCACGAACTCACAGTCTATCAAAGAGGTCATCCTCTTCCCACACATGAAGCCAGAGCAGGCCTAAGGTGGCGATGACCCTGGAATCCGACGAGATCTCTATCCAGCATCTCTCGCACGGCCAGCTCGATGCTCTCATCGAGGCTCAGAACGACATATTCCAGGACTACATCATCCCGATGAAGTCATCCCGACAGTTCTTCGTCGACTTTCTCAAGTCTGTCGGCGGAGACCTCAAGAACGTGATGGTCGCGCTCGATGGAGACAGGATAGTGGGCTATGTGAATCCCGTGATCGACCAGCATGAGGCTTGGGTAGGCGGAATCGGGATTCTGCCGAGCTACCGAGGCAGAGGGATTGGCACTAAACTGATGCTCGCCACAGAGGAGTTGAGCAAGTCGAAGGGCGCCCGGGAGATCTCGCTCGAGGTCATTGAGGGGAACGCGAAGGCAGAGGGGCTCTATCGCAGGCTCGGCTACCAGGGAACAAGGAGGTACCTGACTGCAGAGGGCAGGCCGACTAGGTTCGAGGGCTTCGGGGAGATGCCTGAGCACGCGACCCTGGCAGACGTCATCGAGTTCCACGGACGCTCCTACATGGACACTTGCTGGCAGAAGCGGAAGCAGGATGCGGTCATCGCATCTGCTCGCGCCGCCGAGTGCTACAGAGTCGACGGCGGGTTCGTCCTTGTGAGGTCCGTCGAGACGAGCGGCTTCATTCCGTTCCTGGGCGTGGTGACGGAGAAGAGACACAGAGGCATTGGCACATCTCTGATGAAGTTCGCCCTCACCCGCCTTTGGAGTCTCGGAGCCTTCAAGGTCGCAGTGTACAACGTGAACGACGATATCCCGACAATGCGTCTGCTGGATATGTTCGATTTCAAGGTGACCCTGAAGCAGCTCGAGATGAAGAAGAAGCTGTGAGGAAGATCGTGAAGGAAGAGGTTTTGCGGATTTTCTGATGCCGTCTACTGGCGGTACTGGGACATCTTTTCGTCAGCCTGCCACTTCTTGTTGACCCAGTCCTGTATCTTCTTGGTATCGTCGGCGGTCAGGTGTCTGAACCTGCCCTGGAGCTTCAGGTATTCCTCGACGGGGGTCATCTTAGGCTTCCGGTTGACCGTGAGCTTCCCGTTCTCGCACTCGTATAGCGTCCACATGCCTGTATCGACGGCTAGCTTCGATATCTCGATCGTCTTGGCGGTGTCGTGTCTCCAGCCGGTCGGGCACGGGGCAAAGACCTGGATGTACCTGAACCCCTTGATCTTCTTGGCCTTCTCGAACTTGTTGATGAAGTCCTGGATGTGGGCCACTGTCGTCGTGGCGACATAAGGCACATTGTGGGCGATCATGATCTGCGGCATGTCCTTCTTGAACACCGACTTGCCGGATTTGATCTTGCCGATAGGGGTCGTTGTGGTCCACGCGCCGTAAGGCGTGCTCCCGGACCTTTGGATGCCGGTGTTCATGTACGCCTCGTTGTCGTACATGACGTACAAGATATCCTCGTTCCTCTCGGCCGCAGCGGACAACGCCTGGATGCCTATATCAGCGGTCCCACCGTCGCCTGCAATCCCCAGCACGAGCGTGTCGTCCTTGCCCCTCGATTTCAGCGCGTGTTTCGTGCCTGTCGCGCAGGCCGCCGTGTTCTCGAAGGCGACATCTTGATAGGGCACCTTCCATGCGACCCATGGGAATGTGCCGCCGAAGACAAGCAGACAACAGGCCGGGTTCTGGACCACAGTGTTCGGTCCAAGTATCTTCATCATGTTTCTGACGGCAATTGCGCCTCCGCAGCCCGCGCACGCGGTGTGACCCCTTGTGAACAGTTCTTCATCAGGCATTTCCTTGAGCTTCAAGGCTCCACCCCCCTGGTGCTAACCCAGACGATTTCACGCCTGGCCTTGCCAGTCTTGGCCGCTTCCAGTAGCCGGTCGAACATCAACCTCAAGTCGGCCAGCGAGACATCCCTGCCCCCAAGACCACCGATGAAATCGATAGTTGGGATAGTGAGTCCGTATATCGCATTCCGGAGGTCGATGTAGGTTGGGCCTCCTACTCCGTACGAGACCGCTCTGTCGAACACACCTATCGCCTTCACCTTCTCAGCGATCTTCCTGATCTGCTCCGTTGGATATGGTCTCCAGAACCTCAGCTTGACCAGGCCGACCTTCTTGCCCTGAGCGCGCAAATCGTCGACGACCTCGTGCGCCGTCGAACTAGCCGAGCCCATGGTCACGAGGACGACATCGGCATCATCCACCATGTACGGGTCGATCATGCCGCCCCAGTCCCTCCCGAACTGTTTGGCGAACGAGGCGTTGACCTCTTCGATGACTTTGACCGAGTCCCGCATGGCCCTATCGACCTGCCACCTAGATTCCTGGGTGTGGTCCGGGGTGGCGAGCGTGCCGAACGCGACTGGGTTCCCTGGGTCCAGGAATGGCCCCGGGGGAACATACCTCGGCAGGAACTTGTCCGCCTCGGATTGCTCCATCAGGTCCACCGGCTCGACCGTGTGCGACAGGATGAAAGCGTCCAGGTTGACAACGAACGGCAGAATGACACGCTTGTCCTCCGCGATCTTGAACGCCTGGAGGACCATGTCTTGGACTTCCTGGTTGTTGTCGCAGAACACCTGAAGCCATCCTGAGTCGCGCTCAGGCATTATGTCGTTGTGCTCGACCCAGATGTTGATCGGTGCAGCGATCGCCCGGTTCACGACGGCCATCACCATCGGAAGCCGCATGCCGGATGCCGTTGGCAATATCTCGTGCATGAGCGCCAAGCCCTGGGAGGACGTCGCCGTGAATGTCCTCACGCCGGTCGCACATGACGCGACACAAGCGCTCAGGGCAGAGTGCTCGCTCTCGACCTCTACATATTCGCACGGCATCTCTCCGTTGTTGACGAACTCCGAAATATGCTCCACGATGAATGTCTGAGGCGTGATCGGGTACGCCGCGACGAACGCCGTTCTTGCCCTCATGGCGCCATAGGCAGCTGCGTAGTTACCGGTGACTACCTTCTTTGGCATCTCTGATCACCTCACCATCTTGATTGCGTCTGCAGGGCACTCGTTGGCACAAATGCCGCAGCCCTTGCAGTAGTCCATGTCAAACTCCATCTTGTCGGTCTTCCTGTATATGCAGCCCTCGGGGCAGTAGAACCAGCAGAAGTTGCACATGGTGCACTTGGCGCGGTCGTACTCCGGGTGGAAGACCTTCCAGCTCCCCGTCTTGTTCTCCACGAACGAGCCGGGGCCCACAAGTCCTGCCTCCGTCATCATGGGCACAGCGACGACACCTATCGGGAGCTCCTTCACGTCTGGGAGCCACTTCTTCGATGTCTGCAGTTTCCTTTTGCCGTGGGACTGGCCGATGATCGTCTTGTCGAACGCGACCCTGGCGGCCTTGGAGTTCTTCTCCCCAACGACCGGCCCGAGCCTATCGCCGAAGATCTGCATGATGCCCTTCTCGACGGATTCGATCTTGACGAGCCCAGTCACCTTGGCGATGGCACCCAGGATCGCGGAGTTCGTCGACGGCTGCTTGAGGACTTCGAGCGCGATGCTCGTGGCGTCCACAGTCGCGATCTTCACATCTATCCCGACATCGATATCCTCAGGTTTCCTCGCTGAGTTGACTATCACCATGCCGCCCTTCTTGAGACCCTCGACGACATTGATGGTGTCGAGAAGCGATTCGTCGAGAACAACGACGAAATCAGGTTCGTACACCTGCGTCTTCCTGTAAATCCTCTTCTTGTCAATCCTCGTAAACGCGAGCACGGGTGCGCCACGCCTCTCAGCTCCGAAAAACGGGAAGGCGGTCGCATAGCCCCCTTCTTGGTATGCTGCGCTCGCGAGTGCTTGTGCCGCCATGACCGCGCCTTGACCGCCGCGGCCATGGAAACGTACCTCGTACATCCTATGAGCCTCGCTGTGTTTTTGAATGGGACGGCCTGCCTTAAGCCTTTCTGTGATACTGCGATTGACCTGGCGGTGGAGCCAGATGGTCGGAAAATCTCGAATTCTTTGCCTCCGAAATTGGTCAAATTCGAGGGTCGAGAAATGGGCATCGGGGATAGCGTGAAAACGGACTCTATCCTCCGCAAAGACGGGCACGCTCTGCGAGCCCAAACGTTTTTCCACCGAGCAGGGGATTAAGCTCGGGATGTCGAAGAAGCAAGCGGAAGGGGTAACACTTAGGGTTGCGAGGGCTCACCATCAGTCCGAGGTCGGCCTCGGGAGAGCTAGGATCGACTCACACACCAGGAAGGAGCTCGGAGCCGATGTCGGAGAAATCATCGAAATCGTTGGCAAGAAGCGGACAGCGGCGAAGGTCTTCCGAGCGGCTCACGAAGACGAAGGCGTTGGCGTGATCAGGATCGATGGGATGATCAGAGGGAATGCCGGCGTGTCGATCGGTGAGAAGGTGACCATCGCGAAGGTCGAAGCTCAGGGGGCGCAGAAGGTCGTCGTCGCCCCCAAGATACCCCAAGGGAAGAAGGTCAGGTATGGCCAGGGAGTCGAGGGCCTATTCAAGAAAGGGCTTCTGAACCGCGCGCTCGTGAAGGGTGACGAAATCATCATCCCCAACATCGCACTCATGGGAGGCTTCCTTCCTTTTGTGGTCGTGGCAACGACCCCGAGCGGAATCGTCCAGGTCAACGAGCTCACAGAGTTGTCTGTCAAGGCAGAGCCCGTCGAAGTCACTCAAATCGAGAGACCGTCGGTGACCTATGAGGACATTGGAGGGCTCGAGGACGAATTGCAGCGGATCCGCGAGATGATCGAGTTGCCCCTGAAGCATCCTGAGGTGTTCTCCAGGCTAGGCATCGATCCCCCGAAGGGGGTGCTTCTCTATGGCCCGCCAGGGACCGGCAAGACTCTGATAGCGCGCGCGGTCGCGAACGAGGCGGGAGCCAACTTCTACGCCATCCAAGGTCCAGAGATAATGTCCAAGTTCTACGGTCAAAGCGAGGAACGACTGAGGGAGATATTCTCCGAAGCAGAAAAGAACGCCCCCTCGGTGATATTCATAGACGAGCTCGACTCGATCGCGCCTCGCAGGGATGAGGTCCACGGTGAGGTCGAGAGACGAGTCGTCGCACAGCTCCTGACACTGATGGATGGGCTCACTGCGAGAGGGAACGTCGTCGTGATCGCTGCGACCAACAGGGAAGAAGCGATCGACCCTGCCCTGAGAAGGCCCGGGAGGTTCGACAGAGAGATCGAGATTGGAGTGCCAACAGTGGTCGGCCGACAGGAAATCATGCAGATCCACACGAGAGGCATGCCTTTGGACGAAAACGTGCAGATGGAGCACATCGCGAAGATCACACACGGCTTCGCGGGCGCGGACCTCGCATCGCTCGCGAGGGAGGCGGCCATGAAATGTCTCCGGAGGCACCTTCCGGAAATCGACCTCGGCAAGCCGATCCCCGCTGACATTCTCGAGAAGATGAGGGTCACTGTCCAAGATTTCAACGACGCGCTCAAGGAGATCGAGCCCAGCGCCATGAGAGAGGTGTTCGTCGAGATACCGAGAGTCACTTGGTCAGACGTTGGGGGTCTCGAGGAAGTGAAGAGAGAGCTGCATGAGGCGGTCGAACTACCTCTTGAGGACAAGGAATCGTTCACCCGAATGGGCATAAAACCACCGAAGGGCGTCCTGCTGTTCGGTGCTCCCGGAACCGGCAAGACGCTCATCGCGCGCGCGCTCGCAACGGAAAGCAAGGCGAACTTCATATCCATCAAAGGGCCGGAGATAATGTCCAAGTGGGTCGGCGAGAGCGAGAAGGCTGTGCGCATGATCTTCAAGAAGGCCAAACAGGTCTCACCTTCAATCGTCTTCCTCGACGAGATCGATGCGATCGCGCCCAGGAGGGGAGGCCACCACGACTCCGGTGTGACTGAGAGGATAGTCAACCAACTCTTGACCTCGATGGACGGCTTGGAGGACATGGAAGGCGTGTTCATCATCGCGGCCACGAACAGACCAGACATAGTCGACCCAGCTTTGCTCAGACCTGGCAGGTTCGATAAGCTCGTCCTGATACCCATCCCAGACGAGGCTACGAGACAGAAGATCTTGGAAGTGCACACGCGCGCCATGCCCTTGGACAAGGTCGATCTCACGGCGCTGACGAAGAGGCTTGATGGATATACCGGCGCAGACATCGAGAACCTATGCAGGGAAGCTGGGCTGGCGGCGCTGCGGAAGAGCAGGACCGCCACGAAGGTCACGACGGAGCACTTTGAGGCCGCACTGGCCAATGTCCGACCTTCGACCACTCCGGACACGGTCAAATTCTACGAAAACATGTTCAGACAGATGAAGACCGCAATATCTAAGAAGACCGACGAGGATTTGGGCCTAGGCTACTACAGGTAGCTGGAGATGGGATGTACATGCGGAAATTCATCACCGAGCTGAAGGGCAAAACCGTGATGACCAATGATGGCCAGATACTCGGAATGATTGAGAACTTCTTGCTAGACACAAAGACGGGCGCGCTGCAAAACGTCCTCGTGATTCCTGCAGAAGAGGTCGAACCGAGGCTGTTCAAGACAGACGCCCAGGGAAGGCTTATCCTTCCGTTCAGCGAGATGAAGGCGGTCAGAGACGTAGTCGTGATGAGCATCGCCTGAACCGTTCTTGTCTCAAAACATGGCGACCTAGCGGATGCGCTGGTCAGCGCTTCGCGTTCTGTTCCTTGGCGTTCAAGATGCGCATGACCAGATCGGCACGCGTGCCTCGCGAGCTGAGGCCGAGGGACTCGCACATCGCCTCGAGCTCGGACTTGCGCTTCTCCCTCAGGAAGTCCTCGTTGACCTTCCCAAGCAAATCGTCCGCGGATCCCTTGTCTCCGAGGACCTCCTCCGAGGGAGCCTGGGGAGAGACCTGAGGCTGCTTCTGCGTGGCAGGCACTCCGGAACTGACGCGCTTCAGGTTCTCTGAGGCGTCCATGAACTGAGGAGCTAGCCTGAGCGCCTCCTTGAACGCAACGGACGCCTCCTCATGCCTTCCCAGCCGCTCAAGCGCGATCCCCTTGTCGTTGAACGCCTCCGGTGTGACCGCGATCAGAAGTGATTGGTCGAAGCTCGAGACCGACTCCCGAATCATGTCCATCGACAGCTGGCAGAAGCCCCTGTTGGTCATGGCAACTGTCGTGGGAAGCATCACGCCTGACTCCTCAAAACAGGCAACCGCCTCCCGCAGTCGGTCGACCTTGTACAAGACGCACCCTCTGTTGCTCCACGCGGCGTGGTTGTTCCTCTGAAGCCTGATTGCCCGGTCGAACTCGAAGCTGGCATTCTCGAGGTCACCGGCTTTGAGGTTGACCAGGCCACGGTTGTTATGCGCTTCCGACTCATCGAACAAGAGCGTCTCCGTCTTCCCGAACACCTCGGCAGCGCCTTCAAGATCACCCATGTCCAGCATGAGCAGCCCCTTCACGTTCTCCAGGCTCGCGAGATTCTCCAATGTCAGCGCGGATTCGATGTCCTCGAGCGCGCGCTTCCTGTCCCCTCTTCCGGATGCCTCGAGAGCAGCCGCGGCCCGGACCTGCCAACCGTACTTGAGCCCTCTGAGCGACTCGCTGACCTTGCTCGCTGTCTCCATTTCTCCCTGCTCCTGCAAGACGGTGTGGAGGTTGATCATCGCGGCCGCGTAGCTCGCATCGGATGCGAGCGCTTGCTCGTAGGTTCTCGCGGCAGCATCGAGCTTCCCGAGCTCGTAGAGCACGTTCCCCGCCGCGGTCAACAGAGGAGCGTTTTCACCTTCAAGTCTGAGCGACTTCCCGAGGAAGTCGAACGCCTCCTCCAGCCTGCCGAGTAGGAGCAGCAGCTCCGCGCGGTCCCCATAGAGCTCCTCTGCGAGCTCCTCGACCTCTTCCTCGTGGACCCTTGCGACCACCGCTTCCGACAGCTTGACCTTCTCAGCGGGTGCGGGAGCTTCAGGGGCCTTCGCTGCCTCCGAAGAGAAGATGTCCTGCACTATCCGCGGGACCTCCGTGTACCTCTCCGCGATCTTCCTGGATATGTCGTCAAGTGCGTTGCGCGCATCCGAGAACTCCTGATCGAGCCTCAGCGCGGCCTCGAAGCTCGCCTTGGCCTTCGTGACATCTCCTGTCTTCTTCGCGGCCAGGCCACGCAGGTACCACGCTTTGGGGAGCGCGGGGCTTATCTGTGTCATCTGCGCGAATGCGTCGAGGGCCTCCTGATATCTGCCCAGCTCGAAGAGCAGTCCGCCCTTGTTCATCCAAGCCTCCACGTAGTCGTGCTTCAGCTCGATTGCCCGGTTGTAGGATGCCAGTGCCTCGTTGGGTTGGCCGAGGGCGTGCAGGGTCGCGCCTCTGTTGTTGTGGACCTTCTCAAGTCTGTAATTGATCTTCAGGACCTTGTCATAGATCTCAAGGGCCTCCTGAAACCTGCCGAGTCGGTGCAGTGTCGAGCCCTTGTTGATGAGGGCCTTCTGCATCGCCGGATTGTACTGCAGCGCCCTGTCGTAGCAGATGACCTCCTCGCTGTATCTGCCGAGCGAGAACAGGCAACTGCCCAGCGAAAACCATGTCTCGTCGCTCTCAGGGAACAGCTCGAGTGCGTGCTTGTAACACTCCAGAGCCTGCTCGTGATAGCCCATCTCGTCAAGCGTGTTGCCCTTGAATCTCCACGGTACGTCGTAGTCCTCCTTGAGCATTATCGCCTGGTCGAAGAAATCCAGCGCCTTCATGTACTCCTTGCTCGCCAGGGCCTCGTACCCGGACTTCATGGTTTCCTCGAGCTGCCTGTCCGCACCCGGGATCGATGTGAGCTTCGCGCGCTCCTTCCATGCCTCGGCGGCCCTGATGACTTCCTTGTCCAGGTCGAACCTGCGCAGGAGCGCTGCGAGCTTGACACCGTCCGCCAAACCTATGTTGTTGCCTTCGGACAGCGCGGCCGCCTGCTTGGCAATCGAGGCGACTGTCAGGACGAGCGCGTTTGGTGTCTCCGCCTTGCGCATGTACGAGATAAGCGTCTCGATGTCGTCCTTGGCTACCGTTTCACCCTGCCGCGAAAAGAGCACGACGTACTTCTTCCCATCCGGTCTGTGAACCCCTTCGATGATGGTGAAATTGCCTTTCGGCCTGCTCCTGGTGACCTTGACCTCCAAGTACCCCAGGATGGCCTCGACGAGCTTGTTGAACTCGGTGTCGGAGATCTCCCTGACGGCCTTAAGAATCCGGTCGTCTGACCCCTCACTCAGGATCTTGTCGATCTCGACCATCAGGTCCCGCCCCCTGAGATGGCCTTAAGCCAGTGCGCGGCCTCCTTGTTGTTGGGATCGAGACGCACACTCTCCTCGAGGCTCTTCACGGCTTCATCCGTCCGCCCGAGGGCGTTCAGCGCGATGCCCTTTCTCCCTAGAGCGTGCGAGTCGTCGCCGGCCATGCTCATATACTTGTCATAGACCTCGATGGCACGTGCGTACTTCTCCTTCTCGAACAGTATGTCCGCCTTCGTGCGCCATGCCTCGACGTCGTCGGGGACGAGCTGGGTATACCTGTCCAACGACTGAATTGCAGCGCCCCACCGGTTGAGATGTCTCATGCTCTGCGCCTTTCCGGACCACGCCCTCGCGTTGTCCGGGTCAAGCTCGATCGCCTTCGAGAAGCTCTCGTCTGCCCCGTCGACCTTCCCGTGCGTGAGAAGCATCTCCCCCATCAACAGCCATGCACCGATGTAGTTCGGATCGAGAGACACCGCCTTGCTCAGGTACTGAATAGCCGCCCCCCACTTGCCCTCCTTCCCCGCAAGTGCCCCGCGCCAGTACCAGGCCACCGGGTCTTCGCGATGCTTCTCATAGAACGCATGTACCCGAGGCTCTGCCGACTTGTAGTCTCCCCGGCCTATGAGCGCCTCTATGAGAACCAGGTTCGCCTCCCTGCTCTCTGGCGTTTCCTCGAGCAGGTGGCTGACCGCCTGGATTGCGCTGTCGTAGTTTCCGGTGTCGAGGACCTTCCTCGCCTCATCGACAGGAGTCGCAGCCTTCGGGGGCTCCGCCTTCTCCCTAGGAGGCTCTTTCCTGTGCTCTATGTGCGTGACAGGGATGTTTGGATTCTCCTCATCGGCCACCTTCTTGAACTCGGACATCAGCTCAGCGAGCTTCCGCTCCAGGTCCGGCCTCTTCGCGAGGGAGCGCTGGCTCTCTGCAAGTGCGGCCTCCTCAAGCTTGCCCATGTCCCGAAGCGTTCTGACAAGGATGTCGTGTGCCGGGATGTACCTGGAATCGAGCGATATCGCGCGGCTGAAACACTCGACTGCCTCCTTCGACCTGTCGAGGTCGCGCAGTATCCTGCCCTTGAGGACCCATAGCTCAGGGCGCTCTCCCTGGCTTATGACCTCGTCCACCCTCGAAAGCGCCTCCATCTGATTGCCTAACATGAGGTGAGCCTTGGCCAGCCCCTCGCCGATCTTGTAGTCGTTGGGGAAATGCCTGAGGGCATCGGACAGATGCTCTTCCGCCTCGGTCCACTCCTCGGCGTCGAGGCAAAGGAGCCCGAGGTTCCTAGCAGCGATGGAGAATAGGTCGTCGCCCGGGGTCACCTTGTAGAAGAACTCCTTCGCTCTGGTGACAAGGTATGCACGCTTCGTGTCCCGCCACTTCTTCGACGCGGTCCTAACGAGGATGCTGTGGGCAGCGCTCCAGTACACCACGCCTATGCGGATGTACAGATCGCTCATCCCTTCGTTGGGGAACATCTTCTCGGAGGCGTTCACCTTCTGCACGATGACCGTTATGGCATCGACCGCATCCCCGGTGAGAAGCATCTCGGGACTGTCCAGCTTCAGCGGAACGCCGAGGTGGGACAAAATCGAGTCGGCCCTTTGGTAGAAATCCTTGAGCTCCTGGTGTTGGATGGCCTGGACGTTGAGGTCCCTGATGGATTTCAGGAGGTCGGCAGACGGCACCTGGACGACGTCCGAGCCTGCGACCGGGCCAAGCAGATATGCAGCGGAGCCGATCGACCTGAGCCGCGAGAACACGCTCTGACCCACGAGAACGGGGTTGACGAAGAACCTCGGATCTTGGAAGCACTCGTCTGCGCACTCGTCGCATATGAGCGCCTCATCCTCGCATTCCGCCTCGCACTTGAGACAACCCACTGACAACCTCCGACTCTCTCCGATGCTTGTGAACTGATATAATTGTAGCGATAAGCTTACTAGCCAGCGTCTGGAGTCTTTCCCATGTACGGCCCCTTCCGTTCGTATCCGAGCCGCCTGTAGTAGTTCCTCGCGCCCACGCCGCTGGTGACCCACAGCTCGGGCATGCCCGCGTGGGCTGCCCGGGATTCGCACTCCGCCAAGAGCCTCTCGCCGAACCCACGGTGCTGCCATCCGCCCGCCGACCTCTCACTGATCGGAACCATCTGCCCGTATACGTGCAGCTCGCGCACCAGTGCGGCCCGTGGCCCTTCTGCGCTCGGAATCCTCAGCCTTGCATATCCTATCAACGAATCCGATGACGGCACTTCGAAGGAAAGGAACGTCTCCGTTCCTCCGGATGCCTTGTAGATCGTTTCAATCAGCTCGACATCCTCCACTTTGGGCACCTGCTTGGTCGACGGCAGGTGTCCCACCTCGCGGCACCTGATGCACCTGCACCTCGAGCCCCTGCGCTCCAGCTCGCGCATCACCAGCTCCCTGAGGTGGCTCTTCCTCACGCCGGCCTCGATAAGCTGGACGGGGATATCCCGCTGGATCCGCAGTATCCTTACCCATGGAGGGACGCAGCTCTTCACGTCCGCAAGCAGGTCGACAGTATCCTCAAGCGACATCGGCGAGTACCTCCCCTCCCGCCATTCGCGGTACAGGTCAGTGCCGTTCACGACGAGAGTTGGGTATATTTTCAGCATGTCTGGCTTGAACCTCTCATCTTCCAGCATCCTCCTGAAAGATGCGAGGTCTTTCTCCCTGGAGCTGCCAGGGAGCCCAGGCATCATGTGATAGGCGACCTTCAGACCGGCGTCCTTGGAGCGGTGGGTCGCCTCAGTGACCTCGCGGACGTGATGGCCCCTCTTCACGCCGTCCAGGATCGCATCGTCGAGTATCTGGACGCCGAACTCGACCTTAGTCGCCCCGAGGCGCAGCGAATGCTCCACCTGGTGAGCGCCGAACCAGTCCGGGCGCGTCTCTACCGTGAGCCCCACGCACCTGGACTTCGCCTCTTCGTTTCCCACATGCGACGATTCGAGGTCGGTCGAGTCGGAGCAGTTCATCGCGTCGAAGCACCTCTTGACGAACCAGTTCTGGTACTCCTCAGGTCTCGATGTGAAGGTTCCCCCCATGATGATCAGGTCTACCTTGTCGGTCCTGTGGCCAATGGCCCGCAGTTGCTCGAGCCTGCTCTTGGTCTGCTTGAACGGGTCGTACCCGTGCATTCCCGCCCTCAGTGCGGCCGGCTCACGGCCCGTGTAAGACTGGGGGGTGTTGCTCGCCACTCCGCCGGGACAGTACGAGCACCTGCCGTGGGGGCACTCATACGGGCTGGTCATGACGGCCACGGGGGCAACGCCGCTCAGAGTCCTAACCGGTTTATTCCTCAGAATCGGCTCGACGAGGTCTCTGTACTCGTCGGGCACTCGCTTGAGGATCTCGTAGTTCGGCGGCACCCGAGCGGCTTTGTGCTTCTTGCACAGCTTCGTCTTCAGCTTTCGGAGATCCTCCCGGGTCTTGACCTCGCCGAGGACGATCGACTGCACTAGCTCCTCGTAGTAGTCCATCTCGGTCTCAGGAAAACGCCTGGCGATATCTAAGTATCGGATGCGCACGCGCGCGCTATCTGTACATGATGGAATCGGTGACGCTCACAGGGCTCTCGGGGCTCCGCCTCTTGCGCTTCTTCTCCTTCGGGTCCTTCTCCAGAACTAGCTCGGGCACGAGCAGCCTGATGTAAGTCTTGTCAGTGAGTGGCTCTAGGGCGATAACGCCCTTCACCATGAGAGCCTTGAGAGCACGCATAAGGACCCCGCTCGGGAGCGCCAGCTCGTCCTTGAGTTCCTCGACGGTGATGGGATACCAATCCCTGAGAATCCCGATTATCCTGGCCTCGAGCGCGTTTACCTGGACCTTCATCTCGCTCAGCCGAAGTAGACGGCGTTGCTCTCGGCTTCCTTCTCCTCCTTCGCCTTCTCCGCCTTGAGCACGTCGATGCAAATGATCATGTGGGACGGGATGAGCCTCAATCGACCCTTCTCCTCGGCGCTAGGTCCGTTGAGCTCCATGACGATCGCGGTGTCGTGGGCCACCGCTGCGTATCCCTTGAAAATGCCCACGGTCTCCATCGGTTTGTCCCTGGCCTCGAGGCTCTTGATCTTGTAAAGAGAGCCCTGGGTCAGGACTATCGCGTCATCTCTTTTTTGCATGTTTCTCCCCCTTTTTGGATGCTAGTTCGTTAAGATGGTCCACCGTCTTCCTGTAGTTCTCCATCGCCACCTGCACGTGTGCCTCAGTGAAGTTCCAGGCCTTGCTGAGGTTGCCGTACCTGACCCGGTATCCCTTCCTGGGATTCCCATCGGCATCCTCCACGCTCATCTCTTCCAGAATATCGAAGCCCTTGAGTTTGTTGATGTGCCTGTAGATCGTCGCTTTCGTCACGCCGAGTGCGGTCGCCAGGTCGTCCACGACCCATGCCTTCTCCATCCGGTCGAGGAAGCAGTCAACGAAGAGCTTGTACGGGACGCTGTCTCTTATGTCCGTCACATCCGTCTTCGGGTCGTAGCCTTTGGGGAAGTATCCGACCTGGTTCAGGAAGATGATGGCGACCTCGTCGATGTTGCTGAGGGGCGTCAGGGGCGTGTTGGTGACTACATTTAGCTCGAAGCTCATGCAGGTGAGAATCGGGGCTAGAATAGTTAAGCGTTGTCGTAGAAACTCACTCGGGCGAGAGTTCCTTGGCCCTCGCCTTCTCGAACTCCTCGTCGAGCTCCGACAGGACCTTGCCCCTCACCGCTATGAACTCTGCGCTCGTCCTGTCACGAGGTCTTGGCAGGCCGACATCGATGATCTCCCTCACCTTTCCAGGCCGCGCCGTCATGACGACGATCCTGTCGGCGAGGAACACGGCCTCATCAACGGAATGCGTCACGAATAGAACGGTCTTCTTGGTCGCCGACCAGATGCGCAGTAGTTCCTTCTGCAGGAGGTTCCTCGTCTGAGCGTCCAGGGACCCGAACGGCTCGTCCATCAGGAGCACCTCTGGGTCGTTCGCCAAGGCGCGGGCGATGCCCACGCGCTGCTTCATGCCGCCTGACAGTTCCCCAGGGTGCGCATTCTCGAAACCCTTGAGGCCGACGAGGTCGATAAGACGGGCTGATACCTCCGTCCTCTTCTCTGGTGGCACACCCTTGATCTCGAGCCCGAACTCTATGTTCTTCCGGACGGTCCTCCACGGGAACAGGGCGAACTCCTGGAACACCATGCCGCGGTCTGGCCCGGCGGATGTCACTTCGCGGCCGTGGACGAGTACTTCACCGCCGCTCTTGTCCTCGAGCCCGGCTATTATCCTAAGAACCGTTGTCTTGCCACAGCCAGATGGTCCGAGCAGGCAGACGAACTCGCCGTCCGAGACCTGTAGTTCGAAGCCCTCGAGGGCCCTGACGGTCCTGTCGTCCTTCTGAAACACCTTCGAGAGGTCCTTGAGCACGATGGACTGCCTCACTTCATTCCCATCCATCTGTAGAACCTCCTTTCCACCAGCCCTGCCAGTCCAGTCGTCAGCGCGCTCAACAGGCCGATTACGAGCATCCCAGCATACATGAATTCGTACCGGCCGAGGCCGGACGACGAGAAGATGTAATAGCCTACGCCGCCGCCGACCGAGCCGAGCATCTCAGCGGCCACAATGCACATCCATCCGATGCCGAATCCGACCTTGATCCCGGTCATCAGGTAGGGGATCGTGTACGGGAGGATGACCTTGAGAAACACGTCCGACCTTCGCGCGCCCAGTGTCTTCGCTGCATCGACTAGGACTGGATCCACGTTGCTGGCTCCGAAAGTTGTGTTGATGAGTATGGGGAAGAATATGCCTAGGAAGACTATCGCGATCGGCCCCCAGGTGATGCCGAACACTATCAGGAATATGGGTATCCACGCGAGAGGCGGGATCGGCCTGAACAGCTCCACTATCGGCTTTCCCACGGCGTCCGCCTTCCACAGTCTGCCCATAAGGAGGCCCGCGGGGACGGCGACTGCAAAAGCAATCACGAAGCCGAAGAGTATCCGCTCAAGACTGGATGCGATGTTGTCAGTCATGTAGAGCCCGTTGGCGGGATCCGGCTTGACGAAGGAGTCGACGAACGCGCTCAATACGTCGTCAGGATATGGGACGTATTCCGCTGCGCCTGATGGCGTCCCCCCGAATGGCCACTCGGCATGCAGGTATGCGGAGTAAGTCCACCAGATAGCGATGAACAGAAGCACGGACACTATGCCGAGCGCCACCCTCCGCCAGTTCTGGAGGAGGAGACGCTCGATCCAACCTACAAATCCGTCCATCGCACTCATCTCTGCACTTGATGCGGTTGATAGAAAAAGATGTTTGCTGAAGTTTATGTCTTGACCTTCAACTCGAGCCCTTCGCGCTCGAGGGCGATCTTGAGCAGAAGGAACTGTATCGAGCTCTCAGGAGGTGGACCCGGGACGGCGACCGTCTTGTTGACGAGCCCTTCCAGGCTCGTGATGCCCGACCCAACGGCAACTACGAGGCCGCTACCCTCGACATTGGCCTGAGCGATGATTGTGGCTCCGATGGCCTCGTTGAGGTGCCTGAGGATTGCGGGGGGGGCGCCAAGATACCCGATGTCGACCAGGCCTCCCGCAAACGCAGTCATCTCAGCGCCTCCATTTGCGAACGGGGCCCCCGTCGCCTTCTGCACGTTGAGGCCGTATTCCTGGAAGAGGCTCTTGCCGGTACCGAGGACCTCGGTGTTGAGTGCGACGACCTGGGCCATCTGGTGGAGGTCTCCCAGCAGGTAGCCGAGCCGGATCGGCGAGTCGGGGTTCAATATCGTTGCGCTTGGCAGGACCGTTGCCGCCTGCTCGATGTAAGTCGTGTTCACGTAGCTGTCGACGAAGTCCTCGACCGATGTGTAGCCACGATCAGTCAGGTCCTCGGTGGTTGTCATGTTGAGCTCGACGTACATCTCTGTGAACTGCTCGAGCGCGGAGGTAAAGGCAGAATCCATGATGTAACGGAATTCAAGGTGCTGGAAGGCAGCGCTGATGACGGTGGAGTTCCTCTGAGTGAACTCAACTGCCATGTCGACCAGCTTGGTGTAGTTGGTGCCCGATCCAGCTTCAAGCGCATCCACCATCCACTTCGTCGCCTCGATGTGCGCCTTCACGAATCGTAGTGAGAGTTCGTGACCGTCCGTCCCAGCCGCGAAGCTGTTGCTCAGCAGCACGACGCAGCACGGGTGACCTGACATGATCTCCTCAGACCACAGAAGGACTTCGCCGACGTGCCCAACAACCGAGTCCGACACGTATGGTTCCCACGCGATGTAGGCGTCGACCTGGTCCGTCGCCAGGGCGGCCTTCATGTCCTTCGGGGCGAATGCTAGATAGCTCACCGCTCCGCCGTTGCCTCCCCTGTTGAGAAGCAGCGCGGCCGATGCGATTCCCACGACGACGATCGCAGCTACCGCTACTGCAAGAATGACCTTCTTGTCCATCTGGATCCCAGAGACTCCATTGCCCCCTGCCTATTAATCATTTTCCACAAATGTACGCACATAATGATACAATTGTATAAGTATTCGAAGTTACATTGATACTATGAGGACAATTAATGGAGCCTTCGAGGAAACTGCAGATAGCCGCCTTCGAATCCGACCTGAAGTTCCGGCTGGCGCTGAGGGAGATACTAGACTCCCTCGGAATGACCGTGCAGGAATTGGCTAGGAAGTCCGGCACATCACCTAGCACGCTCTACAAGATGGTCAACGAGGACAGGTCTCCGAGCCTGGACGTTCTGAGGAAGATCGTCAAAGCCCTCAGGGAGGGCGATGGGCAGAGGCCGGGCAACTTCATAGCCATCATTGCCGCGAGGCACGTACTCGACGAAGTGACGGAGCGGTCGGTTCAGATCGGGGACGAGAGCGTGAGGGTACGAGACTACCCCGCATCTACAGTCGAGGACGCAATCGTTGCAGCAATCAGGGCAGAACGTGAAGGGGCTGTGGCGGTCGTGTGCGCGCCAATCGTAAGCCCGACGATCGAAAAGGTCCTGGACATCCCGATCGCTCTCATCGACCCGAAGGACAGCATGCTCGATGCGGTGAAGTTGGCAGCCAGGAAATCGAAGGCCTAGGCCAGCATCAATCTCTTGACCGACTGGTCAAGAGATATCGACACGAGCTCGCCCTTCGCGACCTGAAAAAGGTCCCCCGAGTAACCCATGAATGTCTCCTGGTAAAGGGCGACATAGTCCTTGCATCTCGCAACACCCAGATTGTAGTACGACGCTCTGTCGTCCCTCTTATAGTCACGGTATCCAAACAGCGTCTTGCCGTCAGAGACGAGGAGGATCACCGCCGAGAAGTCCTTGCCTCTGATGTCCTCGGACACGAGCGACTTAATCGAATATTCAAGGTCATTCGACTCAGAGTACCTTTCCGCGAGAAGCATGGCGAGAATCTCGCTGTCGGACTCGCCCTTGGGGATCTTCCCCCTGGGCGGCTCGAGGTCTTGGACAGTCCCATTGTGGCCGACCACAATCCCGTTGACCACGAACGGATGGGTGTTCTCCATCTTCGCTCCACCCTTCGAGGCAGCCCTGGCGTGGGCAATCAGAATGTTCGGAGCCCCTAGGCGCTGGACGTCCTGCATCGCGGAATCGAACGATGGGTCGAGGTGCATCGGGCGCGGACTGCGGCCGAGATACCTGGGAGAGCCATTCACGAACGACACGATCCCCCAGCCATCTCTGTGGCCACGCTCGCTCTCATCAGGAATGGCGCCGATCTCGGCGACATGTCTGAGGTCGTTCAGCGTGCCGGCGGGGAACTCCCCATTGAATACCACGCCGACCATCCTACACATCAGAGCACCTTAGGGACTATCTCAACCTCGAGGTCCATAGAGTTCGTCACGAGGCACTTCCGCTTCGTCACGGCCAGGGCCTTCTCGAGGTTCGTGACCTTCGAGCCCGAAGCGAACTTCATCTCAGGGTAGAGTGTGATCTTGACGAACTTCTTGGCCCCCTCGACGACCTCCAGGTCGCCAACGGCCTTGCACTTGTACTCGAGGAGCTTGATCCCGAGATCTCTAGCCACATACTCGAAAACTATCTGGTAACACATGTTCGCCGAGGCGACAAACGCATCCTCCGGTGTGAGCGGCCCGAACATCCCCTGGAGTTCGACGGGAGGGGAATAGTCGATGACCTGCCCGTTCTGACACTGGATCTTCCCGGGGAACTTCTCCGTCCAAACAACAGTGGTCTCGAAATTCATCAGAACCGAACACGATGACCGAGCTATTGCGATTTATACTTTCCAGCGCACGGTCTGGCGCTGAGGCTGAAGAACAAACAGAAAAAGAAAAAGTATTGGGTGTGTGGGTTGGGGGTTATCTTGAGTCTCAGCCGAGGGCCTTCCTGATCTGCTGTTCGACCGAGGCTTTCGGCGCTGCGCCAATCGCCTTGTCAACCAGCTGCCCGTCCTTGAAGAAGAGGAGAGTTGGTATGCTCATGATCTTATACTTGCCAGCCACGCCGAAGTTCTCGTCCGTGTTCAGCTTGCCGAACGCGACATTGCCCTTCATCTCCTTTGAGATGGCGTCTATTGTCGGAGACAGCATCCTGCACGGGCCGCACCATGGAGCCCAGCAGTCGACGACCACTTTCGGGTACTTCTTGATGAACGACTCGAAACTGGAGTCTGTGACACTCACTGGTGCTTCTGGCCAACCGTTTCCACCGGACTTTGCGGCCTCGACGGTCTTCATCATCTCGGCCATCTTCCTCTGCCTGATTTCCTCGACTTCCGATGACATCTTGTTCACCGAGCTGCGCACGACTGTGCGCTGTTCTTGCACTACCGTACACAGCCGTAGTTAATAAACCTTGTACCGCAATGATAAGCCCCCCCCCTCAAGACGTAGTCTTGAGCCCTGACATGCTGGCCATCACAAAACCTTTTTAAGGAGCAGATGGCGATACGGTCGCAGGGATGTCGGATGCCGCTCGAAGAAGCTTCTGAACTCATTGGATTGCAGGTTTACACCAGCCAAGGAGTCTACCTGGGCAGCGTTGGGAACCTTGTCGTGGATGTGGACGAGAACAAGGTCCAGGGCCTTTTCATAACAAACACGAACCCACTCCTCGTCGAAGGGTCGAAGTCGGTCAACGTACCATACAGATGGATTTCCGCCATCGGGGACGTCGTGATCCTGAAGTACTTCCCCAAGAGGGTGGCAGTGAAGAGGTCACCCAAGCCGAAGGCCGAGAAACCTTCGGTTGAGGAATAAAGGATTTATCGAGAGTCTGCTCTGACGCTCATCGTGACGGAGCCAAAGGTGGACCCATCCTGCTATATCGCCCCAGAGGCGGTCATAATCGGCGACGTGGTCGTGGACAAAGGCTGCAGCATATGGCACTACGCAGTCATCCGGGCAGACCTTTCTGAGGTCCGTATAGGCGAAGGCTCGAGCATCCAGGAGCACTGTCAGATACACGGGAACCCTGGCAAACCCACCCTCATCGGTAGGAACGTTTCCGTCGGCCACGGTGCCATCATCCATGCTGCGAGAATAGGCGACAATGTCGTCGTTGGAATGAACGCATGCATTCTCGATGGCGCCGAGATCGGTGGGGGTTCGATAGTGGGCGCCGGGGCTGTCGTGAAAGAAGGCATGAAGATCCCTGAGGGAAGCCTTGTTGTCGGAGTCCCGGCCAAGATAATCAGGCAAGGGGACCCGTCCCTCAAAGAAGCTGCAGAGAGGAACGCGGTCGCGTATCACAAGCTGAGGGACGCGCACAAGCGCGGAGAGTTCCAGAGGCTGAAGCACTGAAGTTGGCCAGGAAGTCAGCCGCAAGCACCGGAATAAGCGGATAGGTCACTTCGATTGAAGGCGAGCTAGACCCAGTCTAGATTGGTCCTGCAGAGGTCCGACAGCTCCTCGTGGAGTCTGAGTATCTTCAACGCTGCCTCATGCTGCCCCTTCCTCGCGACATGGGACACGGCCTCCTCTATGCCCGTCCTTCTCGTCCCCGACACGAGGTTGTCCGCGTGGGCCACTATCTTCTCCTCCAGAGTCTGGGGCGTGTAGTCCTTCTTCGGGAGGCCGAGCTTGATGGCTTCCTTCGCGGTTATCCCTCCGCCGATGTGCCTCTCGATTATCTTGGCCAGCGCATCAGGCAGGTCGAGCTCCTTCGCGATCTTCGCCCCTTCGATTGCGTGCGACATCGAGTGGCTCCTGCACCTTCCGATGTCATGGAGCAGCGCGCCCGCCTCGACCAGGTCCGCCTTGGCCCTGCACTTCTTGGCGATTCTGACTGCGAGGGCTGCAACGGCCTCGCAGTGTGCGATGACTTCCGCATCACAGCCGTGCTCATTCAGCAGGCGGAGGCACTCATCCCTTTTTGGGAGCTTTTCCGCGCCGTGTCCCTGACCTGTCAACTACCGTCTTCCCCCTCGGATTGGGGACGATCCTCAGCCGCCCCCTCATATCCTTCTCCAGAAGCCTTCCATCAGTATGCCTGTCGAGGAATATAGCAAGCGCGGCGACCTCGGAGTGTGGCTGGTTGCCAACCGACACGTTGCGCGTCGCCAGGTCGTAGACCTCCCGAGGGACCTTCTCGGCGCCCACCACGATCATCAGGTCATTCCCTTCGATGGTCTGTAGGGCCTTGGAGAGCTTCTCGCCGTACATGGTCAGGTGGACGATCTCGCCCTTCCACGCCTTCATAGCCTTGCGCCACTCGACCCCCGTTTTGATCCTGAACTTCCCGCCGAAGCGCTCGACGACGCCCATGATGGTCCTCTCGAGGCCCTCGTCCTTGGTCGAGACCCACACCTCATCTGCGCCGAGAGCTCGGGCAGTCAACGCGACGTGGGTCGTGACTCTCTGGTCCCTCGATGGGCGATGGCCGAGCCTTAGGACGACTATCATGAGAATCCTTCTGGCGCTATTCCTTGAGCCGCTCGATCCTGTGCCCGCGGTAATCGAGCTTCGTGCTGCGCTTGACCAGGCTCTTCAGCATGGTGAACGTGACCCCAAGGACTTCTGCCACATCGCCCGCGAACTTGCCCTGCGGGCCTACCATGTCGAAGATCTGCTTCTCGATCTTCTGGAACTCCTTCTCCTCCATGACCGCCGCCGCGAGCACATCGCTTATCTCGTACACGGGCCAAGAGGCGTTGATATGGAACGAGGTGTAGTAGGTGTGGTAGGCCTTTTCCGGCTGCTGCTCCGGAGATGTCTGCCACCGAGTTTCCACCAACTTCATCTTCTCGAAGAACTGCAGGGCATCCTTGCCGGCGGGCCCGAACTGTTTCTCAATATCACGCATGGTGTGCCATTCGAGGGTGACTAGCTTAAGAACCTCTCGTTTGACCTTGGTATCCACCGCCCGGAACACGGGGACGAGCTCTGCGGGCTCGGTGATTACCTTGATCCTCGTCATGGACAGGCCTTATCCTGTTGTGGGCATATAAGCCTAATTGGAATCGTGGATGCACACTTTTGGGCGACTGGCTAGTGCTGGTTTGGCTTGGTATTGACGGTTACTCTGCAGTAGAAACGTACCTTTTGGAGCGGGCGCGAGCTTTAAGTACGGCAAGGCTCTACTGCGGAGGCAGGTCGTGCGACAATGATGGCCAAGGATTTGAAGGACAAGGCGAAAGTCGACGAGCTTGTCCTCACGATCATCGAGAAGAAAGAGCCAAGGGAGTTCCAATCCAAGTGGAGCGGGGCTTCAGGCAGGGTATGTGACGCGGTCGGCCAGGACGACAACGGCGACACCGTCGCGGTCACCCTGTGGAACGACGACATTGAGAAGGTCGAGGTCAACTCGAAGATCCGCATCGTGAACGGATGGACCTCGTCTTACAAGGACACGCTCCAGGTCAGCACTGGCAAGTTCGGGAAGCTCGAGCTGCTCTGACCTCTTGGCGATTTTCGGGTTCTTCACAGCAACAGCGAGAGCACCGTCATCCCCAACGCGGGTATGACTGGCATGAGGAAATCGTCGTCCACGAATGGAATCTCGAACCACTCGGAGGGGACGGCGAGCAGGGTCCCAATCGACGCCAGCGCGAGGCACCCGAAGACCTCAAAGGGGCCCACGGCGAACAAGACTGAGAAAGATATCGCGAAATACGCCAGCGCTGACACTGAGACCGTCGTGGGGTCCTTCACTCCTGAGCGCCTCAACTCCCCCATCAACGGATCGACCAGGGCCATCCCGATAATGGCCGCGGAGGCGATCTCCTGTGGGAAGAGCCAGAGCGTCAACACAATGCCCGCAGCTGCCCAGACGAAGGACGCGATCTGATTCTTCTCGTGTGGCCTGAGACCGAGAAATGTGATGCCCCTCGCAAGTCTGACAATCTCGAACGCTATGATCGTCCCGATAAAAGCCACCAGGAGGACCCAGCGCCTTACTCCGAATGGTGTCAGCTCGACTGGGAAGAGATAGTAGACTGGGGCGAGAGCGAGGAGCATGTGCACGATCCGCCTGACCACAACCTCCCTCTTCACATCGCCACCTCAAGCGCCTGATCCGCATGGGTGAGAGCGCTCTCACGCATCAAAAGGCATGCGGGCCCATTTCGACTCTATGCCCTTGTAAAGAATGCGCGTGGTCACCGCCATCGATCCGAGCACGAGGGCGATGCCTATGACGGCCAAGGTCCACTCGGCCAGGAGGCTGAACGAGAGTATGGTCAGACAAAGGTCCGGCAGGAACGACATCACAGTGAACTTCATGAGGACGCTCGTGTCGAAAAGGAACGTGTTTGTCTTCAGACCGGTCAGATATGCCGTGAGAACGACCATGTACACGCTCGTCACCACCATGACGACCAGAGCGAGCCAGAGTAGCTCTGTCTCCCCGTTCAAGATAGATATCGCAACGACGAAGAACGCCGATATGCCGAGAGTGAGTATGAGGAACACCGCGATCCTGATGCGTATCAGCTGTGGCACCGTGACCGGCAGGAGTGAATAGTACTCTGCCAGGTCGATGTTGTTCAGCCAGTTGTACATCATGACCGCGACGAAGCCCACCATCGCGGCATAGAACACCGCATTGAAGCCGACCGGAATCGCCAGGCCGTAGTTGACATACCAGGTTGTGAAAGAAAGAAACAGGAGCGGCAGGATGAACGCGAAGAACATCTTGGCCACGACCCCGCTCCGTTTGAGGTCGAGGAGTTCCTTCGCCAGTAGCGTTCTGCCGAGGCCCTCCTCCAGCCTTATGCGACCGTAATAGGACGGAAGGAGGTCTGCGTGGGCCTTCGATTGGATGCTGATCCGGACCTCGACAAGGGCGTAAGCAAGGGCAGTCATGATGACGGACGCGACGACAGAGGCTAGCGCATATAACGAAGCCTCTGACCAGTCGGACCCGAACGGCCGGACGTTCATCTGGAACCCCAGCCCGGGCACGATGACCTCAAGTGCGGGCGCTCCGAACGCACCATGCGCGACGAAGAGAGCGGCGATCGCAGCGGTCATCGCCACGAACGCGCGCGTGTGTCGAATGTATATGACAGAGGCGAGGAAGCTCAGGGACATCCCGAGCATGAAAGTAAGGATGAGCGCGATGAACAACAGCCCGATGCTCGCGAACGAGAAGCCCATGATCGGCGCCGAGGCCACCAGTCCAAGAGTGGCGGGGACGAGCATGAGAAGGATGTAGAAGAGAACGTCTCGAAGATAGATCCCCAGGAATGTCGTCTTGAAGGATATCGGGAGCAAATACGGCATGGCCACCAAGTAGTTGCTGCGTCCGTACCGCCTCTCCAGATATTCTCTGCCCATGATGCCGAACGCGCCGACACTTAAACCGTACAGGAAGGCCGCGAGGTGCGAGAAAGTCGCGAAGCGCTCAAGCGAAACCGTCTCCAGCATCGTGTTGAGAGTAAGCCCGCTGCCGAAAGTCATGACGAAAACGAAGAACGGGAAGGTCAGGAACCGGTACTTGCCGGAGTAGCTCGAATGTGTCCTGAACTCCTCCTTCAGCATCAGGACGAGGAGGTCCTTCGTGAGGCGTCACCCCCGGACGCCTTGATGCCCACGGACCGGAGGAATAGCCTCTCGAGATTCTCTCCGTCCTTCAGCAAATCTTCGATCCTCCCCTGTGCGACGACCTTTCCGAGGTTAACGATGGAGAGCTTGTTGCACAGCCTCTCGGATATCTCGAGAATGTGAGACGCCATGAACACGGTGCCACCCTTCGTCACATACTCCTCGAGGTAGTCCCTGAGGGTCCTCTGATAGATCGGGTCGAGGTTGATGAACGGCTCGTCGAGGAACAGCAGCTTGGGCTCGTGCAGGAACGCAGAAGCCAGCATCAGCTTCTGCCGCATCCCCTTCGACATGTCCTTGCAGATCGTCCCTTTCTTCTCCTCTAGGTCAAAGAAGTCCAGCCAATGCCCGATCCTTTCCTCGAGCTTGTCCACCTTCCGCACCTTGCCGACGAAATACAGGTACTCGTAGGCCGTGAGATACGTCGGAGGGCTTTCGACCTCGGGGACGATCCCTATGAGCTCCTTCGCGCGCAATGGTTCCTTGACCACATCTACGCCGAGGACCTTCGCCGTGCCCGATGTGGGCTCGAGTTGGCCTGTGAGTATCCGGATCAGGGTCGTCTTGCCCGCCCCGTTCGGACCGAAGAATCCGTAGAAGTCCCCTTCCTCGACGGTCAGGCTGACCCTGTCGAGGGCCTTCATCGACCCGTACTCCCTAACGATGTCCCTGCCCTCGATGACTGCCATGCGAATCACGCTATTCGTGTGAGGTTATTTCAAGGTTATCTGGACTAACTCCTACCATTGCGTTTGTTCCCTCGTCCGCATTCAAATATCACGAGTGTTATCATGTAGCACGATAAGGCGCTCCAGCAATTTCCGTGATTCAGGGTGTTGACGATGAAGGGTAAGGCGGGCAGGTCCGTCCTAACGAGCAAGATCGAGACTGAGATTGAGCTGCTGCAGAGGCACGTAGCGATGCTGAAGGCCATCATGGACAGCGAGCCGATAGGCATCATACGTCTCTCGGAGATGCTGAAGTACCCCCAGCACAAGGTCAGGTACTCGCTCAGGATACTGGAGCAGGAGGGGCTGATCGAGCCCTCACCCGATGGCGCCATGACGACGGAGAAGATCCAGGACTTCCTTGACCACCTGAAGGAGATCCTGGAGACCATGAGCAATACGGTCAATGAGCTGCGGGAGTCGATCGAGTAGATCCGAGCTCCCGCCCCATCGTTCTCTTCTGGATCCGCGGCCTGGCGTGCGGAAAGGCTTATCTAACTGGTCACTCTAACTGCGCCCAACCGTGCCGTCGTAGCTCAGTCGGTAGAGCATCCGCCTGTTAAGCGGAAGGTCAACGGTTCGAAACCGTTCGACGGCGCCACCAATTTCTCAAAGAGCATGTGGGGCCGCGGGCCCGTGCAGAAGCTTGTGCACTCTGAACACGAGCACCTTCTTGCCTTTGGACCATCTCGCGAGGTCGATGGTGAATAGAGCGAGGACGAACGCGACCACTGACATCCCCAGCATCCCGCCCAGCTCGGTCAGGAAGCCGAACAGCACCAAGAACGAGAGCACGCCGCACGCGAAGTACGCTGTCTGCGGGAGGTTCTCCGTCCTACCGAGGTGGTCCCTGATCTTGAAAGCGACGAACGCGCTGAAAGCGATCATCAGGGCTATCGGGACGATTGGATGAACTCCCGTGTTCACGAAGACCGCTGACAGGAGGAAGTTCACGAACAACAGCATGAAGCCGAGCACCGCAAACCTCAAAGGCGACCATGTGGGGAGCAGCCCTCTCGGGGCCATGAATCCCTTCGGTATCTGCTTCGCATACCATACGAAGAAGAGAACTGCGGCTATCGAGAGTATGTACATCGGGAGGTATGCGGGATACGGGTTGAGCAGTGCCAGGCACACGAAGACGTCAAGCAGAAGTATGGCCATGACCGCTTCGAACCGCTTCTTGGTGAGAAGTCTCTCCTTCCTTAGACCCGGGTAGGCAAACCAGACGAGCGTGATTGGGATCGTGATGCTCACGGACGCGTGGTAGATCGTCAGCCAGACGGCCCAAACCCAATTCGTCTCCAGGTATCTGCCATACTCCCCCAGCCCGCCAAGGTCCATCCAGTAGGGGTCGAAGAAGCTCTTGATAGCAACGCCCTCTTCCAGGATGCCGTACGCGATTCCCAGGACAACGATGCCGGCCCAGCCGAGGTTCCACTTCACCGCCAGCTCCCTGACGATGAGGACGCCTGCGCCGTAGAGCCCAAGCAGGAGCGCGAACGATGTCGGAATGAAGAATTCTAGTGGAGGCGACGAACCAGAGCAGAGCTCAGCTATCACTGGTGAGAGGATGGCCAGAACCCAGATGGCCCTGCCCTTCTCCGTCATACCTTGTTCCTTTGTACTGGCGGATAGTTAAGCCTCTTGGAACAGTTATCAAATGAGATAATCAGGTGGACTTGTACGTCATCAACGCCAAATAATCACTGATGGATGCCTCTTGCCACACGGAAGGGGAAACATCATGGTTGAACTGAAGGTCGGAGACATTGCACCTGATTTCGAGCTCGAGGATCAGAATGGCAAGAAGGTGAAGCTGAGCCAGTACAGGGGCAAGAAGAACGTCCTCCTGGCGTTCTTCCCATTCGCGTTCAGCCCCGTGTGCACGAACGAGCTGGGAGAGTTGAAGGAGAAGGAAGAACCGATAATGAAGCTCGACACGCAGATCCTGGCCGCGAGCGTTGATAGTACTTGGTCCCAGAAAGCATTCGCCAAGGAGCTTGGGGTCA
>Ga0214474_1000206_pt1 | contig 30635 bp, 34 predicted proteins | sample RVTome_2_FD_187335 | JGI IMG/M metagenome (GOLD analysis project Ga0214474, IMG submission 187335) | Soil microbial communities from uranium-contaminated site in the Upper Colorado River Basin, Wyoming, United States - RVT95D214 HiSeq ... | reverse complement strand
TCAGCGCTTGCACGTCACTTCCGCGGAGCAAGCCTGACTGCGAAGGTAGGTCCTCGGCATGGAAGTACTAGACTATCTGGAGAAGAACGGCTGCTATGGTCGCGTCGTGTCGATAGATCACCTGGAGGAACTCAGAGAACAGGTGAAGGCCCTTCATGGTAAGGGGCAATTCGACGAAGGCATCTACAAACGATTGGTCCTCCCCAGGCTAGAGCCGAAGGAGGCTCGGGGAATGAAGAAGGCGCGATCCATATTCGTCACCTCGATTCCCTCCCCCGCCATTCGGACGAGGTTCCGTTGGAGGGATGAGACCATCGAGCTCACCGTGCCCCCGACCTATGACAGCTACGTCAGCGCTTCCAACCGTTCGAGGCGACTACTGAAAGAAGCTTTCGCCCCTGAGAAGCATTGGATTGCGAGGGCTATCTTGCCCATCAAGCTCCTCGCCGTCAGGAGCGGGCTCGCGAAGTACGGCAGGAACAACATCACATACATCCAGAGGTTCGGCAGCTTCCACACGCTGTCGGCCCTGTACACGGACTATGAGAGCCCGGAGGACCACTGGCAGGAGATGGAGGCCCTGCCCAAGTGCGCGACCTGCAAGGCGTGCATGAAGGCATGTCCGACCGGCGCCATATGCGAGGACAGGTTCCTGATACGCGTAGAGAATTGCCTCGCCTACTACAGTGAGATGCCTCCCTCGAAGCCGTTCCCTGAATGGATCAAACCGTCGGCGCACAACTCGATCATCGGCTGTATGAGATGTCAGAGGGCGTGTCCGTACAACAAGGACATCGTCGACTGGCACAGGGATGCGGGAGTGTTCAGCGAGGAGGAGACCTCTTACCTGCTCAAAGGCGAATTCACAGGGGCGAGGGCCAAGGCGATGGACCGGAAGCTCAAGAGCGTCGGGCTCGATCTCAGCGTCTTCCCGAGGAATCTCGAAGTGCACTTGAGGAAAAGTGGCCTTCTGCCTTGAGTCAGTGTTGCCATCGAGCGCTGTGGACGCCAAAGATTAATTAACATCCAGTGTTTTCGATACCTTGGTCATGAGACCAGGAGGTTCCCGGAGATGATGTCCGAATTGGTTCTAGCACCCGCGCCGGGGACCGTCTGATCCAGAGCTGGGTCCCGGGCGTTTGGTGATTGTCGAGCTTGCACTGCGAACGCCATCAACAGAAACACTCTGACATGCCTAACGATCCATATCTGGACGCCAGCGTTGCCTGGCGTATCAAATCAGGGACCCTCGACCTCCACGAGGCGGGGTATCGAACCACCGTAGAGGCCATCCTCTCTTCAGGCCTGGCCATGGAAGTCGCGGGACTCATCAGCGCTGGCAAGGAGGCGGATGTCTACCTCGCACTTTATCGCGATGTGCCGATCGCGATCAAGGCGTATCGTCTCTATCGCACATCTCATCGCGGGGGCGGCCCAATCAAGCACGATTCCACAGGTTGGCTAGCGGCCCATGAGTACGAGATGACAAGGCAGGCGTGGAAGGGAGGCTGCCTCGTCCCGGCTGTCGCGCGGAGGGTGGAGAACATGTTCTCGATGCGGTACATCGGGGACGAGGACGGACCGGCTCCGAGGCTGCACGACGTGCAGCTGGAAGATCCCCAGGCATTTCTAGACGAAGTCATGAAAGGAATCGAGGGCCTGGCCCGGGCGGGGGTGGTTCACGCGGACCTGAGCGCATACAATATTCTGGTTCACGATGGAAAGCCGTGGTTCATCGACTTCTCGGAGGCGATTCGGGTGGACCGAACGGGATCAGTGCCGTGGATGCGGCTTGAAGAGGCGAAGGTTGCGCTGGACAGGGGAATGCGCGCGCTGCGTGCTTATTTCGGCAGATATGATGTCGAGGTAGAGTCGGATGTGTTCGTTGAACGCGTGGTCAGGTCATTAGACAGGTTCGGCGTGCTTGAATGAGTGTGTCATCCCGCCGCGGTCGTGCTGAGGGCGAAAAGTCGGCGAAATCCTCTATAACCAGGAAACCCGATTCACTCTGCCATTGGAGTGGAGGCGCGCGGCGTGTCTCCTCTCACTAGGCGGGAGCTGCGAGGTGCAACACATGACGGGCGCACATGAGTCAGAGTCGAAGGTTGAGCCGATGATTCCATGGTATGTGGTGAGCGTGACGGCCTTCGTGTGCGCAAGCGCTGTGATTGCGATAGCTCTGCTGGGACCATTGTTGCTGGAATCGATACAGTACAGGACGTCCCAGTCCGGGATCTGGCAGATCCAGGGAGGGGACCTGGTTAACCTGCTTCTGATATCCCCTATACTGCTGATCGGCGCAGTGCTCCACCTCTTGAGGAAGGACGGTTCGAAGTACTTCCTTGTGCTGACCCCCGTCGTCTTGATGTACACTGGGTTGAGCATCGGCATAGGGCAGGAGTGGAGCAATCCGGAATACTCGGGGAATGTTGAGGACTATTCCTGGCTGTACCTGATCATCATCATTGGAGGGCTCATCCTGTTGGTGGCGAGCCTGTCCATGTTCACGGAGAAGGATGCACCGGAGTTCAAGAAGAGAGGGCTGCGAATCTATGTCGCGGTGATGGTGTTGTTCCTCCTCATGTTCGCGGCCATGTGGATATCCGAGCTCGCCGAAGTGATGCGGACTGGAGATACCGCCTCGGGCTCCTACGAGTCGACGCCCACGATCTGGTGGACCGTGAGATACCTGGACCTCGGGGTCACGATCCCGGTCGGATTCCTGGCACTGTTCCTTCTGGCAACGAAGCCAAGGAGGGCGTACTCACTCGCCTTGCTCTTCTTCGGGTTCTTCGTCACCCTCGGGACGGCCGTGCTGTCGATGGGCGTGATGATGACTATCAACGACGATCCAGAGGCACAGATTGGAGCGCTGCCCGTCTTCGCGGTGCTTGCAGCCCTGTCATGGATAGGCCTCCTGTTCCTCGTCAAGGACAAGCTTTCTGTGATCTGGCGCCCGGATGCTGCTAGGACGGAATGAAGACCCGTGCTATAGAATGGAAAGGGTTTTATCTAACTCATGTGAATACTAATCCGTCAGAGCGATGGGATCCCGCGGATAGCGGGAGCAGTGTGATTCATCATGAAAGGAATACTGACAGTACTGGTCAGTCTGGTTGTGGGCATGATGATGGTCGTCAACGTCAGCGCTTTCCCTCCGGTCACTTGGCAGGACGGGGATGAGGCGGCGGTCTTCGGGCACACCTTCGAGTAGGAGTACTGGACGAACAGCTCGATCGATGTCCAGAATGCGGCCAAGGACAACCTCACCTTCTCTGCTTCATACGTCAACTACGAAGACGTGCAGGCGTTCCTCCTCTGCCTCAACATGGTCGAGAACAAGAACGGTACCGGAACGGTCCCGCTCCAGCTCTTTGGCCTGCACTACGCGACCCCTGAGAACAGGGAGGTCTTCATTGGTGCGCAACTCGCGTTCCTGATGGTCTTCAACGATACCTATAACGGCACTGGTCCAGGTAAGAACGGCCTCCCGGACCCAGGCCACGAGGACGTGTCGTACGTAGTGCCGTTCGGGGTCGGTGCCGCCCTGGGCGGAGAATATCTCCCCGAGACGCATGTCCGCGCGGTCCAGAGACTCGGCGAGGGGCACTACAGGTTCGGAATCCAATACCTCAATCTGTATGCGTTCGTATCACCAAATTTCCTCGCGAGCGCACTTTTCAGAACCGGCTGGATAGCGAAGTTCAGCGAGTTGACCGTTGATTACGAGATAACGATGGACAACACCACAGGTGTTGTGAAAGCCGAGACGTGGTATACGATCGGCCAGGTCACCGAGCTTTGGGGCGTATTCCTGGGAATCCCGTTCCAGTTGAGTCCGCGCGACATACCCGATACCTTGGGGATATGCGCAGTGCACTTCGTGACAGTGTTCACGTCGAAGTACCAGGGCCCCGCTATGAATCAGACCGGGACGACGATAGACACCGACATCAACGCGCCTGTCGACGACGACATAGTGCTGAAGGTCGGCGACAACAATGAGCGCGCGATGCAGATCGGCACTAGAGGGACGTTCGACCTCGTCAACGAGACATCTGGCCAGGTGGTCAAGAACGACCAACCCGCTATGAACGCCATCGTCGGGGCGCACGCAGTCGACCTTCTCCTGGTCGCGTGGCAGCTGGGATTCGGCGCGGGCGCGATGAGCGTGTTCGCCTACGCCCTGAGCGACTATGTCCAGAGCAAGTACTCGAGCCCGATGGACCTCGCCCAGAGGAGCCTCGTGCCTGCGAACGAGGACGGATTCAACGCGTACCCGATGTGGTATGCGGTATCGTTCCCGGAGTGGAATGGCTACAAGGTCGTTCACGACCCCACGTACACAGCGTACACGAACATGCACCTCGATGACACGAGCGGGACGCTGAACATAGGCGGGCTCATCGTGCTGATGGCGATAATCGTGTTCATCATCGCAGTCGTCGCACTGGTGGTTACGAGAAGGAAGGGTGCCTAGGTCGGTGCATCAGCCCCAAGTCGGATACCCTTCCTTAGCGACCGCGTTCACTGGCCCCGAATCATTCAAATACAGCAGACGCAGATTGACCCCGCCAGTAGGCATAGATTCGAGGGGGGAGAGACAATGGCAAAGGCTGTTAGGGCTGTAGCATTGGGCCTGCTGTTCGTCCTTCTCGCGTCCGGGATCCTCGTTGCGATGCCGGCGCGAGCGGAAGCAGCAGAGCCATACGAATGGACGATAGCGGTCTTCGGGGATGCGGACAACAACCTCGAAGGCGCTTGGGACAAGTACACTGACCCTGCGCTGAAGGGGATACCAGCGAGCGACCAGATCAAGGTCGTCGCGGGACTTGACAGGTTCAGCACGCTCGGCGCTGAGATAATAGAGTATACGTATGGAGACTCCACCGTTGTGGAGTCTTACGATGAGATGGACTTCGGCTCGGCTGCGACCCTGAAGTGGTTCGTCCAGAGGGTCGACGCGCTGTACGACTCCAATCACCTGGCGCTCATCGTGTGGGACCATGGTGGCGGATGGTGGGGAGTATGCTGGGACGACACTGACATGAGCTACATGACTCTCCCGGAGTTCTCTGAAGGGATCTCAGCTGCGGGGGTCTACATCGACGTTCTCGGGTTCGACGCATGCATGATGTCCGGAATCGAGGTCGTGTACGACATGTACCTGACCGGTCTTGTTGGCATGATGGTCGCCTCTGAGCAGCTCGTGCCGTACGACGGCTTCCCGTACGACCTGATGTTCTCGCATTTGGCCACGGACCCGTACCTGACAAAGGAAGAGGTCGCGGACGACATGGTCTACGGCTGGGACATGTACTACGGCAACAAGGGCTGGGTAGACCTGAGCGCGCTGGACGTTCCGATACTCGGGGGCGTGGTGCTCAACGAGTTCATCACATGGGTCGGCGCGATGAATGCTAACGTAGCCGTGAACTTGGACGACTATCTGAGAGCGTTCAAGAAGTCCGAGATGGTCAGCGGATGGTACATCATGGACATCGACAGATTCGCTGCCCGCATCCTGAACGACAGGGACGTGACGGATCCTGCCCTCAGGGACGCCACCGCGGCGCTCGAGTCGGCGATCGACCTCGGCGTGAACGCCCAGAGCGGCGGAGGCAAGAGGCCTCTGTCAGGGATGACGCTGTGGTTCGGCATCGAGGGCGAGTACCTCAACTACGGATCGAGGTACAGCGAGCTGGCCTTCGCATCCGACACCGGCTGGTACTCGTTCATGACGGCTGTCAACGGTTACTGAGCATGCACGAAACCCGAACCGGGATCCGCGGGAAGCGCGGACCCCGCAGTAATGTTTTCCATCCTGCGCTCCGATTCGTCAGAGCGCGGGACATCGGATGAATGCACCACGGTGCTGGTGGAACATGCCATGCGCATATGGGATTTGCCGGTCGAATGCCTCTGCAGGAATCACCTGCTGGCCGAGCACAGGGAGCTGCACGCGATCTGGAGCGTAGTCCTGAACGGAAAGCAGGGATACTCCAGGCACCCCGAGGTCATGCGCTGGCGCGGCCGTATGGTGGCATTGTACAGCCGGCACGAAGAACAGGTGAGAGAGATGGCCCGAAGGGGTTACTCGCACAGGTCGCCGCTTGACCTCAGCGATGTCCCAAGTGCGCACAGGGGAGACATCCAGACGGTCCATCTCGAGCCTATGAAGGAACAGAGGCGCAAGCTGAGGAACAAGGGGTGCGCCTGCAACGTCCGCAGATCGCGAACGTGAGCAGACTAGTTCTCAATGCGGGCAGGCTCACTTCCTGTCTCTCTCAATCATGCCCATCAGTAGCATTGCGGAGATCAGGGTCCGTCTGTCGAATTGCGGGGGCACGCGGGAGCAGTCGACCTCCCAGCTGTCCCCTATGACCTTGAACTGCTGCTTTATCTCAGCGACCGGCTGTCCGTAGAACTCCACAACGAGCTGCTCGGGGACGATGGACCCACCGGGGAGGTACTTCCTGGCCAGCCCCCTCCCTGCGCGCTCGGCCACCCTGCCGACCTGCCCTCCGTTGACGTCCAAGAGCAGATACTCGTCCTTGTAGTAGCCTGACGAGAGCGCCTGCCTGCGCAGCTTGCCCACGACAGCGTTCGTCGCGGAGTCGACTACCGCGAACGTGCCCCACATGTCCATGATCTGTTCCTGTTGTATCCGGAATACCTCGGTGGTCATGCTGTCGTCCGAGAAGACCCTGATGTTCTCCTTGATCCTAATGATCTTCTGGCGCGAGAAGCCGAGATTGTTCTTCTGTCCGTCCTCTATCCAGTATTGGTTGGCTATCGCGATGACCTTCTTTCTTATGCGGTAGTGGCTCCCGTACCAGATCGGGTTGAGCGCGGTCCCAGGAGGACGCGGAATCGCCTGAGCTTCCACCTTCGCTCCGCACTTGCTGCAGAACATGCCACCGTCGACCATCTGAGCGCCACAAGAAGGACAGTTCGCCATGATGCCCACCGACTTGTCATTCCACGGGAGGGCAATAAAGCTTCTGTGATAGCCGTCAAGCGATGTCGACCGTGCAGCAAACACTCCTATGCTGGATGTTGATGGGCAACTCCACCATTTCATCTAACCGTCCGAGTGCAGCCTGCCCCCGCTTGCCCAATTGTTCTTCGGGATCTCAATCAACAGGATCTCGACTGCGTCACGAGGGATCTTCTCGTTCTCGAAGACATTGGTAATCCCCTCTACGATTCTCCGCTTTGCGCTGTCGTCTCTACCGGGCCACATGTTCACTATCACGGTCGGCATCCGAGCAACCATCCTCGGCTCCGCGATTCCTTCGCTGAGATAAGGTTGTTTCCGATTGACACGCGTCGCTTTCGTCACGCATGATGTCCTTGCCCGGACGTCGACAGTGCTTCACCCCATGGTCGGCCTCGCACCCTCGAGGACATGGGCTTCACAGCCTACTTCGCCGACACCGAAGGGAATGTCGTCGGGTTCTGGCAGAATACGAGGAAGCCGCCATAGCCGCGGAGGCTTTTCGCGTGGTGTCTGAGTCGCGACCGTCCTTCGTGCTCGGAGACGGCCGCTCGACATCAGAGACATAAGGGCGTCATTCGCTGACCGTGGAGAGGTGCGGGCAACGGCTCTTCGATTATCCGGTCAGGCGTGTTGGGTAGTCACAACGTCGGTAAGAGACGGCGATGGTTACGTCTCGCACATGTTCTGTAAGAGCAGGCTCCGCGGGATTAAGTGCCCTCTCGAGGGGCTACCCGGGAAGAAGCCGTATGAGCTATCGGAGGAGTGCATCGAACTTGTGAGGGCGGCAGGCAGGTCAAGCAGGCCCCGGACAGAGTGATTGTCAGGTCGCAGTTTGTGCTAGCGATGCGGAGATTGCGCCAAAACCTTTATGCCTGACCCCCCGTGATTGGCGTTCTATGGCAATCGGAAGAACGACACTATTGGCCGTCGCGATAACGCTGGTCGTTGTCGTCGGTGGCGCAGGCGCATACTTGATGTGGCCGGAGCCTGAGACCGGGACAGTGTCAATTTACGTCAAGGACCTTCCTGATGACTGGACTCATGTGAACGTTACATTCTCGGAGGTCAGGATACACCAAGCGGATGCGGGCAACGATTCCGGATGGCACACCTTGGACCTCGAGCAGCAGACAGTGGACCTCGCCGTGCTGACGAACATGTCGGAGCTGCTCGCATCAGGGAATGTCAGCGTGGGCAAGTACACGCAGATACGGATAGTGGTGGTAGCCGTCACGGGCACTATGGAGGACGGGACTATCGTGAACTTCACGGTCTCATCCGGAGCGCTCAAGACGACCCATCCGTTCAATGTGACAGCGGACCACACCGAGACTCTGACCCTGGACTTCGACCTTGCTCACAGCATCGTTCAGAAGGACACGGGCTGGATATTCAAGCCGGTGCTGGGGTCGATAAGCAGCAGCTAATCGCTCAAGAATCTGTCCTTCCCCTTCGCGAACGGAACACAGCGTGCCGCCCGTCCTGCTACTTCGACAGTCAGCGATTCCAGCCGGAGGAATCCTCTAATAGCAGTTGGGGGGCCTAATTACGTCACTTCGAGGGTGGTTCGAGGAGGAGGTGACACTGTTGGCGTTCATCAATGTCGGCATGTACACTGTCAAGCAGGAGAAGAAGGAGGAATTCCTCGCGCTTTCGAAGAAGATCTCCGAACACATGAGACAGGACAAGTTGCTCTCTGAGACGGTCAAATCAAGGAGGCTCTTCTCGAGGTGCTTGGGAGGCACCTACGGCGAGTTCGTCGATGTATGGGAGTTCAGGAGCTGGACGGACTACGACAAGTACTCGCGAAGCTATGCGGACGACGAGGTCTGGGGCGGGTTCTGGAAGGAGTTCATGCTCCTTGTCGAGCCTGCGACGCACTCATGGATAAACCTGGACGAGGTCATGTGAACAACGGAAGACCCTTGGGACGCCTGCACATGCACGTCGTCTGCCGATCCGCGAACTGCGTGCCTCGACAAGCGCCCTTCTCGTTCTTCTCTGAGAATGTTGTCTCAGTTTCCCATTCCTCGGAAAGACGCTTATAGCAGGTCGGGCGCATAGATACGTCACCTTGAGGGTGGTTCGAGGGGGAGGTGAAACGATGTTGTTGCTTTGGAGCGGTAATCTGGAGAAAGGGAGGGAGATGGAGTACAAGAGATTCATGGCGAAGAATCTCGCGACTTTCAAGAAGCACGCCCCGCCAGGCTGGACGCTGAAAGGGGTCTACGGAGCTACGTTCTACATCGGGAAGTACGATGTGACCTGGATCTGGGAGTTCAAGAAGTTCGCGGATATGGACGCCGCACGCGATTACGCCGACCCTGTCTATGACAGTCTGTCGATCGAGGAGATCGATTTCTACATCCCTGGTTCATTTGACCTGACCATTCTGCGGGAGGTGGATGATTGGAGAGTCACGCCCCCGAAGAAGGCAAAGAAGCAGAAGAAGTAACACCGAACTCAAATCGGAAACCGGTTCTTGAGAGGGCCGACCTGACGGTGCCGGCTCTCTTCTGACTCTTTTTGGACATCATTTCACAGATACCCTTAGAACTGTGGGAGCGAAATGGATGATCACTTTGAGCTGCTTTTCTCAGGACGATTCGTATCCTGTCGTTTCATACCATCCGACATGAACACTTCGTGTCAGCGTTTCGAACCAGTTGTCTTTAAGATGTCAGTAGCTGATTCGAGCTGCATCCGGTTCAGTTGATCCGGATGGTAGCTCGGGGGAGTGGCAGGTTAGGGTCAACCAGTGCATTTGGAATCGGACATTGAGGTCCGTCGTTGTGAGTTTTTGTTGTCCTTAGGTACCGACCTCTGCTCCGCCCCCTCAGCGCCAGCGCGGAGCGCATATGAGTCCCGCGATGACAAGAGGAGGAATGGGAACAATGGAGTTTGAGAGCAGGCTGGGAAGCGAGATTGCTGGGAAACGGTATCGGCCCGGACGCGCCTTCGCCAGAATCGCGGCCGCATTAGTGGTTCTGGTAGTGGCTGCTGCAGCTATGGCAGTGTTGCCTAGGGCAGAAGCCGGGCTCGTTCTTCTTGACGAAGTGAACATCGGAGACCCTGTTACTGAGGCAGGGAGGACTGACGGCTGGAGCAGCACAGTGTGGACGCTCGCATCGGGAGGCTGGGGAGGATTCGATCCGATGAATGATCCCTATGATGATGATTCTCCCACCTATGCGCGCGCCCACAATCTGAGGACTGTCTGGGCAGCTACGGAGGATGACACTGGAAAGTGGGCGAGCGTTACAATGTTCGCATCCGCTCAGGCTAGACTTCTTCAGATTAGCGCACTCGATGGCATAGGCAACGACAGCTTCATGGTGTATGTGAATGGCAAGCTATCGTGGTCTTATCCGGCAGATCCGAGCACGAACGAATTCTGGGTCCTCCACACCATTCCCGTTAAGGATTCCGGCACAATCGTTGTCGAGATTGTCGCCACGGGCAATGCCTGGACGTTCCCGGGAGGAGCCCCGGGCAAGACGGTTTACGGGCAGCTCGGCATCAACTTCCTTCGGCTATATGGCGTGGGTGGATTCGATATGTATGGATACAACTACGATGCCAGGCTCTTCGTTGGCACATATGATGGCGCTGACAGATATCTAGACGGAGCCTACCGGGGGATGACCGGTGACTGGGTTGACGATCTCCTGGTCATGAAGTGGAGTCAGAGCTGGGATGATGCCAGGTTCAACGGAGGGACATGGGATACGACTGCGTGGTGCACGAATCACGTGGTCGGGGACTACTACGGCGATGATGGGCAGGAGCATCAGTACACATCCTTCACCAAGATAGTCTGGATTGGACCAAATGGGTACGGGGACACCTATCCGTATCTCTGGAGTGAATTCGTGATCGTGGAAGACATCTACAATGACCCATACGGAGGATACAACGGAGTCTTCTACAAGTCGAACCCCGGCCTTGGAGGATAGAGAAACACTTGGATGTCGGCTGCGATAGGGGCTTGACCGTCCCTATCATTTTCATTTTTTCGCACACTCTTGCTTGATCGGCAGGAGTTGTCTCGAGCTCACGCCAATCCCCCGTCGAGGGGTAAGCGCACCGAGCGGCGCCCGAATTGTCGGGGACAAGTAATAATCTTCTGAATCAACCACGGCGCAAGCCTCGTTCGTGTTCGTTCATGAGATGATTCGGTTTAAGAAGCAAAGGCGTTTGGATAACGGGATTCAGAGAACGGTCTTGAGTCCGGGAATTCTTCTCAGCACAAACTCCGTTAGACAGAGCGTGATCAGGAAAGCCGATATCGCCAGAACCGGGAATTTCAGTATGTTGGGAACGTCGTAGTCAGCCAGCAAGACTGCTATCGCGATGACAATCGGCGGGTGGAACACGTAGATGGCGAATGCGTTGTCGGAGATCTTCTTCGTGAGCCTTCCCTGATTGTTGTGCCTCTCCCTGAACCACACGAGGAGCCACAGGCTGATGCTGATCCCGAACACCTGCTCCCACAGTGCCAGCCCCGCAGCCTGCCAGTTGAGTCCTCCATTGTACGGGTCCAGGTCCTCGTCCAGCGCGCCCCCAGCGATCATGATTGGGAACAATATCAGGAACACGGATGCGATCGCCACCAACAACCAGAACTTGCCGTCCTTCTTCGTCAGGGTCGCAAGCCAGTTGTTCCTGTAGGCGATGACTCCGACGACGAACATCGCAGCATACTGGGTGAAGAAGCACAGCTGCATGTTCCAGACGTCCGTGCCGATGGGGAACGGTATTCGAACCAGAAAAGTGCCCAGGGCCACGACGGCTATCAGAATCGCGACTCTAGTGCGATTCAGCGGCCCTTTGAATCGCTCGAATGTCCAAGTTGAGGGGGTGAAGGTCCACACAATCGAGAATATGAGAAGCGCAATCGCAAACCACATCGGCCCGCTGTCCCAGTTGACCGGGTTGGGATAGTACTCCGTTGCGAACTCTACGAACGACATCTCGTCCTCGAGATGAAGTGGATAATCGATCAGGGGGGCAAGGAAGACTATGAAGATGAGCGAGGGTATGCCCAGTCTCTTGAATCTGTCCCAGATGTATCTCTTCTCGCCCTTTCTCGCGAGCGAATTCGGGACGAAGTACCCTGCTATCAGGAAAAGCAGGCCCATGAAGAATGCTTGGATGAAGACGCTGATAAGAACGAATACGATGTCTGAGCCCTCACTGCTATTCGCTCTGTCTTCGTATCCAAAGAACTGACCGACCGGGCCGTATATGACGTTGGCATGGATAATGATGACCAGGACGATCATGATCCATCGGATGTTGTCGATGTAGAGTAGCCTCTGCGGTCTTACATCCGTCCCGGCCATTGGGGGTGGAGCTTCGTTTTTCTACTTAAATTCGGTGTTTGTCTATGCTGAGAGTTGATGGAAAACTAAAGGACCGAGGAGCTTGCGCTCCTCGTTAACCGGTTTGGGTTTGGCTGGAACGTATTCAGAGCAGCTCCACTATTCCGAGCACCAGCGCGATTACGCCGATCAGGGTCTGGAACGCCCCGAGCGCCTTCGTCAGCTTCGCGATGTACTTGCCGACTGCTGGAAGCGCCGACATGATGCTCGTCGCCAGGATCAGTCCGACTATCAGCAGGAAGATGTTCGCGAGAGTCACATCGTCGAGCATCTCAATGACCGCGACGATTACCGCGATCACGCCGATGATCGCCTGGAAGGCTCCCAGGAACTTCGCCAACTTCTCCAGGTGCTTGCCCATCGCGGGGATCAGGTACAAAACCCCTGAAAGCAGAACCAGCCCGCCCACTATCAACATCAGTCCTACAATCATGGTATTCACCAGAGGCCATTTGCCTCCTGATTCTGCGGATGACGCTGCAGCGCCATAAGTTTTGCTCAGGATGACGGCGAATCTGCGAATTTGTGACCAGTTTCCCAGCTCTTTGTGCGTCCGAGGACTGACGTCGCGAGGGAAGGATTCTGCCCGGACTCAACGGTGCCCAGGCGCTCCTGTGTCATTCCACATCACGTCCGTACCGCGGGCACCGGAATCGGGGAAAAGGATAACTGTCGCATGCAGGATGTGAACCGTCGGGAAGCACGGGGGGGAACATGGGAGGGTCGCGAGGTCCATCTGGGATCGGTTCCGTCCGAGCATGTGTGAGACATGAATGCGCATCCGGGGCCGTGCTCGACAGACGGTCGGATGCCCGTGTCCACCTTCTGACCTACGTCTCCTGGATGGTTATCGTGACCTCAACGGAGCTCACGATAATCCTGTCGCACGAGACGGAGTATTCGAAATCTACCGTGCCGTCGACTGGAACAACACCCGTCCCTTGGTAGTAGTCCTTCCACTCGTACCCGTCGAAGACCCTGATGTGGACCGTCCCTGAGCCGGCTACGTCCCCGGAGTTGCTGATGTCGCCGGTGATCCAGACAGAACCCCCCTCCCCTCCAAAGAAGTCTCCCATGGCCTCCCATTGGAAGAACCCGCCCAAGTTGGCCTCGGGTTCCGGTTCGGGCTGTTTCGGGTCGAACAGGCCGAGGTTGTACGCCAGTGGTAGTACAACGACGACAACGATGAGGATGATCGTCATCAACAGTTTCGGGAGACTCATGGACGACGGCTTGGACACCGGGCCCGCAAGACGCTCAGGAGTCCGATATTGAACGGCAGCCGCCCTCGGTTCGTCTTCGGGTGGCGCAGCGATCTTCCTTCCGAAGCGCGCCCCGCACGCAGGACATGCAATGGAAGTCGCGAGCATCTCTGTCCCACATTTCGGGCACCTCATCGCCATTCCTCCAGACTCCAAATCGTTTCATGGGGCTTAAGGACTCCTCCCATGGTGAGCTGGACATGAGTCAGGACATATCGCGGACTCTCAATCAGGGTGGCCTTGGCACCGAGAGGGACGCCCCTTCACCGCTCAGTCGAACTCTTTTAGAGTCTCCAATGGACATACCCTTCTTGAAACCATGAAGAGAAGATGCCCCTGGGTGAACCTCGACGATCCGTTGATGCGTGCCTACCACGACGAGGAGTGGGGGGTGCCGGTCCACGAGGACCGGAAGACTTTCGAGTTTCTCGTTCTTGAGGGGGCTCAGGCGGGGCTGAGCTGGAGCACGATACTGAACAAGCGGGAGAACTACCGGCGCGCGTTCGCCAACTTCGAGCCCAAGAAGGTCGCCGCGTTCGACGAGAGAAGGGTGAAGAGACTGCTGGCGGACTCGGGGATAGTGCGCAACCGCCGGAAGGTCGAATCCGCGGTCTCCAACGCAAGGGCCTTCCTCGAGGTCCAGGACGAGTACGGGGACTTCGACTCCTACATCTGGTCCTTTGTCGGCGGAGGACCTATCCGCAACAGGCGGAGGAGCCTGTCACAGATACCCGTTACCTCTCCAGAGGCCAAGAAGATGAGCGCCGACCTCGTGAAGAGAGGTTTCAAGTTCGTCGGGCCCACAATCTGTTACTCGCACATGCAGGCAGTTGGCATGGTCAATGATCACCTCGTGAGCTGCTTCCGATATTCAGAGTTGAACTAACGCGTCCAATTCTTCTCAGATGTCCTCATTGGACAAGAACAGCAGTATGATCGCGGTGAGCCCTAGAAAGAGCCCAGCGATGCCGTCTCCCACCATACCGAACGCCGCTCCAGCCAGGGCCAAGGTGAAGTACTTGCCGCGTACGGCAGAGATGCCTCCGGCGACCGCCAAGACGCCGACTATAGTGATCAAGATCCCGCAGACGCTGAATCTGTTCAGCGCTATGTCGATGTCCAACCACAGGAACGATGTCTCATCCAACAGCGCCCTTAGCCCGTTGTTGAGTGCGAGCAGCCCAGCGGCGATCGTCAGCCAGCCTGCGACCGTCGTCAATGTGTTCTTAGGGCGCCTCTCGCTGGCTTGCTCGGACGAATTTGTGTCTTCTGTGGACGAGGATTGGCCGGAGCTCATTGAGTCCCGGCCTAATCACCATCCGCCTTCTCAATCTTTTGCGGCCGCGTCAGAAGCATTGGCGCGCCTCACTCCTCATGAATTGCATCGACCCTGTTCGATTTGACGCCTCCCGGGCGTGACGGGCTGGGATCGGCGCGAGACAGGGTCTAGATAATCCTTGGCCCATACATTCGGCCAACATCCAATTGGCATTCTATCGAAACGCATATATCAGGCGTCATTCTAACCCGACGACATACACTCAGCCAGAAAGGCGATGACGGAGTTGCTCTGATGATTTTTGCGAAACTTGCTGACACCGTGGTCAAACACCACAAGAAGATTCTCATTGCGTGGATTGTCATTGTCCTTGTCTCGATCCCCGCGATTTCCAAGGTCAATGACGTCCTGGCATACCAGGAGTCAGAGATGGTGACGGGCGACATCGAGTCGCTCCGTGCTCAGGAAATCATCGACGAACAGTTCCCCACCTCCCTCGCCAACAGCACTCTGATGGTCGTGGTCACTGGCCCAGACATGACCTCTCAGGAGGTCCGAGATTTCGCCCTTAGTCTGGGAGACCTCGTAGCGCAGTCGGACGAGATCAAGTATCTGGAAGACGTGTCATCGGTCTATTCTCTGCATGAGCAGATGATTCTGGGGCTAGTGCTCGAGCTTGGCCCTATGACCTATGAAGTCGAGTACCAGGTCAACTCCACGGCTTCTCTTCTATATGGCATACCCGCGCTCTACCTGGGGAATTGGGTATACCTGCTTGGCGCAGAGCCAGCACTGAACACGACAGAGCGGGACAATGCCGCACACATTCTCACGATCGCGGCTCTGGACGAGATGATGGCGTCTGCAGACAGCGCCACCATCGAGGCCAGCTATCAGTACTACTACGCCTTCTTGGATGTCTGGAACTCCACATCGAGCGATGCGCTCCTGGTGGCGGACCCGACGTCCAGGGCGGAATACGCGATAGGCATGTCGGCCCCAACTTTCATCGAAGGCCTTCCGTATCCGGAGGAGCAGAAGCTGGTCATGCTCGGCGTCCTCTCATCGTTTGACCTGGAATCCTTTGCCAACGCGACGCTGATCCACAACTACTCGATGTCTACGATCGCGGCGATGGCAGGCGTATCCGACGCAGCCTTCCTTGAACAGGTCTACGAGCTCGGCCCAGACTATTCGTATCCGGAGGCAGCCGCGTTCGCTAGGCAGGTCGTGTCTACAGGTACATTATCAGACTACCCTGTCTCCTTGCCGGAGGAGTATCTTGCTGGCTTCCTAAGTCCGGACAACAGTGCGATGCTGATCGTGCTCAGCTTCTCCAAGGATTCTGGATATTACGAAGGGGATGTACAGCCGATAGCTGACAATGTCCAGGTGCTCAGGGACCTCGTCAAGGACGCGAGAGATGTTCATCTGAGCTCAGAATACAAGGTGTACGTTACGGGAGATGCGGCGCTAACCGCAGACATGGAGGCCTCCATGGGTGACGAGATGATGCTCATTGAGCCCGTGACAATCATCATCATAATCGTCCTCATGGGCATCTTCTTCCGTTCGGTGGTTGCGCAGTTCATCCCGCTCGGAAGCGTGATGGTGGCTTTGGGAGTCAGCCAGGCCATTGTCTTCTTCATAGGTTCGTATGTCGCTGAAATCCACTACTCAGTGACGATGATGCTGTTCAGCATCCTCATGGGTGTTGGAACGGACTACGCCATCTTCATAGTGGCCAGGTATCGAGAAGAGCGCGTCAAGGGCCACGTGAGGGAGGAAGCGGTCCGCACGTCGGTCACGTGGGCAGGAGAGAGCATCTCCACGAGCGGGGCGACCGTGATGGTGTCGTTCTTCGCGTTGGCCATAGCGGACTTCTCGATGATACGCACAATGGGACTCGTCCTGGGGATGGCAATAGCCATCTCTCTTCTTGTGGCACTCACGCTGGTGCCGTCGATACTCATGCTGCTCGGCAACAGGGTGTTCTGGCCGAACAACAAGAAGAGGTGGTACAAGTACACCGAGAAGCTCATGTCGAGGAGGAAGGCCGGGCATAGGGGATACTTCTACAAGGCGGCCAACTTCTCCATCAAGCACGCGAAGGCCGTCATGGTGGCGGCAGTCCTCATATCGATTCCGACGACCTACATATTCGTGTCCGCCGAGACGAGCTTCGATTTCATAGAGGGCATGTCTTCTGGGGTAGAGAGCAACGAGGGAATCTCGGCAATGACGGCTGCCTTCGGGGCAGGCAGGATAATGCCCACGCAGATAGTCGTCGTGATGGACACGCCCGTGTATGATGGCACCAATTTCAGTCTAGATGATCTGGATGCTATCGAGGACATCACCTATGCTGTGGCTTCTGTGGACAATGTGAAGCAAGTCACTGGCACGACGAATCCGCAGGGTCCGGCCATCGATTACAGGAACCTGAGCTCGATGTCTCCTGAGGCCAGGGCCAGCCAGGAAGCCCTGATGCTCCAGACGGTCGGTCTCGACCGCCGAACAGTCCTGATCACGGTCGTGCTCGAGGCAGGGCCGATGACTGCAGAGTCCCTCGGGACTGTCGAGGAACTCAGGTCCTTGGTGATTGCCATGGCCGCAGAGGACGCGGTCGTCTCGTCCGCGGACATATATGTCGGCGGCGCGTCAGCTGTGATCTACGACCTCAAGAACGACCTCAACGAGCAGTTCACGATCATGGAGATCATCGTTGTGATTGGTATCTTCGTCGTGCTGCTGATCGTGCTGGGGGCCGTGCTCCTATCCCTCTTCGCCGTGATCTCGATCCTGCTGAGCATATCATGGGCCTTCGCGGTCACTGTTGGGGTCTTCGGGTACGGACTCGGTCAGCCGATCCTCTGGATAATCCCGCTCATACTGTTCATCATGCTGATGGGCATGGGGATGGACTACAACGTGTTCATTCTCACCAGGATCAGGGAGGAGAGACACAAGGGCAGAACCAACCACGACGCCATCGTTGAGGCCCTCGACTGGACTGGCGGGATCATCACCGCATTGGCAATCATAATGGGCTCTGCAATCGCCATGATGATGATATCCAGCACGATGATGCTCAAGGAGATGGGCTTCGCAATCGCCTTTGCCATCCTGTTAGATGCGATGGTCGTGCGGACGTACATCGTTCCTGCCATGATGACCATCCTCGGAGAGCGAGCGTGGTGGGCTCCGGGGCCGCTGCAGAGAGAAGGGCGGATGAAGAATGACTAGGGCGGACCGCGAATCGTGAGAGAAATCACAGAATCGTGGAGAGGACCGTGGTTGAACCGGAGATACAGGCTGACCTCCAATCGTGGGATTGTTGCGCTGAGCCGGCTTCCTCCGTGTTCACTTCTTCTTGCCCACGTCAAGCTCCTTAAGGAGTTCGTCCACCCGCTCGAGGCCGTTGAGGAGGTAATCCGTTGGCGGTCCGGTTCCGATGCGGATGTACCCGTCCATCATGAAGTGGTCTCCGGGCACGATTAGGACGGACTTCTCCTTCCGAAGTCGTTCTGCGAGATCGGACGAGTTGATCTTCATTTTGTACTTGACATAACAGATGGCACATGCTGTCGGAGGGATGTGCGAGAACAAGGAACCGTGTGCCTCGAGCCAGCCGCGCAGGATCGGGTAGTTCTTCTGAAGGATGGCACGCGTGCGGGCAAGGATTCTCTCTCGTCTCCTGGGCTCGAGGGCCAGCTGGGCTAGGCGGTCGGAGAGCGTCGATGGCGCCAAGGTCGTGTAGTCGTGGCGCGCCATGATCTCTTGGAGCGTCTCAGGGTGGCCGGCCAGCCATCCGATCCTGACCCCGTTGAGTCCGTAGGCCTTGCTCAGCCCGCCCGTGATCAGCGTGTGGTCGTATTGTCCCCAGAGTGATTCGGTGATAGGGCCTTCGCGCTCCGCTCCGACAAATATCTCGTCTGACATGAGCCATGCTCCAGAGTCCCTGGCCGCGTCAAGGAGGGCCTTGCGCTGCTCTTTGGCCATGACCGCCCCTGTCGGATTGTTGGGGTTGCAGACTTGGATGACTTTGGTCTTCTTCGTGATAAGGGACTTGAGGTCCTCTGGATCGAATTGCCAGCCGAGCTCCTCCCTGAGCCGAAGCGGTTTGATCTTCATCCCAAAGGTCTTCGCGAGTCCCCAGACCTGAGCGTAAGCGGGTGTCATGAACACAATCTCGTCTCCCTTCTCGAACAGATGCCAAGCCGCGATGAAGTTGGCTTCGGAGGAGCCCGTAGTGACTATCACGTTCTCCGGGGTCGCGTTCTTGTAGATGGCAGCGATCGCCGATTTCAGCGGCGGCGTGCCGTCCGCTTGACAATAGCCCAATGGGATGTCCAGGAACGCCTCACTCGCCCGGTCGCTCTCGAAGAGCTCGCGAGGTGTCAGAGGCTGCACGCTGCTCTCCGATAAGTTGTACTCGACCATGTTCTCGAACTTGCATTGCCAGCGCTCTTGGGCGAATGGAACGAACTTCACTGTACTCACCGTGCGACTGGATGCGCGCTCAGGGATAAAAGCAGTCGCCGACTTGTGCAGAGAACTGTATTCGAAGTTTGAATGCTGGCCAGGATCGCTCTTCCTGCCTGTGAGTCTCCGGAGGCTGTTATCTACTCCATCCCTCTCCTTCTAGGCTTCTGTCGAGTCGAGGCGCCTGTCAGGGCATCCTGTCTTGCCTCGGCGGCCAAATCCAGAATGGCATCTCTCTGTGGGTTCGAATTCGCGAATTCCTCGAGTATCGCCGCTTCTCCCTGGAAATCCCCTGCCATCCATCGCTCTTCCGCCTCCTCCATCAGGTGCCCCACGGGTCTTTCAAACCCAAGCAGGCATTCGACCTGGCGTCGTTGTCCGTGGTTTGCGAAATCCGGGTCGGGGTTCTCCTCTCCGTACCCGAGCATCAATCTGATTCTGCCGTCTTTTCGAACGATGTCAAACAGTCTTTGCTGGCGAGGATAGATTGTGCCTCTCTGTTGCCCTTCATCCGCAGCGCTGTAAGACTTGAGCACTTCTCGCCATCGAGCAGACAGGTCTTCGTCTTCAAGCACCGGCGCATCCCGTCGCCGGTGCTTCATGACATTCTTGACGCCTGAATCGTCACTTCTCATCGCCAACCCCCGACTCGTATTGCCATTCCTTCGTATGGTCTTTTCCTTCCGTTGTCTCTATTCCCGCAGAGAGCCTTACATGAACTCGAAGATCTAGCTATTCGTCAATCAGGGAATGTCTTGGTACCGAGATGAAGACGTTTCCTTTTCTTCTCCTCTTGAATGAGACGGCTCAGAGCGCATTCCATGCAGTATTCTCGCGTTGGGAACCATGCATCCAGGTTCTTGTGGGAAAGGTTCAATACTTCACATTGTCCTGACGATCTTGAGGAAATGGATGATACAGATCGAAAGCTATTGGTCCTGATAGGTGCGAATCCTAGGATTCACATCCGGGACCTTGCGAAAAGACTCGGGATCTCCAGGCAAGCAGTTGATCATCGAATGCAGATCCTGACGAAGATCGGGGTGATCAAAGGCATGATTGCGGGCATTTCCATTCCTTATCTTGATGCAGTCCCTGTGACGGTCTTCGGTAAGTCCATGACAGCATCGGTCGAGAAGACCTTCGACAGATTGGGGGAAAGCGAATTCTCGCGTCGTGTCGTTGTCACCGGAGGGAATTTCCTCTATGTCGTCGGGTTCCTGAGGAACATATCCGAACTCGGCAGTTATGTCGAATTCGTGAAACGAGCAGCGGAGATGCCAGAGCCTACTGTGGGCATTAACTGCCTCGATGACGGGCTGTCGCCCGACTATCCTGTTGATGGAGTAGGAAAGCGGAAGCAGAGCTACAAGGAGCTCTCTCCCCTCGATCTCAAGATAATCGCTTCGCTCAAGGACAACGCGCGCAGACCAGTAGCAGATATCGCTGATATGGTCGGAGCCTCGGCCAAGACGGTCAGGCGACATCTGGAAAACATGATGTCCGAGGGCTCGCTAGATCTGAGCATGCCTTCAGACCTCGCCTTAGGCGGAGACATGTTCCTGGTGACGCATGTGAACCTCAGGGACGGCGCTGACAAAGGGGAAGTCGGCAGGAGGTTGCTTTCGAAGTCCCCGTTCCAGGATCAGTACATGAGGACATTCAGCAACCTCCCAAGTCTCCTCATCTGGGTCTTCTGGTCAGGGAAGATGACTGAGATACGCAAGGCTCTCAGAGAGGTCGGTGAGGATGAAGACGTCCTGGCCGTGATGGTCAATTTCGCCTTTCTTGAACGCATATATACGACCTGGCGAGACAAGTTGCCTGAAGTCCGGACGCGCCCTTCTGAGAAGACCAATGCGCACAATCTGCATTCTGGTCTCGGGACAGGTAATCCTGGTCGGCAGACTGAGTGCCCTATTCTTGCACTGGGAATGTCCGGTCTGTCAATCAAAGCCAGACCGAATGGTCAATCTGCCGTCCGTTTGTGGCCGCAATGTCATACGCCTCCAGAACGCGCGTATATGGTTCAGGCCGCTGCTATCAAGAATCGTGCCCTGGGTGGAGGGCATGAGACGAACGTCTCAAGAGTCGTTCGAACAGGAGGGAGTGAGTGAGGAGAGTAATGATAGCGTTGTTGAGCGCAATTGTAGCTGGACTAATGCTGATCCCGGGCAGCGTCTCTGCAGGGACTCTGACGATGGTGGTTGAGGACTCAGAGGGAGATCTGGGGTTCGGGGTCGATATGAAGACAGGCGGGCTCGCGAGGTATTACACGGAAGGCGCTCCGATTGCGGGAGCCGGCTACCTCGACTTGGTGTCCACTTGGCTGTCGCTGAAGAAAGACACATACACGTTTGGGATCGAAGCGGCCGCTGCACTTCCAGAGGAGGGTTCTGCGCTGCCAGAGGGAATCAAGCTCGTTGAGTGGGCCATGTGGATTGACCCGTCACCGTACAACGTTCTCATCAACCCAGTGCCGGCGCTGTTCCTGATCGCATTGAGATACGACGGGTCGAGCTACTCATCTTTCATACTGGACTACGCCACATTCCTCACGGCACCTGTGGCGTTCTCGGTCGAAGGCTCGACGCTACAGCTGCAGTTCACCTCAGCAGCGATAGGTGATCTGGCGCTCGAGTGGTGGTCGCCACTGGTGCGAGCATGGTGGGGTACCTTGGGATCAGCCGGATACTGGTTCGTTGATGCAGTCGACCTGCCGCTCGTAGATGGCTACTCTTACTTGGATCTCCCGTGGCCTCCCCCATGAGTCACGGGAATACACACAGGCGAGTTCAAACCACTTCCACTTTTTCTTTCCTTCCAGATGGTCTTTGCCTGAGATGATCTATGCGTGTTTTGTCGTTCTTTGAACCACTGATCATGGCCATGTTCAAATGAGAGTTCTCGCGTCGTTCTTGACCGTGAGTAATGGTCACGGAGTATCAGCGTGATGAAAGCCAGAGACTGAAGCGCGCCGTCGCAGTGAGACCATTGTCAGGCCGTAGCACGGCGATTGACGAACCCGGGGCTGGAAAGACACTAATAAGAAATCGTGCGCATAGTAAGGTCGCCTCGAGGGTGGTTCGAGGAGGGGGTGAATCATGAAAGCGACATTGGCAGTAATGAGTATTCTCATAGCCACGCTGATGCTGGCTATGCCTTTGTCCTCGGCATCCAATACGGTCTATGTCACGGACAGAGAAGGGGACCTGGGGAAGACCTGGTACACGGTAAGTGGGGATCCTGTGAGCTGGTGGTCGGGGGACAGCCCGATCTCTAACGCAGGCTACCTGGACATACTTGCCGGCTGGATTACAGTGAAGAACAAGCAAGTGCAAATGGGCGTTCTGGTCAAGGATCCGATAGCCGCAGGAACTCTCCTTCCGGACGGTGTCAAAGAAGTCAGGTGGGCATGGTACTTCTACGTCGAGCCCACACATTGGTATGCCGACTACTATGCGTTCATCGCCTGGGATGGAATTGGTTTCACGGCGGCGATCAAAGACATCACAGGTCTGGCAGAACCATTCCCCGTGATCTATCTGAACTCAGATTCGATCGCTGTTGAAGGGAATGTGTTGACTCTGACCGTGGACTCCTCCATATTACCGGGAGTCAATTGGTGGTTCTTCGAGAGCCAAGTCTACAAGAACCTATGGCCTCTGGAGGGGTGGGCTCGATACGGTGGCTGGCATGCGCCTGACTTGACAGACGGGCCGAACGACACAATGCTGCCCTGGTGGCCTATGCCGTGATGTGTGCCGTTCTGAAGACTGTCCGCCAAACCTCTTCGTCTTTTCTCCACCGCGGGCTTCTCCTCACGACGAGCGAAGTTCACTCTTCGCAGCATTAGGCGCGTCCGCGCCTGCGATGCCGTCCCTGGGCACGTCTCACCTGCTCATGGCCCTCTTGAACAAGGGGACGGCTATGGCGAGCAGGACGCTGCCGAACACGGCGAGGACGACCACATCTGTGAATATCGCCTGAAAGTCTGCCCCCAGCACCATCACCTTCCTCATCGCATCCGCTGCGTAGGTCAGCGGAAGGACGTTGGCTAAGGACTGCATGAACGAGGGCATCTGCTGGATCGGGAAGAAGACCCCGCTCAGGAACATCATGGGGAACATGAGCGTCATCATGACCATCGTCGCGGTCTCCTCTTTGTCTGCGAACGAGGTTATGAGTATCCCCAGGCCGACGAAGCTGAACACGGTCAGGAGGATCAGCAGCAACACTAGCAGGATGCTTCCGTGGATCGATACGCCGAACAGCAGCACCGACAGCAGCAGTATGATGAACCCTTGGATCAAGCCCGTTGTCGACTGCGCCATCACCTTGCCCAGGATGATCGCCCACCGGCTGGTGGGCGCCGCGAGCATGCCGTCCAGCGTTCCCATGTCCCTCTCGTAGGATATCGCGTGCGGCAGGCCCGTCATGAGCGACATCATGACGACCATGGCCATTATCCCCGGCGCGACGAACTCGAAGTAGTTCGGGTCACCGGGCACGATGCCCTTCAGCTCGACATTGTAAGGCATCAGCACCGCAGGAGTCTGGTCGAGCGAGATGCCGTATGTCTGGTTGAGGTTCAGCTCCGCCATCTGGGACCCGAGCTGCTCGATGACCTGACTGAGAACGCTCTGTATCATCGCCGACATCTGAGGGTTCGACTGGTCGGTCATTATGGTGATGTTCCCCTGCCTGCCGGCAAGGATGTCGGACGTGAATGTAGGGGGCACGATGATGCCGCCGCTGACCTTTCCCTCTTGGATCATCGACTTGATGTCGTCGAAGTCGGTCGCGTTGCGCAAATCCATCATGCCCGTCAGGTTGTTGACAGCCTCCAGCTGCACAACGAAATTGTCGCCCAGAGACGTTCCATTGACGACCAAGTCCTGGTTCGCAAGAGCTACTGGCTGCTGGCTGATGCTGTCTCCAGTCGGGAAGATGAACCCGACCATCATCATCATGAAGAGGGGCATGAGCACCACCATCACCACTCTCAGCTTGCTCCTGCTGAACTCCAGCAGGTCCTTCCAGCAGATCCATGCGCTGTGTCTCAGGATACGTTTCACGCCCATGATCTCACCTCACCCTGTTCTTGGGGCGCCATCCTTTGGGGCCGCCCAAGTGTTTGGGGGCAGGCGCATTCGCCACCGAATCCCTCACTTCATGTCCCGTGATTTTGAGGAAGACATCTTCGAGCGTCGGCTCGAGATTCCTGACTGTCCGTATCTGGGCTCCGCTCTTCCGAAGGGCGTCGACCAGGACATCGAAGGAGTCGCTCCCGACAGAGCTGACCTTGATGTGCGTCGGGTCGTCCTGGACGACCGAGCTGACAGACGCCAGTGATTTTACCGAGGACAGCACGTTCGAGTCGAGGTTCGGTATCTCGAACTCGAACAGGGTCGCGTCGGTCCCGGTGATGGACCTCTTCAGGCCGGCCGACGTGTCCAGCGCCACGATCTTCCCGTGGTCCATGATCCCGATCCTGTCGCAGAGCATGTCCGCCTCGGTCATCATGTGCGTCGTGAGGATGATGGTGGTCCTGTTCTCGATGTTGATCCTCCGGACGAGTTCCCTGACCTCCGCCGTCGACTGTGGGTCCAGGCCGAGCGTTGGCTCGTCGAGGAACAGTATCTCGGGCTGGTTCACCAAGGCCCGAATGACATTGATCCGCTGCTTCATGCCTGTGGAGAAAGTGTCTATCCTGTGGTCCGCCCACTGCTGCATGCGCACGAAGTCAAGCAGCTTGGACAGTCTCTTGTCGAGGACGTCGTTCGGCACATCGTACAGCTTCCCGAAGAGCTTCAGGTTCTCCCTGGCCGTCAGCTCGTCGTACATGATCAGCTTCTCGGACACTAGGCCTATGTGCTCCCTGACCTTGGCGTCCTCCTTTCGTACGTCGAACCCCGCGACGGTCGCGGAGCCCTCGGTAGGGACGCTGAGCGTGGCCAGCATCCTGATGGCTGTCGATTTGCCGGCCCCGTTCGGCCCCAGCAGGCCGAACACCTCCCCCTTCTTCACCTCGAAGGAGACGTGGTCTACGGCGGTGAAGTCCTTGAACTTCTTCGTGAGATTCGTGGCGCTTATGGCAATGTCCGACATGGTCACACATCCTTTCCTGATCTGCGTTTCCCGGTCTCTTCCCGGTCCCACTTGGAGACGATGTCTCTGAACTTCCTCATCAAATCGTTAAGTGTGGAGATGTCCTCAGAATCCAGCGAGGAGAGGTTCTTGATGACGGCCTTCCTAGCAGATTCCGTGAAGTCCTTGATCTCCTCTTTGCCAGCATCCGTGATCCTGACTTTGACCACGCGCCTGTCGTCAGGGTCTGGCACCCTCTCGACCAAGCCGTCTTCTATGAGCTTGTCGACCAGGGCTGTCATGTAGGGCCTCGATATCCCCATATGACTCCCGATCATCGACATGCGTACGGGGCCATGCATATGGACCGCTTTGAGGACGAACCTGCTCGGGTCGAATTTCCTGGCGCTTGGATGGGCGACCCCTCGGGCGACTCTTCGGAAGAATGCGGGGAACGTGTCCATGAATCCGTCCGCGATGTCCTCCAACTTCTTCTGGTCCGCACGGCTCATGAAGGCCTCACATACTAGTTCCTTTATTTAACTATTCCCTTACAAAACTATTCCCGGTCGGGGGCCTCGAGCTCTTCGTCGATCGGTGGGTTCTTGCGCCGAGGACGACCCTGTTATTAGGATGTAAGTCGTTCATCGTCCCACTCGAGAGGGGAGGGAATGAGCGACCTCGTCTATGAGAATCTCGCAGAAGCGCTGGACAAGCTTCCGAACGGCTTTCCGAGAACGCCGTCGAAAGTCGAGATAAGGATCCTCAAGAAGTTATTCTCGCCCGAGGAAGCCTCTCTGGGTGGTCAGATGGGCCGGACGAAGGAGACACCCGACGTCATCGCGTCGCGGACGGGGCTCACGCCCGAAGAGGCGAGGACAAGGTTGCTGAACATGGCGGACAAAGGCCTCGCATGGAACTACGAGGAAGATGGCAAGAGCCTGTTCCGGCTGGCGCCGTTCATCGTGGGGATATACGAGGCGAGCAGCATGGACCATGAACTGGCGCACATGATTGAGGAGTACCTGTCGACGGGCGGAGCGGAGGGCATCATGAGGCCACAGCCGGCCATACACAGAGTCGTCCCGGCTCAGAAGGCGGTCAAGTCTGAATGGATCCTCCCGTACGACGACGTGAAGGCGATCCTGACACGGTCCAAGTCCTTCGTCCTGAGGGACTGCATCTGCAGGGACCAACAGAAGCATGTCGGCAACGAGTGCAGATTCCCGCTGAGGACCTGCCTTTCCTTCTCGGACAGCGAGAGCCCGCCCGGCAAGTCGTCCATATCGAAGGACGAAGCTCTGGCGTTCCTAGACAAGGCCGAGGAGCTCGGCCTGGTCCACACCGTGAACAACGTCACGAAGGGGATAGGCTACGTATGCAACTGCTGCGGCTGCTGCTGCGGCCTGTTGCGTGGCATCACCGACTGGGGCATCGAGAACTCGGTGGCCTCCGCCAACTACTTCGCCCGTATCGATCCGGACGAATGCGTCGGCTGTGGCACCTGTAACGACAGGTGCCAGGTCCACGCGATCCGCGAAGAGAACGGCGTCTCGGTCGTGGACCTCGCGAAGTGCATCGGATGCGGCCTATGCGTGACGGGATGCCCGAATGGCGCGGCGCAACTCGAGAAGAAGCCCGAAGCCGAGGTCGTCCCACCTGCGGCAGACTTCAAGACCTGGGAGGACCAGCGCCTCCGCAACCGAGGCCTGACTGGATAGGGAGCGTCCGATTCGCCGAGCCCTTTGAACTTCTGACAGTAGAATGTGGGCAGAAACGCTCTTCAGAATATATGTCGCCTGCCGGGGTTGTTGGTCCCGACAGGCCTCGTAATGGGTTTTCAGCAGTTGTCTGCAAATGTCCGCTTTACGTGCTGCACGGGCAGGTGCAGAGATCGCAGATCCCGTCTCCGTCAGCGTCGACGAAGTTGTCGCAGATGCCGTCACCGTCGCTGTCCTCGCACGAGCCGTCCATAAGCCGGTCCTGGATCGGATCCTGGAGCTGAATCTGATCGCCATTATCCTCGCCGTTGCCTGCGGCAACTGCCGTCACGGCAACCGCGCCACAAACCAGGACGGCGGCACAGAGCGCCACCATGACCCAGGCCTTGCTGGGCGCCTTCTTACCTGCTACTCTCTTCGCCAATTCGCTCTCGAACTCCTTTCTCATGTGTTCACATCCTTGGGGGTCTTGATTCCGAGGCCGTCTTCAGGCTCCCCGCATCGTGTCAACCCCGCTTCTCGTGTCTCCTCACCGGGAGTCATGTGGTATGTCCTTTGTGGGACGATGTTCAAAGAGTGGGGCAACCTTGAAAGGGTCGCTTGGACGCCTTGCTGAAGATGGCTTTACCCAAGAGCCCCGTCAACTCGCCGATATCACGGAAAGGGAAACCATAATCATGCCCCAGCGCCGTTTTCGGCTCATGTTCAACCTGCGGTCGCCCGGCTTGTGGCTCTTCGTCGGAGGCCTGGAGATGCTCTTCCTGATACACCTGGCTGAGTTCCTGTATCCCGGATACAGCGTCTCGCAGGACTTCATCAGCGAGCTGGGCGTCGGGCCGACGGCCTCGCGCGTGGTCTTCACCATCGCGCTCGTGGTGTTCGGGCTGATGGCGCTAGCGGCCTCATATTTGCTGTGGCAGAGGGACGAGAAGTCGAAGCTGTGGCTCTTGCTAGCGATCTCCGCAATAGGGTCCATCGGTGTGGGCATCTTCGATATGGACAACTTCATGGAGCTGCACGGGCTGTTCGCCCTCCTCGCCTTCCTTTTCGGCAACTTGGCGGCGGTCTATTCCTGGAAAGCTGTTCGTCCTCCGGTCTCGTACCTGTTCGTCCTGCTCGGCCTAATTGGCCTTTCGGCATTGGTGCTCCTAATCGGCAGCACCTATCTCGGCTTGGGACAGGGCGGGATGGAGAGGATGGTCTTCTACCCTGCGATGTTCTGGGCGCTGACGTTTGGAGTGTCCTTGATGGCCGAGGAGAGCGCGCCGAGCCGGATCTAGACTGAGGGGCTTGGCTAACCGACGATCAAGCGATTCTACAACGGGACCAGACCGCTTCTGCGCTTGTTCTGTTGTCTTCTCGAATCAGAACGACTCAGATTCGACCCCTATTTCCCTCAGAAACGCCTTGACAACGGGTATCGAGAGGTCGGACCGCAGGAATGCTCCAATGTGGCCTAGTCCTTCAAGGAAGATGGCACGTCCATTCTGGAGCCTTCTGGCATCCGCTTCAGGTTCTCGATCAGGGTCTTCCTTCGAACCGCACATGATCAGGGTCGGAGACTGGATCCTGGGGAGAGAATCCCATTCGCCTCTCCATGTTAGCCAAGCCGAAGCATCTGATGTGTATGCCTCATAGTCTCTCAGGTAAGTCTCAAGATTGCTCCCTGACATCTCCTTCAGCCAAGGCGGGACCGCGACGCCCTCGTCGCTCTCGTCGAAGTCCTGGAGACCCTTCAGGGGATCTGCATCACGGAGACGTTGGACGGACAGTTCGTGATAGGGCTTGCTGTCTGCGCCTAGGGCGACAAAGGCTACAACGCGTTCCGGATGCCTTGCTACGAACGCAAAGCCCACGGCCCCGCCGGCAGACCAGCCCCAATATGCCGCTTTCTGGATGTGGAGAGCGTCCAGGACAGCGACTACATCGGACACGTGGTGCTCCATGCTGTGTTCAGTCGCGTCACGGGGGCTTCTCGCTCAGCCCGTGTCCGCGCCGATCTATCAGAATGCAGCGATGTCCGTTGAGCTCATCAAGATAGCCAGCTAGTCTCCACATTGAGCTGTTGCCCGTCCCGCCGTGAGCAAGGATGATCGGCGGCCCGTGGCCCACTGTTTCGTAGTGAATCCGAACACCGTTGCCGGTGACGTATGGCATGTCCTTCCTCCATCTCCTCCGTACCCTCATCGCTTTTCCTCCCTTATGGGCTTTCGGGGGAATCAATCTTCAGATGTCAACTTTGTCTATCGGATCCGCAACACAAGGATGCCTCCCGCCGTCCTTCCGGGACCAGATTGTCAATGGTCCCTTTGACATGCGCTTATCGCTACAGGTGCAGCTGACATCAGGCCTCTGGGGTGGTTCGAGGAGGGGTGAGGAAGTGGTCGAACATACATGGAAGGAGCTGAACCAACGGAACAAGAGACATGGCCAATGCAGTAGCAGGATGGACGCATACTGTTCATCGCATTTGAATTCAAGACTCTGGAGCCACGTCCAGCTTCGAGCTGGTGAAGTCAGGAGGGAGAGGGGGGACCGTTCATGAAGCCCACTGGCACGGGGGGACGTTTGCGCGGATTCTTCTCGTTTCTTCAGCAGGCGCCTGAGCAGACTGAAGGCGGAGATGGTCGAGGGATAACACAGGAGGAGATTGACGAGGCGAACCGACAGCTGTTCGAACACATCAAGAAGTTGAGTGAAGTGCGGATGGAGTGGGCGAACGGCATGCATCCCCTCATGACGCGCTGCTTCAAGACGATTACATACATGAGCGTCGCCGCGTTCATCATCGGGTTCATCATCATCATCGTGCCGTTTCTGATGTTCTTTGCCTCCCCGTCTCATGACACCGACATACTGTGGTTCAGTTCGCTTGGCGTTGCCGAGACAGTGGCCGTCCTATTGTACCAACCGATGCAGCGGGTTCAGAAAGCAACTTCAGACATGATCCAGTCGACGATGATTCTGAGTTCCTGGGCCACGGAGATAGGACTGACTTTGTACCTCCTGAAGCTCAAAGAAATCGGGATGAACGCTATAGAGGACAAGATCCAGATAATCAGCAACACCACGCGGCAGCATATCAAGTGGTTACAGAAGTATATTGAGGCCGAGCCCGAGGGCGCGGCGAGCCGTCAGCCTGGCAAACAGTGAAATAATGCACAGATGGTACGCCCATCGGGGAGCTGCATGCAAGTGGTTGGAGTCCGGAGGACAGTGGCAATTTGCGCTATGATTGTGGTCGCTGCGTTCGTTCTGCAAGGGATTGCAGGGATTGTTGTCCCGGTGACAGCGGGAAAGCCGCCAACGACGACTACATTCTCGGGTACGGTTCAGGAGTCGCTCTCTTCTCCCGTTGTGAAGATCGTCGGTGCGCGCGTAGACATAGTCGAACTCGGAGTATACGATGTG
>Ga0214474_1000204_pt1 | contig 30764 bp, 34 predicted proteins | sample RVTome_2_FD_187335 | JGI IMG/M metagenome (GOLD analysis project Ga0214474, IMG submission 187335) | Soil microbial communities from uranium-contaminated site in the Upper Colorado River Basin, Wyoming, United States - RVT95D214 HiSeq ... | reverse complement strand
TGGTCCAAAACCTTCGGCGGCAAAGGTGGTTACTTGGGGGACCTGGGCCGTTCAATTCAACAAACCGCAGACGGCGGCTATATATTATGTGGAATTACACGGTCATACGGAGCTGGTGGCCTAGATGTCTGGCTAATAAAGACAGATGCGCAGGGCAACAAGCTCTGGGATAAGACATTTGGTGGCGGAAATGATGACGTGGGCATCTCAGTTCAACAAACCACGGATGGCGGCTATATAATATGTGGAAGCACCAAATCCTATACAGCCGGAGATGAAGACGTCTGGCTAATAAAGACTGATGCCGACGGTAACAGACTCTGGGACAAGACCTTCGGCGGCAATGGGTATAATGCAGGACGGTCAGTTCAACAGACCGAAGATGGCGGCTATATCATATGTGGATATAGGAGGCCGTATACAGAAGATAATGGATATGCCTGGCTGATTAAGGTGGACGCGGACGGAAATAAGCTCTGGGACAGGACATTCGGAGGCGATGTGGAGACCATTGCCACGTCAGTGAAACAGACCACGGATGGTGGTTATATAATATGTGGAAATGCGGACCAACACGAAACTGGTAAAACAGATGTCTTGCTCATAAAGACAGATACTGAGGGAAACAAGCTCTGGGAGAAGACATTCGCAGATAAAGATGTTGCTATAGCTAATTCAGTTCAGCAGACTACAGATGGTGGCTATATAGTATGTGGAATGACGGGCTCTTATGAAACGGTGATAACGGGAGTCTTGCTGATAAAAACAGATTCGAATGGTAGCAAGCTTTGGGGGAGAACATTCGGAAGCGAAGGTGATGGTATAGGTGAATCAGTTCAGCAAACCACAGATGGTGGCTATATAGTATGTGGAACGAAAACTTCTTACCAACCTAATAAAAAAGAAGTCTGGCTAATAAAGACAGACGCAAAAGGCAGAAAGCTCTGGGATAAAACATTCGGAGGCGAAGGGAGTGCTGAGGGTGAGTCAGTTCAACAGACCACAGATGGTGGCTATATAGTATGTGGAACGACGTCCTCTGAAGAATCCAACCATGTCCTGCTGCTGAAGATAGCTCCGGAGCGTTAAGGAGCAGTTGCTGTTTTTAGTTAAGTTCTGGAATTGTTCGCTTATAGTAAGGAGGCAGAAATGCGAAGACCATTTATTCTATCTAACTTAGCTGTTCTCCTATTATTGCTTGTATTTATAATACCTGGCTGTCGGCCGCAGGCTGGATCAGGTGAGTCTGGAATTGAATCTATGCATGAAGCCTTGCAGCACAATGAGCTTGGTATTCAACTATTCAAAGAAGGACGATATGATGAAGCCCTCACAGAGTTCAACAAGGCCATAGAGCTAGACCCCAAGCTTGCCATGGCTTACACCAATCGTGGGTCTACCTACCACGAGAAAGGTGAGCTTGATAAAGCCATAGCCGACTGTGATAAGGCGATTGAGCTGGATCCGGAGCTTGTTGAGGCTTATAGTAATCGGGGGCGTGCCTATCTTGACAAACATATGTTTGACAAAGCCATAGGTGATTGTTCTAAAGCGATTGAGCTGAACCCTGAGCTTGCCATGGCTTATAACAATCGGGGGATTGCCTACATCAACACAAATGAGACTGACAAGGCCCTGGCTGATTTTGATAAGGCAATCGAGCTTGACCCGCAACTTGTTCTGGCTTACGTCAACAGGGCGCTAACTTATACTTTACTCGGGATGGACACGGAGGCCGGGCAAGATGTCGAGCGTGCAGTTGCCCTGGGATTTGACCGTGCCACTTTAGAGCAAGAGGTAGAGCAGCTAAAGCAGATGCGTTAATATGTTCAGCCTATACTTTAATTCGTTAATTTGATTATAATCAAAATACGTCTCCGTAAGGGTCAAATATGCAGGTATGGAGCTATTTAGGATAGGAAGGGAGGATTGAGATGGTAACTGTGGAGATTTTGAAAGGGTTTGAGCTTTTCAAGGGGCTGGCTGAAGATAGTCTGGCTAAAATCGCCGAGCTTTGTCATCCGTATGCCATACGTGAGGGCGACCGTATTTTTGCAGAGGGTACTAAAGCCAGAGACGTGCATCTTTGCCGTAGCGGCAAGGTTGATATCTTTATTTAGGTCGGCCAGCCGTGGAACAGGAACATCGCAGTCCGCCGGGCCGGAGTGGAAGAAGTATTCGGATGGTCCGCCCTAGCAGCACCCTATATTTACACTGCCTCTGCCGAGTGTGCAGAATCCGGAGAGGAAATTCGCCTTAAGGGCTCCGAATTATTAACTATGTTCGGTCAGAATCCTCTTATGGGATACAAAATCATAGAGAACCTGAGCGCTAACATCAGCCTCAGGTTAACACAGACCAGACAAAGATTGGTCAACGAATGGATGAATTCAGTTTGGCCCACGAATTCCAGTGCCTGGGGCGAACCAGGTAAAAGGTAGACCTCTAAAACCAATCACCCTATCAACTAATAGTATCTGACGAAGGGCTTAGCGCTCTCTAACCTCGTCGTCTATCCAGTTGAGGTAATCTTTATTGCCGCCAACGATAGGCAGGGCGACTATCTCAGGGACTTCGTAGCTGTGCGCCGTTTTGACCAGGTCAATGATTTCAGATAGCAGCGAGGTTTTGGTCTTGATGATGAGGAGGCTTTCCTGTGCTGAATCGAGCTTGCCCTGCCACCAGAATGATGATTCTACCTTCGGAACGATGTTTACGCAGGCAGCCTTTCTCTTAGTCAGCAGCAGGTCAGCTATTTTGTGTGCTTCCGGCTCAGAGCTGGTGGTAACGAAGATGACAATCTTGCCCGTTTCTTTCATGTGATTTACCTTTCACCCTCACCTTAATCCTCTCCCGTCAAGGGAGAGGAAATATTTTACACAAACTTGTTATTCTTTCCTGCCCACAGCCAGCATCCGGTCTACAGCGGCTTTCGCCTTGAGGCGAATCTTCTCCGGCACTTTGACCTCGGGCGCCATCTCCTCCAGAGACCACAATATTTTCTCCAGTGTTATCAGCTTCATGTTAGGACAGATGGCCTGCTCCGAAACTGGTATAAACTTTTTCCCCGGATTTTCCTTTCTCAGCCGGTAAATAATGCCCATCTCCGTTCCCACAATCATCTCCTGAACATCTTCCCTCCCGGCAAACTTTATCATCCCGCTGGTGCTCAATACCTCGTCGGCAAGGGCTATAACGTCCGGCCTGCATTCCGGGTGAACTACAACCTTAGCCTCAGGGTATTCATGTCTGAGTTTAACGATATATTCAGGCATTATCCTGGCATGTGTGGGACAGAAACCAGGCCAGAGAATCATCTTCTTACGGGTCTTTGTGGAGATATAGTGCCCCAGGTACTGGTCAGGGACGAAAATTACTTCATTTGTGTCCAGGCTTTCTACGACGCCAACCGCATTAGCTGATGTACAGCAAATATATGATTCGGCCTTAACCGCCGCCGATGAATTTATGTAGCAAACTACCGTGGCTTTGGGGTGCTCTTTCTTCCTGGCACGCAGCTGCGGGGCTGTTATCATATTGGCCATGGGACAGCCGGCATGTTCATCCGGCAGCAAGACTGTCTTATCCGGGCAAAGTATTGAGGCTGTTTCCGCCATGAAATGGACGCCGCAGAAAACTATAACGCTGGCATCGGTCTTAGATGCATTCTGGCTGAGGTCGAGAGAATCGCCGACGAAATCAGCTATATCCTGTATCTCACCCAATTGATAGTTATGGGCAAGTATGACGGCATTTCGCTTTTTCTTTAACTTCAGAATTTTCTCGGTTAGCTCGGGCTGTCTATCCATGGTCAAGTACCCTCCAATCGTTAGCGTAAACATTCATCCTCTTGCCTCTGACAAAACCGATAAGCGTGACTCCCAGTTCACCGGCTAACTTGACACCCATATCGGTTGGCGCTGATTTGGAGACGAGCAGAGGAATATTTCTTTTAGCCACCTTAAGTAGTATCTCCGAAGAAACCCTGCCGCTGGTGATAATAACGCGGCCATCCGTCTGTATGGTTTCCAAAATGCATTCTCCAAAAATCTTGTCGATGGCATTATGACGGCCTATGTCCTCGCTGAAAATCAGAATGTTTTTATTATCGCATAATGCTGCGCTGTGAACACCTCCCGTTGTCCTGAAAATCTGCGACCGGTGCTGGAACTCCCTTGCCAGCTCTAAGACTTCACCAGTTGATATGCTGGTTTTTGAGGTTACTTTGGTCTGCCCGATGACATCAGCGGCACTGTAGAAAGAAGTACCCCGACCGCAGCCCGACGTAATAAGCCGCTTGAACACCAGCTCGCCAGCCTGCTTTTTATCCTCTTTAGTTTCCACACGGACGACGCCTCTCTGCTCATCAACCGTTATCTTTTTAATTTCGTCTTTACTTTTCAGCAACCCTTCCGAGGAAAGGAAACCGATAGCCAGATAGTCCAGGTGCGCGGGAGTACAAAGCAGAGTCACCAGCTCTTGATTGTTCAGTATAATAGTCAGAGGAAATTCCCTGACAACTATGTCATCGGAGCGGCTTTTCGCTTCCTCGGTGAGTCGCAATATGGGAACCCGCTCTACCTCGCCCACCATATTATGCTACCTTTATCTGGTCTCCAGCCTTGACGGGTCCGCCTCGAATCACCCTGGCAAACACGCCCTCTTCGGGCATGATGCACTTGCCCACCTGCCGGTAAATGGCACATCCCGTATGGCACTCCTTGCCGATTTGAGTGATTTCAAGGACGATTTGGTTACCGACCGATATCCTGGTACCGACAGGAAGAGATATTAAGTCTATCTCCTCGGTGGTCAAATTTTCAGCGAAGTCACCGGGGTTGACGTCCAGTCCCAGAGCCCGCATCTTATCGATGCTTTCCACAGCCAGCAAGCTCACCTGGCGGTGCGTGCAGCAGTCGGCATGAGCATCGCCGACAAGGCCAAAGTCATCCTTCAGGAGCCCTTCTTTTACGTCCTTCTTCTTTGTCCCCTTTTTCTCGCTTCTGCAGACGGCAATTATTCTGGCCATGCGTATATGACAATTTCAGGTCTGGCTGTGATTTTTTTATTATAGCTCGTTATTTAATATCTTTGCCTTGAGCGTCTCCCACTGTTGCCTGGTCAGGATACAGAGATTGTCCTTCTCGCCTATTTCCACTTCGGTGTCGGTTACCTTGACCACCGGGCAGCAAGAGCCCTCTTTGCATAAGGTTACGATTTTCATGTTTCCTCCGTTTAGAATTATGTTACTTGTACCCGAAGCACGGGTTTCAATGTATTAATTATAGCCCTCTTTCACTGGTTGGTCGAATGAATCTAGCATTTGCTGCTGTACTTTTTCAGAGCCTCATAGAAAGCTCGCCAGAATGGGTCAACGATAGGATGCTCCAGCTTCTCTTCCCTCCCCTCTCGTACCAGCACCATCCCGAGTTTTGACTTGGTTAACTCACCGACAATAGAAGCTTTTATACCTTTCCGATGAAGCGCTTTTAATATGTCGTGGGCTGTGTGTTCCCGGCAGGACAGGATTAGCGTGCCTTCGCTGATAGAAGCATAAGGGTCTATGCCAAAATAGCTGCATATATCCAGTACGGAATCTTCAACTACTATGTTTTCCTTTTCGACCCTGACGCCCAGATTGGCAGCCTGCGCTATCTCGTACAGTCCTCCCCAGATACCGCATTCAGTGGCATCATGCATAGCAGTAACACCATTGTCTCTTACTCCAAGGCTTACCGCCGTCATGGCATCATCCACCACCGACATCTTGTAGAAAATCTGCTGAGCTTTATTATTGAAATCCTTACCGAACTCACGCTCAATCAATTTTGGAAACATAGTAGCGAAAATACCAGTAGCTTCAATAGCAGGGCCCTTGGTAATGATTATCTTGTCTCCGGCACGTGCTAGCCTGGGAGTGACATATTCATCTTTACTGCCGATGCCAACCATGGTGGCGCCACCGACCATGGGATAATGGCAGTTCTCATACCTGCCCGTATGTCCGGTGATAACGGAAATACCCAGCTTCACGCATTCACGGTGCATGGTCTTCCACATTATCTTAAGTTGTTCACCGGTCATCTCCATGGGAAGATTCAAGTCGATGGCCAGAAAGCTCGGCTTCAGCCCGCTGGTTACGGAATCGGAAGCAATTATATGAATGGCAAACCAGGCCGCCCTCTCCCATCCATATTCAGGCACAATAAATACCGGGTCGCAGGTAAAAGAAACCGCCTTACCCCCGATTTCCACAATGCCTGCATCCACTCCATTCTGAGGACCTACCAGAACCTTATCGTTCTTTGCTCCCAGACGTGTAGCTATCAGCTCATCAAAGAGCTTGGGCGAAATCTTTCCTATCTCGGGCATTGCGCTCACCGGCGCACCTCCTGACTTATATACTGGCAGTACCTAATTAGCGGCTTTCATAAGGGGCGACATGGCTCTGAGCTTAGAGACAATTCCGGGGAGTACCTCCAGAACCTTGTTTATCTCTTCTTCGCTAGTCCATTTCCCCAGTGTGAATCGCACGGAGCTGTGGGCTTGTAAATGAGGCAGTCCCATCGCCACCAGGACATGTGACGGCTCGAGGTCTTCCGAAGTGCAAGCCGAACCTGTGGAGGCACAGATGCCATCCAAATCCAAATTCAGTAGAATCGATTCACCTTCCACATAATTGATGCTGACGTTCACATTATTAGGCAACCTTTTGACCAGATGACCGTTTAATTGAGTATACTCAATGCCCGTTAGTATACCTTCGATTAAACGGTCACGGAGAGCAGTCAACTTATTGGCTTCTTCCAGCATTTCCTGCTGGGCGATTTCAGCAGCTTTACCAAAGCCGACAATGCCGGTCACGTTCTCGGTGCTGGCTCGCCTGCCTCTCTCCTGACTGCCGCCATGCATAAACGAGCTTATTCTGGTGCCTTTTCTAATGTATAGTGCACCGACGCCCTTAGGCCCATAAAGTTTGTGCGCCGACATCGAAATCAGGTCAATGTTCGACTTATTCAGGTGCAGTGGGATATGCCCTACCGTCTGCACGGCATCGGTATGGAAATAAATCTCAGCTTCTCCGGCGATATTTCCTATTTCGGCTACGGGTTCTATGGTGCCACACTCATTGTTGGCATGCATAATTGAGACCAGGATAGTTTTTTTAGTGATCGCCTTCTTGACATCACCAGGGTCAACCATGCCATAGCCATCCACGGGAAGATAAGTTATCGAAAATCCCTGTTTCTCCAGAAACTTGCAGGTTTCCAGTACGGCATGGTGTTCGATTGAGCTGGTGATGATATGATTTCCTTTGGCCTGCCGAGATAACGCCACGCCTTTCACGGCAAAGTTGTCCGCTTCAGTCCCGCTGCCGGTAAAAACAATCTCCTCGTTTTTGGCACCGATAAGAGCCGCAACTTTACTGCGCGCTCTTTCAACAGCGTCTTTGGCTTCCTGCCCATATGAATGTATGCTGGATGGATTACCGAACGACTCAGTAAAAAAAGGCAACATCGCCTTAATTACTTCAGGATGCGTTGGTGTGGTAGCCGCGTAATCCAGATATATTCTTTTCATGTGCTAGCCTTCAACAATATCTCCGACTATGGGGTCTACTCTAACCCCCTTCTCTTTAACCCAGGCAACGCCGGCGTCGATTTCTTTGTCCTCGCCCTCCAGTTCCAACACCACCCAACCTCTGTCCTCTGTCACGTCGGCGCGACGTATGTTTGTCATCACCTCGAATTTATGCGATAGCTCATAAATGATAGGCTCCTTAATCAGTTTACGCGGAAAGGTGAACATCACTTGTCGCTTAGCCATCGTGCCCTCCTATCTTTGCTGCAGGTAAGATTAACCCATCAGGTATCCTGATTTCAAACCTGCACACCAAGCACCTCATTGAACGACTCTAAATTGGGCTGAACATTGAAGGTCCGGACAACGTCTGAAACAATCTCTTGTGTCCTCGGACCAGCCCCTGTAATAAAAGCGACCGTTAGCTGGTCCTTTTTAATAGCCCCGGCAGCAGCCAGCTTCTTCAATCCGGCAATCACTACTCCACCGGCAGCTTCAGCAAAAATGCCTTCGGTCTGTGCCAGTAATTTCATCCCTTCAATGGCTTCTTCATCAGTGGCACTTGAAGCCCCACCACCTGATTGCCTGGCAACCATTAAAGCATAATAACCATCAGCCGGATTGCCAATGGCTATAGAAGTAACGATGGTTTTCGGCGTTACCGGATGGACGTGAAGGCTGCCGGCTTCAAAGGCGTGGACGATTGGCGAACTTCCTGAAGCCTGGGTAAGGTACATGTGGGTATTTATCGGCCCGATTAACTTTAGCGTAGATAATTCTTGCAGTCCTTTCCAAATCCGTGTAAAAAGCAGGCCTGAAGCCGCAGGTGCTACTATGCAGTCCGGAGGCCGCCAGCCCAATTGCTCAGCCACCTCGAACCCAAGTGTCTTGCTGCCCTCGGCATAGTATGGCCGGAGGTTTATGTTTATGAAGCCCCAATTGTATCTTTGCGCCAGCTCGGCGCAGAGGCGGTTGACATCATCATAGCTTCCATCAACAGTAACTAAGTTCGGCTTATATATGGCTACGCCCACCAGCTTGCCAGGTTCCACGGTGGCCGGTACAAATACATAGGCCTTCATGTTCGCCTTGGCTGCATGGGCCGCCACACTGGCTGCCAGATTACCTGTCGAGGCACAGGCTACCGTATCAAAACCGAACTCGCGTGCCTTGGTTACGGCAACCGAAACTGCCCTGTCTTTAAAAGAATATGTGGGATTAAGGCAGTCATTCTTAATATAAAGCTCGTCCAATCCCAGCTCACGCCCCAGGTTATCAGCTTTCAGTAAAGGCGTGAAACCGGTGCCGATGTCAATCTCCCCTTTGCCTTCAACAGGCAATAAATCGCGATATCGCCACATAGTGGAGGGGCCTTCGGAAATTTTCTGGTGGTTAAGTACGCCAGCCAAAGCCTTATAGTCGTAGTTAACCTCGACCGGGCTAAGGCAAAAATCGCAGACCCTTATCGGTTGTAAAGGGTATTCCTGTCCACATTTTCGACAGCGCAAACCTGTGGCATACGACAAATTACACCTCTTATTATATCGGAGTACGTCACTATTCAGTTCGTATTAGCATATAAGATACCTGCTATGCGTCAAACGCGCAAGCATCCGACCGCAAATTCTACCGGATAATGAATAAAGCTCTACTCTAAGGCCAGCCAGGATTTATAGTATTTTCGTAGGCAACGACAAGGTCTGCCTGCTTCATTAGTATGTTTCCATTGGAGATTTGGTACGGCACTAATGCTTTGGGGTAATCAACGCAAGCCCCCTGAATTCCATTACCTGTATCGGCTTTAAAAGTAGTGGCACACCTGTCGCATACCAGAGTATTGCCGTCCAGTGAATAGCCTATGGACCGACACGGCGGACAAACATCCGCCCGAACGTAGATCTTGTTATTCAACAAGTATGCCATAAAATTCATCTTTCCGGCTTGTGCGTTCACCGCAAACTGTGTATTCCAGTCACTCTCAACATCGCTGACCGGAACTGAGACTGAGTCGCCATCGACCTGAGCCTCAATTAACTTCGCCTTTATCGGGCCCGATGGCTTTTCAGTCGTTGCCTGGATGGTCTGAGGTGCAGATGACGGAGTGGATGCTGATGGCTGTGTCCCAGTAGTTGGCGGCACCGAGGCTGAATTAGTACAGGCAGCAGCTATCAATATCAGCATTAGTGCCGAAAGACCTATTGCGATTTTCTTTAACATTAGTTATTTCCTCCTTGTTATTTACAATTCAATATTAGCTTTGTTCGAACGGCGAGACCTTGTTTCAAATATGCATTCAAACTCCTTTTTTATCTATCTGGAGCAACCGCAGCCAGACGTGCGGAGAGGTTGGGCCGCGGGATTGCTCTGAATTCCCGTTCCGCAGCAACCTGCACCCGTCTGTCCGAGTGCAGGAGATGTCGTCTGATTGCCTGTCCCGCAACAGCTGGCACCGGTCTGACCCGGCACAGCAGCGGACTGATTACCAGACCCGGCCGCTATCGGTTCGGCTACGGTAAATTGGCCCTCAAGCTGACCTAAAGAGACTTTGTATTTTCCCGGCGCATCCTTGAATATGACAAAGGTTAAAGTCTGGGTTTTTCCGGCAGGCACCAACACTTTCCCAGAAGCCTCGGTAACATTGTTTATCTTAAGTTCCGCATTATAGGTATCATCAACACCGGTAATATTTGCCACCTCAGCGGTTATAACTACTTGGTCTCTGGCAGCAACCTCAGCTGGACTAATTGATAATCCTGATAATTGAAATGCTGCCTTTCCTGCTTCTGCCTTTGGTTGCAGCCCAAGTTCGTTCAAATTACTGCACGACAGCATCAGTCCAGCAATAGCTAAAGTCGCTATGGAAATAAGTACAATTATTTTGGTTTTAACTATCATTTCTTTCCTGGCCTCCGTACTTTTCGATTGGTTTTCCTGACAATTCGCCCGTCTTGTAGAAATACAGTGGTATTGGCAAAGTTGGCTATTTCAGGATCGTGAGTAACCATAATGATGCCATGTCCCTCTTTATGCAGCTGACTGAACAATTTCAAAATTTCGCCACCTGTTTTCCGGTCCATATTGCCTGTCGGCTCATCAGCCAGGATGAGCGATGGTACACTGACCAGGGCTCTGGCGATGGCTACTCTCTGTTGTTCGCCGCCGCTCAATTGGCTGGGTTTATGTCCGGTCCTTTTACCCAGACCAACCTTCCCCAATATTTCTAAAGCTCTGTTTTCCTGTTTGCTGGCTCCGCAGAACACCAGCGGCAGCAGCACATTTTCGAGCGCTGTAAGCGATGGGAGCAGATGGTACTGTTGAAAAACATAAGCAATTTTCCCCCGTCTAATATCAACTAGTTCGTTCTCATCTAGATCGTCAATACGATTTCCTTCCAGGAAAACCTCACCGCTTGAGGGACGGTCGAGGCCGCCGATGATATTTAAAAAGGTGCTTTTACCACTGCCGGAAGGGCCCATGACGGCTACAAAGTTGTCCTGGTCCGCGCTGAAGGAAATTTTATCCAGGGCAACTACGCGCGCTGCTCCCTCGCCATAAATCTTCGATATTTCTTTGAGTTCTAACATATCATTTACCTCACAAAGACCTGAAGGAATCTGCAACCTTAATCTGGGTTGCCCGAAATGCCGGATATATGGTGGCAACTACAGCTACAGCAATGGCCAGAACCAATGCCAGCGCAAAATATTGAGGAACATAAGCAACGGTGGTCCCCTCAAAAACTAGAGGCCCCGCTATATATGCCAGTAAGGTCCCTACCACATACCCCAAAACACCCCCTATTATTCCGATGATGATGGCCTCGTAAATAAATGCCTTCACTATCTGACTTCGTGAAGCTCCTACAGCCCTCATTATTCCGATATCTTTGATTCTTTCATTGACTGAGGTCATCATGGTATTAACTACTCCAAACAGCCCAACAGCAAGTGTGATTCCGGCCAAAGTCAGCATGAACTTGCTCATCTTTTCCATCATCCCCATTTCAGTTTCCGCTATCTGCTTCACGGCAACTGCGCGAACCCCGGGAATATCTTTATTTATGGCGTCGGCTATTGTTTCTACAGGGCAGGCGTTGCAAAGGGCGCGAATATCTACCGACGAAACCAATCCCTCCCTACCGGAAGCCTTTTGTAGAGTTTCTATCGGAACAAAAACCTGATAATCATCATTTGAACCCGTCTCTTCCAAGATACCAGCGACCGTTACATTGGCTCCATCAAGTGGAATAACGTCTCCTATATTAAGCTTCAAAATCTCAGCGGCGATGGCACCCACCAGCGCCTGGTCTTTCTGCTCCAAATATTTCCCCTGGTCAACTCTCCACCAGGTCTTGATTTTGAGCTCTTCTTGCGGGTCTACTCCGACTACCATCACCGCAGTGTCTCCGATCTTGCTATTTATATATAAGTTTGGAGCAATGGTCGCAATGTTGCCCTCGTCTTCTATCTTCAGCGCCTTTCTTATTTCGCCATCAGCTATCTGTCTAATCAAGGGTAATTTTTCTTCAGAAACGTAGTTATCACCAACAGCTAACATGCCCAGCCTGACGTCACCCAGCTTCATATCCAAATTATTTATGGCAGGTATGACTGCCAGATTTGGCCCATATTTCTCAAGTTGGTTATAGATTCTAGCTTGCCCGGCGCTGGCAACAGTTAATATACCGACAACTGTCGCCGTTCCGATAACCACGCCTAGTGTGGCATACAATACTCGCCTTTTTCTCCGAATCACATCCTTTACAACCACCTGATATAGTTTCATCGTCTCTCCTTACACTCCTATTTTGTCGTAATCTATAAATGTTAACAGCCAAACGTGAAAATATTATGAATTTATGATGAAAATCCGGTGAACCTTACTCCATCAGGTTTTTATCTGCTTTTCAGCGCCTGTTCCAAATCTTCAATTAAATCATCAATGTTTTCCAGGCCGACTGATAGCCGTACCAGGTCATCAGTGATGCCTATTTTTACTCTGTAATCGGCGGGCATCGAGGCATGGCTCATTGTCCCCGGGTGCTCAGCCAGTGAAGCAACCCCACCCAGTGATTCGGCCAGAGAGAACACCTTTAATCTTCCCAGAAAGTGATTGACTGCTTTAACTCCACCTTTTAATTCGAAGGAAACCACACCTCCAAAACCTCGCATCTGTTTTTTAGCGATTTCATGGCCTGGATGAGATTTAATGCCCGGATATAAAACCCGCTTAACGGCTTTATGTCGCTGAAGATAGTTTGTTACAGCTGTAGCATTTTTCTCGTGTTTTTCCATTCTAAGCGGTAATGTCTGAATGCCCCGAAGCACTAACCAGCAGTCAAAAGGCGAAGCGCAGGTACCCATAGCATTTAAAAGAAATTGAACTCTTTGTGTCAATTCATCAGTGGTAGTGACCACGGCGCCGCCGACCACATCGCAATGCCCGTTAAGATACTTGGTTGTGGAATGGACGACCAGGTCGACTCCATATTCTATGGGCCTGAGAAAATACGGGGTGGCAAATGTATTATCGATAACTGTCAATATTCTATGCTTTTTAGCAATATCAACTACCATCTCTACATCGGTTATATTCAACAACGGATTCGATGGCGTCTCTATCCATATCATCCTGGTATTCGGTTTTATGGCTTGTTCAATAGCCTGTCTGTTGTTCATTCTCAGGAAGGTAACCTCCAAACCCAGCTCAGTCATTACATCTTGAAAAAGCCTGTAGGTGCCTCCATAGACATCGTCGGCTGATATTACATGGTCGCCTGCCTTTAAAAGGTGCGCCACCGTTGTCTCAGCCGCCATCCCGGTGGCAAAAGCAAAACCCGCTTTCCCACCTTCAAGTTGCGCCAGTGTATCCTCCAAAACCTTTCTTGTCGGATTGGCTGTCCGGGAATAATCATAGCCTCTGGTTTTACCCACGTCCTCAAAGGCAAAGGTCGATGTTTGATATATGGGCACCGAGACAGCGCCGCATGCCTTATCCGGCCTTTCTCCAGCATGAATGGCTAATGTTTCGAACTTCATATTCCGCCTCCTTCGTTGAATCTGTTCATAACTCCCACCTTTTTCTTTTTCAGCTAGTCTTCAGCAACTGTTATCCCGTGGGCTCAAATCCCCTGGAAAAGCCAGGTGGATATATAACGCTCACCTGTGTCAGGTAAAATGACCACTACCAGCTTCCCCTTATTCTCCGTCCTTTTGGCAATCTCCAGAGCCGCCCAGGCTGCGGCACCGGAAGATATACCCGCCAGTATGCCTTCTTCCCTAGCCAACCTTCTGGCTGTCGCACCGGCATCATCATTAGTTACTTTAATGATTTCGTCGACCAATTTCAGATTCAATACTTCCGGAACAAAACCGGCACCGATGCCCTGGATTTTATGCGGTCCGGGTTTCCCGCCGGAAAGAACAGGTGAATCGGCAGGCTCAACTGCCACAACTTTAAATTCCTGCTTCCTCTTCTTCATAACCTCAGCAACACCGGTGATAGTCCCACCCGTACCAACACCGGCAACCAGAATATCTATCTTGCCGTCCGTATCTCTCCAAATCTCCTCGGCCGTGGTCTCGCGGTGGATTTTCGGATTGGCCGGATTTTTGAACTGCTGCGGCATGAAGTAATTACTGTTTTCAGCTACCAGTTGTTCTGCTTTCCGTATTGCACCAGACATGCCTTCTGCCCCCGGCGTCAGCACCAGCTCGGCACCAAATATAGATAGAATATGCCTCCGCTCTATCGACATGGTTTCCGGCATAGTCAGTATCAACCGGTAGCCACGCGAGGCGCAGACAAAGGCAAGCGCAATACCGGTGTTGCCGCTGGTAGGCTCGATTATCACCGTATCCTTTTCTATCAAACCCTGCTCTTCAGCAGCTCTAATCATTGACACAGCAATTCGGTCCTTGACGCTGCTGCAAGGATTGAAGGACTCAAGCTTGGCTACAACTTCAGCCTTGGCACCTCCGGTTATCCGATTTAATCTGACCAGCGGGGTATTGCCTATAAGTTCCGTAATGTCGTTAGCTATATCTGCCATTCACTCGTCTCCCAACTTTCTTTCAGATGTCATACATTATCATATCTACTGCTTTTTTCTTCTTTTGCATTTCCACCAGGTCCTGCAAAGTCTTGGATTCCAGAACACCGTCCATTGCCTTCTTTAGTTCAATCCAGACGTCACGCGTGGCACAAAGTTCAGAACGTGAACAGGCTTCGGGGTCGTTAATACAGTCGACCGGAGCAATCGAGCCTTCCAGCACTCCAAGCACTTCGCTTAGCTTTATCTCTCGAGGTGGCCTAGCCAACTGAACTCCACCACGTGCCCCTCGGGTGCTTCTTATCATCCCGACCGATATCAATGGAGCAATTATATGCTCCAGATAAAGAAGCGAAATCTGCTGCCTTTGGGCAATGTCTTTCAATGGAATTGGCTCTTTCCCATCATGCAGGGCCAGGTCCAGCAGCACTCTCGTCCCATACCGGCCTCTAGTAGATAGCTTCATCGTTCTACCTCATTATGTTGAGTTATTTAGTCAACATAGTATAGAATGTACAGAAAAAAATGTCAAACTACTATATGGATGCTAAGATTTTAAGCACGCCGGGACATCTCCTAGAACAGTAATAACACCTTATCCCCGTATTTGCATCCTATGCTCTGTTGCATTATCATATTTGCATATCCAGGCCAAAATGAACACGATTGCACTCATAGAAAAAACTAAAGAATATTTGCCTCCAGAAAAAGTGGCTTTAGTTGAGGCAGCTTATAAGTTTGCCTTGAACGCCCATAAAGGGCAGGTGCGAAAGTCAGGCGACCCATATCTAGACCATCCATTACAGACAGCGACGACGCTGGCAGAACTCCAGCTTGACGCTGCCACTCTAGCCGCCGCTTTACTTCATGATGTACCCGAAGATTGCGGAGTACCTTTAACTGAAATCGAAGCCAAATTTGGCCCCGAGGTAAGCAAGCTCGTCGATGGTGTAACCAAGCTGGGTAAATTATCTTTACGCCGCGGCGAAGCCAGCAAACGGGAATCTCAAGCCCAAAACCTGCGCAAGATGCTGATAGCCATGGCAGAGGACCTGAGGGTCGTGTTTATTAAACTGGCCGATAGGCTGCACAATATGCACACTTTATCGGCCCTGTCACCAGAAAAGCGGCGAAGCATCGCTCAAGAGACACTGGAAATATATGCACCTCTTGCCCATCGCCTGGGTATCTGGCAAATAAAGTGGCAACTCGAGGATTTGTCTTTCCGTTATCTCGAGCCGCGACAATATCATAAAGTAGCTCGCTTGATAGCCACTCGCCGAACACAACGTGAAGCTTTTATTAATGAGATTACCGAGACGCTAAAGCGAGAACTGAACAAAGCTGAGATAAAAGCAGAAATCATAGGCCGGCCAAAGCATATCTACAGCATTTACAATAAAATGAACCGATATGCAGCTCAAGGCAGGGATTTTAACGACATTCATGACCTGTTTGCCGTCCGGGTACTGGTTGATACAATCCCGGATTGTTATAAAGCGCTAGGCACCATACACAACCTGTGGCATCCTCTTCCCGAAGAGATCAGCGACTTCATCGCTAATCCTAAAGATAACGGATATCAGTCACTGCATACCACCATATTATATCAGGGTACAACTCTGCTGGAAATACAAATTCGTACCTATAGCATGCACCGCACTGCCGATTTCGGCGTGGCGGCTCACTGGCGTTATAAGGAGGGTGCCAACCAGGATACCGAATTTGAAGATAAGATAACCTGGTTACGTCAGCTGATCGATTGGCAAAGCGAACTTGGCAGTGAAGAATTCCTTGAATCATTAAAAACTGAGGTCTTTATTGACCAGGTATTTGTTTATACGCCTAAGGGTGAAATAAAAGCATTGCCTAAAGGTGCCACCCCGCTGGATTTCGCCTATCGCATACACACCGAATTAGGACATCGTTGCGTCGGCGCCAAGGTAAACGGCAGGCTGGTGCCCCTAAACTACGAACTGAAGAATAGTGAGATCATAGACATTATGACCGCCAAGGCTGGGAAAGCACCCAGCCTCGACTGGCTCAACCCCGATTTAGGATTTGTCAAGACTTCTCATGCCCGGGAGAAAATTAGACAATGGTTTAAGAAGCAGGAAAGAACACAGAATATAGAACGCGGCAAGCAAACACTGGAAAGAGAACTTAAGCGATTAGACATTACCATATCCAATATCGAAGAAACAGCACGCATATTCAATTGCGAAAGCGCCGATGATTTTCTGGCAGCTATTGGCTATGGTGGTATCACCCCACATCAATTAGCACTCAAGCTGGCTATTGAACCGGAAGAAATCCCGACTATAAGCAAAACCGTACGCACCGAGAAAACAACCACTGCCGGAATTCAGGTTCTTGGCGTGGGCGACTTGCTTACTCAATTAGCCCGATGCTGCAATCCCTTGCCTGGAGACCACATCATAGGTTATATTACTCGGAGTCAGGGGATTACGGTGCATCGCAAGGACTGCATAAACGCCATCAATGTAGAAGATAAAAAGCGACTCATCGAAGTTAGCTGGGGAGAGGTACAAGAGGTTTACCCCGTCGACATTCAAATCGATGCCTGGGACAGAGTAGGGTTGCTCCGCGATATCACTACTGTTATTGCTGAAGTAAAAGTAAACATAGCCAGCATGAATACAACATATCACAACGAAATAACGTCTACATTTGCCACTGTTGAAATAGCAAACATGGCTCAACTAACACAGCTACTTTCCAAAATACAGGGTGTGCGTGGTATTATAAGCGCCACGAGAATAAGCCACGCCAAAGCCGGCCTCAGTTCTTAGAAAGGAGACAGAATTGCCCAAAAGTATATCAGCAGAAAAAGCAGCACGACAAGCAGAAAGAAAACGACTTCGAAATAAGTCTCTCAAAAGTGCTACCAAGACCCACTTGAGCAAGGCAGAGAAGCTTATTGCAAGCAACCAGCTTGAGCCAGCACAACAGGCAGTTGTAGGTACGATAAGCGCCCTTGACAGAGACGCCAAGAAGGGGGTCATTCACCCAAATACGGCTGCAAGACGGAAGTCACGTCTAATGAAAAAGTTCAATCAAGCCAAGCTTTCCGGTACTGCTCAACGCAAGACCGATAAGGCCTGAAAAACAAATTTGACTAATTGATTGCGCCAGTATTTATCATGATTCCTAAAGCGCTGTCACCAAAACAAGGACGCATACTCCAGTTCATCCGGAAATTTATTGATACTAGAGGTTACCCACCCACAGTCAGAGATATCGTTGGTGGCTGCAAGATAAGTTCTACCTCGGTGGTTGCCTATAACCTGGCCAGGCTAGAAACAGCAGGATACATTCGTCGCCACGCGGATATATCACGCGGTATAGAACTCGTGGCAAATAGGCCAAGCAATCGCCATACAGTCACTATACCAGTAATAGGCGAAATAGCCGCCGGTGAGCCAATACCCGTTCCTCATTCTGATACCTGGGAAACTGTTGCCCCGGAAGAACTGGTTATCACTGAAGATTTGACACGAGGCAAACAGAGAGTCTACGCCCTTAGGGTTAGAGGGAACTCAATGATTGACGCCCTGATAAAGGACGGCGATATTGTTTTAATGGAGTATGTAACCAGTGCTGAAAATGGCGACATGGTAGCTGCCTGGCTTAAGGCAGAAAAGGAAGTTACCCTTAAAAGACTGTTCAGAGAGACAGGCCGTATTCGACTCGAACCGGCTAATAATCAGGTACAACCTATATATTCCACCCCGGACAATGTGGAGGTTCAAGGCAAGGTAATAACTGTGATTCGTCAGCTAGTCTGATATGAATCTTCAGTTTGACTTTCGGCACAAATTTAAAGTAGTGTAAATGGGAAAATGCTGATTTCTCAATTTCAAGCTGTTGGCCAAGACCTCTGTGCTCGAGGTCTGGTATCTTCTCACAGCGGCAATCTCAGTATCAAGCTGGGAGAACGCCTGTGTATCACTCACCGAGCCAGCATGCTGAGCCGCCTTGAAGAACATGACCTCATCGAGACCGGGATAAATAAAAACGACCGCTTCACGCCCTTAGCCTCAACAGAACTGGCAGTCCATCGTGCTATATATAAACGGACGCCGGCTTCGGCCGTAGTCCATGCACACCCTGCTTACGCAGTTGCCTTATCTTTTTCCGAACAGGAAATTATTCCCTGTGATGTCGAAGGCAGTATGATATTGTCAAAAGTGCCGGTTCTAGGTTGGGATACAAATGTAAAGCCCGGAGAGCTTGCTCAAGAAATAGCCGAAGCGCTTATGGCGCACAAAATCGTTTTAGTTCATGGTCATGGAAGCTTTGCTGCCGCTCAATTGCTCGAAGAAGCTTACCACTATACGACAACACTAGAAGAAAGTTGCCGGCTTCTATATCTGCTTAAAACTCTGCAGATAGAGTTCCGATAGCTTAACCCTTCAAATCTGCAACGACATTAGTCTGGGACTAAAATCAAAGGATATCCGGCGACTGCAGCTAGTTTGTTGTTACCGCCTATTTGGTCTTTACCAATTTAGAATATGCCGGTGTGCACCAATGGAGATACTTTGGATTTTTGCCCTTTATGACGTCGAAATAGAGACGCTGGAGCTCCTTGGTCACCTTTCCTATTTTCCCATCTCCCACCGGGCGGTGGTCAATTTCAAGGACCGGACTGACATGAGCAGCAGTGCCCGTAAAAAACACCTCATCGGCGAGATAAAGCTCAGTGCGGTCCACTGACACCTCGAGAGTTTCTATACCCAGCTCATTCCTAGCTAGCTGAATTACTGTATCTCTAGTAACGCCCAATAAGATATTATCGGAGCTTGGCGGTGTCACCAGCTTACCATCCAGGACAAAGAAGATATTCTCACCGCTGCCTTCGGAAACATGGCCGTCATGATTCAATAAAATTGCCTCATCGAAGCCGTGCTCATTAGCTTCGGTCTTAGCCAGAGCGCTATTCACATAGATGCCGGTAATCTTGCCCCTCGCCGGAATCATAGTATCATCAACTCGCCGCCAAGAAGAGGTACAGCAGCGAACGCCTTCATCAGCATTAAGATAAGCAGACAAAGTGACAATGATGATAAGGAAATCGTCCTCCAAATCATGTAACCGGACTCCGACAACCTCTGAGCTCTTATAAGCCAGAGGACGGATATAGACGTCTTCACGGTAGCCACTCTTTTCCACCAGCTTAACAGTTAATTGGCACATCTCGTCAGCCGAATAAGGTAGACTTATCTTCAAAATGCGACAGTTTCCGAGCATGCGCTCATAGTGGTCTTTAACACGGAATAGAAACAATTGCTCCTGCTCGTCATTCCAGTTACCGCGAATGCCCTCGAAACAAGCGGTACCATAATGCAGGGCATGGGTTAGAATACCAACTTTGGCTTCAGCGAGCGGCACAAATTGCTTTCGAAAAAAAGCGTATGGAGGCATCCCTCACTCCTTTTCTCTATTTTCAACGCGGAAAAGTTGGTTTTAATTATAACCTTGCCCCACAACAAAAACAAGGTTAACGGGAAAGCGATGGTGTTTCCAGTATGTAATCACCTTCGCGTTTGTCGAAAATATCCTTAAGTAATAAGGTGCGTCCAGTTTGAATGGACGTGAAGCCGTATTTGTTGCGTATACGGTCGATAGCTTTGTCTAGATGCCCCAGGCGCTGCGGCCTGGAATCAAGTAGATTAAGCTGTCTGCCATAAGTGACTAAGTTTGATACTCCAATGCCAATGAGCCGCACCGGGTTCCTCTTTCCACTCAGAGCCTGTTCAAGCAACCTAACTGCTCCGGCGAAAATTACTTCGTCAGCATCTGTTGACTCTTTGGAACTGAAGCGTCGGGTAATGGTTTCAAAATCTGAATACCTCAATTTTAAAGTTATAGTTCTGGCGTGCCTGCCATCTTGACGCAACTCAGCACCGACTCGCTCACAAAGATAACGCAAAATAGCTTTAAGAAAGGCGCCGTTCAATGTATCTTCAGCAAAAGTGGTTTCTCTACTGATAGATTTGGCCTCGCCAGGTGCTTCTACCTCTCGGTTATCTATGCCATTGGCATAATGATGAATCATTATTCCGAAACTACCAAAACGATTCTTGATAACCTCAAGCGGCAAAACTGCTAGCTGCCCAATGGTTTTTATCCCCATCGTCTTTAAGTATCGCTCTGTTTTTTCCCCAACACCGGGTAAGCTGGCAACAGGTAACGGTGCTAAGAAATCCTTTTCTTGTCCCGCAGCCACTTCAACCAGCCCATCCGGCTTACCTGAGTCGGAAGCAATCTTAGCCACCACTTTACAAATGGCTATACCTACCGAAGCAATCAGCTTGAGCTCCTTCTTAACACGCTCCTTTATGCTGGATGCCAGCTGATATGGAGTACCAAAAAGTTCACAGCCTGTAATATCAAGATAAGCTTCATCCAGCCCTGCCGGTTCCAAGCAGGGGGAGAAGTCAGCCAGAATCGCCATAAATTTTTCTGAAGCTTCGCGATAAGCGGAAAAACTACCTTGAAGGAAAATGGTCTGAGGACAGAGACGATAAGCGTGGGCTAGAGGCATGCCAGCTCGAATACCAAAAACACGAGCTTCGTAGGAAGCTGAGGCTACCACCCCGCGGCGATCAGGCCGTCCACCGACAACTACCGGCTTACCAACCAGCTCCGGAGCCAGCGCTTGCTCCACAGAGACAAAGAAAGCATCGAGGTCGATATGTAAAATACGGCGATTCACGTCCAAGGCGATTCTAGATTAGAGGCAAATAGCTGATAAAAAGAGCTTTAATTACGAAAATCAGTTCGAGGCCCAGTTCTCATACTGGCGGGACATAAATGTTCCGCTTTTTATACAAACTTCGGAAATGGCACTTTCTTGGCGTCCATTCCAAGCTCTTTAAGCCCCTTGTTCCTTAACGTTTCCAGGAGTGACTTCAGTTTCTGGCGCTCGGCCTCAGAAAGTGAAGATAATATCTTTTGAACAGACTTCCTTTTCAAAGCCTGTTTATAAGCTTGCTGGCCCTTCTCAGTCAAAGTGACCCTTACCCAATTCTTTCTATGTAGGTCTTTGGTTCTTTTCACCAGACCGGCCTTTGCCATTCTGTCTAAAATACCGGATACTGAATGAGGTCGCCGGAATATCATTCGCGATATCTGGGCCGGTGTTGCCTTATCTCCGATAACTTTGATAACGAACAAGACCTCAGCCTGTGTGGCGGGAAGGCCATATTGACGCAGTTCCTCTTCCCTGGAATTGAATATTATGTCGCTCACTTGATGTAGTAAAACCCATAAATTGTAATCCCTGTCTACATCTGTAACTTCCGGCATTGCATTCTCCTTTTTAAAACTTAAAATTACTAACTTGCCGATACGGGCACAGCCATAATCGATAAATTAGTTCTCAATCAAATAACTACCTGATGACTGATTCTATCACAATAACCTGCAAAAACAAAACAACCTTTAGATAGCATTTCCATCGTTCTATATTAGGTCAAGCAGCTAAAATATCGATGCCCCAGTACTAAAGTACCATTACACTACGAGGGTTAACCTTAAAATAATAGTAATATCGACGACAAGTTTTTTCTGACTGAAACTGACCCGATACACATCGTCAGCTTAACTTGCTGACTGGTCTCTCGATATCAAGGTCTTGATTCGGCGCTCCAGGGTCCTCCGCTCTAAAAGAACCAACCTCTGACATTTAAGGCATTTTATCCTTATGTCAACCCCCAATTTCACCACCTGCCATTCATCACCCCCGCAAGGATGCTTCTTGCGCAGGCGAACTATATCGCCAACCTCTATATCCATATCGCTCAGTGGATAACCTGGCCAACCAACTTATTGATGTCGTCACGTATTCCTTGCGCACTTTGCCGAGCGGCTTGAGCGAAGTCGTTCCCTTTTGAAGCATAGATAACCTGTCGAGAGACGGCGATAATCGCTTTTTCTCCCCGGGCGTCAATTCCATTTTTAACCGCCGAGGTCAGGTCACCAGCCTGAGCACCGATACCCGGGATAAGAAGAGGCATTTCCGGACAAAGTTGCCTAACAGCTTTCAACTCGTCGGGATAAGTGGCCCCGACTACCAGGCCAATATTGCCATGTATATCCCATTCCCTGGCTTTACGAGCCACCGCCTGATACAGCGGCGTGCCCTGAGCATCGATAAGGCTCTGGAAGTCTACCGCGCCGGGATTAGAAGTCCGGCACAGGATAAAAATACCTTTGTCTTCATATTCGAGGAACGGTTGGACCGAATCATGACCCAGGTAAGGATTAACGGTAGCCGCATCAAAGCCGAAGGTTTCAAAAAGGGCTTTGGCATAGGCTTTAGCTGTATTGCCGATGTCGCCTCGCTTGCCATCGCCGATTATCGGGATAAAATCTGGTATATACTCAATGGTCTTCTGTAAAACTTTTAGCCCGTCTATACCTAAGGCTTCGTAAAATGCCAGATTAGGCTTATAGGCACATGCCAGGTCAGCCGTGGCATCGATGATAGCCTTATTGAAATCAAAAAGGCCTGCTTTAGGCATGAGCGTTACATCCGGGTCGAGCCCGATACAAAGCAAGCTCTTATTTCGCCGTCCGGCTGACAGCAACTTATCGATAAATTTCATATGTAACCCGAATTATAACCCAAGAAGACAAAGCTTCCAAGCCATGTAACACTGGTGCCCGTATTACAGGATATCCCCGGTCTCCGAATTCTTAATAATAAAACAATGATTACGCCAGCTATTCTTTCTTACCATATTATAGAACTTTAGTTTTTGACAGGGTAACAGGAGTCGGGTATGATTCTAAGATACCGCCATGTTAAGGAAGCTACTAAGGAGATAAGAACAATGGCTCTAACACATGTACCCGGAAAGAACGCAGGACATCTGGTTTTATACGCCTTGAGTACCTGTCCCTGGTGCAAAAAGGCGAAGAAACTGCTTGACGACCTTGGTGTAGAATACCATTACGCTGACGTCGACCTGCTGACAGGTGATGAGAAGAATGAGGCTGTAACCATAGTAAAGAAATGGAATCCACGAAGTTCGTTCCCCACGCTGGTAGTAAACGATAGCCTATGCATAGTCGGTTTTGAGGAAGACAAAATTCGGAAAGCATTAAAACTATGACCGTAGACATAGCAGTAACCTCAGACGAAATTGATAAATTATATGAGAGGTTAAAAGCCGAAGCTGAAGCTGGCGGCTACCATCTCAATCCGGAGGTTGCGTTCACCAAGGAACTGGTTAAGGGACTGCTCGTAAACCAAAAGAGGTACGGGTACCCTGCTTGCCCCTGCAGGTTATCATCAGGAAAAAGGGGGGATGACCTTGATATTATCTGTCCATGCGATTATCGAGACCCCGACCTCGGTGACTATGATACATGTTACTGCGGCCTCTATGTTTCAGATGCTGTAGTAAGAGGTAAAAAACAGATTGGCACGATTCCCGAGCGGCGACCACCGGCTCTGGAAAGAAAACTACCAAAACCAAAACCCAAACCGGGTGCCGTCATGTCACTACCTCTACCGGTATGGCGGTGCAAAGTCTGTGGCTATCTTTGCGCCAGAGATGCTCCGCCAGAAATATGCCCCATATGCAAAGCTACCAAAGACCGGTTTGAACGTTTTATGTAGCTACATGACTTGTAATTACTTCCCGGCTATACAGTAAGCCAATCTCTTAAACGGACTCAGTAGCAAATAATTTCTGATTTTCTCCAGCTATAAATTATCAATAACTGAACAGTAAAATGGATTATCAGCAGGCCGAAGATTACATTCTTGGTTTCACCGACTACGAGAAAATACCCGGCATTGCCTACACATCGGCCAACTATGACCTGAGGAGAATGGAAAAGCTTTTGCAACCGTTGGGGAATCCACAGCTGGGGACAAGAACAATTCATATAGCCGGCACCAAGGGCAAAGGTAGTACTGCAGCCATGATTTCCCAAGCACTTACCGCTGCCGGCTATAGGACAGGGCTATTTACCTCGCCGCATCTTCATACATTAAGGGAGCGAATAAGAATTAACGGCGTTATGATTTCCGAGGCTGATTTCGCTGCTCTGGTAACGAAGTTAAAACCAATCGTCGAATCGGTAAACAAACAGGCTGCTTTCGGTGAGCTGACTACTTTTGAGATATTGACAGCCGTTGTTTTCACCTATTTCAAAAAGAATCGCGTTGATTTTCAGGTGTTAGAGGTCGGCTTGGGAGGCAGACTGGATGCGACTAATGTGGTCAAACCTGACATCTGTGTCATTACTTCGCTTAGCCTCGACCATACCGAGATTTTAGGCAACAGTGTCGCCAAGATAGCCGCTGAAAAGGCGGGCATAATCAAGCCGGGATGTATTGTAGTCAATGCGCCGCAAGTCGATGAAGCAGCCCAGGTAATCAAGCAAGCTTGCCGTCAACAGCGAGCCAAATTAATTCAAGTAGGCCGGGATGTTATCTGGCACAAGATAAGCAGTGACCTGCACGGGCAGACCTTGACGGTTTTCACTAAAGGCGGACATTTCGACCTGACTATTCCGCTTCTCGGCGACTATCAACTGGAGAATGCATCCACGGCTGTGGCTGCAATAGATGCTCTAATATCACGTGGAACCCGCATTTCATCCCAGAATATAGCTCAGGGATTCAGCCAGGTAAGCTGGCCGGGTAGGCTTCACATATTAAACCGCGAGCCAACGGTGGTCGTTGACGGAGCGCACAATGCCTACTCGATGAGCAAATTGGTGGCTGCGGTTAAAGAATACTTTAACTACAAAAAGTGTTTTGTTATCTTCGGAACTTCGTGTGACAAAGATATCTCCGGAATGGCACGGGAAATCCAAATCCTTAGCAACCATATCATCATTACCAGTTCTTCTCATCCCAGAGCGGCTTCCGTCACATTAGTAGCCGAAAAGTTTGATGCTTTAGGCGTCAAAGCGATGGAAGTGGGCAATGTAACTGAGGCTTTATCTAAGGCTCTGGCTTTAGCTAATAAGACGGACCTGATTTTGATTACCGGGTCGCTCTTCGTCGTGGCCGAGGCAATTGATTATATTACAAATGCAAGAGCACCGATGGCGCGATGATATTAAGTAGAGGGAGTAACTGCCTCCTTAGCCAGTACTCCGGCGAAAAGCCGTTGTAATGCCATTGTATGACTACAGGTACCTCGTTGGGAAAAGAATGGACAGGTGCAATGCCACTGCTTGCCTTTGTAACTTACGGTATAATTATTGTGGTCACCGCGGAAATCTGCGGCGAATTCTGATAGTGTTACGCGGTCAGGTTCTTCAGCATAGCGTTTGGCTTTCTCTACCTTACCGATTAAGCTGGACTGCATAATAAAACCTCCGACCCAAGTATATAACGCGTCTGTGATAAAGTCTATAAATTCAAATTCCTTGCCTTTAAGGCTAATCAAAAGCTAAAATACATGGAATCGGGAAAAACACACATGCGGGATGAGCTTACCAGCGCATTAAAGGCACCTGGCGCTGACTATATCGAGATTCGGATTGAGGAAAACAAAGCAACCCGCCTTGTCTACCACGGTAAAAGATTGGAGGAGGTAGGTAGAACATCCAGCCTTGGCGGCAATGTGCGGGCTCTGGTTAAAGGCGGCTGGGGCTTTGTCAGCTTCAATAACGTCCGGAATATTCGAGACTATGTGGAGCTGGCCACAAAAGAGGCCAGGCTCATCGGCAAAGAAGATTTTCGCCTCAGCCCCACTGAACCTATAATAGATGTGGTAACGGCCGGAGAAAAGGGCCCGCTGCCCGTTTCACTAACATCAAAGAAACGACTGCTCGATGAATATAATGACATTATACTGAGCACACCCAAGATCAAAACGTCAAGCATCGGGTGCCAGGACAGTCAAAAGAAAATAACTTTCACCAACTCCGAAGGCACTTATATAGAGCAAACCAGAGCCGATATCAATCTACGTCTAACAGCTATAGCTGCGGAAAACGGGGAAGTCCAGCAGATTGGATTAAGTATAGGTAGCCCTGGTGATTTTTCAGCTATAGAGGGTTTGCAGCAGCAAGTAAAACAAATGGCTCAGCGAGCAGTAAAGCTTCTTTCAGCGCCTCAAGCCAAAGGAGGCGAATATACAATTGTCCTGGACCCAATCCTGGCCGGCGTATTCGTTCACGAAGCCTTCGGGCATTTATCTGAAGCGGACCATGTTTATGAAAACAAGCGACTGCAAGAAATTATGGTCCTGGGCAGAAAATTCGGCGATAAACATCTCAATATTATCGATGGAGCTGCTATTCCCGGGCTGCGGGGCAGCTATAAATATGACGATGAGGGAGTTCCGGCAACCAAAACATATCTTATCCGGGAAGGCGTACTCGAAGGCAGACTGCACTCTCGAGAAACGGCTGCTAAGATGCGAGAAAAAACTACGGGAAATGCCCGGGCAATCAGCTATTCTTTCCCGCCGATAGTCAGAATGACTAACACCTACATCGAACCGGGCACCCTGTCTTTTGAAGATATTATCAGCGATGTTAAAGAAGGAGTATATGCCAGAGACTGGTATGGGGGGACAACCAGCCTGGAGATGTTCACTTTCTCAGCTGCGGAAGCTTATATGATTCGCAACGGTAAGATAGCAGAATTGCTTCGCCCTGTGGTACTCAGCGGCAATGTCTTCGTCACTCTGGGCAACATAGATGCCATCGGCAATGATTTAGAGATGAATCAGGGCGGCGGCTGTGGTAAACGCGGACAGATGCCCCTGCCTGTTTCAAATGGCAGTCCACATATAAGAATTCGTCGATGCCTGGTAGGGGGCAGCTAAAGTGGAAGAGATTCTGTCACAGGCCAGGAAAATAGCAGAGCAGGCTGAAGTATTTCAGGTCTCCTCCAGAATAATGCCCGTCAATTTTGAAGCCAATCGGTTGAAAGAAATTCAAGCCAAGGAAAGCACAACTAATGCCCTGAGGCTTATTAAAGGCGGCAAGGTCGGCTTCGCTCAGGCTAACGGTGCCATCGAACCAAAAAAGTTAGTCGAAATGGCGGAGGAAACATGTCAATTTGGTACTGCAGCCAAATTCAACTTTCCCAGCCCGAAGGTTTACCCCAGGATAGATGTATTTGATTCGCAGGTCGAAAAAGTAAATATTGAGAGTATGGTCCAGCTTGGAGAACAGCTTATCGCTGCCGTTACACAGCACACCCCTTCTATCGTGTGCGAAGCAATGGTCACCAAGGGAATTATCACAGTTAATATCGTTAACTCCGAAGGTGGCAATGCCAGTTACAGCAAAAGCTTCTTCAACGTGAGCCTGGAAGGTGTCCTTATCAAAAATGAGGACATGCTTTTCGTTGGTGATAGCCTTAGTTCATGCCACCCCATCGTTGATTTCAAGCCGATAGCTAAAGAAGTAACGATGCAGTTAGACCTGGCCAAGAGAAACGCCAGCCTGTCAACCAAGTTGATGCCCGCGATTTTCACGCCGCGTGGAGTAGCCAGCGCACTGACCTCGCCGTTGATTTCAGCTTTCAATGGTAAAATAGTATTTGACGGTGCTTCGCCATTGAAGGACAAGCTGGGACTTCAAGTTTTTGATAAAAACTTTTCGTTGTGGGATGATGCCACTCTGCCCTATCAGGTAGCCAGCTATCCTTGCGATGATGAAGGTGTGCCAAGCCAACGAACGTCGCTTATCGACAGCGGAGTTGTATCACATTTCATTTATGACCTGCAGACAGCAGCCCTGGCTAAAACGCAAAGCACGGGTAATGGAGAACGTCATGGCGGCGTGCCGGCACCCTCTCCGAGCTCCTTAATAATAAACAAGGGTGACACTTCTTTTGGGGACATGATAAAAGATGTTAAAGAAGGTCTACTAATAGATACGCTAATAGGTGCCGAGCAGGGAAATATACTGAACGGCGATTTTAGCGGCAACGTTTTACTCGGCTACAAGATAGAGAACGGAGAAATAACAGGTAGAGTGAAGGATATTATGGTCGCCGGTAACGTCTATAAGTTGTTAGCGCAAATCGAAGCCATAGGGAAAGACGCCAGGTGGGTGGAAGGGTTTTTATTGACTCCCTGCCTCTACTGCTCCGGTCTATCAGTGGCGTCGAAGACAGGATGACTCTGATGAAAAATGCAATTAAGTTCTACAAAGAACCACATCGAAAGGCATGTGACCTGCTGGCTGTCTGGCCTGGCATTGGAAACGTAGCGCTTATAGTTGCCAGGTATATCAAAGACAAGCTTAAGGCTGAGGAGATAGGCGAAATCGAGCCATTCGATTTCTTTGATCCTATTGGCGTTATGGTTAAAAGCAATATTATAGAAGCCCCTCAATTTCCAGAAAGTAAATTCTATTACTGGCAGAATCCCAAGTCTGACAGAGACCTGCTCTTGTTTATCAGTGATGAGCAGCCCAGTTTCAAGGGTTATGACCTGGCCGGTTGCGTGCTGGACGTCAGTCAAAAACTTAAAGTCAAAAGGGTGTATACCTGCGCTGCAGCAATTGCCAGAATTCACCACACTGAAAAACCAAAGGTTTGGGGAGCTGCAACAAACCAGAAACTCCTTGAGGTACTAAGAAAACACGACGTCATCCTCCGCGGAGACATTCAAATTGCCGGGCTTAATGGCTTGTTCCTGGGAGTAGCTAAAGAGAGGGGTTTTGATGGTATCTGTCTACTGGGCGAGGTGCCTACATACACCACTCGAATACCTAATCCCAAAGCCGCCCTGGCCGTGCTTGATATCCTGGCTAAGATATTAGCCATCGATATCAATCTTTCCGAACTGGCTAAATTAGCTAAAGAATCAGATGAGCAAATGAAAAAATTAGCCGCTGAAGCCATGGAGGAATTCATAGACCGTTACACCAAACCTGTATGGCCGCCGGAAGAGGAGGAGATAGGCGAAATGGAGGAAATGGAGGAGGAAGAGGACGAAGAGGACAACGAAAACGGAGACGAAGAGGAAAAGAAATAGATGTCAGCTGCATTATCCCCAAGACTCCGTTGCATAGCAGAAATATCCGATTCAAGTAAGGCTGTAAGCAGCTCCAAACTGGCATGCCTATCAGCTCTCAACAGTGCGGAAATGGAATTTTTAACAGAAATTTGGACGAAAACAGATTTAGGACGTCGGCAAGAGATTATTTCTCAGCTTGTCGATATCAGCGAAGTTGACTTTAAGCTCGATTTCAGCGGGGTTTTCGTGTTGTCCCTCCGCGACGACGACGAAACAATCAGGGCACAAGCCGTCGCTGGTCTGGATGGAGAAGACAATTATCTGCTTATCAAGCCATTGGTCCATGCTTTAAAGGAAGACGTCTCCGCTAAAGTAAGAGCAGCAGCAGCCATGGCTCTTGGTAAATTCGCTCTTCAGGGCGAACTGGGCGACCTCCCCAGCCATTACCGGCAAAGGATGTATGATTCGTTGCTGGAAGCACTGGACAACAAGACCGAAACGATCGAGGTAAAACGCCGAGCATTGGAGGCCATTTCTCCATTTAGTTTGCCTCGAGTTAAAGAACTTATAGAAACCGCCTATCACTCCGATGATATCAAGCTCAGGGCCAGCGCTATAAATGCCATGGGACGCAACTGCGATTTAGCCTGGCTACCTACTCTGTTAACTGAGCTAAACAGTGAAGAAGCTGAGATACGCTACGAAGCGGCTGTAGCCTGTGGCGAACTCGGCGCTGAAGAAGCTGTGCCACGTCTGGTTGAGATGACCATAAATGAGGACCAGCAGGTTCAGGAAACTGCAGTAATGGCCTTAGGTAAAATAGGTAGCGAGCAAGCCAAGGAAGCCCTTAGTAAGTTGGCTACAAATCCGCAACCTGGAATCCGCGATGCCGCCAAATCAGCCTTAAAGGAGATACAGCATTGCGAAGACCCTCTATCTTTACAGCTTTAACCGAGCCACCGTTATTAACCGGTAACAAAGTTACACTGCGTCCAAAGCGCTTACAGGACGCCGCCAATGATTATAGCTGGCGACAAGACCTTGAGCTATGCCGCCTGGATGCTGCCCCGCCCATATTATGTTCTTTTAAAGAATTCCTGGAAAACTACCTTGAAGACTTACACCGCGTAAATCGAAGCTATCGATTCGCC
>Ga0214474_1000203_pt1 | contig 30823 bp, 30 predicted proteins | sample RVTome_2_FD_187335 | JGI IMG/M metagenome (GOLD analysis project Ga0214474, IMG submission 187335) | Soil microbial communities from uranium-contaminated site in the Upper Colorado River Basin, Wyoming, United States - RVT95D214 HiSeq ... | reverse complement strand
GGTGGTGGCCGCATCAAATTGCTATACAGCACCGTGCTTGACACCACAGACCTTGCAATGAGCGTTGATGGCGGCAGCGGCGGCACAGGCGGATACGGTGACGGCGAGAACGGCAGTTCGGGTTCGATCTATGTCGGCTCGGTCATCGCGGTCGAAGAAGTGTTGATCCCCGGTCCGCAGCGCAATGGAACCGGATCCCTGGCGACGAATCTCTGGCCAAATCCTACATCGGGTCTGATCTATCTAGAACCACGGGCAATCGGTCCCGGCACTGATCTTGTGATCTTTGACAGAACAGGCCGGATCGTTCCCATGAACAATATACAAAAGAGCTTGGCGGCAAGTCACGCCGTGCTTGACCTGTCCAAGCTAGAAAACGGCGTCTATTTTATCTGTTTAAATCAAAAGGTTTTTTATCCGGTTGTCCTGGCCAGGTGAAAAGCGTGACCGGTCAGGATCCGGATCATGTCCCAGAGTGGGACGCGGGAAGCCCGGCGCATATTGACAACTCATCAGTGATTACTATAATCTTTCTATGAAAGTGGCGCTGGCGCAACTGAACCCGGTGGTCGGCGACATCAAGGGCAACCTTGCCCGGCTTATCGAAACGATGAACAGGTACAAAAATGAAAGGTTAGATCTGGTCGTCTTCCCGGAACTGTTCCTAACGGGGTATCCGCCGCAGGACCTGCTCGAGCGCAGTTGGTTTGTAAGAACAGCGCAGGACGCGGTTGAAGAGGTCGTCAAGATATCGAATGGCTATCCGGAAACCGGCATCATTTTCGGCGCGCCGCAAATGACCGGTCAGGATACAGGACGGGGTTTGTATAATGCCGGCCTGCTTGTCTTCAGGGGTCATAAGATCGGAATGCACTGCAAGGTCCTCCTGCCCACATACGATGTTTTTGACGAAGCACGGTATTTTGATCCGGGACCGCCGGCTGATCCGATGCCATTCAAGAACGAAAAACTGGGGCTTTCAATATGCGAGGATGCGTGGAACAGCCCTGAGCTTTGGCCAAGGAGCATATATGCCCGCGATCCGGTCGCCGAGCTGGCCGGAAAGGGGGCGACCATGATGATTAACATTGCCGCGTCGCCTTTCTGCATGGGAAAAGAGGAAGTCCGGTACAAACTGATACGCGGTCATTGCCAGAAGCACCAAAAGCCCTTTGTGTTCGTCAACCAGATCGGCGGCAATGATGAGCTGGTCTTCGACGGCCGGTCCATGTGTCTGGACAGCAGCGGTGGCGTGATCACGATACTGCCGTCTTTTAAGGAGTCGGTCAGTGTGATCGATACTGCGCAGGCCGGTAACCCCAGGGGGTACGAGCCATGCGACCGTATCAGTTCGGTCTATGACGCACTGGTGCTGGGTCTTTCCGATTACATGAGAAAATGCGGTTTTCAAAAGGCGGTCATCGGGCTGTCCGGCGGCATTGACTCTGTACTTGTGGCGGTCATTGCCCGTGATGCGATCGGTGCATCCAATGTCCTGGGCGTGACCATGCCGGGACCATATTCAACCAAGGGGAGCATCGAGGATTCACGGAAGACCGCGAACAACCTGGGCATAAAATATGAGATCATACCGATAATGAGCGTTTTTGATTCATACCTCAAGACACTGCGGGAGCAGTTCGCGAATACGCCCATGGGTGTCGCCGAGGAAAATGTCCAGGCGCGTATCCGGGGTAATATTCTCATGGCAATATCGAACAAGTCCGGTCATCTGGTGCTTACGACCGGGAACAAAAGCGAGATCGCGGTCGGCTATTGCACGCTTTACGGCGATATGAGCGGCGGTCTGGCGGTCATATCGGATGTTCCCAAGACCATGGTCTACAGGCTGGCTCACCACGTGAACCGTCAGTCCCAGATCATACCGCAGGAGGTCATCGATAAGCCCCCTTCGGCAGAACTCCGCCCTAACCAGAAAGACCAGGACACTCTGCCGCCCTACGAGGTCCTGGACCCGATACTGCAGCATTATGTCGAAGAGGGAAAATCAGTGGATGAGATCGTCAAACTCGGGTATGACGCCAAAACCGTCGCCTGGGTGGTCCGGGCGGTCCATAAAAGCGAGTATAAAAGACTGCAGGCGGCGCCCGGACTTAAAGTAACATCGAAGGCTTTCGGTGCCGGCCGCCGGATGCCGGTCGCGGCAATGATCACAACGTAACTCTGTTTCATAATTTTTAAAGGAATAGTGCAGCGGTTTCCCGGCACGTCTCGAAATTTGTGTTGAGAGATAAACCGATTTCAATACTTTTTCAAACTCCCTAAAAATCATTGAAAATCGCATGGATGAAATCCAGTTCAGCGTTTGCACAATTCTGTCTATTACCGTGAATTCTGTCTATGGTAATGTATTTTGGTGAAAAGATGGCACAGATTTAGCACCAGGGTGAAAAATACCTGATTTTTCTGAATTTATGGGTTTGATATAGCGAAGTAGTAAACCGCCAAGCACATAATGGAAATATTCCAACGGCCATTGAATGGTAATACGATGATTAAGGACGACATGTCATTACCATTCTGAGCCAATAATAAAATGGAATTTCCAGTCATCAGTGAATTCCTGAAAATTATATGCCCGAGCAACATCAAATTGCCATATCATCGACAGAAAATCGAATCTTAACCCTGCTCCGATACCCATTTTAAGATCCTGTAGGTGAAACCCGCCGCTGGTATTGTATACTGCAAATGAGTCTGTGTACACTCCACCAAAATCAGCAAAAAGAGCACTCCGAATATTTCTGAACTCTAGTGGTAGGGGAAAGGCAATGTTTAAACGGTCAATAAAAGGAAATCGATACTCAAAATTGGCAAACGCCAATTTCGAACCACCGAAGGCATAGTTATCAAAACCCCGAAGTGAATACGAGCCACCAATTGACCAGTGCTCAACATCCGGGCCAAAACTGGTTACACCCACTAATCTCACGGCAAAACTCGCCCGTGGTGATAATCGGAAATATCTTCTGTAATCTAATACGCAGCTTCTAATTTTAAAATCACTCCATATAGTAGCGTAACCTTCAAGTCTCACCCGGTGCCCGTCACTCGGACCAGTTTGACCCCACTTCGCGTTATCCCAAACAAATGCTATGCTTGGATAAAAGAAGTTGTAATTATTTTCAATACAGACATCAGAAGAGTACCATGGGAAATAGTTTACCCACCGAGATTCATAGATCTTGAAAGCGTAGAGTCCTAATTCAGCTCTAAAGAATCGGTCAAATGGGTATTGCATGATCCCACCACATCCTACGTATTTCCAAACAAATAAATCATAGCCCTCACTGAAATAATTAAGATATTGAAACAACCCAAATCCAAAGTCCATTTTCTTTTTAAGATACCAGTAATTTAGGTGCATGTCAGAATTCAGCAGGTCTCCATAGAGATCAAACGCTATTTCGACGTGATGATTGCCCAGGATATCGCTTAAGCCAATTTCGCAAAGTCCTGAGACCCCTATTGATGAGTAATAAGAGGCGCCCAGTGAAAAATAATCAACGGTAAATTTTGGTGTATAATTTTTGACCATTTCATTATCCAATGCGGTTTTATCATAAGCAAATTCCCCTATCATGTCTTTCGGCGTTTCCCTTTCATCCATTTTTGTCAACGGTTCTTTGACCACACAGATGTCATAACCAAAATCGTTAAAGTAGGAAAAGGCGATTTTGGTGCCATCTGCTGAAATTGTCGGGTAGTAGATACCGGTAAGGATATCGGTTTTTTTAATGATCTTAAGACTGTCGTTTGAAAACCAGTAAAGATTATACGCACTATCATAATCAGCAACGAAAAATATACCACCCTCCGGATTAAAGAAGGGTGATGCCACGTAACTTGTTCTTGGAGTTAAACGTGAAATAATGCCATTAGCGCAAGTAAAGACAGCATAGTTGCCATAGTCATACTCTTCGGTGGAATCAGGACGATCAGAAACGAATGCCATCTTCTCGTCGGAAGAAAAACTCGGATATTTATCAGTGTAGACATCATCGGTTGTTTTCTTGACTGCACCGGATTTTATATCCAGAAGGTAAATATCTGAGTAGCCATCTTTCAATCCCGAGAAAACAATTTGCTCGCCGTCAGGGGAAAACTTCGGCAAATAGATTCCATCCAGGTTAAACTCCCATTTTTTTTGAAGGCTGCCATTTTGAGCGTTGAAAACATATAGAACATCCTTACCCTTTGATTTCGCCGAAAAGGTCAAATATTCATCGTCCGGAGACCAGGAAAGACCTCCTTGATAAAGATGCAGACCTTCATACCCAGAGGAATATTCAGCCCTTACCAGGTTTTTAAGCACCTTGCCATCAATACTCGATACAATTATAACTTCAGCAACCCCTGACCGGTCACTGATGAATGCAATCTTGTCGCCTTTGGAAGAAATCGCGGTCGACGTATTGTAAAGGGAATTAGTCTTCTTGTGGTCGTATACTATCCGCGCTAAGTTGTCAAAATTATCCTGCAGCTTTATCTTGGGGAAATATTTCATTTCATAATATCTGATCCACTGTTTGTTAAAATCATCGGCCGTTACGCCAAAAAGTTTAATGAAAACCGCGTCAAGATTCTCTTTTGTCTTGATAGCGTGCAGGAACTCGCCAACCTTTTCCGGACCGTACCTGTCATTAATGTATGCATAAAATGCCTGGCCCTCTTTGTATATAATATACCCATTATAGTCGCTTAACGCAGGAAGGGGTATCACCTCGTGGTTCATTATCAAATCGCGCATGAATATATCGGCTTCCATGTCCCACCCTACTGATGAAAATTCGGCATATCCTTCCATTGCCCACAGTGGAATCGAGTAGAAAAGATCGCCGGAGAGAATCGCCCCTAATTTCGACGGGAAGAAAATTTTAAACTGAAAAACATGGCTGAGTTCATGGACCAGAACATGCCGGAAGTCTTCGTAATCACCGGTAAATGGAATGACCATTCGGTTTTTCAGCGTTTCTGTAAAACCCCCGGTGGATTCTTCAATCAGTTCTAAGGTTACGTTTGTCTGGGAAAAATCGTTGGGACAATTATACAGAATTACGGGTATCCTGAATCCGACTTCAATACCGAGGTTCTCGGCAAGCATCGCATATCCGCCCTCGAGAACTTCTTCGGCAAATGCTGCGAGATCACTGCCACTTTGCGAGAAATATATGTCGAAATGCTCAGTGCTGAGGATCTGGTAGCTAAGATCCTTATACTGGACTTTGTTCTGTCCGAAGGTCTGAGCAAGTATAACAATACAGTATATGATATTTGGCATGTCAGACTCCTGGGCTATGCTATAGGGAGTACGCCACACGAAACCCATATATCGAGCGCTGGAAGTGCGGTACCGACCAGATCCGGAACGCCGAACGGCAGTTCCAGGACACCGCCTGCCACGACCCGCCCCGGAGAACATGGTAACCGCCGGTCAAGGGTCCGGTCGGATTACAATATTGACTGGATGAATAATAGCAGGAATCATACCGGTCTGCGCACCACTCCCAGGCATTGCCTGCCATATCATAACAACCGTAGGGAGAAACCCCGTCAATAAAATGACCAACCGGTATTGTGCTGTGACCGCCACCCATATCCATATAGCCGGGTTTTGATCTCAGCAGGCCGATGTCTGTTCCAAGCGCAGCGCATTTTGATGGAGACCATTCATTACCCCAGGGGTATTCACGTTCATTAGTACCTCTTGCTGCCTTCTCCCATTCTGCCTCGGTTGGCAACTGTAATCCTGCCCAGTCACAATAGGCTTTGGCGTCATTCCAGGAGATCATGACCACCGGATGTCTCTCCCGGCTTTTTGAATAGTAATAACGCCAATTTACATTGGTTTTAGATTCCCATTTGTAGCCGTTGTAAACAAATCCATATTCATTTTTTTCAGCATCGGTTTTATAGCCGGTTTCTATGATAAATTTCTCAAATTGCTCGTTTGTCACCTCGTATTTTGCGATGTAATATTCATCAAGATTCACCTTATGCTGCGGATGTTCGTCTTCTTCTCCATTACCTGGGCATGAACCCATCCAAAATTCACCAGCCGGTATTTTCACAAAGATCGTACTATCCTTCTCATATCGATATTCTTCATATCCTTTGGTGTTTTTTCTAAAGAAATTAAAGGAAGTAATAGAAAAACTTATATTTTCGACTTTTTCATCAATTGTTAATGAAGCTCTGGCGGGAAACAACACGAGAGTGCTGAGTAGTATAGTTATCATGCGAGCTCGCGATGACATGTAGGAATTATTCAGCAGTCGATGGCCGTGAAGCCAATTTTAAAACCGTCCAGACATTAAGGCGCTCGGGTTTAGCTCCACTAGGTGGTCCGCCACCAGGCACCCCGCCACCAGGCATACGACCCATGCCTCCTGGTGGCGGACCCGAACCTCCTTCAGCCGGCATTCCTTCCGGCTTTTCTCCTTCTGATTCTGTCCTTTTCTTTATTTTACTAATGTCAAACTCGGGCGTTTCGAACCCAATGCCAATTGCCTTAATTGTATCAGTGTCACTGGGATTAATCCCCACCGCAATTGAGTGACATTCGTCTTGAGTCAGCGGAATTCTCAATTCATAAATAAGATTGCCCTTCGACATCCCTACTGTGATATTCAGTCCTTGCGCCTCGGCGGTTCCGGTTGACATCCTGCGGATTTCCTCTTTACCTGGACCCAAAATTTCCAGTTTATTCATTGTCTCTCGCAGCATTTCTTCAAATTTTTTCGGATCGCCTTCCCTGCCTCCGGTCATAAGAGGCATATCCGAATCTTGTTTTCCAAGAGGAAAATGGATTCCGAATGTCTTGCCCTTACTACCGCGTGGATCAAACCATAATGTAAGGCCCATGCCCATCACCTGAGCTTGCACGCTGCGATCCCTTGAAGCGAGACGTACATATAGATATTCTTCATCATTAATCATCGTCACCGCAATTTTGGCTTTTGGAACATACATCGTGGCGATTCCCCAGTCCGAATCGATTTCACCAATGGCAATATCACAATCCCGCCATCGGCTGCTGAGTTCGATCGGCTGGGCGCATCCAGTCGCCAATAAGATTGAAAAAACTGCAGCCGATCGTATAACATGATAGATTCTTGCTGTCGCATGCGCTGATAATGGATAGCCATCAGCACCGGAGTGATAGTATCTATTTTGACTGTGCTTCATAATTTGAATTCTCCTTTATCTTATTTCGCCTTTACCCGGCCTCATTGCCCCGGGTGCCATCTTGGGAGACATCGGTCCTCTCTCGAAAAATGTAAATAGCCGTTTTCGTTGTTCCGGAGTAAGCACCTCGCTTATTTTCTTGAGGTGCGTCAGCATCTGTTTTTCCATTTCGATCTGCGCCGTGGTCAGCTTTTGAAACAGGGAATCGGCCTTAGTGGAATCGGTTTCAGATTCCATCCATAGGGTGACCAGTTCTTTCCTGGTTTTCAACATTTCCTGCATCGACAAAGACATTATCGGCTGCATCTCTTCCTGTATGATATTTAGTTTCTCAATTTGTTCATCAGTGAGGTTGAGTTCGTATCGCAAGGGGCTATGCCGCCAGTCTGGCATCGGACCCATCATATCCGGACCCGGACCGTGGCCTCTTCGAAAATTGTGTTCCTGCCATAGATTATAACCAAATGTAAAAATGACTCCCAGGTTTATGGCGACCGAAACAAGGAGTATGATAATTAAAAGTTTCTTGCTCATTGTTCCTCCCCGCTCACCAAATCAATGTAGGTTCTAGTCAAAGAACCTTCGGTGAGTCTGTCGAATGAAGAAATGCCCATGAGATTAGTCAATTCAGCTTGGGCTTTTGATGCATTTGTGATCTTTGTCTGACATATTGCTTTTCCCAAACTATGACCTAATACAAAAGAGAAAATAACCAGGACAGCAGCGGTAACCGGGATGACGGCATGCTTTATTGTCTCCCAAAGTGACCAGTAGACATGACGTCTTGGTTTTTCTTCAGCAATCCTCTGATTTAATCGGGCCATGAAATATGGGGAGACCTGTGCCTTTTCGATAAGACTGAGAGTGTCCGCAACTTGCGTTAGTTCAACCAGTTCCTGCTGGCACCGGTCACAAAACTCCAGATGTATCGAAATCTGCAGTTTTTCTTCTTCAGATACTTCACCATCCATGAACGCAGAAAGTCTTTTTCTTATCTTTGCGCATTTCATTTTCTTCTCCTACTTATTTTGACTGTGATATTTTCCAAAAACTTGCGATTCACCATACACCTGAATTCTAGCACAATAATGCATCCTTGCAGATGCGGGGTTTGATCTTACCATTTTCCTTAAGCGGAAGTAATTTCTTTTTTAAATTACCTTTAGCTCGAAAAATCAGGGATTCCACGGATGATAGGGATGTGCCCATGATTTGGGCTATTTCCTTGTATGGTTTTTCCTCAAACTTGGATAAAACAAGCGCCATTCTCTGTCTCTCTGGTAATTCATCAATTGCCTTTCTCACGATTTTTCGCTTGCTTTCAAGTTCAGCATTACGTTCATATTTGAGCGATTCCGGAGTTATTTCTTTTTGTATTATGTTATCAAGTGATTCAACTGGACGTTTGTTTTTGTGCCGGTGGTCCAGGCATTGATTTACTGCAATTCGGAAGAGCCAGGTCGAAAACTTAGATTTTCCCTTGAAACCCTTGGCATGGTGCCATACTTTCATAAAGACTTCCTGGGCAACCTCTTCTGCATCATCATAATTCCCCACGTACCGGTAGACTATATTAAAAACCGGCTGCTGGTATTTCTTTACCAATCGCTCAAAAGCATTTTCATCCCCTTGCATTACTTCTTTGACCGTTTGTGCATCTGTATCTTCATTGCGGTGAGTGTCGTTATTGTTATTCATACCTGAGGGCATCGATGGGATTGAGATTTGAAGCCTTTCGTGCAGGGTAGAAACCGAAGAATATACCGATTGCCGCGGCGAATGTAACCGCCATAAAAATGGTCAGGGGATAAATGACCGTGCTCATTTTGACAAATGTGTTTAGGATAAAGGTCAGACCAAAAGCGGCGAGCACCCCGATTAACCCTCCACTCAAACTGAGCACAACTGCCTCAACAAGAAATTGAGTCAAAATATCAAAACTGCGGGCGCCAACCGATAATCGTATGCCGATTTCTCGCGTGCGCTCCGTTACCGAGACCAACATGATATTCATTATTCCGATACCACCAACCAGCAACGATACCGCGGCAATTGCCCCTAACAGCAAGGTCAATGTCTTAAATATCGAGGATGCCATGGCCATTATTTCTGTCTGATTATTAATTGAAAAGTCATCATCTTCTCCTGGTCTTATTCGATGAGCCTGGCGAAGCAGTTGGCTGACCTCTTCTTCAGCCGCATCCATAAGTTTCGATGAAACCGCACTGACAAAGATCATGTTGATATAAGTCCCGCCTTTGAGCCGGTATAAAGCGGTTGTGGAAGGTACCAGTATCACATCATCCGCATCCATACCAAATGAGCTCTGTCCTTTCTGTTTTAACACCCCCATGACTGTAAACGGCGTGTTCTGAATGCGGATCTTTTCGCCGATCGGATCCTGTCCCGGAAAAAGTTCATCGGCGACCGTTTTTCCCAGGATGGCGACCTTTTTTCTTGCTTGAACATCTTTATCATTAAAGAATTCGCCACTCTCCAGATCCCAATCTTTGATCTCAAGATAGTCAGCGGAAACGCCATTGACTGAACTATTCCAGTTATTACCGCCGCCAATCACCTGAGCACTAATGTTAATCATTGGGGATACAGCTTTGACATATTGTGATCCTTTGGCAATCTTGTCAGCGTCGTCCAGCGTCAAGCGGTTTTGACTCCCGACTCCTCGACTAATGCCACCGGCCCGGCTTGTTCCGGGTCTGACCATGAGCAGGTTGGTACCGAGCGACGCGATTTCGTTGATTATTCTGCGCTGGGATCCCTGGCCTATTGCAACCATGACAATCACGGAACAGACACCAATGACAATGCCTAAGGATGTAAGCAGGCTTCTCATCCGGTTTCTCATTATGCTTCTTAAGGCGATCAGTTGCATATTTTTCCAGTTCATAGTCCTATGCTATCCCCGCGCGTATTTTCTCTTTTTCCTGCTGCAGATTTTGCAGGTTCGACAAAGCATTGCGTTGTTCCTGCACAACGGCATCTTGGAGCACAATGCCATCGCGTAAGGTAATGATTCTTTTTGCGTAAAGAGCGATATCCGGCTCATGCGTTATAACAACGATGGTGATTTTTTGTTCATTGAGTTCCTGAAATACCGACATCACATCGATTGATGTCAGGGAATCAAGATTTCCAGTGGGCTCATCGGCGAGTACAATTGACGGTTGATTCACAAGTGCCCGGGCGATTGCCACACGCTGTTGTTCACCACCGGAAAGCTGGTTAGATTTGTGGCCAATACGGTCCCCTAACCCGACCCGATCTAAAGCTTCGATAGCTCTCTTTCTTGGGTCTTTGACCCTACCCGTCCGGTCATAAAATAAGGGCAGTTCAACATTTTCCAGGGCCGATGTCCTGGGCAGCAGGTTAAAACCTTGAAAAACAAATCCAATTTTCTTGTTTCGTATGTCCGCATATTCATTGCGGGACAGGACGTTGGTGTTCATGCCTTCAAAGTAATAATTGCCCGAAGTCGGTTGGTCAAGACAGCCAATAATGTTCATCAATGTAGATTTGCCCGAACCCGAAGCGCCCATGATAGCAACAAACTCACTGCTCTTTATCGTTAAATTAACACCTTGCAGAGCCCTCACCATAATGCTACCCAGGTCGTAAGACTTGACTATTTTTTCCATCCTGATCACGGCAGTATCCATTGATACTCCTTTAAAAAATGGGCGGCGGTCCCGGCGCACGATTCTTTTGCTGCTGATTATTTGTTGTAGTACCCTTAGGTTTTCCTTGCTGCGCAATACCACTGATAAATTCCATGCTTTCCGTAATACCTCGCCCCTCAACGATTTCGGTATTCTTGCCATCGGTGGCACCCGTACGGACGGGCATCATGTTCAATGTATTCTTATGGTCAAAATACCATAACATTGCAGCATCCTCGGGCAGCTCTTCTTGAGATTGTGCGTCCATCCCAGGAAATCCGCCCTGCGGTAACCTGTTTTTCATCTCCTGCTTTATCGAATCGGGCGGTGGGCCAATTTTTTCCCGCATGTTCTTTCGAAAGTCAGCGAGCATTTTTTGAGTCGGTTGGAACTGAAGTGCCGCATTCGAAATGAGGAGCACGTGCTGTCTCTGCTCAACGATAAAATCCACCGTGGCCGTCATCCCCGGGAGCATCAATTCCTTATCATTTGCGGCATCCACCACAACGGTATAGTTGACCACATTTTGGATCGTCTCCGGTTGGAGTCTGATTTGCCTGACCGTGCCGTTAAATGTCTCATCCGGATACGCATCTACGGTAAATCGCACTGCTTGTCCTTTTTTGATTTGACCAATGTCACTTTCATCCACATAGGCATGTATTTCCATTTGAGAGAGGTCTTTGGTAATGACAAAGAGCGTGGGGGTTGAAAAACTTGCGGCCATAGTCTGACCCGGTTCAATATTCCGATTAATGATGGTTCCATCGATGGGTGAGCGAATGACCGCATATTTGAAATTTACGCGGGCGCGCTCATAATTTGCCTGGGCAGATAACAATGCCGCATGGGCAACTTCATAATCGGTTTTTGCCGTTTTGAAGTCAATCTCTGATATTAAATTGCTTTGGTAAAGTTCTTGCGCATCTTCATATTTTGTCAATGAAAGATCATGCTGAGCTTGTACTTTGAGGAGATTGGCTTCAGCATCACGGACCGAAGCGGCCAATGTCGTAGTATCCAGCACCGCCAAAACTTGCCCTTTACGGATTTTATCATTAAAATCCACATAAATTTTGTCGATCGTGCCCGAAACCTGGGTGCCAACCTCGACCGTGCCTTTTGCACTGAGTGTGCCGGTACTGGATATTGTATTTTCGATATCGCCCCGTTCGACCGGTGCGAAGGTGTATTGTAAAAAACTGTTTGAACGCCTCTTTATCGTCACGTAGAAAGCGATACTGATCACTAGTATGACGATGCCAATGATAATCCATGTTCTTCTTTTTATCTTCTTCATGTGTATCATCTTTTCTCCTTATCTAATTTTGACCCCGCAACGATATTCAGCGACCTCTTGTGCAATGACAACATTATAATATTCTGCTTTTAATTTTTCAGCCACTTCCAGAGCGGATTGAATTTCACAACAACATTCTAACTTAATCGGTGATTCTGAGAATCCTTGTTTAGAATAAATAATGTAGACAAACATTTTTAGTCCTTGTTTAACACTTTCTCGCCCAAGAGATATGATAGAGTAGCCCTTTGTACATGGAAATCACTTATCGCCGAGGCGAGTGCAACCGCGGTTGCATTTAGATTGTCCTCAGTCGTCAACAGCTCGAGAAATGAAACAAGACCAAGGGCATATTGCTGTCTGGCGATGGTTGCTGCTTCGGTAGCCGCGTCTAGGCCTTTGGACGCGTATTGCAGTCGATCATGAGCTTCGAGCAAGCCATAATAAGCGGTATGCAAAGATTTCTCACTTTCTAATATAATCCGCTTTTTTGAAAATTTTTGAAGCTGGAGCTCTTTCCGTGCATTGAGATTGTTAAAAATAAGTGACTTTATTTCGAGAATCGGGAAGGAGACACTGATCCCATAGTTTTTAATGGCATCGCCTCTCCACTGCTGGAAATCAAATACCAGTTCATCACTAGTATATGTGTAGCCATAAAATAGCGATACTTTCGGCACGAAGGCCAGATAAGATGATATTAAATCCAATTGTGCCACATGTTCTAACTCCTGAGCAATATGAATGCTGTTATTTACCTCCACAAGCACTGCCGCAAGCGAATCAATCGAAGGTAATTCAAAAGTAAGCGGCGGTGATAGAGTATCAATAGGATAGATGTAGTTGTCCGTGGCAAGAAGCGTTTTCAGTTCTTCCTGGGCAGTGATCTGAAGGGTTTTCGCCTTAGCCTGGTCCTGTAAAGCACTCAGGTAAGATACTTCTGCCTGCAGCGCGTCAAATTTCGATGCCGCACCGATTCTATATTTTGTCTCGATTAGTTGCTTGTTTTCGTCGACCCTTTTAATCGCGGTCTCTGATGATTTCAATAATCCATTAGTATAGATAAGGTTGTAATAGGCTTTCTCCACATCCAGAACCAGTCCTGAAATATCCGCTGCGTGTTGAATATTAGTACTCTTCAACTGGTGATGACTAACAAGGATCGAACTAATGATATCAAGGTCAAAAACCGGCTGCGTAAGTGTCAGCTTACCTGAATATAAGTTGGTCTCGGAACCATCGCTTTTAGAACTTGTGTAATCGGCGGTTGCGGATAGTGTCGGCAGAAGATTTGAAAACGCCTGATAGAATTGGATCCGTGATTTATCTAGAGCAATTTTCGATTCATAGTAAATCGGACTCTGAGATAAGGCAATATCAACGACCTGCGCTAAAGATAAAGAGTCGATTGCTAAAAATGACAGTAAAAATATCATCATTATTTCATAATAATTTCTGCTAATCTAATATCTATTAGACTGATATTATTGTTAAAAACTTGCTGTAATTTGTTTCATATCATTTAGTTAGACGCTAGAACTACCGAATAGGTTTTAACGCAGGTGTTGGGCAATATTGTTCTGTTTCAGCGACCATTGGACAAAATACATTTATTAGTTGGAGACTTGAGAGGTTGAACCGGCCATAAACCCGGGTATAATATTATACCCTTTGAGGAGGTTTTATGGACGAAGTTACCAACACCGCGGTTGAAGAACAAACACCGCCGGGCAGCACGGCCAAATTAATCCGCCGGGTCCGGAAGGCGACCGAGCGCAGGTTCACCGCCGAGGAGAAGATCCGGATCGTGCTCGAAGGTTTCCGCAAAGAACTGCCGATCGAGGACCTGCCAGCCAAGAAGGAATGGCAGCATAAGACCCAAGCAGTGGATGAAATCTGGCAGTGCGATGCGACCCATTACTTCGTGGTCAACTGGGGTTTTTACAAGCAGATCACGGTGCTGGATGACCACTCCCGCAATCCCCTGGCCTGGGATCTGCTACCGGACGAGACCGCGTTCAGCATCAGCACGGTCTTCGAGAAGGCTCTGGAAAACGCCTGGATCCTGGGGCATCTCCTGGACGGTCGCAAGCCCCAGCTCTTATCGGACAACGGCCCCGGCTTCACGTCGTTTGTTCTGGCCGAGTACCTGGACGCTCATGGCGTATCCCATATCTTCGGCGCGCCCTATCATCCCCAGACCCAGGGCAAGATCGAGCGCTTCCACCGGTCGATCAAGGCGCATGTCTGCCTGATCGTGTACTGCTCGCCGGAGGAACTGAAGCAGGGGATCGATGCGGCGATCACAAACTACGCGCAGACGCCGCATACCGCGTTAAAGAACGTAAGTCCTTTGGATGTTTATCTGGGGCGGAAGGAGGAGATCCTTAAGTTACGGTCGGAAAAGAAGGCCTTGACAATCGAGCGGCGTCGGTTATATAATAAGGCGCTGAGAGAAAAAGAATATGGTCGGTAAACTTGAAAAGTCTCCAATAATGTGCGGGCAAAATGTCCGATTTACGCAGAAACATAACACCTCTACTAAATTACCCCTTGACTTTTCCAATGGTCGCTGATGTTCAACACTTAGGTATGCAGTTAACAGTGAGTATTAATAGAACAAACGCCAGGTTCTGGATACGCACACATCGTTATATCCAAAATCTGCTCAGCGTCAACTGCCGGAGGGGTGCCAGCGGGTTGACGCCGAATTGGACTAAACCCATATTGAAAAACCGTGTCAAAATGAATATAATCAAATTATATTATACGGTCGCGTGAATTGAATAATCGCCTGGGAAAACGCCATTTTATTTTGTTTTCTCATATCACTGTAATCAAGCGTTTTCATTACTGTCATCGACCTGCAAGGTAGAAAGGAGCTGATTGTCATGGAAGAAATCAAGGACGAGATCAAAAAGATCCATGAAGAGATCGAGAAAGAAAGCATCATTGTCCAGACTCTGACTGCGGAAATAAGCAAGGCAATCGTCGGCCAGAATTACCTGATCAACCGGTTGCTCATCGGTCTGCTCGCCAACGGTCACATCCTCATCGAAGGGGTTCCCGGGCTCGCCAAGACTTACGCCGTTCGCACGCTGGCCGCGGCGATCAAAGCCGGGTTCCAGCGCATTCAGTTCACGCCGGACCTGCTGCCCGCCGATATCGTCGGCACCATGATCTATAACCAGCGAACGGGCGAGTTCACGACCAGCAAGGGACCGATTTTCTCGAACCTGATCCTGGCCGATGAGATAAACCGGACGCCGCCCAAGGTTCAGAGCGCGCTGCTGGAGGCGATGCAGGAACGCCAGGTCACGATCGGCGAGGAAACGTACCGGTTGGACGACCCGTTCCTGGTCCTGGCCACGCAGAATCCTATCGAGCAGGAGGGCACCTATCCCCTGCCTGAAGCGCAGATCGACCGATTCCTGCTGAAGGTCAACATTACCTACCCCACCAAAGATGAAGAGAAGGTGATCGTCGACCGGATCGCGGTCCAGGGCGAGCCAAAGATCGAAGCGGTCATAAGCCCAAAAGCGATAATCAACGCGCGCGAACTCTGCAAAAAGATCTACATCGACCAGAAAATAAAGGATTACATCGTGGAACTTGTATTCGCGACCCGGGAGCCAGAGAAATACGGGCTCAAGGAAATATCCGGGCTGATCCGGTACGGCGCATCGCCGCGCGCGTCCATATATCTTACGACCACGGCGCGGGCGATGGCTTTTCTTAAACGCCGGGGCTTCGTAATCCCGGAAGATATCAAAGAACTGGCCCCTGATGTTCTCAGGCACCGCATTATCTTGACGTACGAAGCGGAAGCAGAAGAGATAACAACCGATGCGGTCATCCAGAAAATCCTGGCCGGCGTGGAAGTCCCATGAAACTCTTCGAATGGAACTAATGACATCGAATAACACGAATTCGATAGATTTGTTGCCATTCGTATAATTCGCCATTATGCTTTCCAAGGAATTCATCCGAAAGATCCGCGAGATCGAGATCCGCACCAAGAAGATCGTTAATACTGTCTTCGCCGGCGAGTACAAATCGACCTTCAAGGGTACGGGCATAGAATTCCTTGATGTCCGTGAATACCTGCTGGGCGATGACATCCGCTCGATCGACTGGAAGGTCACGGCACGCATGGGAAAGCCGTTCGTCAAAAAATTCGCTGAAGAGCGCGAACTGACAGTCATTCTGTGCGTTGATGCCTCGGGTTCAGCCCACTTCGGCACACGCGGTCAGTTCAAGATCGAACAGGCCGCCAAAGTGGCGGCGACGCTGGCATTTTCAGCGGTGAAAAATAATGACAAGGTCGGCCTTGTGTTCTTCACGGACCAGGTGGAGAAGTATATCCCGCCCTGCAAAGGCAGATTTCATGCTCTGCGGTTGATCCGCGATATCCTCTATTTCCAGCCTGCGCACAAGGGCACCGACCCGGGCCTGGCACTTGAATTCCTCATGCATATCCTGAAACACCGGGCGATCATTTTTTTCATCAGCGATTTTATCGGTGATGGTTTCCGGACTGAAACCATCCGCATCCCGCTGGGAGTAGCAGCACGGCGTCATGATCTCGTGGTCATCAGCATCACCGATCCCCTGGAGCATGCGATTCCCGCCATTGGCCTGGTCGACCTCGAGGACCGCGAAACCGGTCAGATATTGACCGTCGACATGTCCAACCAGAACCTGATCGACGGTTTCCGCGCGTACAACCAGTCCCGTTTTGACGCGCGCGACCAGCTGCTCCGGTCGCTGAGCATCGATACAATCGATTTAGGCACGGCCGAGGACTACACGCACAAGCTTCGCTCGTTCTTTGAGGCCCGGGCGAGGAGATATCGCTAATGACCATGCTCGTACTGTTATTGATGACGGCTAATATCTCGGCCCAGCTCTCCCCGTCTTACGCGCACAAGAAACTTACCATCGGTGATCCCTTTGAAGTAATTCTGACCCTGAAATATGATGCCGCAGAGAGCATATCCGGACCATATGCCGACTCGCTGACGCCATTCGTCATTCTTGACACCAGGAACAAGATCGTGCAGGAAAAAGGAACGGTCACCAGCACCTACCGGCTGAGGACCGCAGCTTTCAGCACCGGCGATCTAATGGTCCCGCCGATCAGGTTCCTGGTCAAACGCGACACGATCGTGGATACGCTTAGCAGCGATCCCGTAAAAGTGACGATCGCCAGCGTGCTCCCAGCCGGGATGAAAGACATCAACGATCTCAAACCCGCGGTCGAATTCCCGAATTACGCGCTGCTCGTGATCATGGCGCTGACCATCGGCATTGCCGCCCTGGGCATCATCGGGTCCAGGCTCTGGAAAAATATCAGGAGATCAAGGGTTCATGCTGAACCGCCGGTACCGCCCTGGGATGAAGCGCTCAAGGCTATCGACGCGCTGCCCTGGCAGGAATGGACGGGCAAAGGACTGGTCAAGAAATATTATTACGCGCTTACCGAGATCATCAAGCGGTACCTGGAACGGCGGTTCGAATTCAGCGCGGCCGAGCAGACGACCACCGAGATCCTGCATAATCTCAAATTGCGCGGGGTTGGATTGCGCGATAATTTCGGCGCCTTCTTCACTCGTGCCGATCTCATCAAGTACGCCAAGGTAATGCCACCGGGCGAAGAACTGGCGCGCGCGGTCATCGTGGCGCGGGACCTGGTAAACGGAACAAAGCCGCAGACTGAAAAGGCGGACGCATGAGTTTCGCGCATCCGGCATACCTGTTGCTACTCGTGCCCATAGTACTCCTGGTCATCTGGGAGCTGACAAAAAAGGAAAGCAGCATCAGCTTTTCGAACCTGGATTTTTTTAAAACCGCAGCGCGGCGCGGCCGAGTCCTCAAGCATATGCCGCTGGCGTTCTACACCGCCACCCTCGTCCTGATCGTCATTGCGCTCGCCCGGCCCCAGAAAGGCCGCATCTACGAGGAACAGGAAACTAAAGGTGTGGATATAATGCTATGCCTCGACATATCGGGCACGATGCAGGCTGAGGATTTCAGCCCGCTCAACCGTCTATATGTCGCCAAGGAACGCGCCAAGGTCTTTGTCAGCAAACGAGCTGGCGACCGTATTGGATTGGTCATCTTTGCCAGCCAGGCATTGACCCAGTGCCCCCTAACCACCGATCACAAAGTGCTCACTGATCTTATCGACCGCGTTGACCTGGGGATCATCCAGGACGGGACCGCCATCGGCATGGGCCTGGCAACAGCGGCAGCGCGGCTCAGAGATTCCAAAGCCAAGGAAAAGATCATAATTCTGCTCACCGACGGTCTGAACAACACGGGCGAGATCGCCCCGCTGACCGCGGCGCAGCTGGCGCAAGCATACGGCATCAAGATCTACTGCATCGGTGTCGGTTCAAAGGGACCGGTGCCGATACCGGTGTACGATCCGGTCTTCGGCAAGCAGTATGCGCGGGTGGAAGTTGACCTTGACATGAACATGCTCAATGAGATCTCCGCGCTCACCAGCGGCCAAGCTTTCCTGGCAACTGACAGCGATGCCCTGAAAGCAATATATGATGAGATCGACAAGCTGGAGCCGACTACCTTCAAGGTGGCGAAACATACCTTGTACCAGGAAAGGGCCGGGATTTTCATGCTCCCTGCCGTGATCCTGCTGGGAATCGCGCTGTTCTTATCTTCGGCGCTGCTGCGCAGGCTACCATGAAATACGGCGCTCCCCAATTTTTGTACCTCTTGCTGGCTGTACCCGGGATCATAGCGCTCCTCGCGATCAGCTATCACCGGAAGAAAAAACGCCTGGAGCGTTTCATCGACCGGCCGCTGATCGCCGGGCTTACCGCATCTTATAATACCTGGCTTTGGTGGTTAAAACACGCGCTCATCGTTGCCGGACTGGCATGCCTGCTGATCAGCGCGGCCCGTCCCAAGTGGGGTGAAAAGTTGCAGATCTACAAGGGCAAGGGCATTGACATCGTGGTGGCACTCGACGCTTCAAAAAGCATGCTGGCCCAGGATATCAAGCCCAGCCGGATCGAGCGTGCAAAAACCGACCTGTCTGCACTGCTTGACAACCTATCCACCAACCAGGTCGGCATCACGGCGTTCGCCGGCGACTGCTACGTGATGTGCCCGATGACCACGGACATCGAAGCGGCCAAACTTTTTCTGGATATTATCGACCCGAACACGGTGCCCCGTCCCGGCACAAACCTTGAAAAAGCCGTGGCCGTATCCGCTTCGCTGTTCGACCCCAAGGAGGACGCCCACAAAGCGCTGATCCTGATTACAGACGGCGATAATCTTGAAGGCAACCCGCTCCCGGCAGTTGATTACGCAACTAGCCAGGGTATAAGGATATTCACGATCGGCATGGGCACGCTCGAAGGCGCGCCGGTACCGGTCACTGACGCCCAGGGTAACCTTACCCAGTACAAGAAGGACAGGGAAAACAATATCGTGATCTCAAGACTTGCCGACCGGGAACTCATGATCATTGCCAAGGCCGGCAACGGCCGATATTACCGGAGCGACGGTCTCTACATAAACCGCCTTCTCAACGAACTCGAAGGGATGAGGAAAAAAGAGATCGGCGGCGGCGAATACGTCGAATATATCGAGCGCTATCAATACTTCCTGCTCGCCGCGTTTCTTTTCATCCTCGCCGGGCTCTTTATCAGCGACCGGCGCGGGCCTTGGTTACCAGACCATGCAACGGCCTTTATCAAGAATTTGATCCGGTCGGGCCTGCGGAGAAACGCACATGTCTAACTACCTGAAATCCTTTTTGAAAATTGGGGATTTTGAATTTGAAATTTATTTGGTATTGGGGATTTGGTTTTTGGCATTCCCATTGAGTCTACTCAATGGGGATGTCGGTTCCAGCATGCGCCGGGGCAACGCCCTTTACAAAAAAGGCAGTTACGAGGAAGCCTACAAGAAGTACCAGGAAGCGCTGGTTCAGGAACCTGACAACACCGATATTCACTATAACATCGGCCGCGCTCTTTACAAAATGAGTAAACTACCAGAGGCGATAAGCGAATTCCAACTGGCGCTCATGACTAAAAACAAAAGATCGCAGGCAAACACTTTTTTTAATATCGGCAACTGCCAGTTCAAACAACAGCAGCTTGACGCCGCCATAAACTCGTACACGACCGCCCTGATCCTTGATCCGCGCGATGTCAAAACGAAACAAAATCTTGAGTTCTGCCTGCAGCTGAAGGACAAGATGAAGAGCCAGCCACAGGGCGATTCGACCCAGCAGAAGCAGCCGCAACCGCAACAGAATCCGCCGGGTCAGGCGCAGCCACAGCCGGACCAGATCGGCAAGGATGAAGCGAACCGGCTAATCCAGGCAATGAAGAACCGCGAAAAAGAGAACATGAAGAACAAGAAAGAACCGATCGAGAAAGAACATGTGGAAAAAGACTGGTAAAATCCTGATGGCAAATTCCAAACCCCAAGCACTAAATCCCAAACAATATCAAATATCCAAATCACAATTTTTTAAAATCTGGACAACCGCGATTTTACTACAGGTTTTCGCGGTCGCTGCGGAGCTCAATTTCTCGGCATCGGTAGACCGCTCAACCGTGGGACTGGGAGAACAGGTCGTGCTCACCGTGACCGTATGCGGCGAGAACATTGGCAACATCCCGACGCCGGAACTGCCGTCCACGCAGGATTTTACCGTCACCAACCGTTCGTCTTCCCAATCGACCAGCATCCAGTTCATCAACGGCAAAATGACCCAGCAGGGTTCGATCAGCTTTGTCTATTATCTCAGCCCGGTCAAAGAAGGAAATTTTACGATCGGTGTCTGCAAGCTTACGTACGATGGTAAAACCTATGAAACACAGCCGGTCGCGGTCCAGGTTATCAAGGGATCTACGGGCGGTCCGCCGGCAACGGTCGCGCCGCCAGGTACGACACCGGTAGAACCGGGCACGTCGCTGGAAGGCGAACTGATGGTCATTGCCACGGTCAGCAAGAAGACCGTTTACCAAGGGGAACAGGTCACGGCAGAGTATAATCTTTATAGCCGGCGGAATATCAATGATCTTAGCCCGCCAAAAATGCCGACCCTGAATGGATTTTGGGTTGAACCGCTACTCACATCGGGAAGGATAGTCTTCAAGCCCTTAACATACAACAACAAACCCTATGATGTCGCGGTCATAGGAAAAAGCGCCTTATTCCCAATGTCTTCAGGTAAACTCATCGTCGATCCCTTAAGCATCGTCGTCGCGGTCGTTATGCCGCCACGCGATTTTTTTGACGTTTTCGGGACTATACAGAATGTCACAGTCGAATCAAAGCCGGTTACTATCACGGTCCTGCCCCTCCCCTTACAGGGCCGACCCCCGGAATTCAACGGCGGCGTTGGTTCCTTCGCGATAAGTGCATCGTTGAGCCGCGCTTCCTCTGACAATGGAGAGCCCATCGACCTTAAAGTGGTGATAAACGGAACCGGGAACATCCCGCTGATCGAAAAGCCGCACATCCCTTCGATACCTGGCATCAGGATCCTCGAGCCTGAAGTGAAGGAAAATATCCAGACCGCCAATGATATCATCAAGGGAACGAATGAATTCCGCTATCCGATCCTGCCGCAAGCCGACGGTAACTATGAGATCCCTTCGATCCGGATCGCGTATTTTGATCCTAAGAGCAGCTCTTACAAGACCGTGGAAACTGGAAAACTCGTATTCGTGGCAACGGGGACCAAACAGGCAGGGCTTACCGACAACCAGGGCGGACTAAAAGTGCTCGGCACGGATATCCGCTTCACCAAACCGGACGCGCCCTCGCTGCAAAACGAATCCTTTGACTCCGACCCGCGGCTATGGATCCTCTACGGGATCTCGGCGGCATTCATCGCGGCCGCGCTCTTTTTCCGGAACCGGCAGGACCGGCTGGCCGGTGACCGCGCTTATGCCCGGCGGGCTCAGTGCAAAAGGGCATTGAACAAATGGTTGACCAAGGTCATGCACCATTTAAAGAAACAGCAGGTCAATGAGTACTACGCCTGCCTATCCCAGTCGATCCAAAACTACCTGGGCGACCGCTACAACCTGGAGACCGGCGCCCTGACCCGGGACCGGCTCAAATCGGCCTGCGTGCAGCAGGGCATCGATCCGCAATGTCTGCAGCAGCTCCTTGACATCATCGACCATTGCGACCAGGCCAGGTTTTCACCGGCCATCACGGCGACAAAGGACCCGGGCGAGCTGTTCAAAGTAGCAAAGAAACTGCTGAAAGCGTTATGATCGACTTGGCGATGTGCGTTGCCCTGCTGACCGCGGCTGTGACGCCGGTGGAACTTTACAACCAGGGAAACAAAGCGTTTGCCGAGAAGGACTACGCAGGCGCGGTCGCGTCGTATGCGCAAGCCCTCCAGGGCTTAAATGCTGCGGTCCTGCATTACAACCTTGGGAATGCCTATTTCAAGGCCGGAGACATCGGCAAAGCCGTCGCCAGTTATCGGCGCGCCCATTTTCTAGCGCCCCGTGATCCCGACATCAATTACAACCTGCTGTTCGCCCGACAATACCGGCTGGACCGCTCGGCCAACGCGGTCAGCCCGCTCGCCGATCTGTTGTCCAGCTGGCTGCATTATTTTTCGTATCGTGAATCTTTCACGGCAGCCGCGATCCTAGCCCTTTTGTGCGCGGTCGCCTTTTCCCTCTACCGGTCCTTGCGCAAGAGGATCTTCGCGTACCTGGTAATCCCGCTTTTCATAGCATTCATGTATTTCGGAGCCGGGTTTGTCACGTGGCGCGGCGAGCGATCCGGCATGTATGCCATTGTCATCGCGCGCGAGGCGCACGCTATGAGCGGACCGGGGATCGAATATAAAGAAATCCTATTACTCCACGATGGAACTGAAATGCAGGTCAAAGACGTTCGCGGTGATTACCTTTTGATCCAGCTGCCGGGCGGGTTAGGCGGCTGGGTGAATGCTCAGACAGTCGAGTTCCTGTATCCCTAATCAGTCCAGCACAAAATGCTTCTCCTCGAATAGAGCGTTGGTCTCACATACCAAAGGTCACTGGTTTCCCGCTTCTGTCATCTCTCCCTGCTTGCCCCGTTTGATGCAAAGTGTCTAATCGGGGTCATTGCGAGTTCCGTCTACACGGAACGAAGCAATCTCATCTATTAAGCCTTTTACTTTTTACGGGCCAACATGGCGTACTATAGTCCCATTACATTATTATGATCAATCACACAACGGGGAACATGGCACACTATAGTTCCGATTTTTTCGAAAATTTTGATTGGTGTTTCATTTTTTTCACGAGTTCAATGAGCAAGTGCAACGCTTTGGCAATAATGGATATAATAGGTTTGAGGAGGTCAAAGCGTTATGGGAGCACATTACCAGCACTTATCCAAGGAGGAACGGGACTTGATTACGGTTTATAAGGCCCAAGGGTGCTCGTTACGGGAAATTGGGGGGAAATTAGGCCGGGATAAAGCGACCATTTCAAGGGAGCTGCAAAGGAACGCTCCGGAAATCCGTAAGTGGTATTATCTCAGCCATAAGGCGCAGGAGCGAGCGCAAGGCCGTTGGGGCACCGCACATATCCGGGCTCGTCTCAAAAGCCCGATCATCCAAGCTTATGTGGTGCAAGGCCTTAAGGCGGGTTTATCGCCCGAGCTGATCGCTGGCCGCCTGCCACTTGACCATCCGGATGTCCGGATCAACCATGAGGCGATTTACAAGTATATTTATGCCACGCACCGGGAGCTTATTCGGTACCTGGTCCGCCATAACAAGAAACGCCGGTGCCGGGGCCACAGCCGTAAGCACCAGCAGAGCCACATCCCGAACCGCGTCGCCATTGCCGTCCGGCCAGCCGGGGTGGCGCAACGGGAGCGCGCAGGCGACTGGGAGGCGGATACGGTGATCTCCCGCCAGAGTAAAGCGGCCTTACAGGTGCTGGGCGACCGGGCCAGCCGGCTAGTGCGCATCCGCAAGATCCGGCAGACCACGTCCGCCGCTGTCCGCCAGGCGATTTCGGGGATGCTGGGCGCGTATCCGGTTGATCTCCGGCATACCATCACCTATGATAACGGCCATGAAAACGTGGAACATGAATGGATCAACCAAAAGCTGGGCACGATGTCCTTTTTCTGCAATCCGTATCATAGCTGGGAAAAAGGAACGGTCGAGAACCTAATTGGCTTGATCCGGCGGTACTTGCCAAAACGGACGGATTTAAGTAAAATGCGCAAGGATCGGATCATGGCCATCGAAAATCGGCTAAATTCCAGGCCGCGAAAATGCCTGGCTTATCGAACGCCGTTTGAAGTCTCTCGACAGTTATCATGTGTTGCACTTACTGGTTGAATGTGGCATCATTTATTAGGATTATAATTCTTAATAATAAATTCTTGGCATCAGTTAAATGATAACCTGCCATAATTTAATAGTACGTGCCAATGAGAATATTATTATATTTTGGCACAAGTACTATGACGATGGCAAAAATGCTTGATTTTTCAACACTTAAACAAATCGCACCGTGGAGTAGTAATGCGTTAATTATCTGAATTCATTATTTCCGTCAGTTGCGGAATAAATAAAACTTTGTTAAAAAAAGGCAACATACGGGCAGGGGTTCATTGCAATTTCTTGACAAAACCGAAACTTCATATTACCGTAAAACGCCCGAAATATCATCCCAAAGGAAACCAGGTAAAACCAAAAACAATCGGGGAGAAGCTCAAAAAGAAGAGAATGGACATGGGGTTATTTCAAAAGGATGTCGCCAAGCTCATTGGCGTGTCCACAGATACGGTTACTTACTGGGAGAAGGGCAGGGTTGAGCCGAGCAAAAGGAATATGCTGAAAATTAAACAATTCTTGAAGATGAGACAGGCTGAGTGAATATTTCGATTTACATTGTTAAAACTATTCTATCAGTTACCGTTGTTCTGTGTGCTACCATGGGTTTTGGTGGGAAGTCAGCACAAGGAGAGAAAGGCGCGTTGGTGCAAACTGACTCCCGTAATTAAGCAAATTTATATTGTCAACACAATTCGTGACTAATCCAACTTAGACAAGCAGCTGAAGAAATTGAAACCATCTCTATGAATCGTAAAAATCCATGGGGGAGATGAGTCATTATAAGCTTGTCTCCCCTTTTTTCTTAATTGACTCGTTGACTTTCCAACATTAAGGAATATAGTATTTCATTGGACATGACTAGAAAAATGAAGGTTCAAAAGAATGCTCTGACTGCCAAAAAAGGGCAAAATCGGTATGCCTTTTTAAGGTTGAATATGGGTATAAAATGTGGCACAGACATGGCACAAGCTGTTTTGATGCACAGAAAAAGTGCAGAAAAGATGCAAAAAGTGTCGAAATTAAGTGCAACCACTGTAGCTCAGCAGGATAGAGCGGCGGTTTCCTAAACCGACGCGTATTTTGTCCTGAATTCAGAAATGCTCGCGCAGTCCTTGAGCGTATATTCACCGATTTTTTCACGCTCCAGAAAATACAGGAAACCCCCGAGATCCAGCGCCTCACCGATATCGGCGGCGAGCTGCCGGATATACACGCCCCCGGTGCACCGCACCCTGATGCTGAGCAGCGGCCATTTTAAATTGACGATCTCAATTGACATAATGGTAACGGTCTTGGATTTAGCGACCGCCACACCCTTGGCGGCGAGTTTGTACATGGGAACACCCTCATGCTTGGCCGCAGAATAGGCCGGCACTTTTTGAACAAAGCTTCCGACAAAGCGTTCAAGTATGTTACTAATACTCGACCTGTTTATGGATCCGTGATCGCAGCGCTCTGCAGTTTCGATCTGACCGGCAATATCCTGGGTAGACGATACTGCTCCCAGCCTTATGCCGGCCAGGTAGACCTTTTCCCAGGTCCTGATCTCTTCAAACCGGCTGGTCGCTTTGCCCAGGAGCAGGAGCACGACACCCGTGGCAAAAGGATCAAGCGTGCCGCCATGACCGATCTTGTGAGGGAATCCCGTTTCCCTCTTAAAGATCCTGACCAGGTCATAAGTCGAGAATGAGATCGGTTTGTTGACCGGAACGATCGCATCGTCTGGCAAATCAGCCATGGGTCATTGTATCAAAACAGCGCGTGATTGCAAGTGGGGCGTTGCCCGGCGGCTCATGGAGAACTGCCCGGGGCATTAGCAGATTGACAAACATTGATTAAATACTATAATGCTGCATGGCGGTACGCGGACGGGGCATGTCATACGTTTCGATCGCGATCTCGCTAATCGTGTCGCTGATACTGATCGTCACGGCCATTATTTTATTCACTGGTAATAGGCGGGACCGCGGGACTGAAATCAAGGCCGCGATCCCAAGAGCTCAGGGGATCGAATGCCTGAGTAAGGTTAGAAAATTTTCGACCGCGGTCGCAATGTTCAACGCCGACAGCGGTTATTATCCGCTACGGCTGACCGATATCCCGGAATTGGAGGGTGAAAGTCTTTTCTGCCCGGTCACGCGTGAGCCTTATCGGTACGACCGGGAGACCGGTAAGGTTATGTGTCCGTATCACTATTGATATTGTACTTGACAATAAATTTTTTTTAAATACAATTGGGAACCAAAAGGAGGATTTCATGGGAAAATGGCAGTGCACCATCTGCGGTTATATATATGATCCTGAATTTGGTGACCCAGACAATGGTGTCGAACCGACGACAGCCTTTGAGGACCTCCCTGAAGAGTGGGTGTGTCCCGAATGCGGAGCTGAACGAGACCAGTTTGAACCCTATGCCGAGGAAGAGTTTTAAATAGACCCAATGTGAGGTATTCAAGGCTTCATACCGTAAAACGCACGTATTTCCGTACCAAATATCATAAGATCCTACGGGCTAAAACCAGGTTGGCATGGGGGTTAAACCTTTGAACCGCCAGGATCGTCTAACTTTAATGAACGGTGTTGATGATGCACGACTTATTTTTGATTTTAAACAAGGTGATGAAAAAGCATTCGACCTGCTTTTTGATAAATATCGAACCCCGGTATATTCGATCTGTTTCCGCTACGCCCGGAACGACGCGGATGCACGCGAGCTCACCCAGGATGTTTTTATCAAGGTTTACCATAATATCCGGCGATTCAATGAGCGGTCGAAATTCTTCACGTGGCTATATCGCATCGCCGTCAATACGTGCATTTCTTTCCATCGGAAACAGAACCGGGACGCGCAGGCTGCCGCAGGAGATCCCGTCACGGATTGCAGCCTGGATAAAAAAGTACGCATGAAGATCGCCGTCGATGATGCGCTTGAGAAAGTTCCCCAAAGACAGCGTATGACCTTCATATTGCATCATTATGATGGTCATACCTTCACCGAGGTCGGAGCGATCATGCGCATTACATCCGGTGCTGCTAAAGCCCATTACCATCAGGCGGTCAAAAAACTCCGTGAATACCTTAAGGAATGGTTATGAGTAGGTGCGGTTTCAGCCGGTTCGTCATCGATTATGCTGATGGCGTGCTCGATCCCGGAAAAAGGGAAACGTTCCAGCGCCATCTGGATGCCTGCCCTTCCTGTCAGCGCGAATGCGCTGAACACAGAAAAGTCATTGAGATCATGAGTTTGGATGAAGTGCCATTGCCGGACAGCAATTACTTTGAAGATCTTAAGGTGCGCGTCCGGCAGACGCCGGAAAAGAAAAAACCTTTGCGCTGGTGGGTTTTCCCGGCAGCTCTGGTTCCGGCCGCGGCCGCCGCGGTATTTGTTTTCGTATTGATAGGCGAAATGGGGAAAGCCAGGGATACGGTCGAGATATCGGTCGACATGTCCGGGTTCATGCATGATGCTGATGTCAGCCGGTTGGTTCTGTCAAAGATCGTGGATAATGACCTGACGGCGCAGTTTGAAGAACTGGAAGACTATGTCACGACCGATATCGACGAGAATATCGGCGAGATGAGCGAAACCGAAAGGAGCGAGCTTGTCAAAAAGCTCAATGAAAAATATGGCAAAATATGATATTGGCAATTTCAGTCATAAGATCAGGAAGGAGGTTCTATGTGGCGTTTGATTGTGATCGGTCTGCTGGGTTGTTTAGTCTTCGCTCAGGGACCACCGGATAAGGACGACCCGCGCGAGATCATCGAAAAAGTCAGGATGTACCGTCTGACGCAGGAGCTGGATTTGACAACGGAACAGGCCGTCAAATTTTTCCCCAAGCTCAACGAGATCAGGAAGGCAGAGCAGAAATTTTTCGAGGAACGCCTTGAGATAATCAAGGAGCTCAAGGAGCTCTTAAAAAACAACGCCGCCGATAAGGAGCTTATTGTCGTGATCGACCGGTTGAAGAACAGCCAGGATGAAAAACAGCAGGCTCAGGCCGAAGTCATGGATGAAATGCGCGATATCCTGTCACCGCAGCAGCAGGCGCGGTTCCTTATTTTCCAGGAGGAATTTGAGCGGGAGATAAGGGAGGTTATAAAAGCGGTACGCGAACACCGACCGTCTCCGCCTAAATAACGACGAGCGGAGCCGGTTTTAAAGGTCTGAACGAGCTAAACCTTTTCAAGCACGGCGGCGGTCACTCTTTGAGCTTTGACATCATTGCCCGCAGGTCGTTGGCAAGGGCTTCCTGGAGTTTTATGTCATCGGTGATGCTGTTCACGCGCTTGTCGATCTCCTGCTTGGTGCTGACGTCGATGAACGTCAGCGTATAATCGATCTTTGTCGAGAACTTCGTCACCTGCCCGGTTACAATATAATCACAAAGCAACGGCGTGAGCGCCATGTTCAGCGCCTGGCCGTCATCGATGTTCCGCCCGAGCTGGCGGCGGGCGATCTCCGCCCTGATGGTCGAGCTGCTCACGATCTTATACTGCTGTGAATAAGCATTGAGCGCATTGTAGAGTTCGGTTTGGCATTTCTGTCCGAGTTCCGTCGTCATGGCTTCCGTGTTTTCCTCGCGCAGCGGGAATATCCCGATCGCTTTCTTGATCTCGCTGCCGGGTACGGTTGCAGGTCCGAATTCGCGGTTAAGCTCGCTGACGACAATGTCGGTGATGTTGAGTTCGCTCGATGCGTAAAATACGCCCTGGGAGAGGTCGAGAACAATGGAAAAGCCTTCCTGCAGGGCGATCTTGGTGACCGCATCGTTTATCTTTTTCAACAGCGGTGCCATTAATTCGCTGTTTTTTTGTTCGATCTTGCCGTCGGTACCGAACGCCTCCTGCAGGAACTGGTTATAGGTACGCGTCGACGTTTCGATCTCATCCAGTTTTTTAAGGCGCGCTTCTTCTGACAGGAGGAGTTTCTGGGCTTCGAGCTCGGACTTCATTTTTTCAATGTTCTGTTGCAGGACCGCCGCCGACTCCCGGTACGTGCTGACGAACATGTTGAACTGGCTGTTAGCCGCCGCTGTTGCCTGGTATTCGGCGAATATCTTTGATGATTCCACAAAGCCGATCTTTGCTTCCTTGGAAAACATCAAAAGCGGGATGAAAATAAGTGCCCATCTTTTCATGGATACGCCTCCTGTTAGACTAAAATATACCGAAGGGATTGATCTGAAAATGAGGTTCAAATCCCGGATGATCACGGTCAAATCCATAACCCAGGTCAAAACCGATGACACCCATCATCGGGATCTCGATCCGGACGCCCGCGCCCGCGCCGCGCGACAGGTTATAAAGATTGATATCGCGGTACGAGGGGAAAGCGTTCCCCATGTCATAGAACAACAGGAAAGCAAGCCCTTGCGAGAGCTTCAGTTTCACTTCGAGATTGTTCACAAAAATGGCGTCTCCGCCGACGGTCCTTCCGTCGTCTGTGGGTGACAGTGACCGGTCGGGGTAGCCGCGTACGCCGTCCTCGCCGACCCCGCCTGCGTAAAAACGCTTGTAGTACGGGACTTCATCGACGCTGGTAACCACACCGGTCCTCAGGCGGTTCACGAGGATGAATTTCCAGAATAGCGGGAAATACGTGCGCGCCTCAAAGGTCACCCGGTTATAGTCGATATTGGCAAAGAGGAACTTTTTGGCGAACTCGCTCTGGAGCAATAACAATGAGCCGCTCGAAGGATTGAAAATATAATCCCGTGTATCCCGGGTCAGACCGAAACTGTTGCCCACCGTCCATTTCGGAATGGTGTCGTCGTACAGGCTGTAACCGCTCGAAGGGGGCGAGTACGAGCCGGCAATGTCGAAGATCTGTGTCCGTTCGATCCGGAAGGTGTAACCCAAACGGGTGTAGTCCAGATAAAACGGGAAAGAGAAGTTCGCTGCCATGCCGATATCCCGTTTCGTATAGTAATCCCACAACCGATTCGTGTAGTAAAGTTCTGCACCCACCGAGGTGCGCGTGTCAAAGAGCCACGGTTCCGTGAAACCCAGCTGGACATTTGTCAGCCTGCCGCCGACTTCCAGCTTGGTGTAGATCCTTTGTCCCCGGCCGAAGATGTTGGGATGCGAAAGTTCGATGTAGCCGGTGATCTTATCCTGCGCAGAATAAGCCATGCCGGCGCCGACCGAACCCACGCCTTCCTTCTCCTTGACACTGTAGATAACGTCGACATTGCCGCTGTCATCGGGAGAACCGGTCGCCGGCTTGATATCCTCGAAATAACCGAGATTGAAGACTTCACGCATGGACCTTAA
>Ga0214474_1000201_pt1 | contig 31037 bp, 33 predicted proteins | sample RVTome_2_FD_187335 | JGI IMG/M metagenome (GOLD analysis project Ga0214474, IMG submission 187335) | Soil microbial communities from uranium-contaminated site in the Upper Colorado River Basin, Wyoming, United States - RVT95D214 HiSeq ... | reverse complement strand
TGTGTCTCCAGAGCTGGGAACGATGAGTGGCGTGATCGCGTTCGATGGCTCGATGGTGCTAAATGAAGGGGAGGTCGTGATCAAGCGGCCCATCATCGCCGAGGTCAAGGACGGTTACATATCGAGCATAACCGGCGGCAGAGAGGCTGAGCTCCTGAAGGAATCTGTCAAGGTGGGCGAGAAGAAGGCGAGGGAGAGCGGTAAGAAGGGCCAGATCAAGCCGTCCCTTGTCGAGAAATATGCCAAGAACGCGTGGAGCATCGGAGAGCTCGGCATCGGCCTGAACAGAAAGGCGAAGATAGTGGCGAACATGCTCGAAGACGAGAAGGTCTACGGGACGTGCCACTTTGCCGTCGGAAGCAACTACGATGGAGACGCAGATGCACTTATTCACCTCGACGGCCTGGTCAAATCGCCGACAATAGTCGTGAAATCCACATCAGGCAAGGAAACCACGATGCAGGAGAAGGGCAGGCTGGTTTGGGACTAGCCAAGGCTTAATTGCCCTTCTGTAGATGCCTCGTGCATGGGTGAGCCTCTCAGGGCAGGGGCGGTCGATCAAGACGTCCTCGACCGGTCGAGGAGGATTGGATGGCTTGACCTTGATGCCGTTTCCAGGGCTAGAGTCCTGATGGTCGGCGCAGGAGCGATCGGCAACGAAGTGGCGAAGGATCTCGTCCTGTCCGGTTTCAAGAGAATAACGATTGTCGACATGGACCATGTGGTCGGGTCCAACCTCAGCAGGTGTCTGTTCTTCTCGAATCAGGACGTCAAGGAGAAGGCGAAGAAGGCAGAGGTGGTCGCCAAAGGATTGAGGAATCTGGCAGACGACTTGGAAATTGTCGCCATCACGTCTAGGATCGAGGATCTGCCAGATTCAATCTTCTCTGAGCACGATATCGTCCTGGGCTGTCTGGACAACGTTGCTGCCAGAATACACGTCGGGTCCCATGCATATCCGGCCGGCAGAGTCCTCATCGACGGCGCTATGGATGGGTTTGTCGGGAAAGTGATGGTCGCCCGCCCTCCTGACGGCGCGTGCCTTCAGTGCGGCATGAACCGCACGCACTCGAAGATAGCCTCCTTGAGATTCAGCTGCACTGGCAAGGATATGGTGTTCCACGAGCCCCGGGTGCCCGCGGAGATAACAACAACAAGCGTGGTCGCAGCGGTGATGGTCCGCGAGGCTCTCAAGGTCGTTTCGGGGAAGCACGAGAACCTGCTCTCGAATTGCTTCTACTACGATGGTCTCAGGAACGTGTCCGAAGAGATGGAGGTCCCGCGCGACCCCTCGTGCGTCGTGCACACCAGGCCGCCCTGACGGCTACAGGTATCCGAAAACGATTTAACCTCAAATTGAGTCCAGTAGGTCGGTGGTTTTCTGGTCATCAGAATAAAGGTGAAGAACGCCGAGACCGGAGCGACCGTCGAGATGGAACTCGAGAACGAGAACACGGTCGACGAGGTCATAGAGAGCGCCGCGACCTTCTGGAACAAGGATATGGGCGCCTACGTGCTCCGCAAGGGCAAAAAGGTCCTAAGGGGCGGCAGCAACCTCGGCGAATCCGGAATCAGGGCCGACGACGTCCTTGAGCTCATACCTGATCCAGAGGGCGGCAGTCTGTAATGCCCCTCCCGATGGACGTCCTGAAGATTCGCCTCAGGAATGAGATAGAGATGTGCCAGCGCGAGCTGAAACACCACCTGTCGGTGTCCGACCCGTTGCTGTCCTCCTTTCCGATCATGGTGAACGTCACTCTGCTCAGGGTGCCAGGGCCGGATTGGGAGGAGGGCAAGGTCGTCCATAGGTTCGTACACCGCATAGCGATTATCGTGAGCGAGGACTACCCGATGGAGAAGCCTATTGTCAAATGGCTCACACCGATCTTCCACCCGAATATCATGCCGCCTGAGGACGGAGGGTATGTGTGCACGAAACTGCTTGAGAACTGGGACTTCTCATCGAACCTGATGGCGTTCATCAAAGGGGTGGAATCCCTGCTCGTCAACCCAAATCCAAGGAATCCATTCGGCAACGATTCATGCACGAGGGCTGCAGCCTATTTCAACCGCAACAGGTACGTCCCTCCCGCTGTCATGGATCAGTCGGACAGGAGGATCAGGATAGTAGGTGACGCGAGTGGCTAGACCGAGGATTGTCAAGGAGACCAAGCGGGCCATCAACGAACTGCAGCCTCCCAGCGACGGCATTCGTCCGCACCCTTGGCTGTCTGAGGAATCGCTGGCCGCTTACAAGAAGGCGGAGAGGTCCAGGAAACCGTTCCGTCTGTACCTCTCATCCGTCGCGGAGGGAAAGATACGAGAGCACGCGCTTGGTGAGGCCCCCAGACGCCTCGAGGTCATGGGGTTCATGCTCGGAGAAGTCCTGTCCTGGCGCAAGAGCACTTATTCGGTGGTACGCGACGTTGCAACCACCGAGCTGAGAAGCTCTGCGTCCAAGGTCCGGTTCGACCCCAATGCGTTCCCGAAGCTATTCGTGGGCCTCGACGGATCGGGCTTCGATTATGTATTGGTCGGCTGGTACCATTCGCATCCTGGCCACACATGCTTTCTGTCGAGGACAGACCTGGAGACGCAGAGGTCGATGTTCCGGGAGGTGTACCACTCCGCACTGGTCATCGACCCGATCAACGAGGACATCAAGGCTTTCAGGCTCATCGGCAACGGATACGAGGAGATCCAGTTCGCGGTTTTCGACCAAACGACGTTGAAGAAACCCGCCAGGAAGAGGAAACTGAAGGTCGAACCGGCAGTTGGCTGATGAGAGCCGCCCGTCCAGCGAGAAGGTTTTTGTGTCTCCCCGACCTTTATCACAGCAGACGGGGAGAGTGATTTGACGGTTCCTCGGGCCGGTGTCTGGACATCTCTGCTTTGCGCGGCAGCAGTGCTCAGCGTCCTAGCCCAGCCAGCCGTCGCGCAGGACGAAGATCACTTCCTCGAGTACAGCGTAGATGATTTCAAGGTCGTCTTCATGTCCGGGAACTTCACGACCTACATCCTGTATGACTGGCCCAGCGTCGCCTTCGAGCACGCGAGGGACTACTTCTCCTCGACCTTCCAGGTCAGTCTGCCGGTTCTGTACCTTTTCAACGATACGGATGGGAACGGCGTGTTCACGAGGTCGGAGGCGGTCTACTACGGCTACCTCGATACTATGCACCTGGTCGCATGGAACGTGACCGACGTCGTTTTCCTTGAACCCGATAGCGCGTCCGAGGAAGCGTTGGTGGGACTATGGGCAGTTTTCGGATTGTTCGACAGCCCTGAGGCAGTCGAGCCGGTGGTCGAGGACTGGGGCAAGCTGACTATTTGGTACAGCATCTCGGAATCGCCCGTTGCCTACTCCAACAGCATGGGCAACTACGTTGTCGACGGCAAGCTCGACCTCAGGCTGAATCTCAGCCTTGAGATTCTGAAGCCCCTGAACTGCTCCGGAGTGGCGCTCGAGCAGGACCTGAAAGGCGGCTGGGGATCCGATGTCTTCCTCTTGACCGAGGAGGATGAGCAGGGCGAGGTGAACTCGACCGAGGTTCTGGTGAACGTCGATGAGACCGAGTACGGAGACGCCTTCGCGCATAGGTTCAGGCAGACCCAGCTACCCACACAGAGGATCGATTTCGTTAAGGAAGACTGGACAGCACAGGCGCATTACAAGCTCAGCTCTGTCCCGATGGCAAACCACAGCGGCGAGTTGGCCGAGGTCAGTATGAATTGCTCGTACTACACGACGGGCTCGGAGATGGTCTTGCACACTGCCTACTTCCTGCCCAATGACACGACAATCATGACCCATGACCTCAGCCTTGGGATCGATGAGGCCGGGTTCTACACCGGAGTCAGGGACTGGTTCTCTGAGAATCTGGCGGCCATACTCATCGCGACGGGGACAGTCGCGACGATAATCTCTGTTGCAATCCTTCTCTTCATGTACAGGAGGATGAAGAAGAACGGTGGTTCGTGGATAGGTGCGTCCGAGAACCGATCAAAGCGTCCTCCCAAGGACTAGACCCAGATCGCGTGCCTCTTCCTCATCGCGCCCTCGCTCTGGCCCAGTTTGTCCATCAGCGTCGCGACGATGCTGTCGAGGTAGATCAAGGTCGCGTTCTCAAAGACGGTCCCGAGGGGGGCGAGTCTCTTGCGCTCGTCGTCCTTTGGCGGGTGGATCTCGATCACGAGGTTCGATGCGGCCGCCAACTTCGAGTGGTTGTTGGCCGTGATCGAAACGACCTTGGCGCCGACTCTGCGAACTATGTTCGCGGTCTGAGTGGCTGACATGGTCTCCCCTGTGTACGACACGATCACTACGACGTGCCCCTCCTCGACTATCGGGGTGATGGTCTCACCGATGAAGTAGACCTCAAGGCCCATTTGTACGAGTCGTATCGCGAACGCCTTCGCGATGAGCCCGGACCTGCCAACGCCGTAGATGAATATCTTTCTGGAGCCGATGATAATGTCGACGAATCTGTCAGTCCCCTCTACATCTGGTTCGAGGGTCTTTATGATGCTGTTGACGATGTAGTCCGAGCTCTCTCTCATTTCGAATCGGCCTTCTCTTTCTTGTTGACCGTCTTCGTCTCCTTCGAGACCTTCTTGGCCAGAACCCTCTCCAATATGACCTTCATGTACATCGCGTCATGCTCGAGCAGAGGCGAGCCCGATATCATGGTGATGGGCTGGTTGCGGTCAACGAGGGCTTCAGCGAGAGGCTCGAACCTGAGGTCACCCTTCTTGATGGATGTGAACCTCTTCTCATTTCCCCCTTCGTGCTCAACGCCTGAGAAGTGAGAGTAGAATTCGCCTTTCGTGTGGTCCCAGATATCGTCCAACAGCTCGTCGAAGTCCTTCGGCTCCCTCAGGATGCCGCTCTCCCTGGCGTGGTAATGTGCGAAGTTTATGACTGGAACGACCCCGTCCACTTCCTTGCAGAGTTTCGTGACCTCGGCAAGGCTGCCGAAAATCTCCTGCCTACCGCTGAGCTCGACACCTATGGGGACCTTGATGCCCTGCTTCTTGTACCACTTCGCCAGTCCGCCGATCCGCTCCTTGACCTTCTTCTGCGCGACCTTCGGGGACGCCTCACCGTAGAGGCCCATGTGAGTCACAACGATGCTCGCCCCCAGCTCCCTGGCCATGAGCCCTCCCCATTTTATCGAGTCTATGCTTCTGAAGCAGAGTTCTCCGTCCCCTATGAGATCCATGTAGTATGGGGTGTGGATGGACAGCTCGACATCCAACTCGTCGGCCATCTCCCTGAGCCCTCGAAGCTCAGGGTAGCTCCTGGCGATGCCGCTCGTGAGGGAGACCAATGTGTCGCCCTTCCTGATGGGCTCGTCGAGGTCGGATATCACCTGCTCCTTGTCACCCTTCTTACGGATGATCTCAATGACCATGTCGGATGTGAGGTTCTTGGGTTTCACGCCGGCTTCTTCCGCCTCGGCTGCGCGCTCAGTCACGTGCGCGCGAACTAGTTGCGCCTCCATTGCAGTGAGGCCGAGGTTGTGCACGTCCTCAATTCCGTCCTTGAGAGTGCGCCCCTTACAAGACAAAGGGATGCCCGCAGGACCAAAACGAATCATCTATACACCCGGGCGAGCCAGGATTGTCGGTTATATCCTATGCCGTATATATCTTCTATTGAGGAAGTACATAAGCCATTTGCTGATGCTTGGGCTTGTGACCGCCAAGCCGTTTCAGAGGCCAAATTCGGCGAGCCAGCATCTTCTTGTCAGCAACTTGGACGAACGCAAATCTTTATAAACGGTCCCCGCATTAGCTCGGCTACTCTCTGGATGTCGGAGGAGTCAGAACATGGGAGAAAAGACCAAGAAGACGAATCCCAACCTTGTCACCCTGATACAGCGCCTGAAGGACGCTAGCAGGGCGAACGAGGCACCTGTCTGGCGAGACATCGCGATACGGCTCGAGGGGTCCACGAGCAACTGGGCTGAGGTCAATGTGGGCAAGCTCGAGCGCAACGCGGCCGAGAACGAGATCGTCGTGATACCGGGCAAGTTGCTAGGTGCCGGCGATATCAGCAAGAAGGTCACTGTCGCTGCCTTCAGGTCCTCGGGTCAAGCTAGGGATAAGATAAAGAAGGCAGGCGGAAAGAGCATGTCGATCGAAGAGCTCGTTGCGCTCCACCCTAAGGGTGCGAAAGTGCGGATCATGGGGTGAACAGATGGCGGTCATAAATGCGGACGGACTGGTCCTTGGTCGCATGTGTTCACTCGTGGCCAAGAGGCTCAGGAACGGCGAGGATATCGTGATCCTGAACGCTGAGAAGGCTGTGATCTCCGGCCGGAGGGCTCAGCTCATAGAGTTCTACGCTCACAGGAGGACCCGCGGAGCCAGCCAGACGAAGGCCAAGGGTCCATTCTACCCGAGACAGGCCGACCAGATACTGCGGAGGACCGTCAGGGGCATGGTCGAGTACAAGAAACCGGCAGGAAGGACGGCCTACAAGCGGCTGAAGGTGTACCTCGGGGTTCCCAAGGAGTTCAAGACCGCCAAGCTCGAGACGATCGAGTCTGCGCGGAAGCCAAACCTCATTCAATATGTCCTCCTGGGCGAGATCTCGAACCGACTCGGCTCGGGCGAGGAGTTGGTCTGATGAAGATCGTTGTTTCCAGTGGCAAGAGGAAGAGCGCTGTGGCAAGGGCCACGGTCAGGAAGGGCCGAGGGCTCATCAGGATAAACGGCGTCCCGGTCGAGATGCACGAGCCGCACCTCGCGAAGGTAATGATCATGGAGCCGCTCACCCTCGCGGGCGACAGGGTCTCCAAGGTCGACATCGACGTGAACGTGCTCGGCGGAGGCGTCATAGGCCAGGCGGGCGCCTCGAGGACTGCGATCGCGAAGGGGCTGGTGCAGTTCTTGGAGGACCAGGAGCTCCAGACGACCTTCGCGAAGTACGACAGGTCGATGTTGGTCTCGGACCCGAGGCGGAAGCTGCCTAAGAACCCAGAGGGCAGGGGCGCCAGGAAGAGGCACCAGAAATCGTACAGGTGATGCAGACATGATCATACCGGTTAGATGCTTCACATGCGGGAAGGTCATCGGCAGCGCATACGAAGACTTCGTCAAGAGGGTTGAGATGGGCGAATCCGCCAAGGATGTGCTCGACTCCCTGAAGCTTGACAGGTACTGCTGCCGGAGGATGCTCCTGACCCACGCGAACCTGATCGACGAGGTCGCCCCATACTGACCTCGTCGAAACCCATTATCTTTCTTAACAGCCAAGGGCCCGTGGGGTAGCTTGGTATCCTTCCAGCTTGGGGTGCTGGTGACTCGCGTTCAAATCGCGACGGGCCCACCTTGACTATTCGGCAATCAGACGGGTCGCGAGCACTGAGGATTACGGGCTGAGTTCTACCACCGCGAGAAGCGTTTGCTCTGCCCAATCTTTGAAATACCTTCTGATTGGTCGAGGAAACGGGATTGCGAGGCATTTCCGAACATGATTGACATGACCGGTGCGCCGCGAATCGACGGGCTTGTGTTCAGGCGATTCGAAGGAGATACGGACTACTCAGTGATGTCCTCAGTCGGCAGAAGGAGCTTTGAGGCTGACAATATCGATTTCTTCGAGACGGCGGAAGACCTCGCGAATGACTACGGGAGTTCGCCCGATCGAGACCCATGCTCGGAGGTAGTCATCGCCGAGGTGATGGGAGAGCCCATCGCCTACGGACGGATATGGACCGACCCCGGGAGCGGAGGAAAGTCAGTATACTGGCACATCGCCCACGTTGTTCCAGAATGGCGAAACACGAACCTGCGTTTGGCAATGCTCCGCTTCAACGAGAAGCAGATCATTTCGATGGCAGAGGGTAAGGAAAGGAGGGGGCCGTTAGTCTGCGAAGTATGGGCGTTGGACGAGCAAAACGACTGGAGGGAGATGGTCGTAGCAGAAGGCTATAGAGCCGTCATGCATTTCTATGAAATGGTGAGGCGGAGCCTCGACGACATACCTGACGCTCCCTTTCCCAACGGACTCGAGCTTCGACCCGCCAAGCCTGAAGACTACCCAAAGATATGGAACGCGTCCAAAGAGGCATTTCGCGGCAAACCTTGGTTCGTTGAGGCCTTGTACGACAAGAAGTACTACGATTCCTGGCGGAACTCCCCCGCTTTCCAGCCAGATCTATGGCGTGTCGCATGGGACGGAGACGAAGTGGCCGGAATGGCAAGGAATGAGATATCAGTCGACCAGAACCGGGAATTTGGCCGCAGTCGAGGTCACACTCAGCACCTCTCTGTGTCGCCCAAATGGCGAAGGAGAGGATTGGGTAGAGCTCTGCTCGCTGAGAGTCTCAGGATGATGCGCGAGAAAGGACTGGAAGAGGCATCTCTAGATGTTGAAACGCAAAGCACCACGGGCGAATTGCACCTCTACGAAAGCATGGGCTACGAAATCCATAGGAAGTTTGCTCACTACGCGAAGCAGTTCGAGCAGAATGAGACTAGATGAGGATTGACCCTTGCATCGACTTTGAAGGGCGTTCAGATCGCGACGGGCACACCTGGCCATTTGTCAGCCGGATGGAATTTAGCTCCGCTCAGCGCTCCTCCACACTACTTCGTCGTTTTCGGACGGAATCCGCCTAAGTTATATCATCGTGATGGTTTTTCAGTAGGAGGGTTGATGCATACGCTAGGAGTGGGATTGCTCTGAGTCCGAGGCTTCGGCCTGAGCTTATGCCCATTGCCTTCGCAATCCTCGCAGCCACTCTGTTCGGCCTGAGCACGCCTTTTGCGAAACTGTTGGTGAGCAACATCCCCCCTGTGGCGCTTGCAGGTCTGCTCTATCTGGGCGCCTTCTTTGGCCTGGGATTGTACGTCGTGCTGCGCCGGATCGTATCTGGAAAGCACGTCACGTCCAGTAGTGCCCTGAAGAGAGCTGACTTGCCTTGGCTCGCTGGCGCCGTTCTGTCAGGTGGGATTCTCGCGCCAATCTCACTGATGATCGGCCTTACTCTGATATCCGGTTTCTCCGCTTCCCTTCTCCTGAACATGGAGGGAGTCGCTACCACCATCATCGCAGCGATGTTATTCAAGGAGAACCTTGGAAGAAGACTTGTCGTCGCCATCGTCTGCGTGACAGCGGCGGGCGTCCTCCTGAGCTGGGACCCTTCACAAGGGACCTGGAATCTCCTGGGTTTCATGCTCTTGATTATTGCCGGGTTCGGATGGGGGCTTGACAACAACCTCACAAGAAACATATGCAGCAGGGATCCCGTACAGATAGCCCTCGTAAAGGGAGGCATTGCGGGAAGTGCATCGCTGGCTATCGCGATTGTCATTGGTTCAAATGTCACAATGGACGCTCAAATCGTGTGGGCTCTCGCGCTCGGGGCGCTGAGCTACGGCGTAAGTCTAGTGTTCTTCGTCCTAGCATTACAGGGCCTCGGAGCTTCTCGAACGGGTGTATTCTTCAGCCTAGGGCCTTTTGTCGGGGCAGTCATCTCGATCCTCCTCCTCAGGGAATGGCTCGGATGGGTTGTACTCCCTGCTTTCGCATTGATGACTCTTGGGGTTCTCGTGTTGGTCTATGAGAGGCATTCACACCAGCATGGGCACGAGGAGATCACGCACACCCATGTCCACACCCACGGAGACCCGTTTCACGATCATTGCCATTCCGAATCCTTTCGTGAACCGCATAATCATGAACACACCCACAAAGTGGTTGTTCACGATCATGCGCATTGGCCTGATATTCATCACAGACATTCTCATGATTGACCGGCATCCATGTCGGGACCGGCCAACGACGCCGTCAATGACCGCCCAGTGAAATTCTGTTCTGCTTGGCAACTTCCTTCTCGTCCGCCTTCTTGAGGAGGACTACCATCCTCGTGCCCTTAGTGTGGTCGCCCTTCACCCTGTTCTCTGCCAAGAGCCGCCCGCCGCTGGTCTGGGCGATGAACCTCGCGACATACAGGCCCAGGCCGGTGCCCTTCACTGACGCATCCAGTCTGTGGAACCTGTCGAAAATGCGCTCCTTCTCCTCGTCGGGGATGCCCTTTCCGTAGTCTGCGACGCTTACTTTCCAGTACTTGTCTGTGCCCTCGGTCACTCCCTCGACTGTCACGTCCACGACTGCCTCGTCGCTGGGGTCGAACTTCACCGCGTTTGTCAACAGGTTCGTGAAGATCCTGGTCGTGAGTGCATTGCACTTGACGAACCTCGGTTCCGTGTCCTTCTCGAAGTTGATCTTCACAGTCCTATCCGAGAAAAGTCGTTTTGTTTCATCGACCGATTCGAGTATGAGAATTTTGAGGTCCTTTACAAGAGTGTCAGCGCCGTCCAGGGCCTTCAGCCGCGACAGGTCCCGGATGGAAGTGGAGAGTTCGAATGCGCCCTGGATGTCCTTGGTTACCATCCCGAGGTACTTCCTGTTCTCTTCTGTGAGGGTCTTCGACTTCCACATGCTGTCAAGGAAGTGCAGCGCTGAGAACGTGTAGTTCATGATGTCGTGCGAGAGCAGGTCGTTGAAGAAATCCGATTCGGAGCGTGCCTCCTGGATCTGCTGTTCCATGAGTTTCTTCTCGCTGATGTCCTTGAAAACCGCTTCAACGCATCTTCCCGGGACAAGATCGGCGAACCTCGCGCTCATCTTCGCGTGGACCTTCTTGCCATCGGGTCTTACCAGCACGAGTTCGAACCCGGTGATCTGCCCTTCCTTCTCTAACAGCCAGATTATCTTGTCCCAGGTGGCTTTGTCCGGCAAGAGCGAGGTGGTCGTCAAATCGTGGGTCTCCTGAGTGTGGTCTACTCCCAACATGTTCGCTGCCGCGAGGTTCAATGAACTCAGGCGCCCGTTGGGAAGCACGATGGCGATCGGCTCGGGAACGAGGTTCATCAGCGCCTTGTAGTTTGCCTCCGACCTCCACAGATCCTCGGTCCTGCGCCTGATCTGCCGCTCCAAAGTGAGATTTATTGCCTGCAGCTCGAGATTCTTGCTTAAGATCTCCTCGTTCAGGCGGAGATCGTGCTCAGACCGCGAGATACTAGGGGCTTGGAAATCCTGGAACTCCTGTCTCAAATCGCTGGCAGGTCCCACCACGAATACGCACTCGCTTCTTCCCTGGGCCAGGCATTGCGATTCATGGACGTATACGTCAGATTCTGCGGACGCGTCCCTATCGATCGATCTGCGCGAGACCCATGTAAGTATGCCACTTGTGTACGAACATACTGAGCCTCTCTGGAGGTCTTTGCTCTCCAGGAAAGGCCATGCTTCCGTGGTGTTTGTGCACATTATCTTGGCCATTCTCGATTTGGCATCGAACTCCGCTATCCTGAAATCCCCATAACCGCGCTGTCTGTAGATTTCCAGCATAAGCTCCATCGATGCCTTCGGGTCGTCGGGGAGCTCGGTGTCGCTCACCGTCGACAGGAACTCCTTTGCGCCTTCGAGGGCTGCCTTGAACATGAATTCCTTCTCGAAGAAGCCGACCTCCGAGCTCAGGGTCTTCTTGAGCGCATAGAACCCACCAAGCACGTCAGTCAGCAGGACCCGCTTCCCGCCGAATTCGACCTCTCCCTTCCCGAGGCTGAGTGATGGCATTGTCTTGTCTCTGGTGGGGGACTCGTCGTTCATGGCTCACCTTCACTAGACAGGGGTCAGTTGCTGTCCGATTACATGGAGGGCGGTGATGCGGGAAGATACTGACGTGGCTAAATCACTTCTGACTCGGCCTTCGGGCAGTCGTGAATGGTATGGCGGTCGGCAGTATATCACTCCAGCGCGAACGACATGACAGCGTTCGAGGTCCTGATGGCATCCACGGTCTCCTTAACGTCGTGCACTCTCACGATGTTGGCGCCCTCTCTGACCGCGAGAACCGCAGCAGCGATGGAGCCGGCAAGTCTCTGGTCCGCTGGCCGGCCGGTCAGTTTCCCGATGAAAGCCTTCCTTGAAACTCCAATTACCAGGGGCTTGCCCAACGACTTGAACTCTCGCAGGTTCGCCAAGATCTCGAGATTGTGCTCAAGAGTCTTCCCGAAGCCGATGCCGGGATCCACCATTATCTTTTTCGGGTCCACTCCCCCCGCCTCGGCAGTCGACACTCTCTCAGAAAGATAGGCCTTGATGTCGCTCACAACGTCCTTGTATCTCGGCTTAGTCTGCATGTCTCGAGGCTCGCCGAGCATGTGCATGATGATGACAGCTGAATCGTGCTCCGCCACAACCCGTATCATCTCATCGTTCCGCAGCCCCGAGACGTCGTTCACAATCGAAGCCCCTGCGAACAGAGCAGCGTCTGCCACTCGGGGCTTCATCGTGTCTACCGAGACGCGGCCTGGCCTAAGCGCGCTCAGTCTCTCGACAACGGGGACAACTCGGGCCAGTTCCAGGTCCAGCGATACGGGCTCTGCACCGGGCCTCGTGGATTCACCGCCGACATCCACTATGTCCCCCCCTTCCTCGAAGATCGCGCGACCCCGTTCCACGGCAAGATCGACATTCCCATCTAGCCCATCCCCAGAAAACGAGTCAGGCGTGTTGTTCACGATGCCCATGACCTTTGGGGAGTCGAAGCGGATGATACAGGTGCCCAGCTTGATGGCGGACTGCGCATCATGCTGGGGCCTTCCCGTTGCTCTCTTCGCGGCCATTATGACAGAGCTCCTGAGGTCACGTGACAAGGAGGTCATCGACGAGCTCTGCTATGTCTTTTATCTCAATGTCGACCTTAATCAGCTCATTGCCCAGCCTGAGGTTGCTGACGCAGAATGGGCATGCTGATACCATGAGGTCAGCGATGTCAGATGCGGACTTCACCCTTCTGGAGGCGATCCGCTGAGCCGCCTGAGGGTCAGCCGCCCTTACCCCTCCTCCTCCTCCGCAGCACCTGGCGGTTTCCTTGTTCTCGGTCAGCTCTACGAACTTAACCTCAGGGATCATCTGGATCACCTTCCGAGGCTCATCGTAGATCTTCAGGTGCCGACCCAGATGGCAGGGGTCGTGGTAGGTGACTCTCTTAGGGAAGGGTTTGAGCTTCAGATTCATCTTTGCCAGATACTGTACCAGGTGCTCCACTTCGAAGGGTACGTCTACGTATTTCGGGTACTGTTCCTTGAACATGCGCATACACCCGGCGCATGTGAACAACATCTTCTTCACGCCGAGCTTCTTCGCCGCTTCGACGTTTGCCTTCATCAATCTGACGTAGTCCTTCTCCTTCGATCCTATCCTCTGCAGCGTGCTGCCGCAGCAAACCTCGTCGATAAGGGTGAAGTCCACGTTGAGCTTCTTGAGGATCGAGATTGTATGTCTGGCTATCTCCGGCTGGCGATAGCGGGCCGTGCAGCCTATGAAGTAAGCGACCTCGGCCTTCTTCCTCGGTACTCCGAAGTCGACATCCGCGGTTTCCCCGTACGGGTTCTTTGTCTGTCGTATGTTGTCGATGATCTTCTTGTGCGCGGGAAGCGCGCAGCCAGCCTCGACTAGATCAGCCCGCGCAGCCTCGACGATATCGACGACCTTGATGTTCGACGGGCAGCGTCTTTCGCAGTCCTTGCAGGTCGTGCATTGATAGAGCCTCTGGACGACAGACTCGTCCGCCGGGATCTCTTTGCGCGCGAGCCCGTAGGCAAGTATTACCTTCCCCCTGGCTACAGACGGGTCCCACTGATTGTCCTCGAAGTACGGGCAGACGCTCTTGCAGAATCCACAGAAGGTGCATGTGAGCATCTCCTTCTCGAGTTTCTTTGTCCGTTCTGCCTTTATGTACTTCTTTCTCGGCATGACATCAATTGCTCGCCATCGGATCTCGTCAGTCTAGGTTTGACGGATTCTGGGGACAGTAATCACAGCGTCCATAATAAAAGTCACCACTGATTTTGGACCCAGCTCGCGCATGGCTGCATCAATGGCTTCTTGGAGGCTGTTGGCGGGTGTAAGGTGTGCCCTCCTAGCGACCTCGGGAGGGAGCTTAGTCACCGCCATCATCTTGCATTTCAGACCGATCTCAGCCATCTTCGCAGCCTTGTGGTAGCCGAGCTTGTAGCCCTGCGCGATCTTGTCGAGCGCTTCCTTCGGTGAAGTCGCACTTCCCAGTAGGTTGAGGAAGTTGGGTGGTCCAACCCCGTCCCTGCAAGCGCTCACGAGTATGATGATCCCACCGTCCCTGACAGCGTACTTCGCATTGTCCAGCGCTTTCTGGGACTGATAAAGGTCAATGTCGTACGGGAACGCGGTGACGGCGACGACTATGTCATACTTCTTCTTCAGGTCTATGACGAACACATCGTCGGCCATCTTCCTGGCCATGTTGAACGATTCTTTGATGTCTCCGGCGTAAGCGCAGCATGTCCTGTGGTTCTTGTCAAGCACTGTCATTATCGCGAATATCTTCTTCTGACTGAGGAGCCGCATAGCGTCGTCCATGTCATCAGCAACTGGGTTGCCGTCGAGCTTCAGGGACTGGGCTTGGATGCTGAGCGCGAGTTTGTGGTTCGCCTCAATCGTTTCGTATGCGGACACTCCCGGCAGAAATGATTTCCTACCACCAGTGTAGCCCGCAAAGTAGTGTGGCTCCACGCTGCTGATCACAATTATCCTGTCAGCGTCGGCAACCATCTTGTTGACCTTGATGGGGGTACCATTCTTCGAATTCCCAAGGAAGATCATCTCGTCGTTCTTGGAGTCGTGAGCGTGGATATCTTCTTTGATTGCAGCGTACAGGTCTCCGAATATGTACTGGTACTCTTCCTCCGTTGGGGCCCTGTGCATGCCAGTTGCCACGATGAATTTTGTTCTCTTGTTCAGAAGGAATGGCAGGATTGCTGATATGATCCGCCATGTCGGAGTTGGTCTGGTCGCATCGTTCACTATGATGAGTACGTTCTTTGCGCCGTTGAGAAACTTAGGCAGAGAGACTGAACCGAGGGGCTTCTTCACCGCGTCGAGGATGATCTGAAGTCTGTCGTCTGTCTCAACGTCCTTCTGATAGACGATTTCTCCGATGTTCTTGTCGGGGATGTCGACTGCCTCTTTCCCTCCCCCGTAAGGTACCTCCACTCTCATCTGGACTTCCGGGCAGGAATAGGGCTTCCCGTATTAGTACGTTAAGGGGTGTCATGGCTCGTCCGCAACTGCTGAGCACAAGTCGGAAAAGACTTTATTACACAGGAAGAATGTGCGTTCATCATGAAGACTCTCGGCACGCTGGGCGAGCGCGAGACCATAAGGCTCATCGAAAGGATTATCCAGAGCGATGCCACCATCGGCCCGGGAGATGACTGCGCCGCAATCGACCTCGGCGACAAGTATCTCCTCATAACAACCGACATGATGGCGACTAAGTCGCACATACCGAAGGGCATGGGACCCTACGACATCGGTTGGTCCATAATCGCAGTAAACCTCAGTGACATTGCCGCAATGGGGGGCAGGCCTCTCGGCCTCGTTACTGCCATAGGGATCACGAGGGGCCACCCGATTGACTTCATCGAACAGTTGGCCGACGGGATGAACGACTGCGCCAGGAGGTTCGGGACCAGCATCGTGGGGGGAGACACGAAGGAGCACGACGACCTCGTTCTTTGCGGCACGGCATTCGGCGAGGTGGCAAAGAGCGGCATTCTCCTCAGACGTGGTGCGAGTGCTGGCGACCTAATCGCGGTCAGTGGCGTCTTGGGTAAGGCCGGAGCAGGCTTCCACTCTCTGAAGCGTAACCTTGGGTTGAAAGAAGCGGAAGATGCCCTGAAGAGGCCGTGGCCCAGGGTTCGCGAAGGGATGGCCCTCAGCAAATCTGGGTTCGTGACTTCATGCATGGACATATCTGACGGTCTCTCGACATCGATATTCGAGCTTTCGAGGAACTCGGGCATGACCCATGAGATCGTCTACGAGAAGATACCGAAGGCGAAGGAGGTCGAGATGGCGTTCCACGACCTCGAGAGGCAGAAGGACCTCGTCCTGAACTTCGGAGATGACTTCGAGCTCATTTTCACGATAAAGCGGGAGGCGGAGGAGCAGCTGGACAAGCTCGCGAAGGAATGCGGCTGCCCGTTCACTGTCATCGGGAAGGTCACTAGTGGCGAGGAGAATATTCTGATTGACGGAGGAAAGCGGGAGAAACTTGAGAACCTCGGCTATGAGCATTTCCGGACGCGACAGTAAGGAAGCGGTTTTCTGGGCACGTGAAGGCGGCAAGGTCAGGTGTAGCCTTTGTCCACACAACTGCCTCCTGGCAGATGGGAAGCGAGGACTCTGCGGCGTCAGGGAGAACAGGGGCAACACACTGTATTCTCTGATATACGGCAAGGCGTCCTCCATCAACCCTGACCCCATTGAGAAGAAACCGCTCTTTCACTTCCTTCCAGGCTCGACGTCGATTTCGTTCGGCAGCATCGGATGCAACCTCTTTTGCATGCACTGTCAGAACTGGTCGATATCCAAGGCGAAGTACGGTCAAATCGGTCTCACAGACATCACTCCCGAGGACGTCGTCAGATACGCGCGCAATTCGAGCGCGAAGTCCGTGTCATGGACATACAACGAACCGACCATCTGGCACGAGTTCACGACGGAGGCATCGAAGGTAGCCCACAGCGCCGGGTTGAAGACGAACTATGTCACGAACGGGTACATCAACGAGGAACCGCTTCGAGACCTAAAGGGCGTCATCGATGCGATGAACATCGATGTCAAGGGCTTCACGGAGAGTTTCTACAAGAATGTTTGTGGGGGAAAGCTCGCGCCCGTTCTTCGATCCTGTGAGGTTGCGCTCGAGATGGGAATCCATGTCGAGCTGACCTATCTCGTGATACCGGACCATAACGACAAGGATGACGAACTATCCGGGTTCTGCAACTGGGTTTCGCAGTCTCTGGGAGAGGAGATACCAGTACACTTCTCCGCGTTCCATCCGGACTACAAACTCACGAGCGTCCCTCAGACGTCCGAGAAGTCCCTGGCCAAGGCGTACGATCTGGCGAAGAAGGAAGGACTGGAGTTCGTGTACCTCGGCAATATCCAGGCGAGTGATCGAGACGACACTTTCTGTCCGAAGTGCGGAACCAAGGTAGTGGACAGAGATGGTTTCAGGGTCCGGGACACGCAGTTGAAAGGGGACAGATGCGCCAAGTGTGGCGCATTCTTGAACATCGTGATTTGAGAATGTTGGTCAAAGGTTGAAGAGGTACAGCAGAGGGTTTCCGAGGAGTGCGCAGATTAGCAGTCCCAGAAGGATCGGTACGATGAATGGTATCTTCGGTGTAACCCACACTCTGCCATATCCAGCCGCTTCCAGGGCCTGAAGCTCTTTGATCAGATTCTCGTCCCTCTTAGGCTTCGTGTAGAATACATGCCTTCCCTCGGCGACTCGCTCCATAAGCCAGATATGCTTGCCGTTGGCGGCTCCGACGTCGACTCTGTACCCGAGCAGGAGCTGCGGGAACCGGAAGTCTCTCTTGATCGCGTTCGTCACCAGGAAGCCCAACGGGGCCAGCGCAACGATGATTGCGGCAGTCACCAGCACCACGAACGAGAACGGGAAGAGTATCTCGGCGTCCGCTGATTCGGCCCTCAGGAGAGGCAACGAACTTATGGCCGGATAGACCGGGAAAAGGATTGATATGGATATGAGAGCCTTCGCATCAGCGCCTCCCCTGATTGCGTCCATGATATACAGGACGACTACGAACAGCATCATCACGGGAACACCAAGGAGGTGCTGGAAGTACGGGTCAGAGCCATATTCAAGTGCAAGGAAGATTGTGATGACAATCGCGGACGCATACTCCAGGATTGTGACATATCTCGCAGTGGAATCCCCGACCTTCAGCTCGATGAAGATGTCCGCAAGTATCAACAATACTGGGGCTGCAATGAGCGCATACTCCAACGGTTGCTCATCGATGAGCAACTGTGCGATGAGAAGTATGATGCCCAATCCGGACAGCGCCATCCAGAACCGATTCCCCACCCTCCTCGTCCTTACGTCTAGAATCGATGCGTATACGAAGACTGAGACAGCTGCTGCCAGCCGGACCGCCGCCAGAGCCTCCTCGGATTCCACGCGAACGGATGATTCTGTCCATACTTAAGATTGTCCAAAGCCTTTTCGGAGCGATGGTCCGGGCCCCCTCCGGTGCGAAAGGATTAAGAGACTTCGCCCAATTAGCATGCTCGGTTCGATGATGCGGTCGAAGATCACAGCTGGTACGATCCTGTCGGTGCTCGCGATGCTCTCAGTGGCTTTCTCGCCCGTGAGCGTGGTGGGGCAGGGCATGGTCTTCATCGAAGTCGATGTCCTGGCCAAGGAGTGTGAGGCGGGCAGTTCGGTGGGATATCAGTGGTTCGCATTCAACGATTTCGACAGAGCGTACCTGCTCGAAGTCTCAGTGGACGTCGCATCCGGGGAGAGGTGGGCCTCTGAGCTCAACCAGAGAGTTTTCGTACTATTCCCGCAAGGCTCGGCGTTCGTGAATCTTACGGTGTATGCTGAAGACGATGCCACGTCATTGACCGTGAATCAGGTTGTGACGTTCCTGTTTACGGATTTGAACGATACGAGTTCGACCATTACTCGAACTACCGCGGTGTCGACCCAGCTCATAACGGTATGGGGGGTCATAGCGCCGGGGAAGAACAAGCTCTTGGGGCAGTTCGACAACCCTTTGCCAGCTCCTCTTGATGGCAACTATGCCACTTTCTTTCTGAACATCGGAATATGGGCTGCAATCGCACTCTTCATAGCCTTCGTTATCGACCCGACGGTCAGGATGTTCACTAAGAGGACAAAGACGGACATCGATGACAGGGTACTGAAGGTTCTCAGACGGCCGGTATTCATGTTGGTCATTGTATTCGGGCTCGTCTCATCCTCCTCCATTCTTCCGTTGGGCGAAGGGGACGTCCGGATTATCTTCCAGTCCTACGGGATTGTGCTCATCACAATCGTGACGTTCGTGGCCTATAGGTTGTTCAAAGAAGTGTTAGTCTACTTTGGCAAGAGGATTTCCTCGAAGACCAAGAGCGAGATCGACGATGTCCTAATACCCGTCATCGACATGATCGGCGGGGTCATCATACTTATCTTCGGCGCGATTGGATTGGTGAACTATCTGGGCTACGATATAACGTTCCTTCTGGCAGGCGTCGGGGTCTTTGGTCTCGTCATAGCGTTCGCGGCACAGGATGCGCTCTCCAACTTCTTCAGCGGTATCTTCTTGTTGCTGGACAGGCCGTTCTCTGAAGGCGACTATATCACGATATCCACCGGAGAAATCTGCAGGGTGGAGAGGATTGGGATAAGGAGCACGCGTCTCTACGAGGTCTTCAAGAACGACTACATAATCCTCCCAAACAACAAGCTCGTGAACGACAAGATCATCAATATGGATGAGCCAGACGAGCAGGGGAAGGCCTCGGTCGAGGTCGGTGTAGCGTATGGTTCAGACATAGGGAAAGTCGAGAAGATCCTCATCGAACTAGCCTCTAACCATCCAAACGTCCTCAAGGACACTGGCAAGGAGCCCGTGGTGAGGTTCTTGAAGTTCGGCGAATCTTCACTTGATTTCGGGGTGTATTTCTGGGTGGACAGTTTCATGAACCAGTGGATGGTCGCGCACGATCTCAGGAAGCAAGTCTACCAGAGGTTCGCCGAGGAGAGGATAGAGATACCATTCCCGCAGAGGACCGTGTACATCAAGGAGATGCCGAAGCCGGGCAAGTGATGCCTCAGTCGATCAAGTCCAGCCCAAGATCCTCCGCCAAGTCGATCGCAGCCTGGAACTCGGACATCTTGAGAGGTCTCGCGATGTCCGGAAACTTCATTGCCATGTGCGCCGGGTGGTACTGCCCCATCACGTTGACTTTCACGTTTGGGAGATTCTGGCCTATCCACTCAAGGACAGGTCTCGTGCAGCACTCGTAGTGGTTGGGCAGGACGAGATGCCTCACTATCATATCGGCATGTTCCCGGGCTGTCCTGTGGTTCCTTGTCACCACGCTCATGTAGTCACGGGCATTGGACAATCTGAGCGCGCAGTCGTCATTCCCATACTTGAAATCCGTGAGATAGACGTCGATTGCGCCGTCCAGAAGGCGCATGGACTCCTCGGTGAGGTACATGTTCGAGTTCCAGATCTGGGGGAGGTTGGCACTGCAGTGACCGAGAACGTCGAGTATGAACGCCAGGTTCGAGGTGGGGTCTCCCCCGACCCAGTTCACATTCCGTGCATATCCGTCAACCGTCCGAACACCCCGCCTACCGCCTCCACCCTTCATCTCTATCAGGCGCGCCAGCGAGTCCGGCTCGATCGTCTGACCCGAGCCGGGTCTGGTGCTGATGTCCCAATTCTGACAGAAAACGCAGTTGAAAGTGCATCCGGAGAAGAAGATCGTGTATGAAGGCACGAGGTCAGGCTCCTCGCCCATGTGGAGGAACTCGCTGCTGATGCGAGCATCTGTGACGCCGCAATGACCGGACTCTCCGGAAGCCCTGTCGACCTTGCACCTCCTTTCGCAGAGCTCGCAGCTGTGGAGCATCCTGCGTGCCAGCTCCAGTTTGAGCTCGAGTAACGTCACTCCCCGCTCCGTGCGATCGTTTCGTCGAAGGACGCGCTTATGGGCGGTCCACAGCTCTTCCAGGGTTGCGCGGCGGTCGACATCGACTGCAGTCAGTTTCGATTCGAGATAACACGCGCGCCTCTCGCCTTCTAGGATCCTGTGGTAGTTCCTGAGCGCATCGCTGGCCATCTTGTATTGGTAGTGCGTCGCGCACAGATTTAATACTTGTCGGCGCGCTGACGAATTCGCATGAAGATGAGATTGAGTGGCAGACTTCCGGACATGTGGAACGCCGCCTATGACCTCGTGGCCCAAGTCCCAGAGGGAATGGTGACGACATATGGTGGGGTTGCGAAGGCTCTTGGGGACATAGCGGCCAGCAGGTTCGTCGGCCTCGCCATGAGCAGGAACGACGACATAGTCAGAGTTCCGTGTAGGCGGGTCGTCCAGTCAAATGGGACTTTGGGAGGTTATACCGGAGGCCCGGGTGAGAAGAAGAGACTGCTCAGGAGGGAGGGAATAAGGATCTCGGGTGACAAGATCGTTGATTTCCAGCATGTACTCTTCACTGATTTCAAGACCGATTCTCCGCTCGCGCGCCTTCGTGCCATGCAAAGAGCCCTCAAGAAGAAGCTTGTTGTCAAGAACCAATCGCGAACACCTAAGTTAGTTGCTGGAATAGATGTTGCCTACAGAAACGAGCACGCCTTTGCCGCGATGGTCACCTTCGATTTGCGGACTGGAGTCGAGGTCGATAGGGCAGTCGTCGAGGGAAATACTCAGTTCCCCTACATCCCCACATATCTTGCCTTCAGGGAAATACCGGTAATCAGGCCGCTGATGGAGCTCGTGGACGATTCCACGGTTGTCATGTACGACGGCAACGGAATCCTCCATCCGGAGGGTTTCGGAATCGCGAGCCAGGTCGGAGTAGAATTCAACGTGCCAACCATAGGGGTCGCAAAGAAACTCCTCTGCGGAGTCGTTCGCGGGACACCTGGAAGACCCCAACGTCCTATAGTGTTCGATGGGAGGGTCGTGGGTCATGCGGTCATGACCGGACCAATGAGAAGTCCCGTTTACGTGTCGCCTGGCCACATGGTAGCCGGAGAATCCGCAGTAGAGATCGCTTCTCGATTCCTGAAGCACCGCATTCCAGAGCCTACACGGGTTGCCCACATAGTTGCCGGGGCTGCTCGGCGTGGAACAAACAACAAATAGGCGCATATGCGTGTGCGCTCACGATGCGTGTCTGTGTTTTCGGCGCGGGCTCGCTGGGGAGCGCGGTCGGCGGCATCCTTTCCGCGAAGCACGAAGTAGTTCTCGTGGGCCGCAGGGCGCATATGTCGGCGATTGACAAACACGGTCTCGTTCTCTCCGGGGACGTCCGCAGAACCGTCCGCGTTGGCACGAGTGAGAGTGTCAAAGGGCTCTCATCTCCGGAGCTGGTGATCGTAACGACTAAGGCGTACGATACCGACTCAGCGATTGCTGCATGTCGTGCTTGGTCCTCCAGGTCGACGAAGGTTCTGACACTTCAGAACGGTCTTGGGAATCTTGAGAAACTGAGGGCATGGAAGCATGCTAGAGCCTTCGGAGGGACGACCACGATGGGCGCGCAGGTCATCTCTCCAGGTGAGGTCCGAGTCTCCGGCCTGGGCAGAACTGTAATCGGAGGAGATCTGGATGAAATTGGCTCGGAGACAATTTCGAATGCGTTTTTATCCTGCGGGCTTCCGTGCGAGGTCGTGAGAGACATCAATAGTGAGATGTTGTCGAAGGCCGTCGTGTCAGCCTGCATCAACCCGCTCACAGCGATCCTGAGAGTGCCTAACGGTCGGCTTCTAGAGAGCGATGTGATTATGAGATTCCTTGACGAACTCTGCGATGAGTGCGTTGATGTGTGCAAATCCAGTGGGGTTGGGCTTGCCTCCGAAGAGCTCATCACGCGTGTCCTAGACGTCGTGAAGAATACAGCGAGAAATAGGTCGAGCATGCTCCAGGATATTGAGAATGGCAGAAGGACTGAGATTGACCACATCAACGGGGAGTTCTCGAGGCTGGGAGAGAAACGCGGAGTCGATGTCCCGCTGAACAGGGCCCTGACTGCTATGGTCGGCGCACTGGAACGGAACGCGCGCAAGGGGAAAGGTTAATATTGTGACTCGGTGCATTTCCGAGCTGTGATAAGATGGTGGACGTAAGAGAACTGGCAGCCAATGCCAAGGTGCTCAGGAAGAAAGGCCTGGGCGTACGCGAGATCGCCGATGAGCTTCATCTATCAGTGGATACTGTGAACTATCTCATAGAGTACGGTGCCGAGGGCCTCCCCCCATCGGACGTGAAGATTGGCTGGAGGTCTGTGGGTGTCTCCGGATACCGCGTCGGATTGATGTCCGAGCTGATGGCAGATATCGCACTTGAGGAACTCAGCAAGAAGGACCAGGACGCGGACGTTGTGCTGGGGATATCCATCAACGGAGTTCCGTTCGCCACGATGCTATCTGAGATCCTGGGCCTTGACTTCGCAGTCTACAGGCCCCATGCGGAGAGCGAGCTAGGGGGCGCCTTCAGCTCGAACTTCGCCTCGGTCGGAAGCGGGAAGAAGATAATCGTGGTAGATGATGTCCTCAGCACTGGGGCCACCATCAAGAGCGCCATAGCCGACATCAAGGAGGCAGGCGGCGAGCCCGTCCTCGTCATGGTCATCGTGAACAAGAGCAGCCTGAACGAGGTGGACAGTGTCCCGCTGCGCGGCCTGATCCGGGCCCGCTCGATAGGCGGGACCATACTCGGTGGTGGCAGCAAGAGCTTCCCATACGGCTAGAACTTCTTGGCCGAAGCTTTCAGCGCTTCCACGACAGGCATCTGTTTGCCCAGCATCAGCCTCTCCAGCGCCCCGCCTCCAGTGCTCACGTACGAAATCTTCTCGAGGACGCCGAGGCGGTTCGCCGCTGCAGAAGAATGGCCACCGCCGATCACGGAGAACGCCTCTGAGGCTATGATCGCATTAAAGAGTTCGCACGTGCCCTTGCAGAACGCGGGCTTCTCGAACACGCCAGGGGGTCCGGACAGGAACACTGTCTTGGACCCAAGAATGACCTCGTTGAACTTCTTTATCGTGGCCGGGCCAATGTCCTTGATGGCGCCGTCCGCAGGTATCTCCTCCAGTCCGCATTCGACTCTCTCGCCGTCGACGTCAAGCGCCGCATCCACCGGGAGCATTATCTTTCGACCGTGCTTCTTCATTAGCGACCTTGCCCTCTTGACGATCTCATCAGTGACATCCTTCTTTGCAAGCTGCTCGGTTCTTGCACCGATGTCCTTCCCAGTCGCCCACAGGAATGCGTAGCCAGCGAGCCCTGCAGCCAGTATATTGTCTACGGTCTCCCTCTCGGCCAGGGTCTCTATGACCTGGAGTGCATCTGCGAACTTGGTGCCGCCAAAGACGAAAGTCGAGGGCCTCTTCGGGTTCATGAAGACGCGAGTGAGGGTCCGCACCTCCTTCTCCATCAGCCTTCCGGCCGCCGAGGGGATTACAGCTGTGAATCCCACAAGCGATGCGTGAGATCTATGAGAGGACCCGAAGGCGTCGTTGACGAAGAGATCGAATTTGGGCGCGAGCGTCTTGACGAATGCGGACCCAGAATGTTCGTTGGGTGATCTCTTGGCCTGCTCTTCCGGGGACTCTCTGACGTTCCTCAGGAGGATGCACTCGCCCTCGCCGAGCGTGTCGATGGCCTTCAGGGCGTGCTTCCCCATGAGGTCGTCGACATACCTTATCTTCCTGCCCGTGAACTGGCTCAAGTACTGGGCGTGCTCGTTCAGCGGTATGAAGTCATAGTCTCCAGGCCGACCTTGGTGAGCGAGGATTGCGACCTTCGCTCCTCGGTCGAGCAGCTCTCTGATCGTGGGTACGGATGACTTGATTTTGGAGCCGTCGACAAGGCGAAGAGTCTTCTCGTCTACCGGGGAGTTGATATCAATCCTGAGGAGAACCCTCTTCCCTCTGAGGTTGAAGTCGTCCAGCGTGCAGAACCCCATCCCGCTGACGGTCCTTGAGCTAGAACCTGTCCCTTCCCCCGCCAGATCGCGTCCCCCCTCGACGGCCTGCGTGCAACCAGAGTCGTCTGAGTAATTGTCCAACGTACCATCCTCAACGCCTACGGGCGCGCGCGAGTCGTACGCGTTGTATGCGGTGTACCAGATTGTACGTTCGATATAAATCAGTACCGAACCTAACCACGATAGAAAGTATTTAGATAGGGGAAGGGCTTAGCTGCAATGAGATGCTAAAAGGCCGTGTTTTTTGCACAGCCAGAAGCCTGAACGGATGTGTTTGATTTGAAGGGCATTGAGATGAACCAGCTCCTTGTCAGGGACGTCATGAGCGAGGCGGCGGTCGTTGCCAGGAAAGGGGAGACGCTCTCTGAAGTCATATCGAAGATGAAGAAGGATCACCTCAGGGAAGTCCCGGTCTTGGACGGAGACAAGCCTGTCGGGCTTGTTAGCTACAGCTCGTTTCTGATGAGGCGGAGCGTTCCTCTCTCAGCGAAGGTGGAGCAGGTCATGAGGCCGGCTCCGAGGCTCGAGGAGGACATGCCCGTGACTCACGCCGTGGAAGAGCTCATGTCAGCTGGGGTTAGGGGCGCTCCAGTGGTCAGGAACAGTAAGATGGTCGGCTTCGTGTCGAGAACCGACATCATCAAGATCCTTCCGAAGATTGACGAGCTCCGCGGCAAGAAGGTCTCGGATTTCATGTCCTCGAACCCTCTGTCCGTCACCGAGAAAGAGAGCGTGAGGAAAGCCCAGATGTTGATGAAGGGTCTGATGGAGAAATCCCTGCCTGTCGTGGATGGAACAGGTAAGCTGATCGGGGCCGTCACAATGTCCGATGTTATGGATGTGCTGTGGTCCCCTAAAGCCACCGCGAGACCGTCGAATGAGATCAGAGGTGAGAGGGAAGCTCCGGACATCGCTGTCGGCAGCATCATGAGCAGGCCCCCCGTGGCTGCGTCGATAGGCGACAACCTGGAGAAGGTGGCCAACCTGATGCTCAGCAAGAGTGTCGCCACGGTGTTCATCGAAGACGGCGGGAACCTTGTAGGGGTCGTCTCCCAGGCTGATCTGATGGAGCAGGTGATCAGCCTCAAGCAGAGGGAAGGGGTATACGTCCAGATCACTGGACTCGTGGAGGATGACCCGGACGTCTATGACGTGATGTACGAGCTCATCGGCAAGTCAATGAAGCGGATCGACAAGATCCAGTTCCCCCGCGTGTTCACGGTTCACGTTCAGACTTATCACAGCGAGGGTCTGAGAAGCAAGTTCAGTCTGCATGCGCGGCTCACGACCGACAGGAAGATGTACTTCGCCAATGCCACCGACTGGGACCTATTCAAGACGCTTGATTCGCTCCTTGACCAGCTTGAGAAGACCGTCAAGAGAGAGCACGAGCGCATGCTGGACAAGCGGAAGAAGACGCAGGGGTCATAGGTCCCAGTACTGGGAGATGACCTGCTTACACCGGACTATGGTTCCCCTTCCGAGGCAGCTGTTGTCGATTATGTCGGTGAACTCGAGTGGCACGTCTACACCCTGTGTTTTGCCGATGACTCCGGCCACGACTTCAGATAGCGCGGGGACATCGTAGCCTCCTTCCAGCATGAAGGTTATCCGGTTCCCGCAGATCTTGGAGAGCTTGATCAGCTCCTCCGCCTGCCTGACATGCCCTTCGGACGAGAGCGTTATTGATGCCAGCGGGTCCCTGTAGTGTGTGTCCATACCCCAGCTAACCAGGATCGCGTCTGGCTTGAACTCCTTGACCAATGGCTTGATGACCTCCTCCGTCGCGACATCGAATGTGGAGTCCCCGCAGCCAGCGTGGAATGGCAGGTTCACCGTGAACCCTTCCCCCTCCCCCTTTCCGACGTACTCAACCGGCCCAGTGCCAGGGAAGATGCCGTGCTGATGGGTTGAGATGTAGAGGACATTCGGGTCCATGGCGAAGATCTCGTGGGTTCCGTTCCCGTGATGCACGTCGACATCGATGATGGCTATCCGCTTGTCCCCGTTCTTCTGGAGATACTTAGCTGCGATTGCGATGTTGTTGAAGTAGCAGAACCCCATCCCATAGTCCTTCCCTGCGTGATGGCCGGGTGGCCTGGTCAGTGCGAACGAGGGTTTTCCCTCATCCTTAGAGCACCTGACTGCGTCCACTGCCGACTCTGCGGCAAGCGCGGCAATGCCATGGGTTTCGTGGTGCACCTTCGTATCGAGCGTCAGGCTGCATTCACCGCATGTCTTGATGAAGTCCACGTAGTCTTCGGTGTGTACTAGGAGCAGGGTCTCCAGCCTGCTTGTCTTCGATGGTCGTACATCCCTCCACAGATCGTGCTGTCTGAGCATCTGTCGGATACCTCGTAGCCTCTCGGGGGACTCCGGGTGGAAAGGGTCCTGAACGTGGCTTAGAAACTCCTCGTTGAAGAATATGGCCACGGAGGGAAAAGCTAGCTATTCGTAGATAAGGATTATCTTCCAGGTGGAGCGCTTGCACGTGCCCTGAATTCTGGGCAGCGCGCTCGACCAGACGCCTGAACTGCACTGCCCAGCGGACGCCAGCGTACTCGGACAGAAGCATCTCCGGACCAGCGAAAGTAATATCTGGCCCGCAGTGGGTACTTGGACGGGTGCACCTATGAGTATCGGGGAATTCATCCTTCTTATCGCTGCTATTGCCCTCGTGACCTTGATTCTCTACGTCAGCGGCGCGATTGTTAGCAGAGACTGGTCCGCCACTGGCACGTATATACTCAGAATTCTTGTCGTCGCCATCGTCGCTGTGATTGTGATACCGGTATTCAGGGATGCGGCGGGCGAATTCCACCTAGGAGATCTCGGGCTGCTCTTGGCGTTCGTCCTCCTCATAATAACAATCAGGTTCCTGATAGTCGACGAGCTGACTGTCTCGGATGAGTGGCTGGCGTCAATCGTCATCGCGCTCATAGCTGTCATACTGATCTATGTGGTGGACAGGGTGGCGGACGAGGTATTCGACATACGACTTCTCGCCCTGTTCTAGATCCTGTTGAACGCCTTGTCAGCGGAGGTCAGGACGATGCAACCCTTCTTTGTGACCAGAACGTCGTCTTCGATCCTGACTCCTCCAAAGTCTTTGACATAGACACCCGGTTCTACCGTGAGAACCATGCCCTCCTTGAGGACCATGTCTCTCGCGGACGAGATTGCCCCAGGGTCGTGGACGGACAAACCCAGGCCGTGGCCGGTACCGTGTATGAACTTCCCCTTGAAGGCCGAGCCATCGATTATCTTCCTCGCCGCACCGTCGACCTCCTTGCCATGGACGCCGTCTACCACTTTGTCTATGGCGGCCAGTTGCGCCTCCAGGACCGTTTCGTACATCTCCTTCTGCCTCGCCGACGGAGCGCCGCATGAGAATGTCCTGGTGATGTCAGATGCGTATCGCTGGAATGAAGCCCCGAAGTCGAAGAGCGCTAGCTGTCCCCGCTTCAGCTTCCTGCCTGCAGGCACGTAATGCGGCTCAGCGGTCGTTGACCCGAAGGACGCGTTCGTGGCGAATGCGGGTCCAGATGCCCCGAGCCTCATCATCATGTAGTTCAGCTCAGCGGCCGCTTCGGTTTCCTTCATCCCTCCCTTGACGATGTCCGGAATGGCGTCCGCGGTCTTTGACGCAATCTGGCATGCTTTTCTGAGTCTCGATATCTCCTCTGAATCCTTGATCATCCTCGCGCGCCCGATGGCCTCAGATACATCGACTAGTCTCGCTTTGGGGGCGCATCTCTTGATGAATTTGTAGTTGGCGTGCGTGAGTTCGGACGAATTCACACCAATCTTTGAGAATCCTCTGAGCCTTCTCTTCAGGAGCTCCTTCCTTTCCTTGCCAGTCCGGAAGGTCGTGGTCTTCACGCCTGCTTGTCTTGCGCTGAGCGCTTCAAGGTCGGACGAGAGGACTTCAACTCCGCTTGGCCGCACGATGGCAAAACATCCCTCGAATATGCCGTTGACGATCCCGGTGGCGTAGAAGAAACTCATGTCGATATTCGGTTCAGTCGCATTGGTCAGAACGACCGCTTCCACCTTCTCCTTTACCTCTGCGAATACCTTCCTGTGCCTCGTTGCCATCAGGTCACCAAGCGTTCGCAGAATGCGATTGAGCGTATATAGAACTCGCCGGCTTACACGCCCACCCAAGTCGTGCTGCCGGTTATCTTCTTGATGGCAGAGATGGCTGAAAGAGCGGCGAGGTAGCTCGTCTTCGGATTTCTCGGGGACGGAACGTTCCTTGTCACAACGTCCAACTCTCCGAACTTCCCCTTCGCCTTCAAGTGATGTTCGTTAGTGGAAACCTGGGGGTCGCATACAATCCTTATCTTGGTCCGTTCGAAACCGATTCCAGCGAGCGAAATCGTTGCGGCCACATTGATGTTCTGTGGAAAGTACTGGACGGCCTCCCTTGCAGATCCGTAGAATATCTCGGTCCTCTCCCGGAGATCCGAGGCCTTGATCCCCTTCGATTCCAGGTACGGGTTCGGCCCGAAAGCCGACGGCGGTTTCGTGGAGGTGAGCGTGACCTCGAATACCTCTTCGAGGCTCGCCGCGCATAAAGCGTCTATGCCTCCGACCGCACCGCTGGGCATGAAGACCTTCGCGCCCTTTCTCTTCGCGAGTCTGAAGGCGTCGGCCTGGAACTCCTCGTCCTGGAAGACCCCGACGCTCATGATGAGCACATCGACACCCGCGGACAGCGCTATAGGCGCGTAGTATCTAGCGGCCTCTTGGCTGGCAGCCTCGACGACAAGTTTGATATCGTTTAGTATGGGGACTATGTCAGGGACGTACCTGACCTTCGTCATCTTCTCCTGGAGCCTCGTCGCGCACTCCTTCGAGCGGTCCGTGAGGTAGACGATGCCTACGTCTGGCAGGCTCTCGACGGCCCTCGCAATCGTCGTGCCGATTGCCCCGCAGCCGATGACGCAAATGTTCACGAACGAAGCAGAGAACGGCAGGATATAAAAGCTTTCAGTGGCAACAGCCGCCTGCTCCCCGAATAGTATTTGTCCAGGTTACATTCTCACGAGGAACGATGGTCAGGAACGAGGGTGCAAAGCTCTGCAGAAAGGCGGCTAGCATTGACAGGATCCTCACAAAGGAATACGGCAGGAAGATCGTGGAGGCAGACGAAGACCCTCTTGATACGCTTATTGAGACAATCCTCTCCCAGAACACCACGGACCTGAACTCCCATCGCGCGTTCAAGGCCCTTAAGAAGAGGTATCCCACTTGGAACCGGCTGATCGGGGAGGATCCGAAACGAGTCGCAGAGATCATTCGCTCTGGCGGGCTGGCAGGGATCAAGGCCGAGCGAATCCTAGCAGCTCTGGAGCATATAAAGCGCGAAACGGGGACCCTCGACCTCAACTTCCTTCGGGACATGCCAGCATCCGAGGCCGACGCATGGCTTGGCAGGATGAAGGGCGTCGGGCCGAAGACGCGTTCGATAGTGCTGTTGTTCTCCCTGGGCATGCCGGCGTTCCCTGTGGACACGCATATCCACCGCGTAACGAAGAGGATGGGACTGATAGGCAAGAAGACCAACCGAGAACAGGCCCAGACCGATCTGGCCAGTCTGGTACCCAGCAGCGAGTTCTACAATTTCCACATCAACATAATCGAGCACGGCAGAGCGGTCTGCAAAGCGCGGAGCCCCAGATGCGAAGTGTGCAAGGTCTCGGGCCTGTGCGATTACTACTCGACGACCAGAAAGGCACAGACTTGATATATTGTCGAGGGGGTTTTAGAGCCGTGAGGTACAAGCTCCTCGAACATACGGCCGACGCCATGGTCGAGGCGTATGGGAAGGACATCGGAGAGAGGTTCGCAAACGCCGCTTATGCGATGTTCGACCAGATTACCGATGTGACTAAGGTAGTTCCGAAAGGGGAGCTCAAGGTGGTACTCGAAAGCGATTCCAAGGAACAGCTCCTCGTGGATTTCCTGCAAGAGCTCCTCTTCCTGCACGATGCCGAAGGCCTGGTGTTCAGCGAATTCGATGTCAAAACTGACGGGAGGAAGATCGAGTGCGTTGCGAGGGGAGAAAAGTTCGACGAGAAGAGGCATCCGAAGAGGTCCCTCGTGAAGGGCGTGACTTATCACGGCCTCGAGTTCGATGACAAGGAAGGGTCCATCACGGTTCTGTTCGATGTCTGAGGTGTTCTGCATGAAGGGTTCTGCAATCGCGCATCCCATCCAGGGGCTCATCAAGTACCACGGACTAAAGGACGAGGCCCTCAGGATCCCTTTCCACGATTCGATATCTGTAGCGACCTCCCCGACTGCATCGCACACCACGATCGAGTTCGGCAACTTCGGAAAGGACATAGCGTCCATCGACGGCAGGGAACTCTCCGGCAGGGAGCTGGAGCGAGTTGTCACCGTGGTCGAC
>Ga0214474_1000198_pt1 | contig 31178 bp, 26 predicted proteins | sample RVTome_2_FD_187335 | JGI IMG/M metagenome (GOLD analysis project Ga0214474, IMG submission 187335) | Soil microbial communities from uranium-contaminated site in the Upper Colorado River Basin, Wyoming, United States - RVT95D214 HiSeq ... | reverse complement strand
TTGATACCCAAAGAGGAAGCAAAAAGGCAAATAGACCTGAACGCGCAAACCAATCGCCACTTCTTCGGTAGGTCCTACGCCCCCCAAGGATTCTTTCCCCCGGAGATGTGTTACAGTCAAGATATTTTGCAGCCTATCATCAAGTCAGGGTGTCGCTGGATTATCCTTAGCGGTATTGCCTGCCCAGTAGAGTGGCCTGTAGATATCATCTACAGAGCGGAGTCTAATGGACAAGAGATAGCGGTCTTCTTCCGCGACGATGTGCTCAGCAATAGGATAAGCTTTCAAGCCCTGGGACCCAAGGAATTCATTGTTCACCTGGAGCAGTGGCAGGGTGAAAGGGAGAATATCTATGTGGTCACAGCTATGGATGCTGAAACCTATGGTCATCATATCCAAGGCTGGGAAAGAACGTTCCTCGCAAAGGTTTACGAGGAGCTAGAACCATCCACAGAGCCTCTTGAGGAGGTTAAGCAAGCTACTGCGCTAGCTGGACAACACGTTTCTCTATTGACCAATGGTGAAGCTGCCACTAAAATCCAGATGGTCACAGTCAGCCAGCTTCTCGACCTCTTTCCCCTGGGTCAAACGATAGAGCCTCTGGCATCTTCGTGGAGCACCAGTGCCGAAGACATTAAAGTCGCCAACTACTACCCCCTTTGGCGGGATAAGAACAACGAGGTGCACCATCTCCAGTGGGAGCACCTCAGTATATGCATTGATTTGGTGAACAAAGCCCTGGAGTGTGCCGATAGTGAGGAAAGTCGACGCTCTGCTGCCATTGCTCGTGGACTTCTCGACCGGGCTGAGCATAGTTGCCAAATGTGGTGGGCCAGCAATCGCCCTATGTGGGACATTAACCTTGTTCACATGGGCTTACTTGACCAATGGCGAACTGTGGTCAACGCCTACCGGGCCATAAATAAGAGCGGGGCTAATGAGGAAACAAAACGAGAATACTACCGGCGCGCTGTTGCTGCCAGGGATATTAGAAGCAGACTGGAAGACAAACTATTTGCACAATAGTGGTAGAAGAACAATTCTCTCTACCCTGGGCAGTGATACCGAACATTCAGAGAGCAAAGTGTGATAATTCCCAGCCTGGTTTAGGTCTCCGATACGGTCCATCTCCGAAGAAGCCTCAGGACTCCTCTACATCTTACGCTCAAGGAGCGAAATGCTCTTTGCCACTACCTGGCTGGCTTGCATACGAGATTTGGCTTTACTGAAGTCCTCTGCCACTTTATCATCTCCCACCACTTCTCTAATCCACTTGCTGAAATCGTTTCTCCCCCCGCTCAAATGATAATGGAAGGTTTCGTCACTCATATCATTCAAAGCCTTACTGAGCTCTTTGAGATTCTTAATAACCTTACCATCATGACACCAGAAGCGTTTACCATCCGGCACATCTCCTAAACGTCTCTTTGCCTCCTCGTGGCTAATCTTGATAATCCTGACCATGTTCACACACCTCCTAACTAACCTGACAGTGTATGCATATTATACCACAACAACTTCTGAACCAGAATCAAAGCACGTCGCGGACTGTTAGGAACACCATACGCTGTGAGTCTGCCTCAATAATAACGCACCCGTGGGCCAACCGTAATGAAGAGTTCTTCGCCTGCATGATAACCTAGTCAGCGTTCTGTTATAATAACCAACCAGCTAGACAGGATTGTGTACACTTTTCTGAAATAGATAGAGAAGAGCCCTGAGCTGACATCTGAACAGCATATTCTAGCAAAGCATGTTATCAGAATTGAAGTTACCCGAACGAATAGGCCGACTGGAGGAGCTAGCTAATAATCTATGGTGGAGCTGGCACCCCAAGGCGCGTGAGCTGTTTCGTGTTCTGGATTATCCACTATGGCGGCTGAGTGGACACAACCCGGTCAAACAATTACGTGAAATCAGTACCGATAAGTTAGAGGCTGCTGTCACTGACCTCTTCTTTCTCAATTTGTATGACTCTGTGATGTCAGCCTTTGATGCCGACATATCAGATAAAGACAGCTGGTTTTCTGCCAAATATCCCAATGTCTTAGACGGCCCTGTTGCCTACTTTTCCATGGAATTTGCCATACATAATTCCCTTCCCATATATGCTGGAGGGCTGGGAGTCTTGGCCGGCGATATTTGCAAAGAGGCTAGTGACCTGGGGCTGCCTCTGGTCGGAGTTGGCTTCACGTACCCCCAGGGGTATTTCCATCAGAGTATCTCCGCTGAGGGCTGGCAGGAAGAAATTTATAGACAATTGAATTTTGACGAAGCGCCTATCACCCCAATCAATCCGGTCCCTCGTTCTAAGTGGTGCGGCCCGTTCGTTCAGCTCAACTTGGGTCATAGGCCATTCTATATCGGGGTGTGGCAGGTGCGGTTGGGGCGGGACAACCTTTATCTATTATGTTGTGATGTTGAAGGTAATATGCCTGAGGACCGGCAACTCTGTGCTCGCCTCTACACCGGTGACCAAGAGCAGCGCATCCAGCAAGAAATTGTGCTGGGAGTTGGTGGGGTGCGCGTCTTACGAGCCCTGGGCATCAAACCGTCCGTGTGGCACGCTAACGAAGGACATTGTGCCTTCATGATGCTGGAGCGTGTCCGGGAGGAAGTTGAAAAAGGAGCCACCTTTTCAGAAGCCATACGAAAGGTGCAGGCGGCTACCGTTTTCACTACTCATACTAAAGTTGCTGCAGGGCATGAGGTCTTTCCTCTCCCACTTGTAGAGAAATACCTTCAGAGTTATTGGGAGTCCCTGGGAATCAATCGGGAAGCATTCCTGGAGTTGGGACGACAGGATGGCACGTCTGACCAAACCTTCAATATGACCGTGCTTGCCTTAAGGCTAGCTGACCATCGCAATGCCGTGAGCCAGCTTCACGGAAGAGTCACTCGCAGGATGTGGCATGGACTCTGGCCCGAAGTCAAGGAAGATGAAGTGCCTATCTCTCATATTACCAATGGAATTCACGTACCTACCTGGGTTGCGCGCGAGATGGGTCGTCTTTACGAGAAACACTTGGGGCAAGATGTGTCAGAAAGATACGATAATATCAGCCTCCGAGAGCTTCTGCTAAATATCCCTGACGAGGAGCTCTGGGGAGTGCATCAAATTCTTAAACGTAAACTTATCGGCGCCATGGTAGAGCGAGCTCGCCAGTGTTCCACCGAACGTGAATGCAAAGCCCGACAGGTGCTGGCCATGGGCTCTTTGCTTGACCAGGATACTCTGACCATTGGCTTTGTCCGCCGTTTCGCAGCGTATAAACGACCAGAGCTAATCTTCCATGACGCAGAACATCTCAGGCGTATTGTCACCGATAGATGGCATCCGGTCCAGATAATCTTCGCCGGCAAGTCTCACCCGGCGGACCTTCCTTCCAAGCAACTCTTGCGCAATGTATACAGTCTGGCTACGGACCGTGAATTCCAGGGGCGAATAGCTTTTGTCGAAGACTACGACATACATATGGCTCACTACCTGGTTCAAGGAGTAGACGTGTGGTTGAATACGCCTCGCCGCCTTTATGAAGCTTGCGGTACTAGCGGTATGAAGGCCGCGGTGAATGGTGTCCTGCATCTCAGTGTTCGAGATGGCTGGTGGTACGAAGGCTATAATGGCGTTAATGGCTGGGCTATCGGAGATGAGGTCGAGGCATATGATCCAATCGTGGAAGATAAGTCAGATGCCGAGGCGCTCTACCGTATTCTGGAAGAGGAAATTGTGCCTCTCTACTACCAACGGGACAGGAATGGGGTACCCCATGGCTGGGTACGTATGGTGAAAGAGGCAATTAACTCGATTGTGCCACGCTTTTGCACACGGCGGGTGTTGAAGGAATATATCGAGCAGATGTATATACCGGCGGCCCGCAAGTGACATTGACCACAAGACGAAGTCCTATTGAATAGAATTAGACATACCACTCCCGAACCGTTAGAATAATTATGAGACTGTTATGATTTGGCTAAGTCAGGTAACGCGTAAATGAAGAAGATATTGGCCATAATCCTTGCCGGTGGAGAAGGGAAGAGACTGAGTGTGTTAGCCCACGAGCGTGCTAAGCCAGCAGTCCCTTTCGGTGGTAAATACCGCATAATTGACTTTGTTTTAAGCAATTGTGTCAACTCCGGGATTAACACAGTAGCTGTTATACCGCAATATAACCCTCGCTCGTTAGCGCGCCATATTGGTGTGGGCAAACCCTGGGACCTCGACCGTGTAATCGGAGGAATCAATCTACTCTACCCTTTTGTAAGCACCAATGGAGAGATGCACTGGTACAAAGGCACGGCCGAGGCTGTTTACCACAATCTGCAATTCATACAAGATAGCCGTATTGACCAAGTTCTCGTCCTCTCAGGGGACCACGTTTATACCATGCGTTATGAAGACATGATTAAGTTTCATGAGCAACAGGGAGCTGATATTACTATTGGGGTCACTGAGGTCCCCTGGAACGACACAAATCGCTTTGGCATTATGGTTCTCGATGGCAACAAAAAGGTCGTTGCCTTTGAGGAAAAACCATCGCAGCCAAAAAGCAACCTGGCTTCCATGGGGATTTACATTTTTAACAGGGATATCCTCTTCAAGGTCCTGGAAGACGCCCATCGCCGCGGCCTGCAGGATTTCGGCAGCCAGATCATACCGGATGCAATAGACAGATACCAGGTTTATGGCTATACCTATCAAGGGTATTGGCGTGATGTCGGCACGATTGAAGCATACTGGCAAGCTAATATGGACCTGGTTGTTGATTTGCCATCGTTCAATCTCTATGACCCTGAGACAGAAGTGAGAACGCTTTCAGTAGATATGCCCCCGGTAAAACTAGGGCCAAGGGCTCAAGTTAACAGGAGCCTTGTCAGTAATGGTTGCATCGTAAACGGCCGTGTGCTTAATTCGGTGCTTTCTCCCCATGTTTACGTGGAGGAAGGAGCCCACGTGATAGATTCTATAATTTTTCATAATACTGCTATAGCTCAAGACGCCGTTGTGCAACGCTCCATCATCGACAAAGAATGTTACATTGGGTCGGGGTGCTGGATTGGCTGCGGCGACGACTATACTCCCAATATAGACGAACCTGATTATTTAAATAGTGGCATCACTGTAATTGGTAAGGGGGCGAGGCTACCCCCGGGACTGAGAGTCGGGCGAAACTGCAAAATTGACCCTGGGGTGAAGGAGAGTGATTTCTCTACACTTTCTATTCCCAGCGGCAGTTCCGTAGGAGAAAAAGAGGTTCTCAAAGCCTGACCCCAGCGATGAAAATCCTATTCATTGCCGCTGAGGCTTTCCCTTTAGCTAAGGTGGGCGGGCTGGCGGATGTCACAAGCTCTCTAGCCACAGCTCTCCGTGACTTAGGACATGAGGTCTGTTTGATATTGCCTAGATACAGTAGCATAAGAATCCCCGTCCAAAACGTCAGGAAGGGCAATGTTCTAGTCAGCTTCAAAGGGCATTATGAACAAGTAGGCCTTAAAATGACCAAGCTAAAAAGGAAGATACCTGTCTATCTGGTGGAAAACGACCACTACTTTGGAACCGAGCAAATCTATACCCAGGACGACCTACAACGCTTTTTCTTTTTCTCGCTGAGTATCCCGGCCATCATTTCCCAACTTGACCTTCATCCCGATATCATTCATTGCCATGATTGGCATACTGCCTTGATCCCTTTGTGGCTTAAGAAGGCGAAGATGAAGATGCCTTGCATATTTACCATTCATAACCTGGCTTATCAAGGTTCCTTTGACCAGCAATTTTTCCTGGACTCTGGCCTTTCTTCTGTGTGGCAGGAATATATCTCGCCCAGTGCCCCCAGACCGTCGCTAAACTTCATGAGCCCGGGAATTCTACTTGCTGACATTGTGACCACGGTCAGCCCTACCTATGCCTCGGAGATACTGACACCGCAATATGGTGTTGGCCTGGAGCAATTATTGAACTACCGGAGTAACGAACTTTATGGCATAGTCAATGGCATTGATTATGATGAATACAACCCGGCTACCGACCCCTACTTGGAAAAGAACTACGATTCCACTGCGGTGGAAAGGAGAGTTGACAACAAGCTCGCTTTACAAAAAAAGGGTGGGCTGCCACAAAATCCTGATATCCTTTTGACTGGCATGGTGTCTCGTCTTGAGGAACAGAAAGGGATTGACTTGCTACTCCAGGCTATTGACCAGCTTATTGTACAAACAGGAGCCCAACTGGTTATTCTTGGTGAAGGAAGAGAGCACTATCATAAGCTGCTCACCGAGGCAGCGCTAAAATACCCCGAGCGCCTCTCGGTATTCATTGCCAATGATGAAGGATTAGCTCGTCTCATCTACGGTGGCTGCGACGTATTCTTGATGCCTTCGCGCTTTGAACCCTGTGGATTGGGGCAGCTAATTGCCATGCGCTACGGTGCCATTCCTGTGGTGCGACATACCGGAGGGCTGGCTGATACAGTGAAGGATGTGGCTGTGGGAAACGGAAATGGCTTTGTATTTCAGAACTACGCCCCCTCGGAAATGCTGGGGGCGATAAAAAGAGCTGAGGAAAGCTTTTATCATCGGGAAGGATGGAAAAACTTGATGAAACACAATATGAAGCTAGACTTCTCCTGGAAAACCTCGGCCAGGAAATACGAAGAAATTTATCTGCGAGCGCGGAAGATGTCTCGGATTCAGCAGCGACAGTCATTGGCAGATTAAGAGAAGCATTATAGAGCTATGGATGTTATTGACTGGCTAAGAGCAAACATAGCAGTGCCGGTGTTGGTTTTTCTCGGTGTCTTTTTTGTTTCCTTGTGGCTCAGGCGGCTCATTTACAATGCCCTTGAGCGCTGGCTAAAGGAAAGGAACACGGAAATTGGGAGAATCGTCGTTTCAGCCACCAGAGGGCCGTTTCTCCATTGGCTTTTAATATTAGGCGCTTACATTGCTATTCAGGTTTCAGTCCTCACGCCACGATGGAAGAGCGACAGTGGCATAATCCTGGCCAGCATTTTCATTGCCTACCTTGGCTGGATTTTGATCCGTCTGGGCAGGGATCTCGTCCAGCTTTATCTGAATAAGGCAAAAGTCCCTCAACGGGCAATCACGGTCACTACGAACATTATTCAGGTGGCGATTATAGTGATCGGTATCCTGATCCTTTTGGAACTTTGGAGAGCGCCTACGACACCCATCCTTATCGCTGCGATTGCGGTCATCGTAATTGCCATTCTAGCCCTTCGTGACATTTTCCCCAGCTTGGTTTCTGGTCTCCAATTAACACAGCAGAAGCAAATCAAGGCCGGTGATTGTATTAGACTCGAATCTGGGGAGGAAGGTCGCGTGGAGGAGATAACCTGGAGAAATACCCAGATAAAAACCCTGGATGGCAGTATAATCATCATCCCTAATACCAGATTAATGCAGACTACTATCATCAATTATGGAAAACAACCCAAGGTGGCTAAGGAGCCGTTTCAATTTTCCACCAGGCTTCATCTAAAGGAACTGACTGGCTTGAACGCCCGCAATTTGTCCCAGTTGGTCAGCAGATTAAATGAGGTTCCTGATGCCGTGGTTTATTACCATACCCATAGTTTTGTTGAGGAATACCAATTCCTTACTCCCGAGCCAACGAACGATTTTGCCCTATGGGTGCAAGACGCCCTGGGTTACGATATCCTGGCCGAAAGGCTAGCAAGCATCGATACCTTCGAATTTCCCACCATCGGGACGTTGAGGCAAATGGTTGTCGGGGTCATCCGAGATTTTTTGGCTCAGACATCCAACGAGCGTGAAGCACCGCTGGGCAATGAATTTCATTTCATCAAGTCCATAAGTGTTGTTCTGCCTACTCCATACGTCGCCCATGACCTGCGGGAATTTGTCGGTATACTGAGGAGGATTAGCATAGGCTCACTATTCTTCCATATTTTTGAGGCCAAACTCAGGCTACAACGGGGCACAAACGATTTTTCCCTCTGGCTTGAGGACTGCCTGGGAGAACAAGAATTAGCGGAGCAAATTACCCGTCTCGACCCCTACAATTACACAATGGAGAATCTCAGAGAAATCATCATTAGCCTTTGTGAGAAAAGGTTATGAATCCCAAAACAAACGTTAAGGATTATGAACCCATCGTAGGCAAAAGCTATATTGAGGAGCTGAGGATGCTGGCGAGTAGACTGTCGGGCAAGACTATCCTGAACATCAATTCTACTTTTGTGGGCGGAGGCGTGGCAGAAATACTATCTCGCCTCGTGCCGTTGCTCAACCAGCTGGGAGTTGATGTTAGATGGCAGGTCATCCCGGGTGAGGCACAGTTCTTTAAGGTGACGAAGAAATTTCACAATGCCCTTCACGGTAAAGAGGAGCCTATTTCGAATGACGATTTTTCTTTATTTCTAGAAACTACAGAAAAGAACTTAAACCAGATTGATTTCTCAGGAGATATCTTGTTCATTCATGACCCTCAGCCAGTGGCTTTGATAGCCAAGAAGAATGATATTGGTAAAGAATGGGTGTGGCGATGCCATATAGATATTTCTCAACCGGATAGCAAAGTGTGGGAGTTCCTAAAACAATTTGTAGTTAATTACGATGCTGGAGTTTTCTCTTCTCCGAACTTTGCTCAAGAATTGCCAATACGCCAATTCTTTGCCCCGCCATCTATCGACCCTCTGAGTGAGAAGAATAAGGAATTGCCTCCCGAGGCTGTGGAAACTGTACTTGCCAAATATGGTTTGAACCCGGACAAGCCGTTGATTCTTCAGGTCTCGCGGTTCGATCGGCTAAAAGACCCGTTAGGAGTAATCAAAGCCTTTGAGCTGGTAAGGAAGAATTTTGCGTGCCAGCTGGTCCTCGCTGGCGGCACTGCTAGTGATGACCCTGAGTCTGAGGAAGTGTTGACAGAGGTAAAAGAACGAGCCGGAACCAACCCGGATATCCATATATTAGATATATTACCCGGGAGCGATATCGATATTAATGCTTTACAAATGGCAGCCACCATAATTATGCAGAAATCTCTAAGAGAGGGGTTTGCCCTCACCATAACCGAGGCTTTATGGAAGGCAAAGCCAGTAGTGGCAAGCGCTGTCGGCGGCATACCCCTGCAAGTGAAGGACAAGCTCACTGGGCTTCTATGCCATAGCATAGAAGGGGCTGCTTACGCCTTAAGACAGATTCTGGCCAATCCTGATTATGGTCGCTGGCTGGGGCGTAATGGCAAAGAGCATGTCCGTCAGCATTTCCTCATTACCCGAGAAATCAGGGATTACATGTTGATATTTCTCACACTGGAGCGCAAGGAAGACATTATTTATCTTTGAGATAGTCCACAGGGCTTGCTAGAATTAGAGAAATCTTTCGAGGTAGTTTATTCTTCATTTTGTGGTAGATGCGGCAAAGAAGATGTAATACCGCTCCCGGTATGCGGAGTTGATTATGATTAAGGAAGACCTACAAGCATTGGTGCGTAACAAACTCAAGGATTGTCCATTTGTAGTAGTCTCCAATAGGGAACCCTATATTCATAGCTGGGTTGGCGAGGAAATCAAATGCTTACGTCCGGCGAGCGGCCTCACTATGGCTCTGGATCCGGTGATGCAAGCCTGTGGGGGCACGTGGATCGCCCATGGCAGCGGAGATGCCGACCCCGATGTGGTCGACGAAGAGGGCAAGATCCAGGTACCTGTTGAAGCCCCCCGATATACTCTGCGGCGCGTCTGGCTATCCAAGGATGAAGAAGCAGGTTACTACGATGGCTTCTCTAATCAGGCACTCTGGCCCCTATGTCACATTGTTTATGTCAAACCGATATTCCGTCAAAAGGACTGGGATACCTATAAAGAAGTCAACCGTCGATTTGCCGATGCCGTACATGCCGAGATAGGTGAAAGAGGTGCCTTTGTCTTTATCCAGGATTATCACCTTGCTCTGCTCTCAAGAATGATTAAGGAGCGGTGCCACAACGTAATTACTGCCCAGTTTTGGCACATACCGTGGCCTAACTACGAGGCGTTCAGGATCTGCCCCTGGAAGGAGGAGATTCTGGAAGGGCTCCTGGCCAACGACCTCATAGGGTTCCATACCCTCTACCATTGCAACAACTTCCTGGAGACCGTTGATCGCGTTCTGGAATGTAGGATAGAACGCGAAAAGTATACCATCGTTAGAGGTGGGCATGGCACCTCGGTGCGTGCCTTTCCTATAAGCGTTGATTTTGCCGGAATATCGGATCGGGCCAGCAGGGAGGAAGTGGCTAGAGAAATGGCCAGGCTAAGACACGAGTATAGTCTGAGGCAAGAATTCATCGGCGTCGGCATTGATCGCGTGGATTACACAAAGGGTATACCTGAAAGGCTCAAGGCAATCGATTTGTTTTTGAGCAGGAACCCCCAGTATGAAGGGCGCTTCACCTTTGTGCAGGCTGCTGAACCAAGCAGAGTTCATGTGGAGGAATACAAGAAAATAAACGAGGAAATTGATGAACTGGTCGAAGAGATAAATTGGCACCGCTGGAGAAGTCGTTGGAAACCTATACTCTACATTAAGGAGCATCTTTCTCCCGTCACTCTGATTGCTTTAGAAAGACTGGCCAACTTCTGTGTTGTTAGTTCCCTGCATGACGGTATGAATCTGGTAGCCAAAGAGTTTATCTCATCTCGAGTAGATGGGGACGGCGTGCTCATCCTGAGCCGATTCGCCGGCGCTGCTCGGGAGCTTACTGACGCTTTACTGGTCAATCCTTATTCTGTGGACGATATAGCTCAGGCTATCGATGTCGCGGTTAATATGCCTGAAGAAGAACGGCAGAAACGAATGTCGTTAATGCGAGGAATCGTGCAGGAAAACAATATCTATTCTTGGGCGGGTAGCATCATCTCTGAAATAGCTAAATTTGAGCTGCCCGGGGGCTAGTTCAATCCCAAGAGATTTCAAGACTTTTGGGGTCTACTCGTCGACCTTTAATGCCAAATTGACGGGAATCCCAGGAAAGTTGCAGAATTCTCGTGAGGTGCCAGAATTGCGCCATTTGTTTCAATGCTGGAATGAGATGCTTAAGCGGATCAGGGAAGCAACGCAGATATTGCTCTTCTTGGATTATGACGGTACCCTTACGCCCATAGCGGCTAGACCCGAAATGGCAGTGCTACCATCTCAAGCTAGAGAGGTGCTGAAACGGATAAGTCGCAACAACGTGTTCAGACTAGCGATTATCAGTGGCCGGAGCTTGGATGACATCAAAATGTCGATAGGACTTGAGAACATAACATACGCTGGCAACCATGGTTTGGAGATTGAATGTCCTCCTTACTATTGTCAAGAGCGGAGTCCTGAAACAACCACTTTCATCCACCCTATAGCTGAGGAATTCAAGCCCGGGCTGAAAAGGCTGGAACAAAGGCTGAAGGAAAGACTGGCGGGCATTGATGGCGTACTGATTGAAAATAAAGGGCTCACTATGAGTCTCCATTATCGTCTGGCAAAAGAAAGTGCAGTAAAGAGAATAGAAAAAGTCTTCCTTGAAGCCATTGGGGATGGAGAAATAAGAGGCAAACTGCAAGTCACCGGAGGCAAGAAAGTGTTCGAAGTGAGACCATCTGTTGAATGGAACAAAGGTAAGGCTGTCGAGTGGCTCCTGCAAATTTATGCAACGCCAGGAAGCTTGCCTATTTTTGCCGGCGATGACGTCACCGATGAAGATGGTTTTGAAGTTTTGCACAGTATTGGCGGTATTTCTATCTTTGTTGGTGATGCCACAGCTTCAAGCATTGCCGATTATTGCCTGGATTCCCCCGAGCGACTCTATCTTTGGCTGGAGAAGTTACTAGAGGAGCGACAATGAAGGAGAAGACAAAAGGGAAAGCAGTGTCGTCGAAGGACAAGATAAACGCTCAATCAGTGCGCTGCGATGTAAGCTTGTTGACCAACGATGACCTCTTTCTGTTCAATGAGGGATCGCATTGTCGGCTTTATCAAAAGCTTGGAGCTCATGCCATAACGACCGATGGAGTGGAGGGAACCTATTTTGCCGTGTGGGCACCTAATGCCAAACAAGTCTCTGTGATAGGTGACTTTAACGGTTGGGGTAAGTCAAGCCACCCACTCTGCCCAAAAGGGCAATCCGGCATCTGGGAAGGATTTATTTCCGGAGTGACTAAGGGCACGATCTACAAGTATTACGTTGTGTCTCATCGTCGCAGTTATTGTGTGGAGAAGGCCGACCCATTTGCTTTCTATAACGAAACGCCTCCCAAGACAGCTTCCATCGTCTGGGACTTGAATTATGACTGGCGAGACCAGAGATGGATGGAGAAAAGGCATGCTCACAATGCCCTTGATGCTCCCATCTCTATCTACGAGGTACATTTGGGCTCCTGGCAACGGGTGCCTGAACAGGGAAATCGCTACCTTAGCTACCGAGAACTGGCTCCTAGGCTGGCTGAATACTTGGAGCAGATGGGATTTACGCATGTTGAGTTTCTACCGGTAATGGAGCACCCCTTCTACGGTTCGTGGGGTTATCAGACCACAGGATACTTTGCCCCCACAAGCCGCTATGGCGCTCCGGAGGATTTCATGTACCTCGTCGACTACTTGCACCAGCATGACATAGGTGTCATCCTGGACTGGGTGCCTTCTCATTTCCCCAATGATGAGCACGGGCTTGGGTATTTCGATGGAACACATCTCTACGAGCACGGTGATCCCAGACAGGGCATTCACCCCGATTGGAACAGCCTTATCTTCAATTATAGTCGCCACGAAGTTAGGAGCTTTCTTCTCAGCAACGCACTGTTCTGGCTGGACAGATATCACGTGGATGGCTTGCGTGTAGATGCGGTGGCCTCCGTGCTTTATCTGGACTACGGCCGTAAAGAGGGTGAATGGATACCCAACAAGTATGGTGGCCGGGAGAATCTGGAAGCTATCACCTTTCTACGACACTTTAATGAAGCGGTTTATCGAGAAAGCCATGGTGTGCAAACTATTGCCGAAGAATCTACTGCCTGGCCTATGGTATCCCGGCCAACTTATGTCGGAGGCCTGGGCTTCGGCCTGAAGTGGGACATGGGCTGGATGCATGATACCCTCGAATACATGACTAAGGACCCTATATACCGGAAGTATCATCACAATAATCTGACTTTCCGCCTGATTTATGCCTTCTTCGAAAACTTTGTCCTGCCTCTTTCTCACGATGAAGTTGTACATGGCAAGGGTTCACTCTTAGGAAAGATGCCGGGCGACGACTGGCAAAAGTTCGCCAACTTGAGGCTCCTTCTGGGATATATGTATGCCCAGCCCGGGAAAAAGCTGCTGTTTATGGGAGGGGAGTTTGGCCAGTGGCGGGAGTGGGTACACGACGATAGCCTGGAATGGCACCTGCTTCAATACCCACCCCATTCCGGTCTTCAGCAATGGGTCAGCGACTTAAACCGTGTATATCGGAGTCACCCTGCTCTTTACCAGGTGGACTTCGACCCAGCGGGTTTCGAATGGATTGACTGTAATGATGTAGAGAACAGTGTCATCAGTCTCATCCGCAAGGGGCGGTCTCGTGATGACGCTATCGCTGTGGTGTGTAATTTTACCCCCGTCACCCATTTCAATTACAGAATCGGAGTGCCTCAGCCTGGACTCTGGAGAGAGATACTAAACAGCGATGCCCGGGAATACGGAGGCAGCGGTCAAGGCAACCTAGGCGGAGTCGAAGCAGCGCTAAATCCCTGCCATGGCCGTGCCTACTCCTTGACCATTACCTTGCCGCCTCTGACTGCCGTGTTCTTGCAGAGTGAACAGAAATAGTCACACGTTCACTTCAATACTCATGCTGTATTTATTGGTTCGCAAGGATTTTGCTTTGGACTCCTTTGCTTTGACAGGTTGCCAAATACACAGTAAGATTTCAATAGTTGATCCGACAATATAAAGAGCAACGTTATGCCCAAGACCGATGCACACATGACGCCTAGATGGCGACAATTCGAAGAATTCATCGCTCGCATTGAACAGGCGATGGCACCAACCGGTGCCGTCGTGAAGTCTCCCGATTGGATCCCGGACAAGGTAACCGGCGAGCTGCGGGAAGTTGACGCCTCAATCCGATACAAGATCGGCACATGCCCAGTTCTTGTCACAATCGAGTGTCGAGATCGCGGCGGCACCGAAGACGTTCGCTGGATTGAACAGCTTTCTGAAAAGCAACGGAGTATCGGTGCCGCCATCATGGTGGCTGCCTCTTCCAAAGGGTTCTCCGTGCCGGCGGCAAAAAAGGCCGCCGCACTGGGAATACAAATCCGTACACTAACCGACGCGTCTCCCGATGACTTCATACAATGGCTGAGATTCCAAAATGTTCAGCTTTCCGTCACGGAATGGTCTTTGGACGGCCTTGCGCTACAGCTGTATGACGCGCCGCCAGACGCGGAACTCTCGCAGCAAGTCCAGGACCTTTTCCGCAAACAAGGACCGCTCGCACCGATTTTCATTCGCAATTGGGACGGCAAGCGATTACACATCCGGAACATTCTGATCGAATGGAACAAGAGGAACGGATCCTTCTATCCGGAGAACGTCCCCGATGACGGAACAAAGGTGCAGAGGACTTTGCATCAGCCGATGGAACGCAATTGCCTTCACGTGGAAACCACAAGGGGCAAATACGATGTCCACGTGATACATATTTCGCTATTCTTTTCGAAGTCCCAGTCGCTAGTACCCCTTGCGCGTCTAGCGGAATACGCAGGTCCCAGCGATCCACTGGTACACACGGCTGAGTGGGACATCCTAAAGGATGTCACGTTGTCGTTGCATCGCGATCTGGCATCTGGTGAAACCAAGGTTGGGCTTACTACGTGCGGGGAGGAGAACGGGGCATAACGGGGCTCATTGCAGACGACGTGCCACCCGTATGGTTATTCGACCGTTAATGAAGATGAAAAGATGCTCGATGGCTTGAGCTGCCCTGGCGTAGGTCGCACGCGGCTGAACTCAGCGCTACCTGTCAATAGTAATGCATCGCCTACAGAGAAAAGCCTCTAAAACAGCAGTCACTCCCCTGACACAATGACTACCCTAACCTTGGCCCTTCTTTCGGGACGGCTACTGGACCTTCTCGACCTTAAGCAGATTCGTGGAGCCAGCTATACCAATAGGAATGCCGCCGGTAATCACTATCAAATCGCCTAGCTTTGCCAGTCCCAGTTCTCTGCAAAGCTTAGACGCTGTTGTGAATAATTCATCTACCGATGAGGCTCTGGCTATCTGAAAAGGGTAAACACCCCAGTTAAGCATCAATCTCCCCGCTACCTCAGCATCGGGAGTTATCGCTAGAACGGGTACTCTGGGTCGATATTTTGACACCCGTCTCGCCGTGCTACCAGACTGAGTAAAAGCCACAAGCCCCACCGCCCCCAAACTCTGTGCTGTATAGCATGCACTATAGCTTATTAGTTCATCTGTCTTTGGCTCCAACCACGCGCCCCTTTCTGATAGCATCTGGCCATAGGGTAGTCTTTTTTCCGTTTCTCGGGCAATCTTTGCCATCATTTTGACTGCTTGCGCCGGGTATTTCCCGATAGACGTCTCTGCCGAGAGCATGATAGCGTCGGTGCCATCGAATATGGCATTAGCCACGTCAGTGACTTCGGCTCGAGTTGGCCGAGGAGCATTCACCATTGACTCCATCATTTGCGTGGCAGTAATTACCGGCTTACCTACCTGATTACATTTCCTGATAATCTCTTTCTGGACCAGCGGTACCTCCTCTAGAGGGATATCCACACCGAGGTCTCCTCTCGCCACCATGACGCCATCACTGGCAAGGAGTATGCCGTCAAAGTTGTCAACTGCCATCCCCCTTTCAATCTTAGCAATGATTGGTATATCTGCACCGCTCTGATGTAGTATGGCTCTTACACTGCTTACATCCTTAGCATCGCTGACAAAAGACAGAGCCAGATAATCAGGTCGTTGTTCGACAGCAAAGAGAATGCATTCTCGCAAAGAATCTGTAATGAAAGGACCAGAGATGTGCATTCCAGGCACCACTATCCCCCGTTTCTCGGTGAGTATGCCCCCAACCATGACCTTGCATCTAATGTCTGTGCCTTGCTTCTCGAGCACCTTGAGTCGCATGGCACCGTCATCGAGCAATACGGTATCGCCAACTTTTGTATCCCGGGAAAGAGTAGAAGAATTAACTGGTATCAATTCATCGTTTCCCTTTATTTCCCTCGTGGTCAAGGTAACCTGCGCACCAGTTTTCAGCCTCGCCTGACCGCCTGTCAGTTTGCCCGTGCGGTACTTCGGCCCGGGCAAATCTATAAGAATAGCAACGGGAATTGCCAGACGGTGGGATAGCTTCCTTATGGTATGGGCATAACGGGCGTGTTCTTTCAAGGTGCCATGGGATAGATTGAGCCTGGCGATATTCATGCCCACCTTTATCAGTCGCTCAATCACAGCAGCTGAACGAGTAGCTGGACCGACAGTACATACTATTTTGGTCTGCCGTTTGAAAGGACTCGAGCGTTTCATATCGCGCTTCACTACGAGATGCCCCCCGCTTCCGCCTTTATCTTCGGGAGAGAGCGATGCAAAATCAATAGCTTCTGTACCAGTCCTCAGCCACCGGCGCGAATTTGCAGTTTTCAGCCCCTAAGCTGGAATACCAGGGCTTGCCATAGCTATCAGCTATCTTAGCTAGTTCCCTCAACCTGGCAGCAGCGGTATTTCGGAAGAAGTTAATCCTTTCTTCCCTGGAACGAATCGGGGCACCCTCTTGCCACAGGGCACGCCCTGCCAGGAAACCAGAGGCTCCCGCCTTACAGGCCATTTTCACCTGCTTCCTGAACGACTCGAAGTCGACCCCCGCACTGAGCAACACCCAGGGCAGTCGGGAGGCCTGATTCAACTCTTGGCACAATCTGACCAACTTCTTCTCGTCTTGTTCAAACTTAATATCTGCCGGGAATTCTGCTTTCAATACATCAATGGGCAAGGCAGTAATCTGCCGGGCAGTTTCAATGACCAGACCCGGTTTTATCTCCGCAAACTTCTTTGATGACCCCTCGCCCTCCTCCGTCGGATAACTCACCGGCTCAACCAGAAAAGCTATATCCTCCTCAAGACACTGGTCAGCCAATCTTGCTACCAATTCGAGCTGTTTTGAGGCGACATCTTTTAGGTCAGGCCTGAAGTAGATTAGGAGCTTGACCGCTGAAGCGCCCATTTTCTTCGCCTTCTTCACGCTCCACCCGGGCAAAAGCTCAGTGATTCTAGCAGTGCTATGTCCGGCATAACCGGTCTTTTCCATGCTGACAAGAAGTCCCTTGGATCCGGGTAAGAGACTTGCAGCTATAGCCTGAGCGGCCCCGTATTCCGGGTCAAGCAGTATGGCACTGGCAAAAGGTGCCACCGCTTGACAGAGGTCAAGCTTAAAATCAACTATATCCTGATAACTCACCGCGCCAGGGTTTTTCTCATTTACCGCTCGCTTAAGAGCCCCTCTGTGGTCAATGGCACACATTGTCATCATGCCCCTGGCATCAGCCAATTGTTGGAGTCCTCTTAGCTTGCCAATGGATATGTTCATCAGATCACCTCTTGACACACCGTGTCCTTACGTTCATTTACAAAGGAGCTTTTTCACCTGCTGGAGCGCAAAGGCCGCGGCGCCCAGCACTCCGGAATTTCCGCCCAGCCCAGCAGAGGCAAACCGCACAGCCTGGAAAGCCTCCTTAAATGCTCTCTCTCCAGCTACCTTAAAGGCCGGCTTGAGCAGCATATCACCGATGCTTGACAAACCACCACCAATAACTATTAAGTCAGGATTAAAGATGTTTATTAAATTGGCCAGTCCTACACCTACATAGTAACCAGTCCGGGCAATCAGTTCTTTAGCCAAACTATCACCGTGCTGGGCAGCACTATGAATAGCCTGTGCCGTCACTTTTTCTATGTCCCCCTCGGCATATTCCAGGATGGATGTCCTGACTCCCCCTTCAATCTGCTTCCTTGCCTCCCTGGCCAGGGCTGTCCCTGAGGCTAGCGTTTCCCAGCAACCCCTATTTCCACAGTTGCAGATCGGCCCGTTGTGGTCAATGGTCATGTGTCCCACCTCTCCAGCAGCGCCAATGGCTCCGGTGTAAATCTTGCCATCAATCACAATGCCCCCACCGATACCAGTGCTGAGGGTAATATAGATGAAATTATGGATACCCCGGGCGGCCCCAAAACAGAATTCCCCTAGGGCAGCGGCGTCGGCATCATTAATGAGAAAGGTTTTCTTGCCCAGCCTGTCCTGCACTATGTCTCTCAAGAGAACATTGCGCAACCCGGGTAGATTTGGTGAGGTAAACAAAATGCCTGCTTCGGGACTAGAGATGCCAGCAGCCCCAACTCCTATGGCACAGATCTCTGAGATGCCGATCCCGGCCTGGTTCAGGGCACGATGCGCCGAGTCCAGAATGGACTGTATTAGTGTCTCGCGCTCACTCGTGGCAGGCGTAACGTTCTCATCACTCGAGAGCATTTCACCTTGAGGGTCAACCACCGCCGTCAGTATTTTACTGCCCCCAAGGTCAACGCCCAGAGTCAAAAATTCTACATCTTCTGACATTTCCGTCCCTCCATCAGCACAGCAAATTCCATTTCCAGTCGCCGCCTATCTTGTCGGCACCAAGGAGCGTTGTTTGCTGTTATCTCCTATTGTATACTGATACAAGCAAAGATTCCAGGATAATGCTCTATTGTGGACGATCGAAAACACGCGGAAGTTGTCAGTCTTCCCATCCCGCACCTTGGCGACCATGATAAGGGACTTACGAAGGATAAGGCAGCATGAGCTTTCCTAGAGAAAGTGGCATATTACTACACCCGACCTCACTGCCAAGCCGGTTAGGAATAGGAAGCCTGGGAAAGGAGGCCTATCAATTTATAGATTTTCTGACTACTACAAGGCAACATCTCTGGCAGATTTTGCCCTTGGGTCCCACAGGCTATGGCAATTCTCCATATCAGTGCCTTTCGGTCTTCGCTGGCAACCCGTTGCTTATCAGTCTGGAAAGGCTGGTTCAAGATGGGTTTCTGGAATCTGCCGCCCTGGAAAATGCACCTTCCTTCCCTGAAGACAAAGTTGACTATGACCTGGTCATCAAGTTTAAGGCCCCGTTGTTGAAGAAGTCCTTTGAGACCTTCGAAGGAAGAGCTGCTTGGCATGAGCAAAGACGCTTCAAGGTCTTCTGTAGGAAGAATGCCTGCTGGCTCGACACCTACTCACTCTTTATGGCACTGAAAGAAGCTCACGACCTTACTGCCTGGAATACCTGGGAAGAGGATATCAAGAGGCGCCACCCAAAATCCCTGGAACACTGGAGGAAGAGACTGGACCAGGAAATCCGATACCATAAATATCAGCAATACCAGTTTTTCCAGCAATGGTCCCGACTAAAGAAATATTGTAATGAACATGAAATCAGGTTCATCGGTGATATGCCCATATTTGTTGCTCTTGATAGCGCGGAGGTTTGGTCACACCCCGAAATGTTCTATCTGGACGACAGCGGCAAACCAACCGTAGTGGCAGGGGTGCCGTCAGACTACTTCAGCAAGACAGGACAGTTATGGGGAAATCCTCTCTATCGCTGGGATGTAATGGCCAGGGATGGCTATGCCTGGTGGATTGAGCGCTTCCGGGCGACGTGCAACCTGGTGGATATCATCAGATTGGATCATTTTCGCGGCTTCGAGAAATACTGGGAGGTTTCAGCAACAGATACTACCGCGCTAAATGGCAGATGGGTCCCCACCCCAGGGGCCAAACTATTTCAAGCAGTGCAGAACGCATTGGGCTCTCTCCCCATCATTGCTGAAGACCTCGGAACAATCACAACTGAAGTGCATGCCTTGAGAGAGCAATTCGGTTTTCCCGGCATGAGAGTTCTCCAGTTCTCTTTTGGGAGTGGCCCCAAAGCCGATGAGTACAGGCCGTACAACTATCCGCGAAATTGTGCGGTGTACACTGGCACGCATGACAACAACACGACTATTGGTTGGTTCAAAGGGGACGATGTCAAGGACAGCACCCAGAGCCAAGAAGAGAGAGAAAGAGAGAAACAGATCGCGCTGACTTATCTGGGCACAGATGGCCACGAGATAAATTGGGATTTCATCCGCCTGGCTTTCATGTCTGCCGCCAATACCGTCATCATCCCTATGCAGGATATTCTGGGGTTGGGCAGCGTGGGTAGGATGAATATTCCAGGCAGACCGGAGGGAAACTGGCGTTGGCGCTTCACGCCCGATATGCTCACCGAAGAAATCAAAACGAGGCTGAAGAAACTAACTGCACTCTCCGGACGGTAACTACAACCTGATGGCCTCGGAGCAGAAGATCTCGAGATTGGAAACATGAGCCCGCAGTCAAAGAGTAGGCTAGGTTGGTCATAGGAGGCAGGCGTAATATGCCTCTGGCAAATCCAGCATTATGTCAAATACAATCATTGATTATTACACTTCTTGATAGTATACTGTCATTATTCACACAGGGGGAGGTACGTCATGAAATCATCCTGTCTTCAAGAAAACCTGAACAAGGGACTAAGCATCGTCGGGAGAGCTGTGGCCACCAGGTCGACTTTGCCTATCACCCAGAATATCCTTTTATCCGCTGAACAATCACGCCTCAAGCTGGCTGCTACCAACCTGGAAATGGCTATCACCTGCTGGATTGGTGCTAAGGTGAAACAGAAGGGAGACATAACCGTTCCTGCTCGCCTGCTCGCCGACTTTGTTAATTCCTTGCCCAACGATCTAATTGAAATCAATCTCCCCGCTAACAGTCGCGTGCTGGAGCTTAAGAGTGGCCATTTTCAAGCCCGTATTCATGGCATAGATGCTGCGGATTTTCCGCCTATCCCTGAGATAAGCGATGGCCTAACCACCACCATAGAGGCAGCCAGCCTCAGGGAAGGCATTGCGCAGGTCGCTTTTGCTGCTGCCAGTGAAGAATCCCGCCCCGTATTAACGGGTATCAACACTGAGTTCGATGGCGACCAGCTCAACCTGGTGGCCGCCGACGGCTTCAGACTGGCCGTCCACAAGACAACGCTTAGCTCGCCTGTGAAAGAAAAGACTACGGTTATCATTCCGGCGAGAACGCTCAGTGAACTCAGTCGTCTTCTTGGCGAGCAAGAGGAACCCGTAGAAATCACCGTGAATGAGAAAAAGAGCCAGATTCTGTTCCGTCTTAAGGACGCCGAGATAGTTTCCCAGCTTATTCAAGGTTCCTTCCCCAATTATTCTCAGGTTATTCCTCAAAGCTATGCCACGCGGGCCGTGGTAGATGTCAGCGAGTTTCTAAGAGTTGCTAAGATGTCTTCAATATTTGCGCGCGATGCCAGTGGGATAGTTCGCCTGGTAATTACCCCGGGTAGCGAGCTTACCCCAGGAAAGGTAACTGTCTCCGCTCAAGCTGAAGAAGTTGGAGACAATGTCGGCGAAGTCGACGCTCTCGTTGACGGAGAAGAGGCCAAGATCGCTTTTAATGTGAAATATCTATCGGATGTTCTATCTGTTCTTCCCCAAGCCCAGGTCGCTCTGGAAGTCACCACCCCTTCAAGCCCGGGAACCATCCGCCCTATTGGCGTGGACAACTATGTTCACGTTGTCATGCCTATGTTTGTTCAGTGGTAATAAATTTTAGTTTCGATTAAATTGAAAATGGGGCGGCTGGTGCAAATCAGGCGCTTTTTCGTTTCTAGTGGACTAGGCTTCGCTCAATTCGTACCCGACTTCGTAACGCCGAGCTTCGCAATACTTCCGACAGGCTTCCAGTTGAGTTTGCAGGCTTGTGCCATCTTGCTCTTGCCTTTCAGTTGATACACGGCAGTAGATAGCGGCTTTCATACTACTCCTTAATTAGACCTGTCTCAAGAATGTGTTCGGAAGAAAAAGAAAATCCAATACCTACATTGGCCGACCTCTTAATGTTAAAACTGAGTTTGGCAAGTATCCTCAACGTAACTTGAGTGGCTTCAACAGGGTCAATTCCAGCGATAGATACTTTTGCTCCTGATTGTCGGGAATGGTCGAGGACTGCGATATTATTCTTAACAGCTTCAACCAGTTGGTCGAAGTCTTTTTCCAATCCGGTCTCGGTGCGAGCAACTATTCCAATAACTGACCCTGATGCTATATGTATTAAAGGCCCTCCAGAGTTGCCAGGGTTTATACTGCCGTCTATTTGGAAGACGTGAGTACGATTACGGCAAAAATCAGCGGAAATGTAACCAACATGCGATGTTAGATGCTGAGTACCAAAAGGGAAACCAAAGAATAATACCTGTTCGCCCACTATCTCTGCCTTTAAGGTTTTTAAGTCCAGGTGGCGTCTGCCTTTAAGTTCCGGTTCATCAAATTTTATGATGGTGAAGTCATGCTCTGACTCCGGTGATTCATTAATAATGCTTTTCAAAATGAATTCAGAGGTATATTTGATAGGCGTAATAGGATTAAGGCTCTGGTCTCCAAAACTGATTTCGACAGCATCAAAAGGATACTTGCGTAATACGTGGCTGCAAGTGACAAGAAATCCACCTGCTAGGAAACCTGAACCACTCCCGACCTGTTCTGTATTCTTGAATAGCGATAGTCTAACAATACTAGGTCGAATATTCTGAATAAGTTCTTTTGTCACTTCTTAACCTCTTTCCACTTGGGTTTACTCCAGTTTAGCTTATGTTACAATCTATTGATTTGATTTGCAAAGCAATATATTATGAAATTACCAGCAATCCAGCAGAAATTTATCCTTGAGGTTAACGTGAGCGAGCGACATTAATGATAAATGACTATGATTTTCATGAAGAATCCGAGGAGTATGAACAATACCTTCCGGATTCCTATTTTGAAGAAGCGCAAGCAGAAATAAGGGACCTATACAAAGAAAACAAAGATAGCGTCTTTTATTTAAGACAGTTGCAAGTAAAATTCGAAAAAAAATACTTTCATTGGGTAACTAATAATGCTCTGATTGGATTACTGAAAATTGGTTATCTGAAGGATTATAGGACCGAACAATTAAGCGGCACCTCAACTCGTTATTTTATTCATCATTCAAATAGGTATCCAAAAAGAGCAATAAACCAATTGGAGGAAGTAATTCGCAGTTATTCCCAGGATAATGTCACCCGAGGTTGCGGTCACCGGGCAGAAGATTTGTTTTGCAAGGCTCTAGCGTTACGCGGTTTCATGCCAGCAGGGCCAAAAATAAAAGAATATAAAGGGAGACGTTGGACAAAAACTGACCACGATTTAGATTTCGTCTTTCAAAGAGACGGGATCGAATATGGATGCGAAATAAAGAATACTCTAGGATACATTGACAAGGAAGAATTAGATATCAAAATAGAAATGTGTGACTTCTTTAATATAAAGCCGTTGTTCATAATGAGATATGCGCCAAAGCCTTACATCAAATCAATATACGAGAACGGCGGTTTTGCCCTGTTATTTGAAACGCAAATATATGAGTTGGGTCAAGTTGAACTAGTTGAGAAAATCAAGGAAGTTGCTGGTATGCCTGTAATTTGTACCAAAAGTATTCCAGATGGGATTATAGACCGATTTGAGAAGTGGCACAAAACTAAAGTAAAAGTGACAAGAAGTGAGTAAAGGTGGCAAAAAGTGTGAAAAGGTTACAAGAATCACAAAAACTTAGTGATTTTACGTACAAATTGCAGTACCCCTATGAATACTATAATGCCTATCTATCTATCCAATAAACATACTCATGAAAAGGCAGACATCCCGATGTTCGTCCAGTGGTGACCTGTTTGGTGCTTGACCAGGAACTTTGAAGCGCTAAAAGACTAATAAGCTGCAAGAGCGATTAAGCTAAGGCAAGCCCACAAATACTATCACCAAGCCTACTACTATCATTGCCACACCCAAAGCTAATAAACCAATCAATAGCTTTTTGTTCATAAGCTTGTTATTCAAATCTGAAATCCTTATCCAGGCGCACTGTTCGTATAATACTAGAACGCCAAGCAAAAAGAAAGCACTGACGCTATAATCAATGACCTTGCATCACATACGAGCAACCGTGAACGTTATTCCGCCACAGGGAGAGTGAATGAAAAACGGCTTCCCTTGCCCAGCTTGCTCTGGACCGTGATCGTTCCCCCATGGGCCTCCACCAGTCGCCTGGCTATAGTAAGCCCCAAGCCACTGCCTCCGGTGGCTCTGGCACGGGATTTGTCCACTCTGTAGAAGCGCTCGAAGATGTGAGGTAAATCCTCAACAGGAATGCCTTCGCCAGTATCCGATACGCTAACCTCTACCCAATCACCTTGTCTTGCAGCAGTCACGCTGATAGCGCCGCCCTTCTGAGTATGAGCCACGGCATTTTCCAGAAGGTTGTGCAGCACCTGATTGACGCGTTGCCAGTCAATGTTAACCAGCGGCAGATTATCAGGCAGGTCAAGGGACAGCGACACTTCCTTTGCTGCCAGTTGTGGCTGGGAGGGAGTTACTGCCTGCTTAACCAAATTGGCGATGTCTTCCGCTTGATAAACCAGCTTTAGTTCGCCGGCTTCAGCGAGACTCAGCTCCTGGAGCTCATTGACCAGTCGTGAAAGCAAAGATGCCTCTTCATTCAGGGAGTGGATAGTAGCGGCATTCGGCTCCACCACTCCGTCGCGAATTGCTTCCAGATAGCCCTGAATATTAGAGAGAGGAGTCCTCAGCTCGTGGGCAACGTCAGCGACCAGATTGCGCCTTAATTGCTCGGCGTGCTCCAGGTCGGCCGCCATCGAGTTAAAGGCTTGACCCAGTCCTGCAACCTCGCCTTCGCCCTGCAATCGAACCCTCTGGGAAAGGTCTCCCCGTCCCAATCGCCTGGCAGCCCTGGCAAGGACACCGATGGGTGATGTTATTCTCCGCGACAGCACAAAAGTCAGTATCAAAGCGATGGCAATTGCCAGGGAGCCTCCCACGAGCAGGAAGCGGCTTGTTGATGCTGAGAGTTGTCGAAACGTAGCATAGGGTTCTGCCGCTAGATCAGGGATGATATAAACTTCTCCCAGTAACTCTTGTCCCTCAGTCAGTTGGATAGGAGTGACTGATGAATTAGTATAGTTCACCATTCCCAAAAGTTCTTCTTTTGAATCACCTATGACTGTCCCGTTGGTAGTCACTAAAATGATATGTGTCGCGGATAAAAGTGCTGTCTGCTTCACCACAGGCTGGACCTCCTCCCAGCTGCGATTCTGGCTCCAATAATGTACGTATAAACTACCTCGTACTTGGGTGGCTCGATAATCCGCGGTTTTCTCTTGGTAAAGTTCAATTTCAGCACCAGTGCGCTGACTGACGAAGAGATATATGGTGCCGACGGTCACCAATATTATCACTGCGAAAATTACCGATAGGCGAAACCACAACCGATGTGTCACTATTCCCCTCCGGCAAACTTATAGCCAACCCCGTATACCGTCTTAATATACTTGGGATGGCTGGGGTCCGGCTCCAGTTTTCGGCGTAGGTTCAGTACGTGAACATCAATAGTGCGGTCGAAACCTTCAAAATCATAGCCCAGAGCCTCTTCGATAAGGTTCGCCCGGGTGAAGACCCTGCCTGGCTCTTTGGCAAGTACTCCCAGTAACTTAAATTCGATGCTGGTCAAATCCAGCGGTCTATCTGCGAGCCAGGCTTCGTGTGTCGTGAAATTCATACTGAGTTCGCCACTCTTGATCTCCTCAGGACCACGTTCTCCGGGAAGACGTCTCAGTACTGCCCGCACTCGAGCCGCCAGTTCCTTGGGGCTAAAAGGCTTGGTCACATAGTCATCGGCTCCCAGGTCCAGACCTGTCAGTTTGTCCTGGTCAGTAGTCCGCGCGGTAAGCATAATAATCGGCACATCAGATTCACGTCTCAAGGTGCGGCAGACTTCTAGCCCATCGATGTCTGGCAGCATAAGGTCAAGGACAACCAGGTCGGGGTAGCCTTCACGAGCCAGACGCAAAGCTTCGACACCATCATAAGCAGTTAGAACCTGATAGCCCTCCCGGTCTAAGTAAAGCCTCACCAGTTCCACAGTCTTTGTATCGTCATCAACTACCAAGACTTTCTTGCCTGTCATCCCTAACCTCCTGAAAATTCGTCAAGCCTTCTAATGTTATACCAGAAATGTTAAGAAATTAATATGAAAGACCTCTTTCACAATGCTGTTGACCCGGCCTTTTCAAATTGACATGATTATATGGGCGGACTATAATCCTTCGGGGAATGGGACATAAGACATAAGAATGAGATCAAGCCCAGACCCCGACCATAAAGGGCGGCCAATTGCTATTTTATTTGAACGATGGTGGGGCTCGCTTTAGGGTAGGTCTGTGATTGAGGCGTATGTGCCTCACGTCCCGACGGACGTGGGGTTTTTGTTTGTCTGTAACGAGGGCGAATGGCTTCATAACAGGCTGTCACCGGAAGTGGTGCAGTCAGCCCGGCGAGGCAAGGTGAATATTTTACGCGTAAAGGAGATTCGAAGTGACGGACAGAATTGCCGAAAACGACAACAGGAATTCGAAAAGAAAGCGATTACGGAAGCTACGAACATCCATCGCCCAAAAGGAACTGGATGCTCTCCTCATCTCGCAACTGGAGAACCTTCGCTATCTTTCTGGATTAACCGGCTCCGGTTGGCTACTCATTTCGGAAGGAAAAGCCATCTTAGCCGTTGACTTTCTCTATGTGGAACAGGCCAAGGTAGAGTCGGCAGGTTTTGAGATTATACAGATTAAGCAAGAGTTACATGATTGGCTTCCCGGTCTGGTCTCTGATTTGGGGTGGCACAAATTGGGCTTCGAGGCAACTCCTATCTCTTATGATAGTCATCGTAAACTCAGCGAGGCAATAGGGACCAAGCAGATCAATCTTGAGCTTGTTCCTACCACCGGCATGGTAGAGCAGCTTCGCTCCATAAAAGAGCCCGAGGAACTAATATCTATCACAAGAGCTGTGGAGCTGGCTGATGCCGTCTTTGAAGAGGCAAAAGCTATAATTCGCGTTGGCGTAACTGAGAGGGAAATAGCCTGGGAGATAGAAAAAGGCCTTCGCCAAAAAGGCAGCGAAGGAGTGGCATTTGAACTCATTGTGGCTTCGGGCCCGAATTCAGCTTTGCCTCATGCTCGCCCTACAGACAAGGCAATTTGCTCTGGCGAACCAGTGCTAATTGATATGGGAGCGAGAATCAATGGTTATTGCAGCGACCTCAGCCGCACTTTGTTCTTAGGCGGACCAAATAAAACTTTTCAGGAAATCTATCACATAGTTCTCAGAGCACAGGCTGCTGCTATGGAGGGGATTAAATCGGGTATGGCTGCTTCTCAGGCAGACCGATTAGCTCGAACTGTCATTGAGCAAGCCGGCTATGGAGATGCCTTTGGACATGGTCTGGGACATGGCGTTGGGCTAGCTATACATGAATTTCCCAGGCTTGGTCTCACCTCTTCTGATTCACTTGGCGCTGGCATGGTCTTTACCCTGGAACCGGGAATTTACCTTGCGGGACAAGGTGGTGTTAGAATAGAAGACATGGCAGTTTTGGAGGACGGCAGAGTCAGAGTGCTCACCAAGGCAGAAAAATAGCTTTCACCTAGCAGTCTCGACAACCGACAATAAAACGAGCGCTGAGGGCAGAATGTACAACCAGGAGGTTACTAAATGATTGATGCCGGAGAATTGAGAAAGGGTGTCGTTGTAGAGCTGGGCGGCGAAATATACCAGGTTCTGGAGTACCAGCATGTCAAGATGCAGCAGAGACAGCCAGTGATTAAGTTGAAACTTCGGGGTGTTCGTGGCGGGAATTTCGTCGAAAAGAACTTTCAATCGGGAGATAAGATTACAACGGTATTTCTGGAACATCGCCCCGTCCAGTACCTTTACAACGATGGGCATCTGTATTACTTCATGGATAACGAAACCTACGAGCAGATTGTGTTGACTTCCGCCCAGGTCGGGGATGACGCAAAATACCTGAAAGAGGGCTTGACATTAGAGATTGTGACCTGCAAGGGGGAGACAATATCCGTAGATCTACCTGCCTCGGTAGAGCTTAAGGTTGCGGAGACAGAACCGGGCTTCAAGGGAGACAGGGCCACAGCGGGCACTAAAGCAGCCAAACTGGAAACGGGGGCAACCATTCAGGTTCCTCTTTTCATTAATACAGGCGACATCATCAAAGTCAATACACGCACCGGGGCATACCAGGAGAAAGTTAGCTAAGATTCAGGTAAGCCAATTGATAAAAGCTGATTTACATATCCATACCTGCTATTCTATAGACTGTCTTACGCCTCTGGAGAAAATAGTCGAGCGCTGCCTCGAGCTGGGCATAAATTGTATTGCTGTAGCTGACCATAATACTGTTGCCGGCGCCTTGAAGTTAAGGGGAATTGCGCCGTTCAAAGTAATCATTGCGGAGGAGATACTGACACCTGCGGGTGAAATCATGGGGCTCTTTCTTAGCGAAGGAATTTCCCAACGCTTATCTCCTCAGGAGACGATATCTAAAATCCGGAGCCAGGGCGGGCTGGTGGCTATTCCTCATCCGTTCGGCAGATCGCTGCCCTGGAATCCTAACCGACTAACCTCGGCAGAAGTGTTGTCTCAGGTCGACATTATTGAAACCTTTAATTCTCGCACGCCATTTTCTAACAGTATCGCCAGAGCTGAGAAACTAGCCAAGGAACAGGGAAAACCTGCCAGCGCTGGCAGCGATGCCCATACTTTGGGCGAAATTGGACGTGCATATGTGGAAATGCCCGAATTTGATGGGCCTGCCGACTTTCTGACTTCCCTCGCTCAAGGCAAAATATTCGGGCGAAAATCTAGCTATTTAGCTCATGTTGCCAGCACGTGGGCCAAGATAAGGAAACGCATAGTCGGCGATCCTTCGCGCACTTCGCCGTGAGTGCTGGGAGATTGCTTCGCCCCGACAAGTCGGGGCTCGCAATGACAAAAGAGCGAAGGAGGATGAAACAGGCTCTTGCTAAACATTGGTTGGTTCTCCACAGGTAGAGACGAAGCTGCCCGACAGCTTCTGCAAGCTGTGCAGAACAAGATTAGCAGGGGCGACATCGATGGGAAGATCAGCTTCGTCTTTTGCAACCGAGAACCTGGCGAATCCAAGGACAGTGACTTGTTCTTCCAGCTTGTCCGGAGTTACAACATTCCTCTTGTCTGTTTATCTCACAAAAAGTTCAAGACTGTCGGAACAGAAAGAGCATGGCGTATCAAGTACGATAAAGAGGTAAGCAAGAAGATTAAACCATTTGCTGCCGACCTCTGTGTCCTTGCTGGCTATATGCTTATCGTGAGCCGAGAGCTATGTCTCAAATACAATATGATTAATCTGCATCCCGCACCTCCCGGAGGGCCTACGGGTACCTGGCAGGAGGTAATTCGGGCGTTGATAGAAAACAGAGCCGACACAGCAGGGGCAATGATGCATCTCATTACCCCTGAACTGGATAGAGGTCCGGTAGTTACCTACTGTCTCTTCTCCATTAAGGGTGAGCCTTTTTACGAATATTGGCAAAAGAATGACAAAAATATGCTGTTTCAGCTTATTCGCAAGCATGAGCTTGCCAGAGAATTTCCGCTTATCACCCTGACGCTACAATCTCTAAGTCGAGGCGAAGTGAGCATAAAGGACGGAAGAATAATCAATGCTCAAGGAAAGCCAATCACCGGCTATAACCTTACTCGCCGGGTCGATGAGGAGGCGAAAAGGATTCTGGTATGAACTCAATTTGCTTTGACCTCGAGGGCCCCTTAGCTCCCCAGGACAATGCCTACGAACTGATGAAGCTATTTCCTCGTGGTGGCAAAATTTTCGAAGTCATCAGCCGGTATGACGATTTGCTGACTTTGGAAGGACGGCCTGACTATGAGCCGGGGGACACACTTGCACTGATCGTTCCTTTCCTTGCCTATCACGGGATAACAGAGGAACAAATCGCTGCGATGGGACAAAAAGCCGGGCTGACCCCGGGAGGGACTGAATTGACTTCTAAACTGAAATCTCGAGGCTGGAACATATTCTGTATCAGTACCAGTTACGAACAATATGCCTTTGCCATCACCCGCAGGCTGGGCATACCCGTCGATAACGTAGCCTGCACCCCTTTTCCTCTGGCACAGATTCGCGAACTGTTAAGCCAGGATGAATTTGCCTTACTCGGGCAAACAGAACATGAAATTGTGAATTTCGACCCTTTTATTGACGATACAGGAATAAAGGAATATCTGGACTATTTCTACTGGCGCAGGTTACCCCAGACAAGCTCGGGCAGAATTATAAACCAGGTGAAGCCAGTAGGTGGTAGGCGCAAGGTGGAGGCTCTGGAGAATTTTAGCGCCAGGATGGGAAAACCGCTTTCTCGTTGGACGGCGGTAGGGGATAGCATCACGGATTTCAAAATGCTCCAGGCTGTCAACAAGGCAGGCGGCCTGGCTGTAGCTTTTAATGCCAATGAATACGCCCTGAAATATGCCACCATGGGCCTGGCATCTGTCAGATTGGATGACTTGTGGATAGTTCTGGAAGTATGGGAGCAAGGTGGGCGTCACGCTGTCGAAAGAATGGTCAAAGAGCGGGAAAAAGCCGGAAGAACAGCCGACAGAGGATGGTTCCACTGGCTAGACGGAACAAAGGATATAAAGCCTGCTTCAAAAATTCATCAGAGGATTCGCCGCCTGGTTAGAGAGGAAGCTGCCAAGCTGGGCTAATCTAAACCATCGACGAAGATCTTGCGGTTCTCGTCGGGACCTATCAATTCAGAACCACATTCATCCGGGATCTCAGGGATGCCATAAGATCGTTGGAGTTGCCTCAAACTGCTCAATCTCGCTTTCCGGTCTCACGGAAGATCCACACGAAGGTAACAATGGCAATTACGGAAACGACGATAACAGTAATCAAACCCGCTTTGCCCAGCCCCCCGAATGCTTCACTCGCGGCATGACCCGCAGCACTTGCCTCGATCCAATCCGGCACCCCGGCTACCATTTCATTTCTTGGCGAGTTTGCTAAGTATTTCGTCTATAATGCCGTATTCTATTGCCTGTTCGGCGCTCAGATAGAAGTCTCTGTCGGTGTCGTG
>Ga0214474_1000197_pt1 | contig 31242 bp, 33 predicted proteins | sample RVTome_2_FD_187335 | JGI IMG/M metagenome (GOLD analysis project Ga0214474, IMG submission 187335) | Soil microbial communities from uranium-contaminated site in the Upper Colorado River Basin, Wyoming, United States - RVT95D214 HiSeq ... | reverse complement strand
TTTTACCAGAGGGAGCATGAGGAAGGTCAAAACCCCCATGCCTGGGCCGATCTCCACCACGCAATCCTCAGGCTCCAGGTCAGCCAGGCGGATGATCTTCTGGGCGATGCCCTGATCGATGAGGAAGTGCTGTCCCAGCGCTTGGTTAGGTGAGATCCCTCGGCTTTTTAGCTCCTGCATCAGAGAGGCCACAGGTCTAGTCCTTGCCCAAAGGCCAGCGTGAAAGGGCGCTCATTGCGAGCCCATCCCTTCTCCCCTCTTTAAGGAGGTGAAAGCCGGCCACCCCGATCATGGCTGCATTATCCCGGCAGAGAAAAGGGGAGGGGAAGTACGCTTGTATGCCGGGCCCTTGCCCTGCTTTCGTCAGCCGCTCCCGCAGGCGGTTGTTGGAGGCCACCCCGCCGGCAACCACGGCCCGGTCCACCTTATATCGCTGGGCTGCCCAGATGATCTTATCCACCAGCACATCCACCACCGCCTCTTGAAAGGAAGCGGCGATGTCGGCAATCCCATCATCCGAAGGGGGATGGCTGCGGCAATGGTTCACTACCGCGGTCTTGATCCCGCTGAAGCTGAAGTCCAGGGAGTCCTTGGCAATGTAGGCCCGGGGGAAGGGTATGGCCCCAGGGTCACCGCGGCAAGCCAGTTGTTCGATGACCATTCCCCCGGGGTATCCCAAACCCAGATACTTCGCTACCTTGTCAAAGGCCTCCCCGGCCGCGTCGTCCCTGGTCTTGCCCAGCAAGTGAAAGGCGGTAAACCCCTCGGCCAGATAGAGGGCAGTGTGCCCCCCCGAGGCCACCATGCCGATAAAGGGGAAGGGGACCTCTTGCTCCAAGAAGATGGCGAGCAGGTGCCCCATCAGGTGGTTCACACCCACCAGGGGAAGATCCTTGGCATGGGCGATGGCCTTTGCTGCCATGATTCCCACTAAGAGGGAACCCACCAGGCCCGGCCCCCGGGTCACCGCTACCCCCTGTACCTGATCCAGTGAGACATCGGCCTGCTCGAGCGCCCCTCGTATAACCGGCACGATGCTCTCCAGGTGGCGTCGGGATGCCAGCTCCGGTACCACCCCTCCATAGTGCTTGTGCACCTCATCCTGAGACGAGAGGCAATTGGAAAGGATCCTGTTCCCGTCCTCTGTCAGGGCAGCCCCGGTATCATCGCACGAACTCTCAATGGCAAGAACGATCATTTAAAACTCGATTCCTGGAAATAATTTTCACTCGAACCCTGTGTCGCTTGGTGACACATCCCGCTTCCATAAATCTATATTGTGGCCAAAGGGCCACCTCCGGCGGGGCGGGATCGACCCCTAGAATCCTCCCGCTTTGCGGGATCCCGCAGTCCATAAAATCTGAATTAGGGAGCGGGATAGAACTCTTCCATTTAATAGTACCATACCAACCCAAGGTGCTCAACCTTTGACATCACGACTGATCTATCTTAGAATGATGCGTCTTCGCCTTACACCGCAGAAATTATACGATGACCCCTGTGCAGAAAGATAAACAATATATGGGGAGGGCCCTGCAACTGGCTTGCCGGGGGATGGGGGCAGTAAGCCCCAACCCCATGGTGGGAGCGGTGATCGTGCGTGCAGGCAGGATCATCGCCGAAGGGTACCATCGCAAATTCGGCGCCGATCATGCCGAGATAGATGCCCTCAAACGGGCCTCGGGCAGTGTACGGGGTGCCACCATGTACGTCACGCTGGAGCCTTGCTGCCACTGGGGCAAGACCCCTCCCTGCGTCGACACTATGATTGAACAGGGGATCAAGCGTGCCGTGATCGGGACCCTCGATCCCAACCCCCTCGTAGATGGGAAGGGTGCTCAGACCCTGAAGGATCACGGCATAGAGGTAACAGTGGGGGTTTTGGAGCAGGCTGCCCGCAAGCTCAACGAGGTCTATTTTCACTATATCCGCACGGGTCTTCCCTTTATCACGGTCAAATATGCCCAGTCCCTCGATGGCAGGATCGCTACTGTGCAGGGCAATTCCCGCTGGATCAGCTCAGAAAGGTCTCGGAGGTTTACCCACCGCTTGCGTGCCCAGCACGATGCAATCATGGTCGGCATAGGGACTGTGCTGGTTGACGACCCCCTGCTCACTGTGAGATTGGTGAAGGGGAGAAATCCCCTGCGCATCTGCCTCGACAGCCGCCTGCGCATCCCCCTCAACGCCCAGGTGCTCCAGGATGATGGGAAAACCCTTATCGCAACCGCGGAGGAGCACGGAAAGGAGAAAGTCGCAGCGATACAGAAACAGGGGAAAGAGGTCCTCGTGGTGCAGAGGGGCGCGAATGGGCGTGTGGAGTTGAGGTCCCTGATGAAGGTGCTGGCCGAGAAAGGTATCGCCTCGATCCTGGTGGAAGGAGGCACGGAGATCATCACCTCCCTGTTGCAAGAAGGTCTGGTCAACAGGATGGTGGTCATCACGGCCCCCCTGATCCTGGGAAAAGGGATAGAGGGGATCGGTGATCTCGGGATCACCGATCTGGACAAGGCCATCAAGCCGTCCTCTTGCGAGATAAAACGGATAGGCGAGGACATCGTCTTTGACTTGAGGTTGTAGGGTATCATGCTCGGCAGGCAGCGCCCTTTTCTGCGCTGCATCCTTGAATCCCTCTTGCGAACGCATTATATTCTCGGTTAGTTGCTACATGAGACCCTTATTATGTGCAATATATCAAAGAATGGAGGTTCGATCATGGAATGGAAGACGTATAAAAAAGCAGTGCCGGCCCTCATAGTAATCCTCACCCTGCTGTTCGTGGGCATGAGTGGCATGTTTGCTCCAATCTCGATGGCCAACGCCAAGGAGCTAGGTCCCAATGTGGTAGTGGGCAAGGTCCTCTCCATCCAGACCAATGCATGGCGCCGGGGGACCATCGAGGTCAAGAGTAATCACACAGGCAGGATCTATACGTTCTACGTGGGGAGCAGGACCGACTATTACCCCTATCGCTATCCCTATATCGGCGAGACAATCAGGGTCCACTACGTCAATGACCGGGGATACCTGAAGGCCACCCGGGTGGAAATTCGATAGTCTAGGATGAGACTACTGTCGCAAGGCCGCAATTACTCCTTGACATTTCAGGGGTATATGATAAAGGTGATACAGGTACGGAATGCACTTCGGTAATTCTTTTTCCTGCTATTTTTATTTTACCCGGGCTCACTCATGCCCCTGAGCCGAGCTGCATAGTAAGGGGTGCCATGGGTGAGCCGGATGGACCCATGGCTTTTTTGTATCTGCACGAAGAAGGCCATGGCAGCAGATCCCATGGCCTTTTTAATGTCCGTGGTAAAGTATAAGGAGCACGATATGGCCATTTCCAAAAAGGTAAAGCAGCTCATGGGAGGATCTTCCTGGGTGAGGAAGATGTTTGAATCGGCAGCGCAACTCAAGGTGCAGTACGGCGAGGATAATATCTTCGATTTCACCCTGGGGAACCCGGTGGAAGAGCCCCCTCAGAGGTTGAGGGAGGCCCTGAAGGAGTTCGCCCTCAAACCCATTCCGGGGATGCACCGGTATATGCCCAACAGCGGCTACCCGGAGACCAGGAGGTTTGTGGCCCGGCAGCTCTCCGAAGAGACGGGCATCACCTTTACGGAAAACCATATCGTGATGACAATCGGGGCCGCCGGAGGGATGAATGTCGCCCTCAAGGCCATCCTGGATCAGGGGGATGAAGTGATCATTCCCTCGCCGTATTTTGTTGAATACGAATTTTACATCGATAACCACGGCGGGATCATGCGTCTGGTGGATACCGCAGAGGATTTCACCCTTGATCTTACGGCCATCGAAAAGGCCATCACCGAGAGGACCAAGATAGTCCTCATCAACTCCCCCAATAACCCCACAGGGGTCGTCTATTCCGCTGATTCACTGCGCGGATTGGCCGATCTGCTGCGGGCCAAGAGCAAGGGGAGGAGTACCCCCATCTATCTCTTCGCCGACGAGGCCTATAAGACCATCGTCTTTGACGATATCCGCCTCCCTCATGTGTTTGAGATCTACGAACCCTCCATCTCGGTGGTCTCATACTCCAAGTCCCTCAGTATCCCGGGGGAGAGGATTGGATATGCAGCAATCAACCCCCTGTACGCAGGGGCGGAGGAGGTCATTGGGGCCATGATCTTCACCAACAGGACCTTGGGATATGTCAATGCCCCTGCCCTCATGCAGCGGTTATTGCCCCTGGCAGGCACCGACCACGTGGCACCTATCGAATACCAGCGGAAAAGAGACCTGCTCTACAGGGCCCTCACCGAATACGGCTATTCCGTAGGAAAGCCTCAGGGGGCCTTCTACATGTTCCCTCGCACCCCTATTAAGGATGATTTGGCCTTTGTCTCGGACCTGCAAGAGAATTTTCACATCCTGACTGTCCCGGGAAGGGGTTTCGGCAAGGAGGGCTATTTCCGCATCGCCTACTGCGTGGATACGGAGGTCATCGAGCGCTCCCTGCCGGGATTTGACAAGGCAGCAAAGAAATACAAATTGCGATAAGGAGTTCAGCCCAGTCCCAGCCCCTTCAGCAGCTTTTCCATAACAATGTGCTCGGTGAATAGCTGGGCCAAGAATGCCCTGTTCCCCTTTACCCCTGCATAGTCCCTCAGATAAGGAAAGGAACCCAGAACGGGTACCCCACTGTATTGGGCGACGACCCGGGCGTTACTCGCTTCGGAAGGATCTGCATCAGGGGTTGACTTGCTCATGATCAGGCCCGCCACCTCGAGGCCCTCTCGTTGACAGTAAAAGAGGGTGAGCAGGGTATGGTTGATGGTCCCCAGGGTGGACCTGGCGACTACGATAAGCGGGAGCCCCAGGAGCTTGATGAGCTCCGGTAATAGAATACCCTGAGCAATGGGCACCAACAAGCCTCCGGCCCCCTCTACCACCATGAATTGGTGGCGTCCCCTGAGTTCATCGTACATCCCCTTGATCCTCTGCAGATCTACCTCCACCCCCTCTTTTTCGGCAGCCACCCCCGGGGCGAGCTGGGCCTGAAAACAGTAGGGGTTGATCAGGTCGAGGTCGTCGTGGACACCGGCAATCTCCTTGAGATACAGGGCATCCCGCGGGATGGGAGCGGATCCAAAAGAGGGGGCGCCGCTCTCCAGGGGCTTCATCACCCCCACATCGATCCCCTGGCCGCTGAGCGCAGCCACCAGGCCGGCGGCGATGAGGGTCTTTCCCACCTCGGTGTCGGTCCCGGTAATGAAAATCCCTTCAGACATAAACAGCGGTCCTTTCAATCCGGCTTGTTTTCTGTCATACCGAAGGTGCGACCTTCGGTCTTACCTTCGGTGCGACCTTCGGTCTTACCTTCGGTGCGACCGAAGAATTCCCGCACCATCTTGATGGCGCAGAACTTGCCGCACATGGTACAGACCTCATCCAGCTGGGGCCTGCTCTCCTGCCGGTATTTCCTGGCCTTGTGGGGATCGATCGACAGTTCAATCTGTCGCTCCCAATCGAGGGCCTTTCTCGCCCGGGCGATCTCATCATCCCACTCCCTGGCCTTGGCAAGACCGCGGGCCACATCCGCTGCATGCCCGGCGATGCGCGTAGCAATGACCCCCTCCCGCACATCCTGGGGGCTGGGGAGCTTGAGGTGCTCGGCCGGCGTCACGTAACAAAGGAAGTCCGCCCCGTGGTATCCGGCCAAGGCCCCGCCGATGGCGCAGACGATGTGATCATACCCAGGCGCCACATCCGTCACCAGCGGCCCCAGGACATAAAAGGGGGCACCTTTGCAGAGTTTCTTCTCCAATTGAATATTGGTCGCAATTTGATCCAGGGGGACATGGCCCGGCCCCTCGATCATCACCTGCACCTCCTCTGCCCAAGCCCGCTCGGTCAACTCCCCCAAGAGGAGGAGCTCCTGGATCTGGGGTCGGTCGGTGGCATCGGCCAAGCAGCCCGGGCGAAGCCCATCCCCGAGGCTCAGCGTGACATCGTATTGCTGGGCGATCTCCACGAGCCGGTCGAAGTGCTCGTACAGGGGATTCTCCTGTTCATTGTAGATCATCCACGTGGTCAGGAAAGCCCCTCCCCTGCTCACGATATCCGTGATCCTCCCCTGGGCCTTGAGCCGCTCCAAGGTGCTCAGGGTCACCCCGCAATGGACCGTGACGAAATCCACCCCGTCCTTGGCGTGGCGCTCGATGACCTCGAAGATGTCGTCGGGGGTCATCTGGACGATCCCGCCCTTGCGCTCGGCCACCTCGATGGCTGCCTGGTAGATGGGGACCGTCCCTATCGGCAGGGGGGAGCGCTCAAGAATGAGCCTTCTGATGGCATCGATATCCCCGCCGGTGCTCAGGTCCATAACGGTGTCGGCGCCGGCCTCTTGCGCCGCCTCCAGCTTCTGGAGCTCCTCGGCAGGATCGGCGTGGTCGGAGGATGTCCCGATATTGGCATTGACCTTGACCGTCAACCCCTGCCCAATCCCTATCGGCCTGATGCCCCGGTGGCCCTTGTTGGCGGGGATAACGACCCTCCCCTGAGCCACCCCTTGCATGAGGGTTTGAAGATCAACCCCTTCCGCGCAAGCAACGGCCTCCATCTCCGGGGTGCTTTCCCCCCGGCGTGCCTTAGCGAGCTGCGTCTCTATCATTGAATGCTCCTGTTGATCTCGATGACCTTCCGCACTACCTCCCCTGGATCCCTGCCGAGGATGCGGATCATGGGCTCCTTGCCCCACCCACCCTCGTCATAGATCACATCAGGCACTTTGCCCACCTTTCCCAAGGCATCCTCGACCCCCCAGGCGAGCGAATACCCCTCCTCCGTTCTGACCTCCGGCGGTTCTTTTTCCCGGTCGAAGCCGATGATGTTGAACCCCTCCTCCTCGCAGGCCTTCAGGATCGCGGGGGAATATGCGATGTTCATGGCCGAGCGGAAAGAGGGATCATATCGCATGACTGCCAGGATTACCGAGGCGATATGCTGTGAAGCGCCAAAGGCAGGGGCATGGATCGTCGCAATGGTATCCCGCACCCTCATGATCCGACCAGGAAAGGCAGCTACATCCCCTTTTGTCTGGGCACAGGGGATGGCATAGCCGAGATTGGATGAGACCTCGGGGATGATGCCTCCTATCCGCGCCTCACCTTGCAATGCAGCAATAGCTGCATGCAAGGCCTCGATCACCGCATTGCGTTCCCCCTCCGCAGCCACGTAGGCATGGGGATTAGCGAACCTCCCCTTTTCCCCGATGTGCACGACCGCCCTGATACTTGCCATGGTCATTGCCCGGCCTTGCTGCACAGCCTCCCGAAGAGAAGCCCCCTTGGCCAGCTCTGTGGCGATGGCGGCGGAGAGCACGCATCCAGTGCCGTGGACATCAGGCGCAGCCATCCGTTCTGAGCGAAACTCCGTGAATCCCGATCCATCGAGCAGGAGATCCACTGGATCCCCCTCCAGGTGCCCTCCCTTTATTAAAACGGCCTCGGCGCCATACGCGCGGATCCGGTGGGCAGCCTGCCGCATCTCCTCAATGGTCCCTACCTCCATGCCTGCCAGCGCTGCGGCTTCGGGGAGATTCGGGGTCACCAGGACGGCCAGAGGGAGCAATTCCCGCTGCAGGGCATCTTGCCCCTCCTCATCCAAGAGGCGGGTGCCGTCTGTAGCGGCGATAACGGGATCTACTACCACCCTTTTAACCTTATAGTGCACCAATTTTTTTGCGACGAGTTTCACCACCGCCGCATCCCAGAGCATCCCGGTCTTGGCGGCGTCGGCCCCCATGTCGGAGAAGACGGCATCCATCTGTGCCTCGATGAAGGGAAGCGGGATCGGATACATTGCTTGAACCCCCAGGCTGTTCTGGGCGGTGAGGGCGGTGATGATGGTCATCCCGTGGCCGCCCAAGGAGGCGATGGTCTTGAGGTCCGCCTGGATCCCCGCCCCGCCCCCGGTATCGGAGCCGGCAATGGTCACAATCCGCTTCATCGCCCCTGCTTGAGTCTTTCGGCGATCAAGGCCGCTGCCTTCTCCCCTGAGAGCAGCATCCCGCCGAAGATAGGCCCCATCCTATAGGCCCCGAAGGATGCGTTGGCGGACATGCCCGCCACAAAGACGCCGGGGAAGACCTCTTTGGTATTCTCCAGGGTGCTCGACTCCGCCTTCTCCGCCCAGAGGGATTTCTCCCCCATGATCCTTCCCGTGGCGGTGAGCAAAGCGGCGTCCACCTTGCGTTCGATGACCTTGACCACCTCCGTCGCGTGCCCAGTAGCATCGATGACGTACTTACTCCGCATGGTCAAGGGATCGACGTGCAGCGCAGCTATCTCGACCGCCGTCCAATTCAAAACGAGCCCTACAACTCTTTCCTGACGCACCACCACATCCTCCACGCTCATCAAGTTGAATATCTTAACGCCTGCCTGTGCGGTCTTGGAGCAGAGGGTCGAGATGGACTCTACTGCATCGGCGGTATAATACCCGTCACGGTAGAGCTCACACCTGATGCCGAACTCATCGAGGATCCTCTTGCTCTCCTCCTGCACCACGATCTCATTGAACATCATCCCGCCGCCCCACATCCCGCCGCCGACGCTCAGCTTCCGCTCGAAGAGGGAGACCTTATAGCCTGATTTGACCAGATAGTACGCCGCTACCAGCCCCGCAGGTCCTCCCCCGACAACGGCGACGTCTACCTCGAGGGATGCATCGAACTTCCGCAGAAACCTCTCGATAATTGCCCGGGAAATGATGACTTCGTCTAGAGCCATACCATCAACCCTCCTTATCTTTATCTTTTACATAAAAGACCTATGACATATAAAAGGCCGTATCTTCCCTATGGGATATATACAGAGAAGATACGGCCTTGAACGGTAACCTATGCCGCTTCCCTTCGCTGGAATTACCCATACAGGTTCACAGGGTCATCCCCTAAACGGGATTTCTCAGCCCTTGCGAGCTCCCCTAGCGACCGCTATTCAGTTGTTATAGTTACAGTATAAGCCACTCGGCGAGAATGTCAACGAGAAACTGCCCTTAAATCTTGACATTTTCTCCTTATTCTATAATAATCACCCGGAAAGGCCACGGTATGCTGAAAAACAGGGAGATCATAATGGGAGTGAGCGGGGGGATCGCCGCCTACAAGTCGGTGGAGCTCCTCCGTGAGTTGACCAAGAAAGGGGCGAACGTCCATGTGGTGATGACCAAAAATGCCCAACAGTTCATCACCCCCCTCACCTTTCAGACACTCTCGGGCAACCCCGTGCTCTGTGATATGTTCCAGCTCCTTGAGGGATCTAAGATCGGCCACGTGACCTTGGCCGATATCGCTGATCTTATGGTGATTACACCCGCCACGGCGAATATCCTGGGCAAGATAGCCAACGGCATTGCCGATGATTTCCTCACCACCATGGTCATGGCCACCAAGGTACCCGTGCTCTTCGCACCCTCTATGAACGTGAATATGTGGCAGAGCAGCTTTGTGCAAAATAACGTTGAGCGACTCAAGGCCCATGGGTATCAGTTCGTAGAGCCAATAGAGGGGGATCTAGCCTGCGGGAGCATCGGCAAGGGAAAGCTGGCCGATATCGAAGAGATCATCGAAAAGATCGAGGATATCTTTACCAAAAAGGACCTTTCCAATCAGCGCATCTTGATTACAGCCGGCCCCACGTTGGAGCCGATTGATCCGGTCAGGTATATCACCAACCGCTCCAGCGGGAAGATGGGGTTCGCCCTGGCAAGGATGGCCCGCAGGAGGGGGGCGGAGGTGACCTTGATTACCGGCCCCCATTACCTCACGCTCCCCCGGAGGGATATTCCGCAAATCGTGGTCAGCGATGCACGAGAGATGCACGAGGCGGTCATGGACTATTTTGAAGATAGCCACATAGTCATCATGGCTGCGGCGGTGGCCGATTTCCGCCCTCGAGATATCCTCACGGAAAAGATCACCAAGAGAAAAAACGGGGTCTATCTCTTAGAGATGGAGAGAAATCCGGACATCCTCAAAGAATTGGGAGAAAAGAGGCGCAACCACATCCTCGTGGGTTTTGCTGCTGAGACCAGTGAACTCATGGGGAATGCCGAGGTAAAATTAAAGGAGAAAAATCTCGACCTCATCGTGGCCAACGATGTCACCCAGCCGGGGGCAGGGTTTGGAGTGGATACCAATATCGTCAAGATCTTAGACGCCGCCGGGAAGGTTAAAAAAGTCCCCCTCCTGAGCAAGGACGAGGTCGCCGATATTATCTTGGATCAGGTCGTAAAATTGGTGAAAAAAAAGGAGAAGGACCTCCCTTGGCCCCGCAACTGGTGAATCTGATTAGGCCGTCCCGCACGCCAGCTCGGCGCTTGCCAACTGGTTTTTCAATTTTCTCAGGGCCTCACCCTCAATCTGTCTGACGCGTTCCCGGGAGATCTGAAATGTATCCCCCAACTCCTGCAGCGTCATGGGCTCGTCGGCCATAATGCGCTGGCTGATGATGAATCTCTCCCGCTCATTCAGGTTTCCCAAGGCCTCTTCCACCTCATCCTTGAGAAAATCATCCTCCTCCGATTCGCCCAGAAGCTCTTCCTGGTCAGGAGCAAGATCGGGCAAGAGATCCAAAAAGCTGATGCCTTGATCAAAGTCCAGCTTGGCGTCTAAAGAGAGATCCCGCCCGGCAAACCTTTTCTGCATCTCCTCGATATCTGAACCGCGCACATTGAGCTCTTGGGCCAACTCCTCGATCTTTTCTTCTTGGTGCTCCTCATGAGCGATGCCCTTGATCTTCCCCATCTTGTAGAAGAGCTTCTTTTGAATCTGGGTGGTCCCTATCTTGACCAGGCTCCAGGACCTGATGATGAAGTTTTGGATATAGGCCCTGATCCACCAGATGGCATAGGAGATGAATCGATACCCCTTATGGGGGTCGAACTTTTTCAGGGCCACCATCAGGCCTATGTTCCCCTCCTGGATCACATCGAGGAGCTTTATGCCGTAGCCCCTGTACTCCAAGGACACCTTGACCACAAACCTGAGGTTGGAGGTGATAAGCTGGTGGGCGACCTCCATATCCTCCGTCTCGCGATACCGTGCCGCCAGAACAAACTCCTCCTCTAGGCTCAAGAGGGTATACTGCTTTATCTGGGCCAGATAATGGCTCAGGTTATCGCTTACTACCGGCAAATTCTCTTTCATAGTCACCTACTCCAAACCTTTATTAGCACTCATTGTAGTCGAGTGCTAATAAAATAGCAAAGGCATAAATCTGTTGTTAATGGTAAAAAATAGCTTTTAATTTGAAATAAATAAGAAATTAAGTGCCGGACCTTTATTTTTTGCCATAAATATCAAAATATCTCTTTTTTTTAATGGAAAGGCCCTTGTCGGAAGGCTTGATCTCCGGCTATACTGTTACTGCGGTAGTCGTTTTTGCTGATCCAGCCCTTTTTTTCTCAAGGTATTGAGACGAGCAGCACATCCATGAAGGGGCTTTTTGAGAAGACGGAGGAGGGTCATCTTCCATTCCTTCAAAAGGGGGCTCAAAAGAGCTTGAGTGCGGGGGCGTGTCAGAACGGGAGGTGAGGGCAGATCTTCATCTACCAAAGCTACCTGTTCCTCGAACATATTCCCCCGGGGGAGCGTGGCCAAGGAAATAGCGTGCGATCTCATCCCCATTTTCTTGCCACCATCTATTATTTATAGTAAGATAAATGGTAATAATCGTGAAGGAGAATGGCATTCGGGAAATGAAGAAAGGGATTATTTATATCCTCTCTCTAGCGCTCATTGCTCTGGCCACGGGATGCGCTTACATCAAAGAGTATCCTGCAACAGTGCCGTCTACAGCCGAACTGGCAGAAGAAACAACCCCGCCTTCGGAGGCACTCCATCACTTTTTGGCAGCCAGGATCAAGATGAGAGAGGGTGACGTGGATGGGGCCATCGCAGAGTATCAGAAGGTCATCTCCTTGGACAACCAATCCCCGTTACTATACGTGGATATCGCCGCCCTCTACCTCAACAAGAACCGGACAGATGAAGCGATGGCTGCCTGTCGGGATGCCTTGACCCTCGACCCCGACTATCTCCCCGCCCGCTACCTGCTCGGAGGGGTCTATTCCGCTGCGGGCAAGTATCGAGAGGCCGTGAACGAATATGAGAGGGTCCTGGTGATCGATCCCGACCACCTTCAGGCCTACCTGATGATCAGCTCCCTCTACGCCGAGCTGCGGGATTTTGAGCGGGCGGTGGACACCTTGCACCAGCTCCTGGAGAAGCAGCCCAAATACCTCATGGGCCTCTATTACCTGGGCAGGATCTATGCGGAGATAAAACTCTACGATCAAGCCCTGAAATATTACCACGAGGCCCTCGATACCAACCCGCAATTCGAGGCGGCCCTCATGGATATGGGTGTCGTCTACGAACTCAAAGGGGATGAAGCGCAGGCCATAAAAACGTACAAGGAAGTACTGGAACTGAATCCCCTCAACTTCCAGGCGAGGGAACGGCTTGGCCAACTCCTCCTCAAGGAGGATCGGCTTCAGGAAGCCCTTGATCAGTATAAGAGCTTCAAGGACCTTGATTCTGAGAACATGAGCGTGCGGGTGAAGATGGGGTTGATCCTCTTTCAACAGGAGCGGTATGAGGAGGCGGAGAGGGAGTTCCGCTTTGTCTTGGCTGCCCGCCCTACGCAGAGTAATGTCCGATATTACCTGGGGATAACCCTCTATCAAATGGGTAACTCCAAGGGGGCCTTGGCAGAACTTAAACAGATCCCCCCGGACGGGGAATTCTTCTCCGAGGCGACGAGGTATATAGCCTTCATCCTGCAAAAGGAGGGGCGAACAGAGGAGGCCTTGACGGTGGCGGCAAAGGCCCTCGAGGCCAAGGCGGGTGATCAGGAGTTGCTCTACACCATCGCCCTCATCTATGAGGATTTGAACCGATACCCGGAGGCGGTGAAAAACCTAGAGGATGTACTGACCAAAGAGCCCAACAATACCGAAGCCCTCTTCCGCTTGGGAATTGTGTACTACAAGATGGGAAAGACCGAGGAATCCATCCGCTGCATGCAGAAGGTAGTAGCGCTCGATCCCAAAAACGCCGATGCCCTCAACCACCTGGGATATACCTATGCTGAAAAGGGGATCCAGTTGGACGAGGCCGAGGCCCTCGTAAAGAAGGCACTGGAGCTCAAGCCCGAGAACGGGTATATCACGGATAGTCTCGGTTGGGTATACTATCAAAAAAGGGAATATCCCCGAGCAATCGAGTGGCTGGAGAAGGCCCATCGTCTGGTCCCCGATGATCCCATCATCACTGAACACCTGGGTGACGGTTATCTCAAGTCGGAGAAGAAGGAAGAGGCCTTCCGGATGTACCAACGGGCCCTGGAGCTGAAGCCCGAAAAGGAACAGGAGCGGGCCCTGCGCAAAAAAATCGAGGAGATGAATGGAGGAAAAGGGCACGTGCCCTAACCCTCCTGCCACGGATAGCCCCTCAGGACATCTCCGTTTCTTCATCCCCTCATTTGTTTGATAACGCAGGGGTTGTTAACAACTATGGTGGAGCATTATGCAGGTGCCGACAGGACTCTTGGTGACCTTTGAGGGCATAGAGGGAAGCGGGAAGAGCACACAGATAGAGTTGACGAGGGCATTTGTGGAGGAGCAAGGATACTCCTGTCTGGTGACTAAAGAGCCTGGCGGATGCCCGCTCGGGGAAGAGATCAGAAGCTTTCTTCTGGACAGGGGAGATTTGAGGATAGATCCGCTGGCCGAGCTCTTCCTCATCGAGGCCGGCAGGACACAGCACGTGGCAGAGGTCATCAGGCCTGCCCTGGAAAAAGGTCGGATGATCCTCTGTGATCGCTATACCGATGCCACCATTGCCTATCAGGGATATGGAAGGGGATTGGACATCACCGTTATCGAACAGATGAACCAATGGGCCACAGGGGAGCTTACGCCTCATTGTACCATCGTGCTGGATTGTCCGGTAGAGGTTGGCATGGCGCGGGCTAAGGGGGAGGATAGGTTTGAGCGGGAAGACCGAACATTTCACCAACAGGTGCGGGAAGGCTACCTGCGGATCGCCCGACAGGAACCCCGGCGTGTGAAGGTGGTCTCCGGGCAAGGCGAGCAGTCGGCGATCCAGGGGGAAATCCGAAGGATCATCCGCCCCCTTTTGGATCGGAGATGACGATGGCCTTTGGCGACGTGGTAGGACATCAAAGGCCGCTCCAGATCCTCCGCAGGGTGATCGATACGGGAAGGATACACCACGCCTATCTCTTCACGGGGATGGAGGGTATCGGAAAGAGGCTGGTGGCCTTGAACATGGCCAAGGCCCTCAACTGCGTCGATCAAACAGGCGAGGCCTGCGATCACTGCCGGTCCTGCCAGCTGATGGAAAAGGGGATGCACCCCGATCTCATCCTGATGGAACCCACAGGTGAGACCATCAAGATAGAACAGATCAGGGAGCTTCAGCGATCCATCGCCTTTAAACCTTATGAGGCCCGCTGGCGGGTGATCCTCATGGATGGGGCAGAACGGATGACGAGGGAGGCGGCCAATGCCCTCTTGAAGACCCTGGAGGAACCTCCTCCCGGGACGACGCTTATCCTGGTGGCCATTGCCGTCGAGGGCCTGCCTTCCACGGTACTTTCTCGCTGCCAGAGGATCAGGTTCAACCCTTTGAGCCAAGAGGAAGCAAAAAAGGTATTGATTGATCGTCTTTCCGCGGAAGAAATCAGTATCCTCGCCCCTCTGGCCGGCGGAAGCCCGGGGCGAGCCTTGCGGATGAAGGGGGAAGAAGTGACGCAGGTAAAGGGGATCTTATTATCCGCCCTCTCACCATCACTCAATCGGAGGTTACTCGTAGCCCGTGAGCTTGCTCACGAGGAGGGCCGGGGGAAACTTTTTTTGGAGATCTTAGGAGGATGGTTCAGGGATCTTATTATCTATCACGAGACACAAGAGGAGGGCATGCTGCTCAACCGCGACCTGCTCGAGGAGATTAAAAAGGTTGCCCCCGGCCGGCAGATCGAGGGGCTGTTGCGGGATTTTTGGTCCCTCATGCAGATCCAGCAAGGCATAGAGGCCCACGGCAACCTTCAACTGTCCCTGGAGCACGCCCTCTTGGGAATAGGAGGATCATGACGCAATGAGAGCGGTAGGAGTCGAATTAGATAACAACGGAAGGGTGCAATATTTTGAGGCCGCCGATCTGCAACTTGAAAAAGGAGACCTCGTGGTGGTCGATGCGGAAAAGGGCATCACCATGGGTACGGTTGTCATCCCGCCGCAGGAAGAGAAGTTAGGGCTCTTTAAGCGTTCCCTGAGCAAGGTCATCAGGAAGGCCACGGCCAAGGACGTGAAGGAGCAAGAGCGGTGGCGGAAAAAGGAGAAGGAGGCCTTCGCGCTCTGCGTGCGGCTCATAGGAGAGCTGAAACTGCCTATGAAGTTGGTTCAGGCGGAGTACCTCCTGGATGGATCCAAGGCCATCTTCTATTTCACCGCCGAGCACAGGATCGATTTTCGTCAACTGGTACGCCGGCTTGCCGCCCAGCTGAAGATGAGGATCGAGATGCGGCAGATCGGCGTGCGGGATGAGGCAAAGATGGTCAAGGGGATAGGCTGCTGCGGGCGTGAGCTCTGCTGCGCTACCTTCCTGCAGGACTTTGAGCTGGTCTCCATCAAGATGGCCAAGGAACAGCAGCTCCCCCTGAACCCGGCGAAGATCTCCGGGCTCTGCGGCAGGCTGATGTGTTGCCTCTCCTTTGAAGCCGATGCCTATAAGGAGCTCAAGAAAAACCTCCCGAAGGTCGGCAAGAGGATCACCACCAAGTATGGGGAGGGCAAGGTGCTCAGGCAGAATCTCCTCCTGCAGACCATCACCTTGGAGATGGCGAGCGGAGGGGTCATCACCATCAAGACCGAAGAGCTCGAAAAATAGAGTCCCGCCCTGTCGCACAGCGACATCCCATCATTTATATTTTTATAGAAAGTAGGGCGGGACACTTTGTATAATGATGCTCCTTTAAATCTTTTAAGGACATCATACCGCAAGGCGGCAAAATCTGAATGTGTCACTTTGCGACATCCTGCTTTCCTTAGACTTAAAATTTAAGGAGCAGGGGCGGGATGTGTCGGAATGCGACATCCCATCTGGCTAAAGAGCCACCTTCGGCATAGAGATATCTAAATGGTAGGGGATCGCAGAACGACAGGGCAGCCCTTTGGGACTGAGATTTAACTAAGGGCAAAGGCTCTACTCCCGGAATAGGTAAATAAACAAGGCAGATGGCATGAAGCAGACCTTCTACGTTACCACCCCTATCTATTATGTGAACGACGTGCCCCACATCGGCCACGCCTATACCACCGTCGCCGCCGATGTCCTGGCCCGGTATAAACGGCTGAGCGGCTATGACTGCTTCTTCCTCACCGGAACCGACGAGCATGGACAGAAGGTGGAGAAGGCGGCCCAGGAGGCCGGCCAGACCCCCCTCGCACTGGCCGATCAGGTGGTGGAGCGGTACAAGGAGCTCTGGAAGATACTGCACATCTCCGCCGATGACTTTATCAGGACGACCGAGCAGAGACACTACAAGGCCGTGGCCGCCCTCTATCAAAAAGTCTGGGACAAGGGGGACATCTACCTCGGCGACTATGAGGACTGGTACTGTACCCCCTGTGAGACCTTTTGGACCCAGACCCAGCTGGCCAACGGGAATAGATGCCCCGAATGCGGGCGCCCCACCGAGAAACTGAAGGAGAAGAGCTACTTCTTCCGGATGTCGAAATACCAGGATGCCCTCTTGCGGCATCTGGAGGAAAACCCCGATTTTATCCAGCCCCCCAGCCGCTATAACGAGATCGTAAGCTTCGTCACGGGCGGTTTGCGCGATCTCAGCATCAGCAGGACGACCTTTAAGTGGGGGATACCGGTGCCCAATGATCCGGACCATGTCATCTATGTCTGGTTCGACGCCCTCACCAACTATATTACCGCCGCCGGATTTCCCGGGGACCAGGAGAGATTTGGGCGGTACTGGCCCGCCAACTGCCACATCATCGGCAAAGATATCCTGAGGTTCCACGCCGTCTATTGGCCCACCTTCCTCATGTCCGCCGAACTCCCCCTGCCCCGGAAGGTCTTCGCCCATGGCTGGTGGACCGTGGAGGGGCAGAAGATGTCTAAATCCCTGCACAACGTGGTCGATCCCTATCAATTGGTGCAAGAGTATGGGGTGGACCCCATCCGCTATTTCCTCTTGCGGGAGGTGCCCTTTGGGGCGGACGGAGACTTTTCCCGTGCCGCCATGGTCAATCGGATCAATAGCGACCTGGCAAATGACCTGGGCAACCTCTTTAGCCGGGCCCTCAGCATGGTCGTCAAATATCGCGACGGCCTGATCCCGACACCTTCCGATCTGCAGGCAGTGGATCGAGGGCTGGAAGAGGTCTCTGAAAAGATTATTCCCCAGCTTGCCAAACAGCTGGATGATCTGGCCTTTAATAAAGCCTTGACGTCGATCTGGGAGCTGGTCAACGCCGGCAATAAATATATCGATGAGACCGCGCCCTGGGCCTTGGCAAAGGCGGAAAAAGATCAACCACGCCTCGGCACGGTGCTCTATCAGACGCTGGAGGCCCTGCGCATCATTGCCCTGCTGATCGCGGCCTTCATGCCCGCGACCGCTGAAAAGATGTGGTCCCAGCTCGGCATAGAGGGGAATCTTTGGCAGCAAAATATTCAAGAGAACGGAAAATGGGGAGGCCTAAAACCGGGAAGCAAGGTGGCCAAACCTCTCCCCCTCTTTCCAAGGATCGAGGAGTAGCCATGAGGAGGTCGAAGAGGGCCATGGATTTCAACGTCAAGTCCGCCGTGAAGGGGGCCCTGCGGAGATTAGACCTCGATGCCAAAATGAAGGGGTATGCCGCCTGGGGGGTCTGGGAAAAGGCGGTGGGGGATACGATAGCCCAGCAGGCCCAGCCTGCCTTCATGCGCGGCGGTGTCCTCTTTGTAAAGTGCGCATCCTCGGCGTGGATGCAGCAGCTCCAGTTTATGAAGGGGCAAATCTGCGAGCAGCTCAACCGGCTCCTGGGGAAAGACGTGATCAAGGATATCAGGTTTCAGATGGGGATGATCGATCCTCGCCCTCTTGGCGAGCCATCTGCCAAGGATCAGGAGGTTGTGTTGGATGCTGCAGAACAGGCACGGATAGATGAGGCGCTGCGCCCCCTGGCAGACCCCGAGATGCGGGAGATAGCCCGCCGCATCATGGTAAAAGAGGCATCAGCAAAAAAGACCCTGAGCCGCTGAACCAGAGCAAAGAAGAAATCCGTATTGTAATTGTTAGACTAACGATGATTCAAAATCTTGGGGTGCCATAACCCATGTATTTAGATATAATTGGTGCAATAGAGGAAATTGAAACCATTGCCGTGGGAGGAAGAATTCATGATATAATGAGGCTTCGCAAACAATACGGGCCTGGCCGTTGGCGCAAGCTCAAAGGCGTGGCGAAGGTTCACCTTCAGAGTGGAAGGATATGTAAAGCAGAGGTTCACTGGTACGAAGCCCACGGTATCGGTAGAAAGAAGATGAAAATCAAAAGGATACTGGATTAAAGCCATGGAAAAAGAAAAGAAAGGACAGGTATTTGCGCTGTGCGTAGAGAACAAGGACTCTGAGGATTTAGAAAAGCGTAAAATCTACCAGGTCCTGCCGGACGAGGAAGCAGAAAAAGATGGATACCTCAGAGTAATTGATGAATCAGGCGAAGATTATCTTTACCCCCGGTCCTATTTCGTTCTTGTTCAGTTATCCCACGAGGCGCAAGAGGCGCTCAGAGTAGCAATATAGATATTCCCTTCTGCCTAACATGGCGCTGCGCCCCCTGGCAGACCCCGAGATCAGGGAGATCGCCCGCCGCATCATGATAAAAGAGGCATCAGCAAAAAAGACCTTGCACCACTGAATTCCCTAATATCTCCTTCGTTCTGTCTTCCCAGCATTCTTCGCATGTGCTATAGTGTACTTATATCTAGGCAAAACGGAAGATATGAAAGAGGATTTAAAAACCCGACCTGACAACTTGGATTCGCTGAGTGCCGCGAAGTATTTCGGAATCAGTGAGCAACGACTATGGCGTCATGTGCGGGAGGGTCGTCTAACTCCATGCAGAGTTGCGCCGAATTGTTGGCTGTTTTCACAGAAAGAATTAGATGACGTATTGAAACCGTACTATAATAAGTCGTCGAAGTGCCGTCGGATTGCTGGTTTCATATATATCACCGTTGCTGCTGTGGGACTAACACTGTCGATCTATCTAGCTTTGAACTGCAAAAGCGAATCCGTGATGGATCGCCTGTTATTTTGTTTCTGTGGCTCGCTACTCGGCGTGGGATTTCGTGCGCTCTGGCTGACGCAATTACCATTGCCAACGCCACGGCCTGAATACAAGTTCTTCTATTGGGCGTTTTCGCTCCCGCTGGGCATACCTGCTTATGTAGCTGCCGAGTTAATTGCAAAGCCGAATGACACTGTGCACTTCTTCGCGACTGCTTTAGTAATAGCTTTCATATTTGGGTTCCTGATTCATCCAGAGTTTTGGCCGTTGCCGAGCTGGATTAGAACTAGGAGTTAACCACGGGGAGTTTTCTAACAGCTGCTTGCAGCCAACATGTGCTTTGTCACGCGCCTGGCTTATGCCAGACCGGCGCCAACAGGCGTCGCTGGGCACCGCTAATGGCTGAAGCACACCATCACGCGGCTAAGTTATAAGAGGATTAGTCTTGTCCCGCGTTTTTATCTCACATGCAGCGGCTGATGCGGAACTCGCGCGTATTGTCGCCGATGCCTTGAGTACCGGAAACCCTCCACTCAAAACCTTTCTGTCCACCCGCCCTGGTGACATAAGGGCTGATACCCAATGGCTGCCAGCCGTTGAGGCAGCGCTTCTCAATTCTGATTCGTTTCTCATTCTTCTAACCCCCAATAGTATCGGCCGCTCTTGGGTCGCCTTCGAAACCGGCTGTGCCTGGTTCGCCAATCGAACTGCGATCCTGGCGCGTACCTCCGATCTCCCAGCAGAGGATGTCCCATGGCCACTCGGCAGCCGCCAACTTTATCGCCTCGACCAAGCGGATGAGTTGGCCGTGATCTGCCACGCTCTCGGCACACGGATTCTCGACCCCTCCGCAACGGCTGCCTCAATACGCTCTCAACAGCCGACTCCTTTCGCCGGCCTATCTGAACATGCCTGGGAAGGCCTGACCTTCGGCGGTCAATACTACGCCTGGGCCGGCCCCCTTCTTCAGCTGGAGGACCTGCCGCCCGTTCCTTGTCCCCCCGGCCTTGTGGAAGAGTTGCGCTCCCGTGGCCTGAGTGTTCGGTTGGGTCGGGCGGACAAGCTGGATTACCACGTCGGTCGCGGCCGCGCGCAAGTTTTCGCGACTGACACTAGAAAATGGAGGCGCCCGGTCCAGCAGAATGGTCAACTCCTTCTCGTTGGTGGCCTGGCGACTGCCGACGAGCAGAAATAGCTGCACAACCGTTATCGTGGGGTAATTGTCAAATTGTAGACGTTGTTACCTAAAAGGCAAAGAGGTATGAGGTTTACACTTTTTAGGGAAAAAGGGGACGGGCTATTTTTTTTAAATAGTCACAAGAATGGGAAAGTAGCCTGTCCCTTTTTTTGAATAAAAATTACAGGTGCTCGCGGATGACCTTGATGAGCGTCTGGATCTCCGCCGCGGTGAGCTTGCCGTCCTTTCTGAAGATCAATTCCCCTTTTTTGTCAAAGGCGAGAACATCACTGCTATCGTCCGCAATATTCCACGCCTGCACCAGCACTTTCTTGTAATCCCTCACATAAATGGTTTTGGGATAGCGCTTCTGTTTATCTTTCAGGGCGGAAGAAATGGCAAAATTGGGAAGCCAGGTTGCTGCCATGTTAATGAGCCCAAACGATTGATACTTATCGTCGGGAAACTTCTCTGCGTTCAAGGCTTCGCTGGCGTCATTGTTCGTATCTTTTTCATCAGGATCGACGTAAAAGAGGATACTAACCTTCCCTTGCAGCTCCGCGCTGCTCCACGGCGTTCCATCCAGCCGTCCCCCCAGTTTTTCTTTTAACTCTACCTTGGGAGGAATCGCGCCCATTTCAATAGCCCGGGCAGACTGGTTTAGGAGAACGACGGCCAAAACAACAAACAACCATTTCATGAAATGCTTCATCATCCACCTCCTAGTATAATAAGTTGGGGACGTTGGTGCACAAACAACTTTCTTATAGATGGGCTTCCCTCATGTGCTTTTCAAAAGCCGCGAGCACTAACGTTGTGCAATCTGCCGTTTCGGACAGATCACTAGTCTTTCCAGCTCTTCTTCGCTCTCTCAAAAATGTCGTCAATAGACTGTTTCCTATAGAGTTTTTTGGAAAGCTTAACATAATCAGTAGGCTCTTTATGAAGGAGGGTAAGGAACCTGAGGGCAGCAGTTGGACCAAGGGATTCGTTTAAGGCTTCTATCCCTTTAAATTTAATTTGTGTATCATTCATAGTCTTTGCTTTCATTGTCGTTCAACCTCCCTTACATATTCAACGGGGTTTATAATCTTTACTTCAAGATTTAGCCTTTTCGCGCGCTTTATCAACTCAGAATCACAGGTAAGAAAATAATTACTTTTGATATAACAAGCGCATGCCAGATGTACGGCATCTTTAGACGATAATTTTGCCTGTTTTTGAAAACCTTTAGCTAAGGCGTATATTGCTTCGTCTGGCCCAATTCTTGTTTTACATAGTCCAGAAAGGCGGAATACCTCCAGTTGTCGTTCTACAAATGGGCAAAGAATATTTTCATCCTCATGCATGAAAGACCATACCAACCTGATTTCCTTCCTCTCGGCTTTGGCAAAGATTTCCTCACATGCCAATGCCTCTAACCTAATTATGATTTGATGAGGATCGTCAAAACCTCTCTGAAAACAATTGTAATCAAGATAAAGTAAGTCCATGGAATATAATTATCTCATATCATTAAAATTTTGCAAATATTTCCGATTGCAAGCATCAAATGGAAGAGGGGATGGTTATGATTTTCGAGGAGGTATCTACCACTCACTAGTATCTACCTTTTCACAACCCCGTTCGATAGCTTTCGACATACGCTGTAAATCATCGGAAGAAATAGCCCCTTCAAATTGTAAAAGGCTTTTGCCCTGTACGCCTTTGGGCATCAAAGCTTTTGCAAAATCAAGAACCCGTAGCTGAAGGTCATGAGGAAGTTTAGCGATCTGAGTAACGAGATCATTTTTAATCGATACTGTTTTCATACATTTACCTCCGCAGTGCTTCTTAATTTTATCATAATCAGATAGCCGTATTCAATGATAAAAATTTAAAGATTCAAGAGAAACTCAGGGGACGTTGGTGCACAAACAACTTTCTTCTCAATGGACATCCCCCGTATGCTTTCCTTCCCCCTACATATTCAGCCCTTGTGCTTGATAGCCCCCCTCCCCTTGCTGATGGCCTCCTGGTAGACCTCTTTTAAAGGCACCTGCTTTGCTTCTGCTGCCTGGCAACAGCTCTCGTATTCCGGCATCAGGTTGATGATCTTACCTCCCTCATCAAAGGCCACCTTTATCTTGATTGAGCCGTATCTGGTCTCCACCTCTCGCTCCTCGCGGGCAAGGATTATTCGCTCAGCCGGATACATCCTGATACCGATGGTGGTGGATTCACGCAAGATGAGCTGCGCCAATTCCTCCCGCTTCGCAACAGTGGCAAGGCAGCGGATGGTAAAGCCGGGCCTGCCCTTCTTCATCTGGATGGGGATCAGGGCAGCGTCAAGTGCGCCCTCTTTGAGCAGGAGCTGGTTGAGATAAGGCAAGAGCTCAGGAATCATATCATCCACATCCGCCTCCAAGACCCATATACCCTCGGACTTCTCCTCTACCTGCCTCCCGTGGATGATCCGCAGGAGATTGGGCATTCCCTTTGGATCTCTCATGCCGGCGCCATATCCGACACACGTGATTTCCATTGCGGGCAAGGGGCCGAACCCAGAAGCCAGCGAGGTTACGATGGCCGCGCCGGTCGGGGTGACAATCTCCCCTTCCACCAAGGCAGGCACGATAGGGACCCCCTTGAGCAACGCCATGGTAGCCGGGGCAGGCAAAGGCAGTGTCCCATGCCCTGCCTCTACATAACCCCTGCCCAAGGGAAGAGGCGAGCAGATAATGGTCTCCCAGTTGAAATGAGCGATTCCCAGGGCAGCGCCGACAACATCCACAAGGGTATCGATACAGCCGATCTCATGAAAGTGCACCTCGTCAACCTTGACACCATGGATTACAGCCTCTGCCTGGGCCAGCCGGCGCAGGATCTTGAGGCTCAGCTCCTTGATCCCTTTTGGCAGGGAGCTGTCCTCGATTGTCTTGCGCATCTCGCCATAATTCTTAATCCTGCGCTTTCCCTGATCCCGCACCTCCACCTGCGTACCCATCATGCCCCCGCGCTGGACCCGCTGGTGCTTCACCTCGACCCCTTTCAGGCCCAGCTGCCGCCATCCCTGGTCAAGCACCTCCAAAGGGAGGCCCAGGTCCAAAAGCGCGCCCAAGACCATGTCCCCGCTCACCCCGGCAAAGCAATCCAGATAGGCTATCCTCTTTTGCTGCATGGATGATACGGTATCATAGAATCCTCGCCCCTGTCCATATCGCTTCGCTGTTGCAACACAGCCTGGGCGTGGTATAATCCAGACACGGAACTATCACAAAGAGGGAGGTATTCGCGATGGCGGTGAAGGTGATCATTGAGAGGCGCGTTCCGAAGGGAAAGGATACGGACCTGGCCAATCTGATGCGGGAGATGAGGGCTAAGGCGATGTTCGCCAGGGGATATATCTCAGGGGAGACGCTGCGTGCCCATGACGATCCGACCCTCTATGTGGTCATCAGCACCTGGAAGGGCCTCGAAGATTGGAAGGCGTGGGAGGAAAACCCGGTGCGCAAGGAGATACAGGCCAAGATCGATGCCATCTTGGCGCAATCGGCGCAGAATAGGATCTTTGATTTCGCCTGAGGAGAAGAGGAACTGTTGTTGCCTCCCTCGGAGATCGGTAGGGAAGCGGCCGTCTTTAGACAAAGATGTTCGTACGAATCTGCTTGAACCCTAGACCCCTGGAATCCTGGAACCCTCAATGCCCGCCAGAGGCGGGATCGTTGATGATCTCCTTGATTGCCAGAAGGTCATCGATGTAATAATCGGCCTGTAGAGAACGGTTTTTGTAGGCGATAAAGGGGATCTGAGCCCCTTGAGCCGCTCGTTGATCCGTATCAGAATCCCCCACAAACAGGGCCGCTGAAGGGACGATGGCAAAGTACTGGAGGATCTTGAGCGCCGACTCGGGGTCGGGCTTGGGTTTTTTTACGTCCAAGGCGGAAACCACCAGATCGAACGCCCCCGCCAATCCATGGATGCTCAGGACATCGCCGATGGTATAGGAGCGGTTGGTGGAGACCGCCCTCTTTATCCGACGAGGAAGGGCGCTCAACAGCTCTCTGAGATTCGGCTCCATCTGCATGAGATGGATAAACGGGGTGTAGTCCACATGGGGGCGATGGGCGAGGACCTCCTCCACGTCATGGGGGTCCCTCCTCGCGAGGAGATAACGGAGGGCCTCCTCTGCCGTGCTGACGTGCACGTATTCGATTTCCGCCACGGTCAGAAGCGGGAGAGAAAATTGAGAAAGGATCTGGTTGTAAAAGGCGATGTTCGCATCTTTCGAGTCGAACAGCACCCCGTCACAGTCAAAGATGATGACCTTGGTGGTATTTGTTCCCATGGCTGATGCCACTTTCAAGAGATAATAAGATCTTCAGTTGGTTCGACTGAACAGGGCATCGACAAAGGCCTCGGCAAAAAAATCCTGCAGGTCCTCTATACCCTCCCCCACCCCGACAAGGCGCAGGGGAATCCCCAGCTCCTGGGCGATGGCGACGATGATCCCCCCCTTGGCCGTGCCGTCCAGCTTTGCCAGGGCGATGCCGGTGATTCCCAGGGCCTGGTGGAAGGTCCGGGCCTGGACGATGGCGTTCTGGCCGGTAGTGGCGTCCAGGACCAGTAAGATCTCGTGAGGCGCATTGGGAAGCTCCCTGCCGACGATCCTCTTGACCCTCTTTAACTCCTCCATCAGGTTTTCCTTGGTGTGGAGCCTGCCTGCTGTATCGATGAAAACGAGGTCGTACTTCTTGGCCTGGGCGGCCTTCACCGCGTCAAAGGCCACGGCCGCGGGATCAGCCCCGCTGCCATGTTTGACAAGGTGCGCCCCGGCCCTCTTGCTCCAGATCTCCATCTGCTCAATGGCAGCAGCCCGGAAGGTATCGGCTGCAGCCACCACGACCTTTTTCCCTTGGGAGGTAAAGCGGTAGGCAAGCTTTCCGATGGTGGTGTTCTTCCCTACGCCATTGACCCCGATGACCATCACCACAAAGGGGCCATCCTTGCTCCCGTCGATAGTAAGGGGGGCTTCATGGGGTCGGAGGATCTCCAAGACCTCCGCGCGCAAAAGAGGGGGGATCTCGTGGGCATCCGTTATCCCTTGCTTCTTTGTCTCTCTCCGGATCCCCTCCAGGAGCTTGCGGCTTGCCTCGGCGCCCACATCGGCTACTATGAGGAGCTCCTCCAACTCCTTGTAGAGCTCCTCATCCATCCCCCTGCCTGGCCGCAAGAGGTCATCTACCCCGCCGATCAGCAGCCCCTGGGTCTTGGCCAGGCCCCGGCGCAGCCTTTGAAAGATCCCGCCCTTATCGCCTTTTCCCATGGATAATCATCCTTCGGCAGGTTGATTGCGCGTGTTTGCGAAGGGGGCGTTATGGTTTTTTTGTATCTTTATCGTACTGCTCGGCAATCTGCCGTGTAATATTACTATTCCTTGCGATATCTGCCATCATACGAACCGACTCAGCTAAAAAGTAACAGAACACGAAGACAACGAAGGCAGCGAACAAGCCGCCTCCCATGAACAGCAGCCCTCCTACGAATCCTTCGCCATGGCCAAGGCGCGGGACAAGGGGAATGGATCTTTTGAGCAGGGAAAAGGCATAACCACGCATCAACCATATAAGGATGCCGCCGGCCACGGACATAACCGCAACAAAAGAGGCATAGACCTCCCCGACGAGCTTGAGGACAATAGACACGATGGGTATAACATAAAATTCATCTTCCGGCAGTGCGGCAATATCCCGCGCCCGAATAAAGAGCGCATGAGCCGCCATGTAAAGCGCTATAACAAAAAGCAACTGGAAAATGACGATGCCTGATAGCGCCGTAAAATGAGCCCGTGCGGCAAACTTCCAAATAGACATCCAAGCCACGAGACCCCAAATCGAAGCCAGGACTGCCAGCGCTTGCAAAACAGCGGCAAACGCCTTTCTAAAGAACTTTCCCTCCGAAATCCGTTGAAGCAGGGACTCCATAAAGAAATAACCGTCCATGGCAACCTCCTTTATGACAACGACACCGGTTTCTAAGTGACAACCACATCCGGTACAAAATTTATTATCATTTTGGTTTTTAGCACCGCATTTTGGACAATACATATCTTCTTTACCTCTTTCTTAATTTCAATGTCGTAGAAACTCAAACACAGATCAGTTGGAGCATTCGCTGTCTGGATGACGACGCCTTCATGGGGAATTACACGGGGACTGATGTTTCCAATTAGAGGCCATTCAAGGCGAGCAGGGCCGCACCCAAAGAGCCGACGATCTGCGGCTCAGCATAGACGGCGAGAGGGGTCTGAAGCTTTTCTTCCAGGGCCTTGACCACGCCGATGTTTTTGGCCACCCCCCCGGTCATGGCGATTGGCGGCTCCACCTCCCCTATCCTCTCCAAGAGCCCGATGGTCCTGTCGGCGATGGCGCTGTGGATGGCATGGAGGATGTCCTCCACCTGTTGCCCTTCCGAGACCAGGGAGACCACCTCGGACTCGGCAAAGACGGTGCAGATACTGCTGATCGCGAGATCATTGCGGTAGCGGAGTGATTGTTCCCCCATCTCATTGAGCCCTGTTGCCAGGGCCTTGGCCATCACCTCTAAAAACCTGCCCGTGCCGGCAGCGCACTTGTCGTTCATGTCGAACTCCAACACCCTGCCCTGCCCATCCACCCTGATCACCTTGGTATCCTGCCCGCCGATATCGATGATGGTTCGGCACGCGGGAAAGAGATGGTTTACTCCTTTGGCAATGCAGGTGATCTCGGTAATCTTTCGGTCGGCGAACTCGGCGATCTCCCGGGCGCATCCGGTGGAGCAGATCCGCCTGATCTGGTTCCTGGTGATGTTGGCGCTTCCTATGGCCTGCCTCAAGGATACCTGTGAGGCCTCCTTGCTCGAGCCCCCGGTCGGGATGATGGAATATCCCAGAATCCCCTTCTCATTATCGAAAACAAGCGCCTCGGTGGAGAGTGACCCTATGTCGACCCCCGCCGCTATCATATCCTTCTATACTCCCTTGCTGCCGGGTTGCCTCAGCTCCACAACGGCCGCAATCCCCTCTGCGGCATCTGCTTGATGCCGAGGCAGTTATACCGGGGCAGGTTGATGGTTATGGTCGCTACCCCTTGCTTTACCTTGTAGAGGATATTCTCATATCCCATCTCTGCTTCCTTACTCTATGACCATAAGGATGGTATCCGGCGTTACCTCATCTCCTGGCTTGACATTGACCTCCTTCACGGTCCCGGACACCGGGGCCACCACAGGCATCTCCATCTTCATCGCCTCCAGGGTAGCCACCTGATCGTTCTCTTTGACCTTATCCCCTGCCTTCACATTGACGGCCACGATCTTCCCCACCATGGGCACAGTCACCGGTGTAGCCATATAGGACCTCCTTTTCGCCTATTTTAGACCTGTGCATTTAATAACAAAAAGGGGGGGTATGTCAAGCCTTCTCTACCCCACGGACGCGAGCTCTAACTTCTCCTGCCATTTCAGCCGGATGGCCTCCACAAGGGAGCGATGTTCCTCCCTGCCGAGCTGGGGGTCTTGGTCGATGAGGGCAAAGGCCTCTTGGCGGGCCTGCTGGAGCAGCCGGACATCCCTGATGAGGTTGGCCACCCGAAGGTCGGGCAGGCCCCACTGCCGCACCCCCAAAAACTCCCCCGGGCCCCTGATGGCCAGATCCTCCTCGGCAATGCGAAAGCCGTCCAGGGTCTCCTCCATGACCTTCAGGCGACGCCACGCCTCCTTGCCAAGCCGGGGGGCAGCCAACAAGAGGCATATGGACGGGTGAGGCCCCCTTCCGATCCTCCCCCGCAGCTGGTGCAACTGAGAGAGGCCGAACCGTTCGGCATGCTCCACCACCATGGCCGTGACATTGGGGCAATCTATCCCCACCTCGATCACCGTCGTGGCCACGAGGATCTGAATCGCCCCCTCACGAAAGGCCCCCATCACCTCTTCCTTTTCCTCACCCTTCATCCTGCCGTGGATAAGCCCGATTCGATAGCCGGGGAAGACCTCTTGCTGGAGGCGTTGGGCCCCCTGGGTCGCATCCCGCAGGTCCAACTGCTCGGACTCCTCCACCAAGGGGTATACAACGTAAGCCTGCCTCCCCTTGGCTATCTCCTCCCCCACCAGACGATAGACCTCGCCCCGTTCCCGCTCTCGATAGACCCTGGTGACGATCGGGCCCCTGCCCGGAGGGAGCTCATCCAGGACCGAGACCTCCATGTCGCCGTAGAGGGTCATGGCCAGGGTGCGGGGGATGGGGGTCGCGGTCATCACCAAGAGGTCAGGCGCCGCCCCCTTCCTCTTCAGGCGGGCACGCTGCATCACCCCAAAGCGGTGCTGCTCATCCACCACCCCGAGGCCGAGCCTCTTGAAGGAAAGCCCCTCCTGGATCAGGGCATGGGTCCCCACCACGAGCTGGGCCTTGCCCTCTGTGATTGATTGGTAGAGCTCCTCGCGCTCCTTCCCCTTGATCCTTCCGGTCAACAGCACTACCCTGACATCCAGCCCTCTCAACCACTCCCTGAGGTTGAGGTAGTGCTGCTCCGCCAGGATCTCCGTGGGGGCCATCAGTGCCGCCTGAAAGCCGTTGTCGATGGCGATGAGCGAGGCAACAAGGGCCACCGCCGTCTTCCCGCTCCCAACGTCCCCTTGCAGCAAGCGGTTCATGGGATGAGGGTTGGCCATATCCCCCTTGATCTCCTCAATCACCCGCTGCTGGGCCCTGGTGAGGACAAAGGGGAGCTGCTTCAGGATTTTATCGGCCGTGGGAGCCTTTGCGATCTGGAAGGCGATCCCTTCTTCCTGTGCGATACCCCGGCGCCGCAGCGCCATGCCCAGCTCGAGGAAGAAGAATTCCTCAAAGGCCAACCTCTGATGGGGTCGAGAGGTCTTGAGGTTGAGCTGCTCGACATCGAGATATGCCTGGGGGAAATGGACCTCGCACAGGGCCTCGGACAGGGGCATGAGGTCGCAGCGCGCGCTTACCTGGGGAGGGATAGGGCTCGTTACCTTGAGGGCGGCATGCTGAACCACCTGGTGCATGATCCCCCTGATGCGGCGCTGATAGAGCCCCTCGGTCTCGGAATAGACCGGCACGATGCGCCCGAAGTGGAGGGAGTCTGCCTCCGTGCCCTCGACCCACTCCAGGTCAGGGTGGTATATCTCCTTTTGTGCCCGATACCCTCGTATATCGCCGCAGAAGATGACTTGATCCCCTTTTTTCAGACGCCCCCTGATATACATGATCCCTTGAAACCACTTGGCAATGATAAAACCGCTTCCGTCCCCCAGGACAACCTCATAGACCCGACGGCGGCTCTTGGGGTAGACCACCTCGCCTGCGGCAATCACCTCGGCATAGCCCACGCAGCGCTCCCCAGTGGCGAGATCGGCTATCCGCCTGATCTGCCGGCGGTCCTCATACCGGATGGGGAGGTTGTAGAGGGCGTCTTCTATGGTCTCTATCCCCTTCTTTTTGAGCAACTGGGAGATCTTCGGCCCGACCCCCTTGACGAATTGCATGGGGCTTCTCAGCACGCGGGCTATCTCCTCTTCACAATAGGGTTGGCCAGTGCCCCCGGAAGCGTCCAGGGCACCCCGCAGCTCCTCCAACAACCCCTTTCCCCTCCTGATCCGCTCCTCTTTCTCGCTCCCTGCCACCGCCTCAAAGCCGGCGAAATTCTTCTGAAGGGCCTTGAGCTTGGTCTTGACCGATAGATCCGGTGCGAGGGGAATGGCCTCCTGGATCAGGCCAATAACAAGACCCTCCAGCCCCTTGATATTGGGGAGGCGGGAGAAGTTGTCCTTGGAGGCAAGGGCCAAGGGCCCGGCGATAGCGTCCATGATCCCGCGGAGTCTATCCATAGTTTTGTGCTCCATCGCTGCCCATGAGGATACACATTTTTCTCAAAGGGTTCAATCCCGCGTTGTGTCGCCTAACGACACAGGATTCAAGGGGAGGGGGGATGTCAAGCTGAGGCAACCTGACGCCTAATGACCATGGCGTCTTTAAAAAGAAAGATGTTGCGCTTGCTCATTACCTGGGGCATAATTAAGAGGATAAAAACGTCTATAAAAGATTTGAACGATATTCGTTCCATATCGGGCCGGGACCTTGAGAATTGGACTATTACGATTGTTATAGCAAACGATCATCTCTTCAATAGGCCGGGAAGCCCTCTCTAGATTACACCATGCTGTTTCAGGAGCCTTCCTTCGGTATCATTTCAGCAGCCATATCATACGAGAAACAAGCGAAGCTGCGGGAGCAAGCGGTTCTCAGTCTGGTTTCCCGGTTATGCGTTCCGGGACACCGTTCACCATCCGCTGAATTAAAGAAATGAAGAAAAAGAACATACGGGGCAATAACATGCAAAAGCTATTTTATCCCGAGCGCATTGCGGTGATCGGGGTCTCCGAGAGACAAGCAAACGCCGGACGAAACATCATGGAGAATATCGTCAGGTTCGGCTTCGCCGGCGACGTGTTTCCCGTCGGACCCCGAGGCGGTACAGTCTGTGGAAGGAAGATTCTCACCTCGGTGGATCGCCTTCCCGAGGGAATCGACGAGGCAATCATCATCACGCCGGCGGCAACGGTGCCCGATATCGTCGATCAGTGCGGACGCAAGGGGATCCCGTGGGCCATCGTCGAGACAGGTGGTTTTGGAGAGTTGTCAGCAAACGGGAAAAAACTGGGTGACGAACTCCTACG
>Ga0214474_1000196_pt1 | contig 31366 bp, 29 predicted proteins | sample RVTome_2_FD_187335 | JGI IMG/M metagenome (GOLD analysis project Ga0214474, IMG submission 187335) | Soil microbial communities from uranium-contaminated site in the Upper Colorado River Basin, Wyoming, United States - RVT95D214 HiSeq ... | reverse complement strand
GTCCGTCCCATGCACTCCTATTCGGCGTTATCTGCGGGTGCGGCGCTGGCTATTATCATGGTTCCAGTGGTGGCGCGGACGGCGGAGGAGTCATTGCGTCTGGTGCCCAACTCAATGCGCGAAGCTGCGCTGGCTCTGGGAATTACCCGGTGGCGGTCGTTGATGGGAGTCATAGTTCCCGGGGCATTGACCGGAATCGTTACTGGGATTATGCTGGCCGTCGCTCGCATTGCCGGCGAAACCGCACCGCTAATATTCACAGCACTTGGCAGTCAATTCGGCTTTCAGGGTCTACTTAAGCCAATCGGAGCGCTGCCGCTTCAAATATACAACTATGCCTTATCGCCTTATCCAGACTGGCAACAACAGGCATGGGCCGGAGCTTTTTTGCTCATAGTACTAGTGTTGGGCATAAGCATACTAGTGCGCTGGATAAGCGGTCGGAGACATGCTTGAAAGAAGATACGGAAGCAGAAAGGACAAAAACAATGTCTATAGCATATGATGTGATTAACGGAAATATGCCGGCCAAGACTCAAGAAAATCTGGCCGCGCTGGAGAAAAAAAAGGGGGTCATGGATATCTGTGATTTGAGTGCCTGGTATGGAAACAACCTCGCGGTCAAACATATCAACCTGTGTATCAAATCAGAGGCAATAACGGCTATAATCGGACCATCGGGCTGCGGCAAGTCGACATTTATTCGTTGCCTTAACCGGATGCACGAGACCGTGCCCGGAGCCAGGGTGGAGGGTTTCATCATGTTTGACGGCAGCGATATTTATGCCAGAGAGGTCGACCCCGTTGTCATCCGCCGTCGAATCGGTATGGTGTTCCAGAAACCTACGCCTTTCCCCACGATGTCAATTTTCGACAATGCTGCTGCCGGTATAAGGCTAACACGATTCTGGAGCCGACGCTGGGAACTGGAACAGATTGTGGAGCGTAGTCTGCGGCAGGCCGCTCTTTGGGATGAAGTTAAGGACAAGCTCCATCAATCCGGAACTTGCCTCTCCGGTGGGCAGCAACAGCGTCTCTGCATCGCCCGGGCACTGGCTGTGGAGCCGGAGATAATACTCCTGGACGAGCCCTGCAGCGCCCTCGACCCGGCAGCCACGCTAAAAATCGAAGACTTAATGAGAAATCTGGCTGAAAAATATACAATCGTTATCGTAACTCACAATATGCAGCAGGCAGCTCGTGTATCCGATATGACCGCTTTCTTTCTAACGGACCAGGATTGCGCCGGCATCCTGGTTGAGTACGGCGAGACGTCCCAGCTATTCACCAAGCCTAAAGACAAGCGTACTGAGGACTATATCACCGGTCGATTCGGATAAATATTTGGAGGATGAAGAAAATGGAAATGAGAACAGCTTTTCATAAGAGACTAAGGGAAATCCAGGATGATGTCCTGGCAATGGGAAGCATGGTCGGCAAGGCTATTCTTCGTTCTGTCGAGGCCCTAAAAAACAGAGACCTCGAATCAGCCCGCTATATAATAGACGAGGATCAAAAAGTCAACCACAAAAGATTTGAGATCGAAGAGAAGTGTATAGAGCTTATAGCGACACAGCAGCCGATGGCCAGTGACCTGCGCATTATCATCGCTATTTTGAATATCACAACCGAAATCGAACGTATAGGCGACTATGCGGTAGGTATTGCGCGTATAGTCATTATGATAGGCGAAGAGCCGCCATTGAAACCATTAGTAGATATCCCGCGGATGGCTGAGCAGACCGCAGATATGCTTCGCCGCAGTCTGGATGCGTTCATAAACCACGATACCGAGGCCGCAAAGAAAATTATTGCCGAGGATGACTTCGTAGATAATTTGTACGACCAGGTTTTTCGTGAGTTGCTCGTCTTCATGGCCGAAGATCCAAGGACCGTTACGCGAGCCACCCGACTTATCTGGGTAGCTCATAACCTGGAGCGCGCTGCCGATAGAGTTACTAACATTTGTGAGCGGGTAATCTTCGTTATTACCGGAAAGATGGAAGAGATAGGTGGTTCGAAATTCTAGAAAGCAGCACTATAAGTCTGAGGACTAAAACGAATGGGCGATAGTGGACTTGAACCACTAACCCCCTGCGTGTAAAGCAGGTGCTCTAACCACTGAGCTAATCGCCCAAAAAATGGTACGCCTGGTGAGATTTGAACCCACGCCTCAGGGAGCTCATTCAAATGTTGTGGTGAATCCAGCCCAATCTATCTTGCTAGAGGATTTTCCTGAACAAGATAAACTCTCTCCCCGGAGTTGCATTGAAATGTTTAACTAGATTGTGCGATGCTACATTGGTATCCAGGATCCACGATGCCTCAGCTGTCCGATATCCCTTTCTGAGAAGGTTTTTCATTAAATGAGTCCCCATCATAGTGCCGACTCCTCTTTTTTCCCATCCTGGCATAACCCCTACCGATATGATTCGAGCGCGGTCTATGTCCTGTCCCTTGAAAGCCTGATAGATGTCAGGGAGACAGATAAGCAGCCCTATGGCGTTTCTTTTGCTGTCCTCTGCAATTATTATTAGCTCATCATCAAGTATAGGCAGTAGCGATTCCACCATTTCCTTGTCCTGATCCGGGCTTCTGGCGACATAGCTGTCGCTTTGAGCAAAGATATAACTCTGCAGTCTATGAAAGACGACCAATTCCTGTGAAATCTTTTTTCGATTGAACTCCCTGGTGGTGACTCCTGGCAGTGTGGTTTCCAATTGATTTACCGTATCTCTGTTTAAATTGAAAGTGAGTATTTTTGATTTAGCTTGATAACCGTATTTGTTAAAAATCTTCTTATAGTATGGAGGATTGTGATTGGTCAGAACCGTTTGCGGCATCGTAAATCCATCCGTCAACAGCCCGACGAGCAGGTTATCAGCCTTTGGAGCCAGAACAGATGTGGCACCTGCCTTACTCAGTATTTCCTCACATCTTTTAAGTATGCTTATCGCCGCGCTTTCATTCCCACTCATAAATTCAAAGAAGGCCAGCCAACCTTGAGAATTCCCATTTTCATCTACAGCTACTCTATCAAGAATAGCCACAGCGCGTCCCACGGGTGAACCGTCTTTCAGGGCAACAACGGGCCACATCCTAACTTCCGTCCCGATTCCTGCAGTTTTAAATCGACGCACAAACTCTTGCTCTGATTCGGGCACCCAAATGGGATCGTCTTTGTATACACTGGTGGCAACTGCAAGGAATCGTTCGATTCCTTTTTCATCATCCGGGCTTTCGACTACAATAATCTTCATCTCAAAAAGCCCTGATTACCCGGATTAGCTTCTTGGACACAGGGTTACGTTCCGGTAAGGCGTCCGTAAAGTAGACATCGCCCAGTTCTCCTCCCGCTTTTTGTGCCCACGACCGCAGATTGTTGAGAACTGCAGTTTCAATGGCGGCGCGGTCGGCTCCTTCTTTCAGTACCAGTCTTATTTCAATAGACTCAATCGAATGTTGTATTGCCTGGTACTCAATGATGGCATCGGAGGCATGAATAATGGATTTCTGAACATAGTCGGGAAACAGATAGCGAGTTTCGCTGCCGGGTCCCCTGACGTAGAATATATCGTCAGCTCGCCCTTGAATACGTTCTATTGCTCTGAAACTGGAGCCACACTGGCAGCGTTTAGCACTAATCTCCAGGATATCATTCAGTGAGTAGCGAATTATCGGCTGTGTCGTCCTGTACAGGTCGGTTACGACTACGTTTTTAGCCTTGCCAACCGTATCTCCGGCGTCTTCCAGTTCAACGAAAATAACGTCCTCATTAAGATGCAGCTTACCGTTTCTACAGGTAGAGCCGATGAAGCCCTCGGAACCCTGATATATCTGCACCATAGGAACACCGAAAATTTTCTCCAGTTCACCCTGTGTGTCCTCGTTAAGCACCTCGGCATAGGAGATAACCGTTTCTATCCGGTGCTTTATCGACGAGAAATGTCTGGCTATCATTGAGAGCAGCGATGGAGGGCCGGCGATTATGTTTAGCTTCTGCTCGTTAATAATATTAATAATATTTTGGGTCGGATGCGTATAGTCTACATAAACTATCTTGATTCCAAACGATTGTACTTCCATAAAAGCTGGGTTATTGGTGCGGAGAGCGAAGAGAACCCTTTTGTCTTTAACGGTTTGGGGGATTCCGTTCCGGGCCCAAAGCAGGCAGCTATACATGTCCCTTTCGTTCGGGGAAAGGACCGTAAGGCCTTTATTGCCGGATGTTCCTGAGGATATTCCCACTGAAAACTTGCCCCTGTAAAGATTTAATGTGCCCTCTTTTTCCTGTCGGATTTGAAAGTCCATAAGTTCGTCCTTATGCAGGCCGGCCGTATTAATTTCGTTGAAATGTTCCATCATTTCCTTTTTATCTATCTTAGTTACAGCAGAAAGCGATAGTTTATCTTGGCCGGATAGTACCCGGCGATAATAGGGTGAATTATTCCTGGCATATTTCAATATTCTGGATATTCTTTCCAGTTGATGTTTGTGAAGGGAGGCTTCATCCCACCGATAAAATTGCCGGTCGAGGCTTCGAACCGCCAGTAGCTTGCTCAATATATTCAACTTACCACCTCCTAATGCTAATCTGCTTCCGGTTCGCTGGCTTCGCGTTGCTCTAACTCGGCCTGAACTTTTTGATATACCGTTCGGGTAATTCCATATTTTTGCAGAACTGCTGCAGCCAATACCAGAAATAAGCCGGGAATTAAGCCGAAAGCTAATCTGATGGTTAATATGGCTGAGTCTGTCTGCACATCCGAGCTGCCGACATATCCAGATATGGATAGAAACGCACCCAGCATGAATCCTGAAACCGCAATTCCCAGTTGATGTACCGTCATCCATAACCCGAAATAGAGAGATTCATGCTGTTCCCCTCTCTTGTGCCTGTAGAACTCTACTAAATCGGGCACTAACGAATATGGGATTAAAAGGTATGACGACATAATAATCCCCAGAAGAGCACACCCCAGAAAGAACTGTAGAGTAGAGCCCTGGTTGACCAGGAGTCCCGTCAAAAGCAATACCACCGCTCCCAGACAGTTAGCGATTAAAAGTAGCCGTCTTTTGTCGAAAAATTGGGTCAACTTATACCACACCGGTATGAGGAGGGCTGAGGAAATTGTGTATATGGCAACGCCAATGGAGCTGCTTGCAGTATTAGACAGGACATTTTTTGCAAAATATGGAATAGAGGCTATAAGGCAACCTGTGGCAATAGCTCCCAGGAATTTAAAGACAAGAAGGATGACGACATTTTTTTCTCTAATTACGGAGAGATACTGAGCCAGGTTAGCCCTGACAATAGCTGCATTTTTGTTATTTGCCTCCACGTCTCTGACGCTTCGGGCTGCTATTAGCAAAGACAGAGCTGTAAACAACGCAAATCCAATTGCCATCGTTCTTAGCCCTAACACCATATCCGAGAATGAAGAGACCAACAGAGCTGCTCCGCCACCAAGGATGATTCCCAGAGTGGATACGACCGCTCTTATTCCGGTGATTTGTGTTCGTTCGTCATAGTCACTGGTCATTACAGGGACCATTGCCATGTAAGGTACGGAAATAGCCGAGTAGGCCGAGGTATAGAGCAGCAGGCTGAAAATAGCCAGAAGGAATTTGACCCATTCGTCGTACGAAGCCGGAATCAGCCATAGTAGCGCGAAGCTGGCGGCAAACGGTATGGCACCAAAGAGGATAAAAGCCCGTTTTTGCCCAGATATGGATTTTGTTTTATCGCTCAGTACGCCTGCAAGTGGATTGGCTATCCCCTCCCATAGCTTGCCAATGAAAATTACACTACCCGCCAACCATGGAGTGATGCCGGCAATATCCGTCAGGTAATACATATAGAAAAAGCCGACAACGAAATAGGAGATGGATAGCCCGAAGTCGCCCGCCGAATACCCTATCTTTTTGGATATTTGCATAGAGAGCGCCACTTTGATTTAACGGAGTTATTATAATTGAGGTTTATATAGATGTAAATTATGTTTCGTCTACAAAGGCCAATAAAATGAAACAAGGGGCCATTATCATCTTTTTAATGGTGGGCGATAGTGGATTTGAACCACTGACCCCCTGCGTGTAAAGCAGGTGCTCTAACCGCTGAGCTAATCGCCCAAAAAATGGTACGCCTGGTGAGATTTGAACCCACGACCTCAGCCTCCGCAGGGCTGCGCTCTATCCGCTGAGCTACAGGCGCATGTGCCGAAGGTGGGATTTGAACCCACAAGTCCGTTAGGACACTACGTCCTGAACGTAGCGCGTCTGCCATTCCGCCACTTCGGCGTGGGCAGTACTGGATTTGAACCAGTGACCTCTTGCGTGTGAAGCAAGCGCTCTAACCGCTGAGCTAACCGCCCGGAACCGTTCTATTTTAGCTACAAAAGGCAGCTTTGTAAACTGGAAGTTTTGTACCGAACAGGGGCAAATTCTTAGTTTAGCTCAGAACGACCGGGAGGATTTATTCTTTTTTTTCCGGCAAACGTCTGACGCTGTTGGACTTGCACTTGGGACAGACGCGCTCGTGCAAGCCCTTTTTCGGGTCCGTAGTTACCTTATATTCGAAACCGCAGTGGAGACACTTTAATTGTTCTTCCATTTTTTACACCTTGGCCGCATCGGTCAGTTCGTCCTCGACCTCTGGTTCTTTCTCGGCCTTTCGCCTCTGCTCGGCTATCACCTTACGCCCATAGGCCATCTCATCCACCGTCACCTTCTGGCGCATCTCTTCAAGCTCACGCATTATTTGCGCGAACCGGGCGCCCTCAGCGGCGCTTATCCATTCCAACTGCAACCGCTCCGGCCGGATACCAAGCTTCTCCAGTTTGTTCCACAGCTTATCGGCCCGGCGCATGGTCCAGTGGTTAGCGCTGATGTAGTGGCAGTCGCCCAAGTGGCATCCGGACAGAAGAACCACGGGTGCGCCTTTTTCAAAGGCACGCAGGATAAAACTTTCGTCGACACGGCCGCTGCACATGGTGCGGATAAAGCGGTTATTGGGCGGAAACTGCATTCTGGATACGCCGGCCAGGTCGCCGGCAGCATAGCTGCACCAGTTGCACAGGAAAGTAATAATCTTCTGCTCCGGGTCATTCTCCAGAGCCGCTTCTATCTGCGCTAGCACCTGGGCGTCGCTGAAATGCTGCATGGTTATAGCATCGAAGCGGCATTCGGCGGCACAGGTACCGCACCCGGCACAGGCGGCGGCTACCACCTGGGCACCGGACTTCGCTTTAATATCCACTTTCATGGCGCCATAAGGACAAACGCGGGCGCAGACTCCGCACGAGTTGCACTTTTCCAGGTCGACTATCGCCTTAATGGCCTCGCCTTTAAGGACTGCGGAGTTCAATAGAATCGAGCTGCGGGCAGCCGCCGCTCCCGCCTGGGTGACACTGTCCTTTATATCCTTGGGTGCTTCCACGCAGCCGGCATAGAAGATGCCCGGCGTCGGTGCGTCTACCGGCCTCAACTTGGGATGGGCCTCCATCAAGAAGCCGTCGCTGGTCTGCGATAGGTTAAGCACACTCATTAATTTCTTCAGACTGGCCTTCGGTTCCATCCCCACCGAGAGCACGACCATATCCAAGTCGTATTGTTCAATGCGGGAGGTGGTGGTATTCTCCACCTTGACCAGCAAGTTCTTGGTCACCGGGTCTTCCCTGATTTCTCCGGGCAGGCCGCGGATATAACGCACGCCGGCATCCCTGGAGCGGCGCAGTAAGTCTTCGAAGCCCTTGCCGAAGGCCCGTATATCCATATAGAAAACGACTATCTCGGCCTCGGGGTCGTGCTCCTTGATAAGAAGGCTGTCTTTCACCGTGTTCATACAGCAGACATTGGAGCAGTAAGGATTGCCGCGGTTTTCCGTCCGCGAGCCAACGCATTGTATAAAGCCGATACGCTTAGGCGTCTTATGGTCGGAAGGGCGGACCAGGTGACCTTCGGTAGGCCCGCCGCCGCATATCAATCTTTCGAATTCCATGCTGGTGATGACGTTTTCAAACAGCGTATATCCATACTCATCTAGCTGAGCCGGGTCGTATACGTCCATGCCAGTGGCCACGATTATAGCGCCGACCTCCACCTCGGTTATCCTGTCCTGGGCGTGCAGGTCTATGCATTTTTTCTCGCAGGCATCCATGCATTTAGCGCACGCCACCGGCTTGTTACCCAGGCAGTGTTCCATGTCGATAAGGAAGGCGGAGGGCACCGCCTGCGGAAAAGCTATATAAGCCGCCTTGCGCGAAGAGAAGCCCTGCTGAAACTCATCCGGCAGTACCACCGGACAAACCTCCGCGCATTTGCCACAAACGTTGCAAACCGTCTCGTCCACGTAGCGGGCTTTCCGGCGAATGCGGACTTTAAAGTTTCCGACGTAGCCGGAAACCGATTCAACAGTACTATAATCCATCAGGTTTATCCGGGGATGACGTCCCACGTCCATCATCTTCGGCCCCAGCACGCAGATAGAACAATCCATGGTGGGAAAGGTCTTGTCCAGTTCGGCCATGATGCCGCCGATGGAAGGCTTCTCTTCAACGAGATATACCTGGTGCCCGGCATCTGCCAGGTCGAGCGCCGCCTGAATACCGGCGACTCCACCGCCGATGACCAGTGCCGCATCGGTTACCGGAATTTCCATCTCATGCTGCGGCTGAAGCAGGCGTGCCCGCGCTACCGCTATCTTAACTATATCCTTGGCTTTTTTTGTGGCAGATTCGCGGTCATATAAATGCACCCAGCTGCAGTGCTCCCGTATGCTGGTCATCTCCAGTAAGTACGGATTGAGACCGGCGTCTTCTACACACTTACGAAATGTCGATTCATGCAGCCGCGGCGTACATGAAGCCACCACCACCCTGTTCAGGTTGTATTCCTTTATATACCTCTTGATTTCTGCCTGTCCGGGGTCGGCACAGGTATACCTGTTTCTCACCGAAACCGTCACGTCGGGAAGCTTTTCCGCCGAAAGCCGGACCTCTTCGGTGTCTACCGATCCGGCAATATTAAGCCCGCAGTCACAAACAAAAACGCCTATTCTGAGCTCTTCTTCAGCCAATTAATCTGCCTCCTGATCCAGCGACCCGGCCGCCAGTGTCGCCAGATCCTGAATATCGATTTTCGGCTTTTTCCCGTTCCTACTCTGTTGTGTGCACTTGAGATGTATGCGGCACTTGAGACAGGATGTTACCAGTATTTCGGCTCCGGTAGCCTCAGCCTGAGTAAGCCGCTCATCCTGTATTTGCCGGTTGGCGGCACCGCAATGCACCCAGGAACTGGCGCCGCAGCATAGTGCCGTCTCACGGTTGGGCTGCATTTCCTCCAGTTCCATACCGCTTATGGCCTTCAATATCCGGCGCGGCGATTCGAAAATTCTCAATCCCCTGCCCAGAGTGCACGGGTCCTGGTAAGTCACTTTCTTCGCCAGCGCGCCCAGACGAAGGTCGCCGCTTTCTATCAACGGAGCCACAGCTTCCGTCCAGTACACCACTTCGGCGACCGTTTTACCCAGCATCTTCGGATAGTCAACTTTTAAAGCATAAAAGCATTCGGGGCAGCTGGTGATAATTTTCTTGACACCGAGCTGATGAAATTTGTGGGCGTTGGCCCGCGCCAGGGACATAAAGCCTTCTCTGTCTCCCTGTAACAGCAGGTCACGCCCGCAGCAAAGCTCATCATCCAGCAGACTGAACGGCATCTGTGCTCGATTCAGCAGTCGCAGAGCCGATATCACCCCTTCTAAAGTATTCACCCCCAGGTCTTTAAACATAATATCGAAATACGGGGCGCAACCCACAAAAAATAGGGTATCTTGCTTTTCCGATAGCTTCACATCGGGCGGCAGCCAGTTAAGCCGCTGCTGCTTTACTTTTTCACTGGTCATCAAATGCATCGTAGATTGCAGGGCCCCTCCATGGCTGCACCGTGCCCGGCTACCTCCAGCCATTCCCTCGGTCCTAAGAATTCGAATAAACTCGGGGAACTGGACGCGGTAGTTGCACCTCTCCAGACACATATAGCAGTTCAAGCAGGACCAGATTGCCTCGTCGTGATAGTTACGACTGTTGTGTTCCATATTTCTCTGGACGATCAACCGCGGATTAAAATCGGGATTATAGCGGGCGACCGGACAGACCACGGTGCATTTACCGCAGTCAAGACATAGGTGTATCCGGGTATCCTTTATTTCCTGTTTATGCCTGCTCATGATTTTATATTACAGTATGAAGCTCGCGATACCGCCCCAATAAAATCTTCGACCTCTTTTATAAAAGCATCGCCGTCACCCCGTGGCAAACGGCTCAGCCTTAGTCGGCTCGTTCCCAGCCCCAACAGCTCCATCAGACTCAGGGCTTTTTCATACTCTTTGGAGCTCAAATTTTCATCCTTCTCGTAAAGACAGCTTTCCGGCCGGCATCCCAGAAGCATCACGCCATCTGCTCCCAGCTCGAAAGCTTTCAAGATTAATCCCGAATGTACCCGTGATAGGCAACTCACCTTTACCAGCTTTACCGATGCCGAATAGCCGAGCCGGTTTTGTGCTGCCGCTTCAATGCAGCTCAAGCCGTCCCAGTTGCACGTAAAAACTACTACGTTATTATGTCTCATGTAGCCGTGCCTATCTTGCCGGATTGTTCTAGCAAGGATTCCAGTGTGCTAATTATACTCAAATCCGACTGCGCAGGCTGGATTATCGCCCCTGTTGGACACGAAGCAATACAAGCCCCGCAGCCAAGGCATAATATCCGGTCGATATCAGCAACCGTAACGCCCGCGCCTGCTGTCTTCATCTCTATGTACGGGCATATTGCGGCACAATCGCCGCATCCCCGGCACAGCTGTCTGTCTATATCAATCGCAGTTGCCCGTGCCTTAAGCAATCCACGGCTTAAATAATTTATAACCCGGATTGCCGTAGCTTCTCCCTGGATAACTTGTTTCCCAGGCCGTTCCTGTGCGTTCATGGGCAATATATATATGCCGGAAGGGTCGCCTATTGCTATTTCGCGAAGGGCCAGCTCTAAAACTCTTTTGCGGCCCGAATTTTTATACCAGGAAAAAATACGGCCGGGCAGGCTCTCTTTCAGGGATGCATTGGCCTTAGCCATTATTTTATTCACTGCTACAGAATCGAAGACCAGTGCGCCTACCGCAGCTTTCCTTTCCCCCTGTCCAATTTCCACTTTGTAATTACCTGCAGTTCCTGAAAGTTTGATCGTCTCAGACCACGACATCACAGATACGCCTGATTTTCTGAGTGCTTCGAGCAGCCGCGATTCGGTCTCCACGTATTCTGATTCGTCCTTTGCCTTTTTTCGTCCGGATTCATAAATGACAATTACAGGATAACCGTTTGAGGCAATACCGGCTGCTGCCGCTAAGCCGGCAATTCCGGTGCCGACTATCAGCGCGCCTTCGCTTACGTGCCGCTCTAAAATTACCTGCGGTAAAAGGCCTTGAATTCGCAGGATTCCCGACGCAATTATGTCAACAGCCTGGCGGGTGGCTTCACCCGGGTGATTGCCATGTACCCAGGCACACTGCTCCCGTATATTAACGTACTCCACGGGCAGGCTGAGGTCTGCCAACTGATGGTTTAGATATTGCTGACACCTGACGCGCCGCTCGGTACAACTGAAGCAGACCTGCTCCAGATTACAGCATCGGCAGGCGGCAACAACCAGCCGGTTAAGTTTTTCGTCTTCAATCAGCGCCTTAATTTCTGCGGCAGCGCCCTCGGTACAAACCTGTGATAATTCCCTAACTCGCGAGACGCCGGGAATGTTCTGTATCTCACCAGCCACGCCGTTCAGGTCGATAATCGAGCTTATGCTGCCGCCGCAGCGGCACAGGATTACTCCGGTTCGTTCATCAGCGGCACCCCGTTCCATAGTCAGGCTGTCATCGCGGTGACGGGTAACTTCTTTGTGGCCTGGAGTATGGCTGTTGGTTAAATCTAAATCACGCGCTATCTTCATGGAAATTGCGGCAGCAGTGCTGAGTTCATCTTCCAAATCATCGTCTTTTTGAGTTTCCACCGTGAACAAGCCCGGAATGGTACCCCGGCCTGCTAAGCCATTATCATCAGCAATAAAACTAACCACTGCGTCAGCATCTATGTTCCGGGATTCAACTGCGTCCTGATGTGAAACAGCGTTTACCTGGCAGACCCTTTCGCATTCCAGACAGCCGCTGCATAAAGCGCAACTAAGACATCTTCCCGATTCAAGTTTGACCACTTCTGAAGATAGTCCCCGTGTCGTCTCCTCATAGCTTCCCATCCTATCTGTCTTGGACAGCGCCGGCATTTTGGCGCGTTTCTGGGGAGATATGTACCTCTGCTTGACATCTACTTCGACAGGCGTAGGCCGTCCCAGAGTGCGCCCTTCCCTCAAGTCAGCACCACGCACGTAGCGATCCAGCGACTCGGCAGCTCTAATGCCCGCAGCCATGGCGTCGACAACGGTATTGGGTCCGGTGACGCAGTCGCCGCCTGAAAATATGTCCAGTATGTTCGTTTGTAGCGTTAACGTGTCGACCCTAATGGTCGAATCATCACCCGTACTGACGTCCTTGATTCGTAGAAGCTCTGTGCTCGGCCGCTGGCCGATGGCGACAACCACGTGGTCGGCCTCTATGATGAATTCCGAGCCTTCGATTGGCACCGGCTGGCGACGACCGGTGGCGTCTACCTTTCCCAGTTTCATGCGCTGGCAGCGGATGCCAGTGACCCTGGTGCCATCGCCAATTATTTCGACCGGTGCCGTGAGATACTCGATCAAAACGCCCTCTTCGATAGCTTCTTCCACGTGCTCCTTGATAGCGGTCATTTCCTGCGCGGTGCGCCGATAAAGTATTCGTACCGTACCCTGGCTCCTTCGTTTAACGGCTCTGGCAGAGTCGACGGCGCTGTTGCCGCCGCCGATGACCACAACATTGGAGCCGACCGTGGCTCCCACCTTTAAATTAAGGGCGAAAAGCATGGAAATCACATCCACAACACCTTCCAGGTCTTCGCCCGGGACATTTAATTTATTATTCAATCCGGCGCCTATGGCCAGATAAAACGCCTTGTAACCCTGCTCCCTGAGGTCGCTAATAGTGATATCACTACCGACGATGATCCCTGTCTTAAAGTCCACGCCCATGGCTTTGATTGCCTCGACTTCCTTCTCGCGCACCTCGCGCGGCAGGCGGAATCGTGGAATACCTGTGGCCAGCATGCCGCCGACCACGGCATGGGACTCGAACACGGTCGGTGAGTAACCGCGGCGGGCAAGCTCCCAGGCTGCTGCCAGACCGGACGGTCCGCTGCCAACAATGGCTATTTTATGCGGTCTGGCTCCAGCCTGTGGCGTACTGTAATCAAGGTCTTGTGAGGCATTATCGGCGGCAAAGCGGTGTAGCGCCTTAATGAATACCGGGCTATCGACTTCGGAACGCTCACAATTGTCTTCACAGGGATGACTGCAAACTCTCCCTAGTATACCGGCTAACGGAGCGGCCTGGTTGATGAGACTCAACGCCTCATCAGGTTTATCTTTGCCCAAGAGGCAAATGAACCCCGGAATATTTATACCCAGGGGGCAGCCCACCCGGCAAGGGGCGGTCCCCTCTTTATCTATAATATATGCCGCCGGTACCGAGCGGACGCCAGCGAGGGGCTCATGAATTGCTCCATGTGTAGAGTTCGAGTTGCCGTCGGAAGACGGGATTTTTACGGGGCAAGCTTGCTGGCACTGCCCGCAACTCGTGCATAAAGCCTCGTTTACATAACGGGGTAGTTTCTTCAAGGCTACCTTAAAATGCCCCTTGCCACCGGTCACGGAATCTACGCTGGAGCCGGCATAGACCTTAACTCGAGGATGGCTTGCCGCCCTTAGTAACAGAGGCCACAGACGTCGGTATTCGTCGCTGGAATTTTTTCGATTGGCACGGCTGCCGCTATGCTTTAAACTCAGAGCTTTTGAGGAGATGATAAAGGTAACTTCAGCGCCGATTTCCGCCAGAGACAGAGCACATTGGGCTGCTCCAACACTATTACCAATTACTGCAACGCTCCCTGCCATAGAAAATATACCTAACTATTTTTTCCATGCTTCTGCCCGTACTCGTATCCGACGGTGAAAGCTTTTATGTTAAATTCTCCTGTGCCGGCGGGAACTGTCGCCAGTATTGATTGTTTCAAAGCTTCCGGTGACACAACATTGCTTACTGCCGCTACAAATCCCAGCATTATTATGTTGGCTACAACCGTCTTTCCCATTTCGCGCGCCAGATTTGTAGCCGGTATCGAAAGTATTTTTAGTTTATCCGCGGACTCTGGTTTAACCAGGTCACGGTCTATAATTACCTTAGTTCCCTGATTCAGATTTTTTGTATACTTATTGTATGCTTCCTGTGACATGGCCACCAGCACCTGAGGACTTATAACATAGGGATAGCCCATAGCATCGTTTGAAATAACCACTTCGGCCGAACAGGAGCCGCCTCTGGCTTCGGGACCGTAGCTCTGAGTAAAAGTAGCGGCTTTGCCCTTTTCATAAAGTGATGCCGCCTGTCCCAGTATCTGTCCGGCAAGCACGATTCCCTGCCCGCCGGCTCCGCTTAACCTTATTTCAGTTCGGCTCATTTATTTTATCCAATACTCTTAAATCTTCGCGCCCGGCTTATTATCGCCTCTTGTGCTTTGCCGCCCGGTCGAGTACCTGCTGGTAACAATCCCATAACGTGGGCCGCTCTATATCCACGAATTTTCCCACTACTATGTGCCCATTGGCAGACAGCTCGACTTCCTTTGGTTCGGCTCCGTTTCGGATAACACTTCTCTCCTGATAAACTCGCATTTCGTCCAGGCCGTGCGGCGATTTATTCAAACGGCCATAAACCGTGGGGCACGGACTGAGCACTTCTATAAAGCTGAAGCCGGGCTTAGTTAAAGCTTCCGCAATCGACCTTTCCAGCTCTCGTAAATGCAGCACCGTCCATCTGGCCACATATGTGGCACCGCTGGCGGCTACCAGGTACGGCAGGTTAAACGGATATTCGTAGTTGCCGTAGGGAGACGTGGTGCTGATAGCCTCGAGCGGCGTCGTCGGCCCCATCTGTCCACCGGTCATACCGTAATTGAAATTGTTAATACATATAACCGTCATATCGACGTTGCGGCGGGCGGCATGGATGAGATGATTGCCCCCTATAGCCACGATGTCTCCGTCACCCGAAAAGACCACAGTCGTCAACTCGGGATTCGCCAGCTTCAAACCCGTGGCAAAGGGCAACGCCCGGCCATGCGTGGTATGGAAAGAATCCAGTTTGATGTAGCCGGCCACGCGCCCGGAACAACCGATTCCGGAAACTACCGAAACCTTATCAGGATTCAGTCCGGCACGGTCAATTGCCCTGATAAAACAACCTGTTGCCGGCCCTATGCCGCAGCCGGCACACCAGATATGCGGTATACGGTCGACCCTCAAGTAGCAGTCGAGAGGATTGGCTTCCACGGTCAACATTTTACTCATCGTGCTTCCTCTCTAATTGCCTCAAGGATCATATCCGGTAGGGGTACGGCGCCGCCCATATGAGGCAGGCTCTTGATACGGGCTTTCCCGGCGGCACAGCGTTCCACCTCTCTAACCATCTGTCCGTAGTTTATCTCCGGGACGATAAAGGCCTTTGCCGAGGCCGCCAGTTCTTTTACTCGCTCGTCTGCGAAAGGCCACACCGTTATCAAGCGCAGCAAGCCAGCCTTTATACCTTCTTCCCGTGCCTTCTGCACGGCATACCGGGCGATGCGCGCCGTTATGCCGTAGCTAACCACAATCACTTCGGCATCATTGACCTTCAGCTCTTCGTATCTGGTTATGTCCTTTATGTTAAGCCGAACTTTATCCACCAGCCGCCTTATGAGTTTATCCTGAGCTTCCGCCGACATTGCCGGATAGCCGCGGTCGTCGTGGGTAAGACCGGTTACGTGGAAGCGATAACCTTCACCGGCTACCGCCATCGGGGTCACCAGCCCTTTTTTAGAGTCATAAGGCATATACTTATCGGGAGCTACTTTAGGTCGCGGCCGATTCACCAGTTCCTTTGAAGTTATTTCAGGAATGACAACCTTCTCACTCATATGCCCCACTGCCTCGTCAGCCATAAGCAATACCGGTACCCGGTACTTTTCGGAAAAGTTGAAGGCCTGTATAGTGAGGTCAAACATCTCCTGTGGTGAATCCGGGACCAGCGCGATAATTTCGTAATGGCCGTGCGCCCCCCATCTGGCCTGCATCATGTCGCCCTGAGCAACCAGGGTCGGCAATCCAGTGGAAGGTCCCGCCCTCTGCACATCAACTACCACACACGGCGTTTCCAGCATCACCCCCAGGCCGATATTTTCCATCATCAAGCTGAATCCGGGGCCGGAGGTAGCAGTCATAGCCTTTACGCCGGCCCAGGATGCTCCGAGTATCGCATTCATAGAAGCTATTTCGTCTTCCATCTGAATGAACACGCCGCTTACCTGGGGCAGGCGTTCGCTCATTCGCTCGGCAACCTCGGTGGCCGGAGTTATCGGATAGCCCGCAAAAAAACGACAGCCCGCGCTTATAGCTCCTTCGGCGCAGGCTGTATCGCCGTTTATGAAAAATTCACCGCAGAGCAGCTCATCCTTGGCCATAGGTCACCGGTTCTTCCTTTGGCTCCGGCGTAACAAATATTCCAAACTCAGGGCATATAGCCTGGCATAACCCGCAGCCCAGGCATTTAGCTCCGTCGACTACTTTAACAAGATTATAGCCCTTGGGGCTGAGCTCGTCACTCATTTTAAGTACCCCACGAGGACAAAACTCAGCACAGTAACCGCAGCCCTTACACCTGCTTATATCGAGGTGCACCTTTATCGGCCCGGCGGCTTTATCGACCGAATCAAAAGGCTTTCTCCATAACCTCATAGCTGAACCGCTTTACTGTTAATCGGGTTAGTATAACCCTCCATAAAGCAATTACAGCCAGCGATGCTGGCTATAACGACATTTAAGCAAAAAGTATAGCAAATTCGTATCTACTTAACAAACTATTGAGATTCTAACTCTTTAAGTCTAAAATACAATCTATGCCCAGGGCCTTTCTACCCGTTTTTCTCGTGGTTGTGCTTATTGCCGGCTGTTCAGGAAATATCCAGCCATCGATACCACTGCCTCCGACAGCCGATTTCACTGCCAGCCCTCAGGATGGGTCGGCTCCATTGAAGGTTGGATTCACTGATTCTTCTTCCGGAGAAATAACCGGCTGGCACTGGGACTTCGGTGATGGACAGTTCGGTAGCGATCCGGAACCAGAACACGTCTACACCAAAGCGGGTGACTATACGGTTACGCTGGCCATAATGGGCCCGGGAGGAAGCGATGCCGAGACAAAAACCGAATATATCAAGGTAGCCACCGGTGTCGTAAAGTGGGAGGAGGCTGCCAGCTATATAGGTCAATATCTGGTAGTCGAGGGCAAGGTCGTTAACTCTTACTACGCAGTAGATACCAAAAGCCAGCTAACCTTCCTGGATTTCCACAAGCCTTATGAAAACTACTTCAAATGCATAATCTGGGGACGGGATAGAGACAAGTTCATTCGAGAGTTTCCACCCAATCCAGAAACCTACTTTCTGAACAAGCAGGTACAGGTAACGGGTCTAATCGAGGAGTACCCCGCAAGATCGGGGATTCCGGAAATGGTTCTCAAAGAACCCACCCAGATCAAGCTTCTTGAGGAATAGACTAAAGTTTTCCAATCGGAATCTGAGGACTAAAGTCCTAGCCATTTACCTGCCTCCTAATTGATGTCCGTTAATTATGTAACGTATACTTACTCTGTGAGTAAAATGAGCATTAGTACTATGTATGGCTCCAAGGCGAAGAACGGAGCTGCCATACGGTTGCTTACGCTGGCAATTTGCACTCTGGTGTTATTAAGCTTTGCCCCGGGTTGCTCCGAAATTATCTCAACCCCGACCCCGTTACCCCCACCGGTGTTGCCCGAGCCTCCGATAACGGAGCCACCTGCCGTCAGTGACAACCAGTCTTCAACGGTGGCTGAAACACCCCCGGCTGCCGAGCCGTCCGATGAGACCTGGTACCAGGTAGCCAGCTTCGAAGGGACGGTTAGTGAAACTACGCCGCAGTTTCATATATATGGCACCGAATGGCATCTCAACTGGGCGGTAGACGCCGATGACCTTGCCACAGCCATCCTAAAGCTGGATATATACACCAAAGCTGAGCCTTTTGCCGTCTGGCACACTGTCTCAAGCAACGGCGCCAGTTCGGATACGGTTAATTTCTTCATGTCAGGACTGGATAAACGCGATTTCTTTATCAAGGTCACAGCTTTGAATTTGAGTCAATGGACTATGAATATAGAAGATAATGCCATCGCAGCCACTTCTTATCCCGTGAAGATTACCTATATCCATTACAGAGGCACCTTATTTCCACCGGACCCTACCAAAGGTATTTGCATCAAAAGGGTGGAGCCGGATGAATACGTAGTCATTAAAAACCTCAGCGAATGCGCCGTGGAACTATCCGGCTGGACACTGAAAAACATAAGCAAGCCTAGCCCGCAGTTTAAGTTCCCTCCCAGCGTCATTCTGCCCGGCGGAATAATACGTGTTTACACAGACGAGGTGCATCCTGAAACGGGAGGGCTAACTTTCTACTTCGGAACCGGCGATATCTGGAGCAACGATAACCCGGACATAGCAGTACTATACGATGCGCAGGGTAACGAAGTCTCCAGAAAAAGCTACACGCTCCCGATGAAATTAAATGAAGAGGCACCTTAAAATGCCTATTCAGCGCCGCCTGCCGGCATTGAAATACGTTTTCTTTTTTTTGATCTTCAGTTTGATGACGCTGCCCCCGCTTACCTACATGCAGACACATCCCGCACCCTCGCTGGCAGCAACATCAGACCCTCAGCTGTGGGCAGTAATGGTTGGCGTGACCGAATACCGGTGCGAGGGATGCATACTCGACGAGGCATGGAATAAATACCCGGTCGGCATAAAATACCCCGACGACGATGCGCGTGACCTGGCCGCTCAATTATCGCCAATTGCCGGAGAAGATCACATCAAGCTGGTACTGAATGACCAGGCGACGAATACAGGTATATACTACGGGATCAAGTGGTTGGCAGAAAAATCAGGTCCCAAAGATACGGCCGTATTTTATTTCTCGGGGCATAGTGCACCGCACTACTTCGGCTCATACGATTACCTGGTCTCAGACCAGCAAATGGCTGAGTGGCTGGATACCATAGATTCACAACAGGTTGTGGTCATCCTGGATACGTGCTTTGCCGGTTCGTTCACCCGCGAACTTGGCCGGAACGGGCGAGTCCTCCTTATGAGCTGTCAACCCTTTGAAGGCGCACTAGAGGACCGGGAGTTCAAGAACGGAGTTTTCACGAACTATATCCTTCAGGCGCTGAGCAATTTCAGCAGCAGTGATATCAATGGTGATTATGAATTATCGGCGGAGGAAATATTCGATTATGCTTCACCCAGGACAATAGATGAGGTCGTGGCGCCCTTCGCCAATCTTCCTGCCTTTTCCAGCGGAAACATACAGCATCCGCAGCTTCACTTACCACCGGACAAATTCAACGAATTCAACCTATTTATGAAAGCTACCATCAATAGCGACGCCGCACGTGATTCGAAGAGCACAGTATTGTCGATAGATGGCAAGGCGTATTTGCCTTCGGAGCTACCCATTTCTTTCATATGGCTTTCCGGCACCAGCCATCGCTTCGAAGCTGCAGGGCAGGTTAACGTCAGCGATGGAACCAGGCTTACATTTGCGGAGTGGAGCGATGGCGATGAATCACCTTCGAAAATTATCTCGCGAGGAGGTGATTACACGGCCAGATACAACACCCAGCATGAATTAAGCATCGAGTCAGACTATGGAAACCCGCAGGGGAGCAGTTGGTATAACGCCGGTTCGAATGCCGCTGTTTCCATAGAGCCGGTGTGCGAGGGTATAATTCGCCATACTTTTACAGGTTGGGATGGAGAGACCAACAGCCAGGAGGCAACAACGATAGTAAACATGGATAAAAGTAAGATCATCACGGCTAATTGGCACAATGACTATCTGCGGCTGTATTTGCTAATCGGAGCTGTAGTTGTAGCCAGTGGCGGAATAGTCGCTGGTATAAAAATACGCAGACGGAACACACTTTAGGAGTTTATCATTTATAATGTCTCCATGTTAGTACGATACCTTATTTGCTCCGCACTGGCCCTCCTGGCAGTCGCTGCTGTCTCCGGTTGTGCTCCAACAACGCCTGAGGCCATGGATCCACAGCCTCCGCCCCCGACCAGTACCGAAACGCAGCAGCCGGCCGAACCTCCGGCGTTGGTCCCCGCACAAAATAAAGCCGAATGGGCTACGGTGAAGAGCTTTAGCGGTAAGGAAGGAACGACAACTCCCGCATTCCATATCTCTGGAAGTAACTGGCGTATAGTCTGGAGAGTTGAGACTCAGGAACCCCAATATACTGTACTCGATATCCTCATATATCGACAGGAAAGTGCAAGCCTTCTGGCCGGCAGGATTACCTACTCGCCGGGCATGCTTGGCGACGTAGTCGATATGGATGAGGGCGGCTATGATTACTATTTCAAAGTTATATCGGCTAATTTGAATAGATGGGCGATAGACGTTGAAGAGTACGGTTCCGAAAGCGGCTACCAACCGGTGCAAATAACGGAGATCCATTATAAAGGGATGGACTACAATCACACCATAGCCGCAAGCCATTCCATTGTGGAATGGGATGAATATGTAGAAATCCATAATTTTAGCGACTCGCCGCAGAATTTAGTCGGTTGGACGCTAAAAAACGTTACCAAGGGCGCACCCACGTTTATTTTCCCGATGTTCACTCCCTGTTACTGTAACTCTTTGACGGTGAGTGAATGTATGGAGGAGTGTTATCCCCCGCAGCCGTGCACCATAGAACCGCGAGAGAGCATTCGAGTTCATACCGGCGATCCGCAGTGGACAACAGGCGGCTATTGTTTTTACTATTATCCGGGCAATGTTTGGGATAATGAGACGCCGGATACTGCGGTTTTATATAACGCAGCAGGGCAGGAAGTATCCCGAAGAAGTTACTTCATTGTTCCAGGTGAGAGTGCACCAAATTATAGTACACCCCTGTAAAGGCTAAAAGATTAGCCGAATATCACGAGCAGTATAGTCCCGCTTTTTTATCGACGACTTGACTGTTGCTTTCTTTTTATTATCAGATGTATAATCATTGCCAAATGCTGTGGCACAAACAGCAATATAGGATATTTGGAGACCCTGGGGGTAGTTACTAATAATGCAGCAGAGATGTCCTAATTGCGGTTCACCGGTTATACCGGGTCAACGGTTTTGTGGGGGCTGCGGAGCCCAATTAAGCTTGTCTTGTCCGCAGTGCCGTATAACGGTCAGCCCCGGAACCAGGTACTGTCCTAACTGCGGTGCCACACTGGGTGGCGGGCCGACTCAACCTTCCGGATACGGACCGGCCGGTGGAGGAACGCCTCCCCAACAGCCGGGATGGGGTCAGCAACCTGGTATGCCTCCGCAGCAACCGGGATGGGGACAACAACCTCAATGGGGAGGGCCGCAACCCTATGCGCCGCAGGCACCTAAAAGCCAGTCATCGTCATCAACCAGACCGCTTTTGGTTCTGCTTCTGTTTATACTTCTCCTCGGCATGGGTGCACTTGCCTACCTGCAAACCCCGCTGGGTGACACGATAAACGACATTCTCGGGATAGGGGGCTCGGGAGGCGATAATGAGGAAATAGTTGTCGATACCACCAAACCGGTCATTACCTTCCCCTTATCGCCCGCCGTGGCGGCTACCACTGCCCGAATCGACTGGACCACGGACGAGCCGGCAAGCTCCCAAGTAGAGTACGGCACGAGTACAACGTACGGCAGCCTTCAGCCGGCAACGCTTACGGACGACCCGACCACCGGTACATCTCTTGGGGTCGTTACCCACTCTATAGTGTTAAGCGGCCTTCAGCCGAACACCCCTTACCATTACAGGGTCAAGTCGAAGGACAAAGCCGGCAATGAGGCTGTTTCCGAAGACAGAACCTTTACTACAACTGAAACTGAATCTGAACCATAGTCCTGATGTTCGGGTCTAAGCTCGTCACTATTCCACACCGTTGTTTTATTTTTCAGCAGCAAGTTGTATAATCGATGATTAGCTCGGCCAATGCCATAACTCAAGCTGGAGGACAAGATGAAATATGTAATCCTATTGGTCGTTATGATTCTTTTGGTCTCATTTGGGGCCTGTACATTGACCAGCGGCGCGCCACGTCATTCAGCCGATGAGGTGGCCGCCATAGCTGAGAGTTTAAGCCCTACATGTCAAAAGCTGCTGCCGCCAGATCCGGCAGCGGATTGCGGCTGACATGGACCTGCTCCTCAGTATGAGGATGTCGCTTCTACATATACCGCAGAGTATCTGAGTAATGGGCTGTGGAACGTTACCAAGACCTGCCCCGTAGACCCACAGTATGACCACGCCTGGGCCTTCAATGATAAGACAAATGAGTTAATATGGAAATAAATCCCTGTCAGTTTAGAGAGGGCCATAATGGCTGATATTCTGGATGAAGCCCAGGCTTTAGTCCAGTGCAAGGCCTGTCCCTGGTATAAGAGCTGCGTTTTGCCAGTAAAGGTGACCGAGGACGATTTAAAGAAGCAGTTGGAAGCCTCAATGCAGGGAACCGCCGGCGCCGGAACGGCACCATACGGCATGCAGCAATTGTTATCAGGCCTGGCCGCTGCTGCTGAGAACTCCATCCTGGAAGGATGTCCCATATTCATTAGCCGGCTTCGCGCCAGCCCCAAGCTTGCCGAACAGATTAAGAAGCTCATGCAGGACTGGTCGAGAGAAACGTCAGACCAGCCCCAGAAATAGCCCCCTGCTAACCTATCACCCCATGGGCGCATTTTTGGTCCAGTAAACAAACATGAAAAGACTGTCCAAATGGTTCTACTTGGGGTCTACGGTCGGTGTTCCTTTTATCGGCATAGTTCTTATAGTAATCGCACTGGCCTTCTTAGTCCTATCCGGCATACTGTACAACCTCTCTGTGACCTTCAGCCATATCGATATAGGGGTAGGGCTTGCTTGTAGCCTGCTAATCTTACTCGGCTGCGCCGCCGTACTTTACGGGGTCGGAATATGGTATGTATTGCTCTACAAAGCCTGGGAGGTAATTCAAGACAATAATGCGAGCGCTACACCTGGAAAAGCCGTAGGATTCCTTTTCATACCGGCCTACAATTTCTACTGGATTTTCAGGGTATGGTGGGGATTCGCCCGCGACTACAATCGATACGTGGCTCGCTATTCGCTGAAGGCTCCGAAAATGAAAGAAGGCCTTTTCCTGGCCTTCTGTATTTTGTCTATCTGCAGCTCTGTGCTTAGTTTACCGGTGACTTTTATTGCAAATACCTACCTGAGTTACCCGGCAGCAGTGCTGTCTCTGATTATATTTGCCTTAACCGCCAATCAAACTATCGATGGAGTTAACGCACTCCTGACTCGATAGTCTGGTCGATTGCTAAGTCCGCCTGACCGAATGAATTGCTGATGGCTACCTCGACCGCAGCCAGTTCACCCAGCCGTTTCGCCACTACAGGAGGAATCCAGCTCGAAGGCTTCCATGACCCGGTGTAGCTCGGTGATAAAACCATATAAAAACCATCGTCGCTCGTTATCCCCATTCGGCAGCCGTCGCCAATGTCGACTACTTCCTTCGGTTGGTAGACTACAGGCCTTTCGAATAAAATGTTCTCCATTATTACCCCCGTTAAAAGAAATAGTTTTACTGATATGAAGAGATGGCTGTATCTAAAATAGATACCAGGCACAAAAAAAGAATATTATGCAAACAAAGGCGAAACTACCGACTATGGCTATAAGCTCTTTGTTCATGGCCTTTCTTTCACCTCTCCTTAGTTCTAAAATATATAACGGAATAACCACCCTAATGGTTTAGGGGTTATCCCCTAAAAAGAGGATTGAACAGATGAAATTAAAGTTATTTTTCGCGTTGACCACGGTTGTGGTTCTCATCTCCTTTGCAGCCTGCAGTCAGCCGGCAGCTCAGCCGCAGACTGAGACACAGGGCTACTGTGACCGGATACAGGAAAATCTCAAAGAGGCGCAACGCATTGCTTTGCAGCTGCAGCATTTCGACTGGGACGAATTTTCAAGTATCGGCATATTATATCCGCCGCCAGGGATTTGCCCGGTCGGCAATCTACCAATAGTAGAAAGGAGTTCCCTGGACTCCGAGCAATTAAGCCAGGTAGTTGATCTGCTCCAGGGATTACCGTCTCCGACAACTGCAGAAACGTATTCAATTCAATGTGACAGTTGTTTGAAGCTTGCCCGAGAGGTCTGCTCGAACATCCCGGCCAGTGGAGAAACCACGGATTCAGACGTTACTACCCAATGGCAGCAGTCATGTGCTCAACTTATATCAGCGCTTCAGGGTGCTGAATACCTGGCCTCCAGAGATAAGTCTATTGTCGCTGAGTACGCGTTCCCCAAACTGTTTGCCTATTTCACCTCATCCGATGAAAAAATAAAGCATAAATATCTGGATAAGTTTACGGCTAAGTCCGACGAATACATCGGGCTGTATGATGATTTTATTCGGAACATGCAGGACGCCAGACAGGCGGTTATTGACCTGTCTGGCTACAGCCCCGGGCCGGACGAGCCATAAGGAAAAATTTCCTTTTGCTATCATTCCATATATAATGAATAACATCGCACGAGATATATTATGAAACAAACACAAATATTGAATACAATCTTATTCTTTAGCCTTCTCGCAATTGTGGCTGTCGGCTTTTCCTGCCTCACACAGCCTCCGTCCATAGCTGTCCTGAATGTCACACCTGCAGAAATCATGGCTGGTGAGTCATCCACGCTAAACTGGTCGGTAGAAGCCGCCTCCACCGTGACGATCGACCAGAATATAGGTTCAGTTCCCGCCACCGGTTCTATACAACTGAATCCTTCGAAGACAACCGCCTATACCGTCACCGCTACTAACGCTGGAGGTACCGTAACCAGATCGGTTGTCCTTTACATCACTGAACCACCATTAGTAGAAGAGCCCGTGGCTGATACTACACCGCCGATAATAAAAGATGTTTCAACTTCATCCGCAACCGATACCGGCATCGTCATTACCTGGACGACGAACGAGCCCGCCACGAGTGATGTTGAGTATGGTAAGGAGACGGACTACGGCTTGACTGCGTCTTCGACGGGTATGGTCACCGACCACACCGTCACGCTAACCGGACTAGAAGCTAATACTGCCTATCACTTCAAAGTTACGTCAAAAGACCAGGCCGGTAATCAGGCTTCTTCCGGGGATAATATTTTCGTAACGTCGCAGGAGAAATCGGCCTACTCGCTTGCTGTCCTGTCCGAGGAATGGGGTAGAAGAACCGAAAACCTGGATATCGGGATGGGTGGCGGCAGTCTTCCAGGTAAAACGTATCTGTTCGTCAAGGGGCAAGCACAGAACAAAAGTCAGGCCAGCTTGAAAGCCACCATAATTACCATGAATTGCTGGAGTGGAAGCACCATCGTGAAATACGAAGTATACGTATATCGCAGTCCCGTCTTACCGGGGCAGGTATTCCCTTACAATATTGAGACCGCTGACGACCCCCTGGTGGATAAAGTAACCACCGATTTTTCCGATTCGATGGGCAAAGAGATGCGGGTTACCAGGGAGCAGCCAACGCCCGAGTAAAACCAACTTCGTATTACCTTCTATTTACCCTGACAAGGAAAGACAGCTCTGATGGACCAAAATACTATCTTAATTTTACTGACCATACTGGTAATCGTAATAGTCTTCGTGCTGCCCCAGGTACTCATAAGAAGAGCTATATCCACGATAATTCGGACTTTCCGTGAAAAGAAAGCGTTGGCTCCAGAGAACGCCAGGACCATCGATGAGCTCGGACTCAGACCCAAGACAATGCTGCAGGCCATTTTTCGTGGGACCCGGTATAAGACCACTGCCTTGCTGGTCTTAAGAAATGCCGGCGTCATCCAGACCACGGAAGAACGAAAGCTCTATCTTTCCGAAGAAAACCTTGCCGGCAGTAAATACAAAGGGCACTGAACGCCAGATATAAATCCTGCATCAACGGGTTAGCCGCAGCGAAATTAATTCTTTTTGACTGTGCTTCCGTGGACAGTGTCACGCAGGGCCTTGAGCTCCTTGGTATGCTCCAGAAGTATTACGCCGATGGTCACACCCAGCCCATTAGCCAGCATCATGGCCGGGATAGCAATTTTAATTACCTCGATAGCATCGTCCAGAGGCCTGGCTATAAGTAATGTGAGTAAGCCGTGCACTAACTCCACAACAATAGCCACCAGCATGCCCTCAAGAATCCCGACAAGTTTGCCCTTATGATAATTGTGCACGAGGCCGCCGATTACTCCAGCCAGGACAGTTGCCAGAGAGCATGGAACGCAGGTAAATCCTCCGAGAAACAGGCGGTGTATGCCGCCGATCAGCCCTACCGCCAAGCCCATTAGCGGACCCGCTGTCAGTCCCGCCATTATCGGAGCGAAATCCCTGATATTGACTATAGCTCCTGAAGCCAGGGGAATACCGACGTAAGTACCGAATATAGAGAACCCCCCGAATATGGCAGCGAAAACAATTTGATCCAGCCACTTCCCCTTGTCAATCATAACCCTCTGAACAGTATCAATTCTGGAGACGATCTCCATAAATACGAAGATAAATATTTCGGTTTCGCCAAAAAGGGCTAGCACGTGTTTCATATCAAACTATAACTCCTAGATTACAGACACCTTGGTCTTTTCACTATAAATATTACTCCAATTCACGGCGGTCTTAAAGAGACAATATTGTGGTGGCTTGAGAACAAAAAAACATTGGCGTATTATGGTTACAACAGAATTTAAAAAGCAGGGGGGATAAAACCAATGCGCAAATTATTAGCTGTTGCTTCGTTTTCAATTATTTTCCTGATACTTTTATTAATAGTGGCGTCATGCGCCATCCCACAGCAGAATTCCAGTGTATCTGTCGGCGATATAGACGCCTTCCGTGCTTTATTAGAGAATAGCGACTTTACTTTGCAACTGGCACCATTTGTTCATGTAGATTTAATTAAATTATATCAAGCTGGCAAGTTGGCCAATGCCGCCGGCAACAACGCAGATGCACCCTATAGAGGGGTGTTTGGTGCTATCCCGGACAATATAGAGATAAAGGATGTTAATCAACTGTCCGATGCTCAAGAGCAAGTGGATAACTGGCTATATAATATTCCCGGCTTGATACAGGGATGGCAGTTAAATCCAGATGAGGCAGTTGTTCTGGTCACCAAGACACCTCCGGAATGCACTTATTTCAGTTACTGCGGCTTCATATTCTATAAATATTATGAAAAAGACCAGCAGCGAAAATGGGTCTGGACCAGCTATAACGATCCCCTGAACAACCTCACTATAAAGACTTCCGGGACTCCTGACGGCGCCAAGGGAAATCCGTTCAACCAGGATACCATCATTATCATCACTGCTGACAAAGGCACTGACCGGAGCATACGCAGTGCTGCTGTTAAGGCAGGATATTCTGAACGCATCATAAACACCTATATCATTCCTAGTTCGATGGTCAAGCTGGGCATTGGCCCCGAGTGTGACACCATGGTATTCGGTCAACGTATGGCGCTCTTCACTGATGAACAAGCAGGTGAGGCATATGTAAATGCCATATCGGCAGCTATTAAGGTAACGCCAAAATCATCGACAGCACTGGATCCGTTTCCGTCACCCGAACTGCGGGTCAGGGGCACCGGCAAGACCGAGGTTGATTTGCAGCCCGCGCTCGATGAGCTTCGCCAGGCCATTCTGGCGAAGTACAGCAATTTTTCTGCGAATGATCTTGAAACTTCCCTCTGGCTTCCCGAATCTTACGAAGCTGTCCAGACAGAAACATATGTGGCTGGGGAAAGCCGTGACACGGTTTACCTGCGCAGCGATACCTTAACACTGGCTGACGACCCGGACGAGTTTGCCATCGTCTATGGTGTTAACCATGCCGCCAGCGGCAAGGCCACATACGCCAACTGCAACTTTTACGGCGAAGCTGGCTGGAACGGAGTAGCCGGGATATACAACACCGAATATGAAGGGACTGCCGAAGAGTATTTACCAGGCAATCCACTGGCTAAATACCTGTACGTCTGCAAGTTTGTCCGCGGCTGCGGTTCTGAAAAGACATGCGTCGCCGTCCCGACCGGACCCGGAGCGTACGGCGTGGGTCTTGATGAGCCAGCCTTCATCGGCTTCCGGGCATATATGGAACCGGCTACAAAGGTGGGCCCGGCTTACTCCGAGCTGCTCTACGACCGCGTTATCAAATTCCATTAGACACTGATACGCAGGCAGGGCGGCGCCGGTTGGCATCTCCTTTCAGGATGTTTCGTTGTTCTGCCTCACTCTCTATCAGTCAACGTGCGATAGGATTTACACGGTAGCCATGAGGGGGTAGAATTATTATTATGAACAGCACATACGTAAACCGACAAGCCCGGGTTTGCGTTATTCATATTGTCACTACTATTGGGGACCTAAATAGAGGAACTGCAATTTGGGGGATCGGAGGTAAACTATGAAAAAGTTGGTAACCTTGTTGTTGACACTACTATTATTAGTCCCGGCATGTAACTGGAATGTTGCGACTACGCCAAAGTCTGCATTCGTGCCTAAAATACTGGAGTTCAACGCCTCGCCTTCGGTTATAAGTCTGGGAGAGGCGTCATATCTTCGCTGGAGCGTATCGGAAGCTAACTCGGTGTCGATCGACAACGGCATCGGCAGTGTAGCCCTGGCAGGTCAAATACCGGTATCGCCCAGCACCACTACCTTCTATAACCTGACGGCAACAAATCTCGCCGGCGAATCCACGGCCAGGACTCAAATAATAGTCCAGGGAGCCGCGGCTGAACCAGTGACTCCAACGGCAACGCCTAACGTAGTATCCTTTCATGCCGACCGGTTGCTTATTACACCCGGACAGTATATAACGTTAAGCTGGGAAGTGGCGGGTGCCACCGGTGTTACAATATCATCAATCGGCCAGGTGAATTCCAGCGGCACCATCACGGTGCAACCGATGGCAACCACCACTTACTTATTAACCGCAACTAACTCAGCCGGAACGGCAACCGCAGGCATTAACATCTCCGTCCAAGCATCTATTCCCGGAGGAACATCGGGGGAGAGAACAGTAATACTGAAACCTGTACCATCGGAGTCGGGCTCTCTCATCAGAGGAGCCGGCTACCTCGACTACTCCGTATATACCACCATCTGCGCCGGCGACACGACATCGAACGCGCCCAGTAGAGCCTTTCTAAGCTTCGATATTTCATCGATACCTGATAATGCAGTAATAAAAGAGGCTATACTGGACCTGAGCAATTATAGTGTGATCGGCTCACCGTCATATATGCGTTCCGGCTTCGGCAACATGGGGGCTCTCGAGGTGTATCACGTAGAATATACGAACCTCGACTCCAAGGCTTATACTCAGGAGGGCGAGCTTACTGCCAATGGAACATTCACCAGCTATCCGATGTCACCGTGGGCCTGGGACGTGAAAAACTCGGATAGCGGGCAACCGGTTATCCAGGACCTGGTTCAACAGGGTAAGTCCCGCTGCCAGTTCCGCATCCAGCTGTTTACAACCACTAACTGGGACTCGATTGCTGACATGCTCTGTTTCGACAATGTGACCCTGATGATAAAATACTAGACTACCCAATAAACTCGAGATTTATAGTTTAAGCCGTCTTTGCGGCACTTGAATTCAGGTTCGCTAATAAACCTTTCAACAAAAAATGCCGTTTCTATTAGTGTATAGTGTGTCAGGAGTAAAAAAATGAACCTACTAACATCTAAGGTCACCGCCTTTTCCATAACATTAATAGCTGTTGCCGCCATATTCGCATCGGCCGCGCCAGTGCTGGCCGATACATCACAGGAGACAGCTATAGGAGACGTTACGGACCCGGGTTTATTGCCAGATTCGGGTTTCTATTTCATTAAAACCTGGGGAAGAAACCTGCAACTTATGTTTGCTAACGGCAATGCTCAGAAGGCTGAGCTACACATGAGGTACGCAAACGAAGATGTGCTGGGTATAAAGAAGTTGTGCGACCAGGGCAAGTGTGATACTGTCCACAGATATACCGAGCAATACCAGCTGCAGCTTCAAACTGCTATACAAAACACAGAGCAGGCGAGAATAAAAGAGGGAAACCAGATAGCCGATAACCTGGCCTCCAGGCTGCAACAGAACTATCTCAGACAGCAGGAAGTACTGGCCAGTGTATTGTCACAGGCTCCGGTACAGGCGCAAAACGGCATACTCGATGCCATTGAAAACTCTAGCCGGCAGGTAGAAAATATGATTCGGGAGCAACAGGGTGAGGCAGCTCTTGAACAATACCGGGAGCAGATTACCCAACAGACCAATAACATGGGTGAAAACACCCGATTGATGATTCAGCAAAGGCTCGAGGCCAGTCACGGACAGGTGGGTAATCCATCAGTCGGCGACTCTCAAACAAGCGACAATTTTACTGGCGGTACTATGCCAACTGCCGACCCGCTCATGCAAGGCCAGGGAGCCGGACAGCAAGGTGGTCAACAAAATATACAGGGGCAGGATGCCCCATCATCTTCCGGTCAGGGTACGGGTAGCCAGGGGCTCAATAACCCCGGTGCCGATGAGCATGGCAATAAAAACTAGACAAATCAAGCGCCGTCATATGAATACCGGTTGCTTGCAAAACCACATATAACCTCTCTCCAGGCATTTAATTCTAGACGACACGGCAGGACATCCCTCGTGGCAAACTGCCTGCACACGCTCTGTTACGAAACGCGTTTCATTCTCGTTTGTAGGCGGCGGAGCATGGTATATTTGCACGGCTCCGACTCGCATAGTACAATAGCGCTTTCCCGTAATTTCTGGGTGGGGCAACCATTATCCTGCACAGGCGACTAATTCGAGAGGACATACATGAAGACAGAATTTAACTATTTTATACCGACCCGGATTATTTTCGGCGCCGGCAAGCTGGCGCAACTGGCTAAGACGCCTTACCTGCCGGGGAAGAAAGCTATGATCGTGATCAGTGCGGACGCCTCGATGAGAAAGCAGGGATATTTGGAC
>Ga0214474_1000194_pt1 | contig 31480 bp, 32 predicted proteins | sample RVTome_2_FD_187335 | JGI IMG/M metagenome (GOLD analysis project Ga0214474, IMG submission 187335) | Soil microbial communities from uranium-contaminated site in the Upper Colorado River Basin, Wyoming, United States - RVT95D214 HiSeq ... | reverse complement strand
CCGAACACCACTCTGAACGCGACCATCGAGAATGTGGGGCTGCGTCCTGCGATCGTTCCACGCCTTGTCTGCGAGTTCACCATCAACGGTACGCTCGTCGGGGCTGCGACTTTCATGAACGTGAGCCTAGACTGCGGGAGCACACTGACCGCATCAGTTTCATGGGATGGAACGAATATGCCAGGAACGTACTCGATATATGTCTTGATCACGACCGATGTCGAGATAGAAGCTCTGGACGCCGGCTACTCCAATAACCTGGTCCAATCCGACCTTGTCGTGTACATCGGTTCGGATGACTCCGATCTTGACGGATTGCCTGATGATTGGGAGTATTGGAACGGCCTTAATCTCTGGGACCCAGGCGATGCACTCAGTGACAACGATTTGGACGGATTGAGCAATCTGCAGGAATACAGCAACCAGACGAGTCCGAACGACCCGGACAGCGACGATGACCTGATGATCGATGGCTGGGAGGTCGCAAGCGGTAGTAGCCCGACCGAGGACGATGCCGGAACTGACGATGACAATGACAACCTCACCTGTTTGCGGGAGTTCCAGATAGGCTCGAATCCTGAGGACGATGATACCGACGAGGACGGGATTCCCGACGGCTGGGAGGTGGATCACTGCCTTGATCCTCTGAATGCGACCGACGCAGCACTTGACATCGAAGTGCCGTTCAGTGATGGTCTTGACAATCTGGCGGAATACTTGAATGGAACAAACCCCCTTGATGCGGATACAGATCATGATATTCTGGGCGACGGGTTTGAGGTTGTGTTCACAAAGACGGACCCGACCCTCGCCGATACCGATTGCGATGGTGTCCTCGATTCTGCAGAAGGATATGTTGGTGACGTCAACATGCCTTCTCCCGGTTGGATTGGCATGACCATAACCTGGAGCAACTTCACCCTGTACGTCATGACTAACTCGACCGTTCTGGAGGGGTCTTTTGACAAGGAATCGAGGATTCTGTCAATCAGCCTGAGTGGGCTCAGTGGCACAAAAGGTGCGGCCAACATAAGGGTTCCGAGGACTCTGTGCAATCTCTCCGACATTCTCATCTCAATCGACGGCGTTCGCGCGAACTACACTATCAGCGAAAACGCCAGCGACTATGTGATTGTTCTTGAATACAGCCACAGCACACACGAACTGACAGCGCAGTTCCTGCCTCAGGTCAGCCCGCCGGAGGACGGGGAGGGTGAATACAAGCTCTGGCCATACACAGTCGCAGCGGCTGTCATTGTCCTTGCTGTGGCGCTTGCTGTCATGTTCGTCCTCACGAGAAAGAAGAAGCCGTAGGCGTTCTGCTGAGGGCATCCCGCTCCTTTTTGTCGGAGTGGACAACGCCAAGCCTTAGGCGTTCGGCCCTCGCGGGGGCGGGCGAGAAGACGGCGAAGGTCACTGGCAGGTCCATCCCAAGCAGGCCGCCAGTCTATAATTCCTGAGACAATGCGTCGTCTCGCACGTCTGTCCAGGAAGAGGCCGGACCACAAGCATCAGAGCAAGGGTCGGTGAGTTCACGGTGGAGAGGCTGGTCAGAAGCGCGATTGGCGGGATACTCCGTTCGGAAAGGAAGGGAGACGAGGACATTCGAGGCCAAGTTCGCCGGGTATGCGGGCACAAAGCATGTAGTAGCACGCGATTCAGGCACTCTGGCGTTGGTCGCCGGCTTGATTGGATATCGGCCAGGACAGGTGATGTCTGAGTCGATCTCCCCCACTCACTCATCCTCTGACCCGCGGCATTCGGCGTGCTGTTCAATTGGCTGCGCAGCTTTGCAGCAGGCAACACGACCTCGCGGCATGCCCTATCATATTCTGGACAAACCCTTCCATTCCTTGCCGCTGTCGAACCGATCCACTCCCACCGACTCCAGCTGGATTGTCGTGTGCTCGAGAGAGCGTGAACGGGCTAACTTGCGCATGTACTCTATCTCGCCAGACTCGATATCGAGGTGCAGGAACACAACATTCAGCTCCTTGATCAAGGGGATGACCTTGTTAGCCACGTCCTTCGGGCCGGAGGCTTGGACATGTTCGTGGCATTTCGTGCACACTCCCTCCTTGGGGAGGATGTGCTCCCCGCAGAACGGGCAGTCGATCTCCGAGGTGCGGTCTTTGTCGTCAAGATCCATGTCGCAGAACAGGCCAACCAAGCCGGTGTCGACCTTCTGGAACCTCTCTCCGCAGATCGGACATCTCTCCGCTTCGAACTCAACAATGGTGCCACAGTTGCCGCATTCTAGCTCAATACCTGGCTCATTTTCCTTGTTCTCGATATAGCTGATTGTCCCTGATTCTGGGCTGAAATGTATCCAAGCGGTTTCCTTGACAGGGATCTGTCTCGCTTCGTCGAGCTTGTCGTCCCGCTCCTCTTCGGCGGTGTCCAGCCACTCGTTCTTAACATCCTTGAGATAGAGTACTTGGCACTTTGGACAATGATCTGCATCTAGAGGAACCTGTGCTCCGCACTCGAAGCACTTGAAACCATGTGCTTCACGTGGCTTCTCCCTGGTTGCTGGAGCGGTCCGGAGGACCCCTTGAAGAACCTCAGAAGTAATGCTGATGTCCTTGAGGGACATACTCTCGGCTTGGAGATCATCCGATATGTCCTTCTTGAACATCGGCTTGTGTTTCAGGACTCTCATCTTCTTGGTCTTCCACAAGGCGACGTCGCCTTCTCTGTCGCTCCGCGCCTGCGCTTCCGCCTTCTCGGGCGTCTCTGAAGACCGTGGACGGTCCGTGGATGACTTTTTGGTTTTCGTTCCTATCAGCTCTTTCAGGTCATAGTCTCGGCTTCAAGAGCCTCTGCTCTTGGCTGTCTTATTGGAGATGGGCATTTATACGCATGCCGTCGCTGGAATCAGATTCAATAATCAGACAAGATACTGGCCGGATGCTCACTGGATGTTGCGAGATGCTCATTTCCCCGTGCTGGATAGGGAGGGAACGCCTTTTTTTGTACGAACGTTTGAGCAATGAATCAATTTGCTCAGGATTGTCAGGTTTCTGCAAGCACTTGTTAACGCTTGGTGAAGAGTCTGGGCATTGGAGACGTCACACCCTGCCAGAGCGCATTCACTCGACCGATGAAACACCTTAGGCTATTCTCTATCGCTTCCCCAGGATTCCGAGAAGGGGCTCCATTGCGTGTCGCAGCGGGGCCTCATGCATATCCGCCACATCTACTTCAAATACGAGTAGCCTATACCCTTTTTCAGAGAGGCCATTTGGGGGCCTTTGAAATGAGAAGATGGAAGGACATCCCTCTGTGGAAGGACGTCAGCCCCAAGCAGTGGACTGATTGGAAATGGCAAGTGAAGAACAGGATCACCGACGTCGACACCTTAGCCCAAGTGATCAACCTGACGAAGAAGGAGCGGGACGAGATCACCCACTCAATGAAGTATCTGCGGATGGCCATCACACCATACTACGCGAGCCTGATGGACCCGGACGACCCTGAGGACCCGGTCAGAAAGCAGGCCGTCCCCACATCCAACGAGCTGCACTTCACGAAGGACGAGATGGACGACACTGTTGGCGAGACCGTCGACTCCCCACACGAGGGTCTGACGCACAGGTATCCGGACCGGGTACTGCTCCTGCTCACGGACCAGTGCAGCATGTACTGCAGGCACTGCTGTAGGCGGAGGATCGTGGGACAGACCGACCACCAGAGGTCCTGGGAGGAGATCAAGGCGGGCATCGACTACATCAGGGACACACCTCAGGTAAGAGATGTGCTGCTCTCGGGCGGAGACTGCCTGCTCGTTTCCGACGAGTTCCTCGAGAAGGTCATCCGGGAGATAAGGAAGATCAAGCATGTGCAGATCGTGAGGCTTGGCTCAAGGACTCCGGTCGTGCTTCCATACAGGATCACGCCCGCGCTCGTGAAGATGCTGAGGAAGTATCACCCGGTCTGGCTAAACACGCACTTCAACCACCCGAAGGAGATCACGCCCGTCTCGAAGCGCGCGGTCGAGATGCTCGTCGACGCGGGCATCCCTGTGGGCAACCAGACGGTGCTACTCAAGGGAGTCAACGACTGTCCCGCGATAATGAAGAAGCTCTGCCAAGACCTAACGTGGATCAGGTGCAGGCCGTACTACATCTACCAGTGCGACATCGCGAAGGGGCTCGAGCACTTCAGGACATCGATTGCGAAGGGCATTGAGATAATCGAGAACATGAGGGGCCACACATCCGGCTTCGCAGTACCCGAGTTCATAATCGACGCGCCCACGGGCGGAGGCAAGATACCGGTCGGGCCGAACTACCTAATATCCATGTCCGACAAGAGGGTCGTGCTCAGGAACTACGAGGGCGGAATCTTCCAGTTCCCAGAAGTCGAGGGCGACAGGCTGAGCAGGTGTCCCGGCTCGTGCAAGATCTGCGAGGACAACAAGTTCCTCGAGTCGAACGAAGGCGTCGCGGCCGTCCTATCCGGCAAGAAGTTGTGTCTGATACCGGAGGGCACCGCGAGGGCGGAGCGCAGAAAGGCGATCAAGAAGCAACCGAGCAAGTGCCACGAGTTTTGAACGCGGACCCAAACCCCTTAGTTCTTCTTGTCCTCAAGAGTTGCGGACTTGATCAGGAAGTTGCCTGAGCGTCGGTCCCACTTGGATTCCGCTTCTTCTATTCTCACGGCCTTAGAGAAGTTGGGAGCATCTAGTACGAATGTCTCTATCTCCCCGCCCTCTCCAGATGGGCTTATCCTGTACCTCTCCTGCATCCGCTCGAGCTCCTTGATCGACTGCTTCGTGATGACCTTCCCGAGCCAGCCCTCGTCGAACCCCTCGGCGTATACACCTGATATCATGAACACGAAGCCCGCGTGGACCATGTCCTCTAGCGACGTGACTTGGTCCTTCCGCCAAAGGGGCGAGAAGAGCGGCTTGCCGAGCCTGTGGCAGATCTCGTTCAGCCTCGACCATTGGTAATCAGAGAATATGGCACCGCAGACGAATCCGTCCACGTCCTCGTGCTTCATGAGCTCCTCGATATCGACAAGCTCCTTCTCCTTCTCTCCTTCGCTCTCTCGGAGCTTGATCGGTATCCCGAGGGCCTCCGCCTGCAGGCTGGTCCATCGTATGTTCGGAACATGGAACATGTAGGAATCCGATGATTTCGAAATTACCGTCAGGAGCTTGACTACCTCCCAGCCTTGCTGCTGAACCAAATACAGCGCGTATGCGGAGTCCTTCCCGCCAGAGAACAGAGCGGCTACCCTCATTCGCCCAATCGATGCGGTAATCACATGCTGGCTAATAAACTCCGCAGCATGTCCCAGATTGCGTTTATGTATCCGCATACCTATGCAGTCGATTGTGTATTACTGTCCTAGGTGTGACCGGACTATCCCGAAGGAAAAGGCGGAGGAGATTTCCCGTGAACTTGTGTCGAGGTTCGGAGACACGAAGCTCGCGAGCATGAGATGCCCGGTCTGCGATACTAGTCTGATCGACCTCGATAAGGTCCGGAAGGGGGGAGAACAGCATGTCGGCAAGACGAGGCAAGGCTCCTAGACAGATTGACGAGCTGTCAAGCCCGGAATTCAAGAAGGAGGCCAAGCGCAATCCGCTCGTCATACTCCCTTTCGGGTCCATAGAGGAGCACGGCTCTCACCTTCCGCTGAGCACGGACTCGCTGCAGGCAGAAGAGATTGTGCGCAGAGTAGCGGTCAAGTTCGATGCGCTTGTATGCCCGCCGATTAGATACGGAGAATGCAAAGCGACCAGGAATTTTCCAGGGACCCTTTCGCTCAGGTTCGAGACTGTTTTCTCAATAACATTCGACATACTTACCGAGCTGAGGAGGAACGGGATCAAGAGGGTGATGGTCCTAACTGGACACGCGGGCACCGGACATGTCGCTGCTCTCAGGCTTGGGGCGTTGAGAGCGGTCGAGCAACACCCCGATCTGAAGGTCATGGTCCTCTCGGACTACGATATCGCATACGAGCTCAGAGGGAAGGAATTCCCGGAGAGTGATGGGCATGCGGGACAGATCGAGACTTCGCGGATCCTCAACATCCGGCCGGATCTTGTCGGCCCAGAGAGACCTGTCGGAAGCACAAGGCCGCCCAAGTTCATGATCGTTGCAGATCCTGAGAAGTACTTGCCGACAGGCGTGATGGGCGATCCGCGAGGAGCGAACGCCGCGAAGGGTGCTCGGATTGACGACTACGTCATTGAGGAGCTTTCCAAGCTCATCGAAGAGAATTTCGGCATGTCCAGGAAGAAGAGGGGTTGAGAGTGAACCTGAAGGAGAAGGCTGCGAGAGAGGCGGTCAAGGACATCAAGGCCGGGATGGTCGTCGGCCTCGGCAGCGGTTCGACCGCGAGCATCGCGATCAAACTCATAGGGGAGAAGGTCCGAGCGGGCACGGACATAGTTGGCATACCGACATCGCGAGACTCAGAGATACTCGGCCGGTCCGTCGGCATAAAGATCGGAGAGCTGAGATCACATCCTGTCGTTGACATAACGATTGACGGAGCCGACGAAGTAGACCCAGACCTCAACCTGATCAAGGGGCTCGGGGGAGCTCTCGTGCGGGAAAAGATCGTGGCCGTCGCGACGAAAGAGGAGATCATAGTTGTGGACGAGTCGAAGCTGGTCGACCATCTCTGCCAGAAGGCTCCGCTGCCCGTCGAGATCGTGAGGTTCTCTCATGAGGCGACGATGCGAAGGTTGGAGAACTTAGGCTGCGTGCCGAAGCTCAGGATGAAGGACGGCGATGCGTTCGTCACAGACAACGGGAACCACATCGCGGACTGCAAGTTCCCCAAGATTGAAGACCCGAGGAGGCTCGAGGCAGAGATCAACCTCATACCCGGGGTCGTGGACAATGGCCTGTTCGTCGGGCTGGCCAGCAAAGTGATTGTTGCCACAAAGGACGGCGTGAAAGTCCTCACGAGAAAACAGAAGTAATGAAGCAGCTCACTTCGCGACTTCCTTCAGCTGCTTGACGTTCGCTTCGATACCCTCGATCTTCTTGCGCTCCTCGGCTTCGATCATGTCTATGATCTTCTCGAAGGGAATCGCGAGCTTGTTGGAGTGCACGGGCCTTCCCTTGCCCTCCTTCTTGATGTCTCGCTTCGAGACCCACTTGCGCCTGCGCAGCTCCTGCATGGCGATAGAAACCTCGGGCTGCCTGAGGCTTGTGGCGCTCTCTATTTCGACGGACGTGGTCTCCTCCTTCTTCCGCAGATAGACCAGGGTTTTTGCGATGTTTTTTGACAGCCCAGTCTTCATCAGAAGCTCGACGAGCATCTCGTCTTTCTTAGTGAGCCCCTTGTCCGTCATATTATGTGCCTAGCCAATTATTAATTGCCGCATATATATTGGTTTCCATTCGAAGCGGAATATATTTTACCAACACTGATATCGTTCCAGACCACATGGCAAGGCGCTTTCCAGCGATGTGTGGGAGCCGTTTGACGTGTCGGCAATGCTTTAATACTAGGTCTCGCTTACTCGTGTTCTGCCTCATGGGCCGCTGATTTAGATGAAGATGCCAAGGGTCACGAAAGAGTTCTGCCCGAAGTGCAAGAAGCACACGCAGCACGATGTAGAGCGAGTCAAGAGCAGGCCTAGGAGCGAGCTCAAGTGGGGGCAGAGAAGATATAGGAGAGCGACCGCAGGATACGGAGGTTTCCCCAGGCCAAAGTACGAGGGCCGGCAGAAGCCCACCGTGAAGGTCGCCCTCAGATACAGGTGCAAGGTGTGCAAGAAGGCCCACCAGAGAACATGCATCAGAGCGAAGACTTTCGAACTCAAGGAGGCCTGAGGATGAGCGCAATCCCCGCCCCCAGAGGCAAGTTCATCACCGTCAAGTGCCAGGACTGCGGCAACGAGCAGATCGCTTTTGACAAGCCCGCGACGCAGGTCAAGTGCAACGTCTGCGGCGCAACCCTCATCAAGCCGACGGGCGGTAAGGGGCAGGTCAGAGGGCAGATGCTCGGAGAGGTCCACTAATGCCACACAAGGCTGAGTTCCCTCAGGTAGGAGATCTCGTAGTCTGCAGCGTGGAGAACGTCAAGAATTTTGGAGCATTCGTCAAGCTCGACGAGTACGAAGGCCGGGAGGGCTTCATACACGTCCGAGACGTCGCGACCGGCTGGGTCAAGTACGTCAGGGATCACGTCCGGGAAGGACAGAAAATCGTGTGCAAGGTCCAGGGAGTGGACAGAGAGAAGGGACACATCGACCTCTCGCTGAAGCAGGTCAACGACCACCAGCGCCGCGAAAAGATCCAGGACTGGAAGAACGAGAAGAAGGCTGAGAAGCTCCTGGAGATCGTCGGTCAGAAGATGGGAAAGAGCCTCGAGGAGTCCTACGACTCTGCGGGCGAGATGCTTATCGAGGAATACGGCGCCCTCTACTCGGCATTCGAGGAGGCGGCCATCAACCCCGAGTCGCTTAAGGAGACCGGACTGGACAAGAAGTGGATGGCAGCGGTGCTCGAGGTCGCAAAGGAGAACATACAGCTTCCATCGGTCATGATCGACGGAACATTGGATGTCTCATGTCCCGGGCCGGACGGCGTAGACCACGTGAAGAAGGCGCTCGCTACGGGCATGGAATCCGACGAGTCGGAGATCAATATATCGTATGTCGGCGCTCCCAAGTACAGAGTGACCGTCACTGCTGAGGATTACAAGATTGCTGAGGAGGAGCTGAAGGAATCTGTCGACCGCGTCGCGGCAGCGGTCGCCAAATTCGGAGGCAGCGCCTCGTTCAAGAGGAAGGAAGAGAAGTGAAAACGCTCCTGAGAAAGTGCGGTTCCTGCAGGTCCTATACCATGATGTTGACCTGCCCGAAGTGCGGAGGGGCAACGTTCATGTCCATGCCTGCGAAGTACTCTCCTGACGACAGATACGGGGAGTACAGGCGCAGGCTCAAGAAGGAGTTGAAGGGGGAGGCCTAGATGGATGACATAGTAGTTGTGTACAAGGAGAGGCCGACCCTTCGTGATCCGATATTCATCGAGGGACTTCCTGGAGTAGGCAATGTGGGGAAGCTGGCGGCGGAACATTTGGTGGACCAGCTGAAGGCCACGAAGTTCGTCGAGTTCTACTCGAAGTTCTTCCCACCTCAGGTCCTGGTCAACGATTCGGGCAAGATCAAGCTCGTTAACAACGAGATGTTCTATGTCAAGCGCGAGGGCTTCCCGAACGACCTGATCATCATGGTCGGAGACTATCAGGGCCTCACGCCGGACGGACAGTACGAGCTCTCGGACAGGACGCTCAAAATCCTGAAGGAGCTCGGCGTGTCGAGGATCTACACTCTCGGAGGGTACGGCCTCGGACGCATGATCGAGAAGCCGCGCGTACTGGGCGCAGCGACCGATGACGAGCTCGTAGAGGAGATGAAGAAGAACGGTGTGACATTCTCGAAGGGCGAGCCCGGGAGCGGCATCGTGGGCGCGAGCGGGCTGTTGCTTGGCCTAGGGGTTTTGTACGACATGCGTGCGGTCTGCCTGATGGGCGAGACCTCGGGGTACTTCGTCGATCCGAAGGGCGCGCAGGCTGTGCTCGAAGTGCTCGCGCGGATACTCGGCGTCACGATAGACTTCAAGGAGCTTGAGGCGAAGGCCCAGCAGATTGATGCGATAACTCAGCGGCTGAAGGAGGCCGAACCTCCGGCGGAACCGAAGAGAGAGGACCTGGGCTATATCGGCTGATTCTGAACGTATCCTCTTCCTGGCCTGTGAAAAAAAGAAAAAAGGGGGGAGGTTATCCTAATTCGTGATTCTCTGAATAGAGTAGTTAGAGTGCATCCCATCCCTCTTCTGACTACTTCTTCAGGTATTTCTCTTCGTATTGCTTGATATCCGTGAGCGCCTGTTCGGCGTGCTCGAACTTCTTCATCCTGTCCACGACCAACTCAAGCCTGTCATAGATCAGGTCCCTGATCGACGCTCTTATCGCCTCGGACCTGGAGGGGAAGTCGTCTATCTCCACGAGGAAGTCGAGGGCACGCAAGTGCCTCTCAGGGATTCGGATGGTGATCTTCTCGGTATCCTTGTCCATAACAGATCGCCCCGACCCGCACCTTTCCTCGCGACGCCTTCTATACCTCTTTTGACAGTCAAGCGTCGGACAATCCCCTTATTTAATTGTAAATATATAAAACTTAGGTTTTGAAACCCTCACGGAGCCGACAATGGGACTGGAAACCGCCCTATGTGCGCAGATTCGGAAAAACGCTTTATATCGAGTTCATAATAGGGTCATTTCGGCCTACATTCTGGCAAGCTAACCCGACTTAGCTCAGACTGGCTAGAGCGGCTGACTGTAGTGTGGTAATCGGTACGACCGATCACAGTCGCTGAAATCAGCAGGCCCCCGGTTCAAATCCGGGAGTCGGGACCATCCTTTTTCCGCGCTCAGATGCGCTCGGGTATTACCTTCCAGGGCTCCTCCGCCCCTGGTCTCACGACTTCCTTGTTCTTCTCCATGAGCGCGAGCTCTTTGATGTCGAAAGCCCGCGGGTCAATTGTGATTATTACCCTCGAGTTGCTGGTCATCGCGGACTCGGTCCATCGGTCGACCGCGCGCAGAACCTTCTGATAGTCATTGCTGGTAATCATGTACTCGATCCCGTCGACGAGCACGACACCGTTCTGTGACTTCTCCACGTAACCCACGATGAAGTCGGTGATCATGTTCAGCTTCGCGGGATCCATGTTCTCGCTGCCGCTGACCGTAGACAGCCAAACGATGGGGGTCGTCTGGATGAAGTGCTTCGTACGCACATCGCTCGGGTGCTGTCGCGTGATTATCAGACCCTGAGTCCTGCTGGCGTATTTCCTGCATCCGCGGCACGGGCACGGGAGCTTGCACGTTTGGCACTCAAGGCTCTCGCACGTGAAGCTGTCGTCGTTCTCACAGTCGAAGCATCGGCCTTTCAGAATGTTCGCGAACAGCTTGAACGAGAAGTCTGGCCTCTCCTCCTCGACCAGATATACGTGCCTGTGGAGGAGCTTGTACGAAGCCTTGGTCCCCGAAGAGCGCGCTTCGGGCGCAGGCTTCTTGATAGGGAACTTCCCTTTGAAAATGCCCAACGCGGTCACTCCGAGGGCTGTCGCGGACGGAACTCGGCTTGTCCTTGGTTGCACGCAAGAATCGACGCCCGCCATCAGCTCACACCTTACTCCGAATCCGGATCAGCGGAGCCGCATAGTCCCTAGGCAGTCGTTGCGGCTCTCACCGCTTCGAGCAGCCTCTCGACCTGGAACGGCTTCGCGACGAAATCGATTGCGCCCGCCCTCATGGCCTCCTTGCGGAGCGCCTCCTTCACGAGCGCGCTCACTACGATGATCTTCGCCTTCGAGTCCAGCTCGATGATCTTCATGATCGCGGAAAGCCCGTCCATGCCGGGCATGAGTATGTCCATCAGAACGACGTCTGGCTTGAGGGCCTTGAACTTCTCGATGGCCTCGAGTCCGTTTGCAGCTTCTCCGACAATCTCGTGGTCGTGGGATTCGAGTATGTCTCGGATCATCTCTCTAATGAACGGGGCGTCCTCGACTATCAACACTTTCGCCATCTTCACAGCCCTGCCTTTCCTCTGTTGCCGCTATGTTTAGAGAAGAAAATCCAACCATATATAAGTTGACTAGCTCAGTTATCGGGAATGAGAATGAATGCGCTTCGGTGTGCGTGTGGACGCAGACTGACACCCTCGTCCAAGCTCACGAACGAGCATGGAGCAGAAGTCGCAGCATGCGAGGGTTCTCGCGATACTCACAATCCCACGGAGAATGCCTAAGGCATTCTCGTCTGACGAATTCCTATGGCGTGCCAGTGTCTAAGAAGTATTATATACCATAAATCCCAATATGGTGAATCGTCCGACGACCGTCGGACCAGAAGGGATGGGCATGGTATTTGGCATAAGGAGAAAGGATGCTCGAGACATGCAGGAAGCGCCCGACAACCGAAGGGTGCCATACAGGCTCGCATCCTACGAGCACGACCATGAGGGAAAGAGGTTCAAATCGGGCAACGTGGTCTACAGTTTCTGGAGCGCGGCCAAGTACACGCTGATCATCTCGCTGATGCTGTGGTGGCTGCCCATGTTCGGGCAGATGATCGCGGGCTACGTTGGCGGGAGGAGAGCAGGCGGTCCTTGGAAGGGAGTGGCTGCGGCCATACTCCCGGTCGTGTGTCTATATGCCGTCATCACGGGGTTCGAGAACGGCACTCTTCCATCCCATGTGTTCGGAGTCGCCATCGCCCCCGCGGCCATTCAGGCCGCTCTCATGAACGGCGTTCCGTTCATCTCTCCATACCTCCAGTTCTCATCGGACTACCTCGGCGCATTCGTGTCCGCGCTCGAGGGATCCAGCCCGTACGGAATCAACACGTATGTCATCACGGTCGCATTCGCATATGTCGGAGGCGTGCTCGCCGAGCAGAGCAGGCGAGAGATAGAGTTCAACTCCGGATCGGTGATGTCAAACACCACCGTGCTCGTTGCGGACAGCGTAGACAGGCAGCAGATGCCCGTCTACAGACCGCGGCACACTCTCGCGCACTCAATAGGGAGCGTGTTCCCGTGGGGTAACCACGAGGTTGCCACTGCGGCGATCGTGCCCGCGCACAGCAGGCACTCTCACAAGCGGGATGCGTGGGCGAACGCTGCTCAGCTCAACTACGACGACGATGACGAAGCCGTCGATGTCGAGCCGGACCTAGCGCCCCCTGTTCGCTCAAGGCCGGCGTCCTTCAGCGCCGCGACCACTCAGCGCTCGCCGAAGCGGCACCACGGCCACCGCCCGTACTACGGCCCGAGGAACGACCCTTGGGTCAGGGCCGAGCGCCGCGTGAAGAACCACTACTCCTCCTCTCACAGGTTCAAGTACGACGACTCGCGCCTTCCTCAGCGATATACAGAGGCTCCGCGCGCCCAAGTGGTCGCAACGCGCAGGTTGGAGCGCGCGGAGAGGATTGTCCCTGGAGATGCGAGGTCGGTCCGGAGAGCCAACAAGATGATCGACCACGAGTGGGGCAGGAAGACGTTCCCAGCAGTCATGGTCGAGGACGATGACGGTCCTGCAGTGGAAGCGGACGTCGCGGTGCAGCACCACAGGAAGGAGCACAGACAAGGGGCTCAGTGGGACAGTATCTAGGCCTGCGTGGCTGGCGAATCTTTTTATCCAATCACCGCTTCGCTTCTGTCCGCTGAGGACAGCGGCGGAGTGGGACACTACATGTTTTGCCCCAATTGCAGGTGCCTTCTGTTTCCCAAGGATGGGAAGCTTGTCTGCAGGAAATGCGGTTGCGAGATGGAGCAGAAGTCCCCTCAGCAGGTCATTAAGCACAAAGCGACTGAGAAGGAAGTGCCGTTCATGGGCGAGGTCTCAGGCACTCTTCCCACGGCCGATGTGGAATGCCCGAAGTGCGGGCACAACAGGGCCTATTGGGTGCTGAGACAGACGCGCGCGGCGGATGAGCCCGAGACTAGGATATTCCGGTGCGCGAAATGCTCGCATTCCTGGCGGGAATACTAGTGCTGGATGCATGCACAACCTTTTTAAAACACAGATTGGTTACAGGGGTACACGGAAGGGGGCTCAATGTTCCAGGCGAAAGCCAGAGCTGAAGTATTGAAGGAAGTAGTAAACGTAGTTTCCACCTTGGTCGACGAGGCCAAGTTCACCGTCAACTCGGACGGGTTGACGCTCAGGGCGGTCGATCCAGCGCACATTGCGATGGTCGACCTCAGGCTCAGCAAAGACGCCTTCGAGGAGTTCAAGGCGGACGAGGCCGAGATAGGTTTGGACATAGACAAGTTGAACCAATTCCTGAAACTCGCGAGGGCCGACGATATTGTCGACCTCAAGCACGACGAGGACAAGAGGCGTCTCAACATAGTGGTGGGGGACATAACCAGGCGCATGAGCCTGATAGACACCACGGGCATGAGCGACCCCAAGGTGCCCAGCCTCGAGCTGCCCGCGACAGTGACCGTCAAGGGCGACGAGCTTACTCAGGGAATCAGGGCGAGCGAGAGCGTGTCGGACCACATCGCGCTCGTGGTTAGCCCTGAGGGCTTCGAGATGTCCTGCGAGGGCGACATGGACCAGGTCAATTGGAGGAAGGCCAAGAAGGACCTGATCGCGCTCGAAACCGAGAGCAGTGTCCGGAGCCTGTTCCCGCTCGAGTACTTCTCCAACATGCTCAAGGCCGTCTCGCCAGGAAACCAGGTGACGATGCACCTCGGGAACGACTACCCAGTCAAGATGGAGTTCAAGATCGCCGGAGGAAAGGGCGAAGTGAGGTACCTGCTTGCCCCGAGGATCGAGAGCGGTGACTGAGCCGGGTCAGGCTTCTCGAGATATCCTATGTTCTCATCATCTAGCAGCATGAGTGCAGATGGTCTTCCATGAAGCGGCTTAGGATTGGTGCTCTGGTCTCGGGCGGCGGAACGAACCTGCAGTCTATCATAGACTCGTCGGAGCGCGGGGAGATAGACGGTGATGTGGTGGTCGTCATATCCAACATCCCGGATGCGTTCGCGCTTGAGCGCGCGAGGAAGCACGGCATCCCGGCGTTCGCGTTCCCGCACAAGGAGATGACGAGGGAGCAGCACGAGCAGGAGATCATCGCTTGTCTCGAGCATCATGAAGTGGACCTCGTGTGCCTTGCAGGGTACCTCAGGGTGCTCACGCCGGTTCTGATCAACAAGTATGCCGGGAGGATGATGAACACTCATCCAGCGCTTCTGCCATCGTTCGGAGGGAAGGGCATGCACGGGCTTAATGTGCACCAGGCGGTCCTGGACTACGGGTGCAAGGTTTCCGGATGCACCATACACTTCGTATCCCTCGACGTGGACGGCGGGCCGATAATACTTCAGAAGGCGGTCCCAGTCATGGAGGGGGACACTGCGGAGTCGCTCCAGGAGCGCATCCTGAAGGAAGAGCACAAGCTGTTCCCCAGGGCGGTGCAGCTGTTCGCCCAGGGGAAGATCAAGATCGAGGGTCGAAGGGTGCGCATACTCGAGACATGAGCCACATGCTCGTTCTCGCGTTCGAATAGTTTAAACATGACCAACCAATATCCTGTGTGCGCTCTCGTGAAGTCAGAAAAGGGGGGCAAGCTTGGAAGTATACGACGGGGAGTTCATCAACGAGCTGGAGGGCATCGCGAAGAAGGTCCGGAAGGACTCCATTCAGATGATCTACGAGGCGGGCTCCGGCCATCCAGGAGGCTCCTTGTCCTGTGCGGACATATTGACCGCCCTGTACTTTCACATAATGAAGCACGATCCCAAGAAGCCTGACTGGCCCGACAGGGACAGGTTCGTTTTGAGCAAGGGGCACGCCGCTCCCGCGCTGTATGCCGTGCTGTCCGAGGCCGGGTACTTCCCGGTCGAGGAGCTTTCCACCCTGAGGAAGATGGGGAGCAGGCTCCAGGGGCACCCGTGCATGCGCAAGACGCCTGGAGTCGAGATGTCCACAGGCTCTCTTGGCCACGGCCTCGCCGCGGGTAACGGGATGGCTCTGGCCGCGAAGCTGGACAGGAGACTGTACAGGATATATGTGGTCCTCGGAGACGGGGAGATGGATGTCGGGGAGACCTGGGAGGCCGCCATGCTGGCCTCGCACTACAAGCTCGACAACGTCACCGCGTATGTCGACAGGAACAAGCTGCAGCTGGACGGCCCGACGGAGAAGATAATGTCCCTCGAGCCCCTCGCGGACAAGTGGAAGGCTTTCGGGTGGCATGTGCTCGAGATAAACGGGCACGACATGAAGGAGATAATCCAGGCGACTAACGAGGCCAAGGGCGTGAGGGGAAGGCCTACGGTCATCATCTGTCACACGGTCAAGGGCAAGGGCGTGAGCTTCATGGAAGGCTCGCTTCATTTCCACGGGAAGGCCCCGAGCGAGCCTGAGTACAAGCAGGCGATGAAAGAGCTGGGGGGCTGAGATGGCTACCTGGAAATCCGAGAGCCAGAGGAAGCAGTACGGACGGGCGCTGGTCGATCTCGGCAAGGAGAGGGGAGACATAGTCGTGCTAGATGCGGACCTCTCTAGCTCGACCAGAACCGCCGACTTCGCGGCTGTGTTCCCCGAGAGGTTCTTCAATGTGGGCATCGCGGAGCAGAACATGATGGACACCGCTGCGGGTCTCGCAGCCTCCGGCAAGACCGTGTTCGTCTCAACGTTCGCGGTGTTCGGAACCGGCAGATGCTACGACCAGATTCGGCAATCCATCGCGTACCCGAAGCTGAACATCAAGATCGTCTTGTCTCACGCGGGCATCACTGTGGGCGGAGATGGCGCATCTCACCAGATAATCGAGGACCTCGCGCTGATGCGCGTCCTGCCGAACATGACGGTCATTGTCCCAGTGGACGCTCCCGAGACCTACAAGGCTGTGAGGGCAATTGCGAAGATCAAGGGGCCGTGCTATGTCAGGATCGGCAGGTCCGACGTTCCCACGCTCACGGACGAGAACACCAGCTTCGAGATCAACAGCGCTCGCGTGCTCAGGGATGGGAAGGACATCACGCTCATCGGCTGCGGGATCATGGTCTCGAAGTGCCTCGAAGCAGCAGAGGAGCTTTCGAAGCACGGAGTCGACGCAAGGGTCATCAACCTGCACACCATCAAACCCCTGGACGAGAAGACGATCGTGAAGGCGGCCAGGGAGACGGGCGGAGTCGTGACCGCGGAAGAGCACTCCGTCATGATGGGCATGGGCAGCGCGGTCGCCATGTGCCTGGTCGAGAACTTCCATGTTCCTATGAAGCGGGTCGGAATCCCGGACGTGTTCGGAGAGTCGGGCGCGTGCGACGAGCTCATGGACAGGTACGGCCTCACGGGGGAGAACATCGTCGAGGCCGCGCACGATGTCCTTAAGAGGAAGAAGTGAGGGTGGTCAGAGCATGAAGATATTCATAGACACGGCGAACATCGAGCAGATAAGGGAGGTCAACAGCTGGGGCATTCTGGACGGCGTCACCACAAACCCTTCCCTTGTCGCCAAGGAGGGCTGCGACTTCAAGACCAGGCTGAATGAGATTTGCTCCGTCGTGGACGGGCCGATAAGCGCCGAGGCCGTCTCCATGGAAGCCGAGGGGATGGTCAAGGAGGCCCGTGAGCTCTCGAAGATGCACAAGAACATCATCGTCAAGATACCGATGATTGCTGAGGGATTGAAGGCGGTCAAGATACTCTCGAAGGAAGGCATCAAGACGAATGTGACGCTCGTGTTCTCCCCGAACCAGGCGCTGTTGGCGGCGAAGGCGGGCGCAACCTACGTCTCCCCGTTCGTCGGAAGGCTGGACGACATAAGCCATAACGGCATGGACCTGGTCGAGGACATAGTCACCATTTTCGATAACTACGGGTTCAAAACGCAGGTCATCGCCGCGAGCATCAGGCATCCGGTGCATGTGACCGAGGCAGCCCTCGCGGGAGCGCATGTCGCCACAATCCCATACGATGTCCTGAAGAAGATGCTCAAGCACAACCTCACTGATGAGGGCATCCAGAAGTTTCTGAAGGACTGGGAGAAGGTCCCGAAGAAGTGATCAACGTCAGTTGATGTAGCTCGCAGTGCTCGACCTGTCGAAACCCTTCACCAGTTCCAGGCTGTATTCTTCCGAAGGGATCCAACCGTATACAGGGTATACCAGTTTCGGGACGAATTTGGAGAGGTCAGCGGCTAGCAAGGCCACGATGTGTTCCTTTCCGAACGTGGCCGCGCTTATCTCATACGTCATCCTGCGCGTCTCCGCCTCGTCGATTATCCCGAGCGTGTGGATGTATTCGTGCAGTAGTATGTGGAACACGTACGGCTTGTACAGCGCGGGGTCGGTCTCCTTCACCCTCTTCAGGGGAAGGCTGTTCATCACGATGATGTTCGTCGCGACAGGGTAGAATGCTCCGACAAATCCCTGGGCTCCACCTCCAAGGTTCGCGAGGCCGAGCATCAGGCCCGATCTCTCCCTTCCCGTGTTCTGTCTCACGACTGCTTTTACCAGCTCGAATATGTCCGCGAGGTCCTTTGCGGACTCAAGTTGCGTGTCGAATCCTGAATCCTTGTTCACAGATACTGGTTTGTGCGCCCCAGGATATATGGCCTGCGCCTAACGGGGCGAAAGTACTCTTTGAGCAAGCCTGAAATAGAGCTCAGGGCTCTCCACGGAGCGTGCGAGCCCAGGTTATCGTGGTGGGAGGAGGTCCAGCCGGCTCTACCGCAGCCAAGCTCCTGGCCGAACGGCACGAGGTCCTCATACTGGAGGAGCACACATCGCCCGGGCAACCGATGCAGTGCGCGGGTCTGGTGACCGAGCGCGGAGTGCCGTCGTTCGCGCGCGATAGCGTGATTGCCAGGATCCGTGGTGCTCGGCTTCACTCACCGCTCGGGTTCACTCTCAGCCTGGAGGCGAGGGCGTCCCGCGCGTGCGTAATTGATCGCGCGCGGTTCGACAGAGTCCTGTTCAATGCGGCCGTCGACGAGGGCGCAGTGCCGTTGCTAGGCGCGAGAGTCACGTCCGTGCTCGACCGCCAGTCAGGTCCTGCTGTGAGGGCGAACCATGAAGGGAAGTTGATAGAAGTTCTCGCAAGCGTGGTGGTGGGTGCGGATGGGTACAAGTCACTCAGTAGGCGCGCAGCTCGCCTGCGCCCCCCGAGACATATGTTGACCGGGTTGCAGGTCGATCTCAAAGGAGTCGATGCGGACCCGGACTTCGTAGATTTGTTCTTCGGCTCCAAGATAGCCCCCGGATTCTTCGCATGGGCAATTCCCGCGGGAGACCATACCAGAGTGGGATTGTGCACCTGGGCCTCCGATCACACCCCCGCGGTGTACCTGCAGAAACTGCTGCGCGGACCGGAGTTCGCGAAGTGCAAGAGGATATCCATCGCCTCCGGGAAGATTCCGGTGGGCACTGGGAGGTCGGCCGTGGGCGGGAATATCATGCTTGTCGGGGACGCCGCATGTCATGCCAAGCCCCTATCGGGCGGCGGCATATACACGGGCGTGACTGGAGCTCAGCTCTGCGCTCGGGTAGCCGATTCGTATCTGGAGGACCCGGGATCCACTCCCCTGTCCGAATACGATGCCCTCTGGAAGGACGCATTCGGCAGAGAGCTATCGAGGGCGTTCAGGGTCAGGAAGGTGTTCCTTGCACTGAACGATAAGAAGCTCGATAAAGCTCTCAGGATGTTCAACGATCCGGCAGTCAAAGAGTTGTTGGAGGGCAGAGGGGACATCGACTATCCAGCATCACTTTCGAAGGCGGTGCTGAAGCTTGCCCCTAAGCTCGCTCAGTTTTCCCCGCAGGTGATAGAGTCTCTTCTCTAGCTTCGGGTACTTCCCTGGATTGTCCATGACGAAGTAGTAGAGTGCCATGAATGCCGTGAGGCAACACCCTCCGATGAGTAGGCCGAGCGGCCATCTGGGTATTGGCACCTTGATGCCGAACGAAGAATCGGGGATCAGGCCGTCAACGCCCAGGGACTTCATGTAAGTCAGATTGACTAGGTTGCCCTCCGGCTCGAAGGAAACCATCTGGTTCCACTGCTCGTCCGAGAAGAACCCTCTGGATTTCAGTACAACCACGGTCGAGTTGCCCGTGAAGTTGAATGAGATACTGAATCTGAGGAAGTACGTGCTCTGGGAGAAGTACGAGCCGTGAGGCGTGTCCCTGTCAGTGGATATGTTGAGGTTCACTCGGGCGGACCCGTCAACTGCGAACATAGGATAGAGGATTGTCGTCTCTGGTTCTCCGTTCTCGAAAGTGGGAGGATCGGAGAAGTTGTCATCGACATCTCTGACCTCCTCCTGCGTGGCATACCTGTAAACGCCGACTGTCAGCTGCATGTTGGTCATTGTGGCGTTGGGGTCGTCGTAGGGGTTGCTGATGTTGAATGCCAGCCAGACCGTATCACCGGGGCGGACTGTCGGAGTGACGAAATCAGATAGGATGTTGTTCGCGTACTGTGGCGACCCAGGCTCGGTTATGTCAGCCGAAGCGCTCGAAGACCAAAGAACAATGAGAGTCCCGACGACGAGCGAGACAGCAGCCCGCTTCATATCGTGCTGCGAACCTCGACTCGCACTATATTGTTTTCGGTGTCGAAGAAGTGTTAAAAGCCCCTCGGACTATCTCAAAGACCAGATGTTCGGAGTCAGAGTCTCGCGGACGCTGGCGGAGGACATGAGGCTGTCGTTGCAGCGACGGCGCTTGGTCGATAAGACGAGAGCGATCGTGGAGGAGCTAGGATACGTCGTCATCCCAGTGCTCGGAACCCCGGACAGGGACCTCCTCGCGGAATACGGAGCCACCCTGGTCGAATCGAGCTTTCCTGAAAGAAAGCACAGGCGTGACCCGATCGAGGAGATAAGGACGTCCCTCGCGCTTCCGCCGGATCTGTTGAGGCTTCTTCCGGACAGATGGGAACTCCTTGGGAACGTCCTGGTTATCAGCTTGGACCCTGCCCTGGATCCCTATGAGAAGGAGATCGCAGAGGCATACGGAACAGTCCTCGATGCCAAGGCGGTTCTTAGGGAAGTCGGCTGGATCTCAGGGGATCTCAGGACTCCCGTGATGAGGAGAGTCTTCGGATCCGACACTGTCACCGTTCACCTCGAGAACGGCATCCTGTACAAGTTCGACGCTGAGAAGATCATGTTCTCCTCCGGCAACATGGAAGAGCGTATGCGGATGGCGGATACAGAGTGCAAAGGGGAGACGATCATCGACATGTTCGCGGGCATAGGTTACTTCTCGCTGCCCCTCGCCGTCTACCAGAAGCCGCACAGGATTGTATCGTGTGAACTCAACTCTGTCTCATTTGGGTTCTTGAAGGAGAACATCTCGCTGAATCATGTCGAAGATGTCATTGAACCTGTTCTGGGAGACAATAGGGATCTCCCTGGCGAGGGCATAGCTGACAGGGTCATAATGGGATATGTGAAGACAACGCATGAGTTCCTTCCTACCGCCCTGAGGCTTCTGAAGGACGGCGGCATCATTCACTACCATGAGACATGCCCGAACGCCCTCCTTCCTCACAGGCCGCTCGAAAGGCTCAAGGGGGCAGGAAAAGGCCAGCTCGTTGAAATCGTGAGGTACAAGGAGATCAAGTCATATGCTCCTGGCGTAAGCCATGTTGTGGTCGATGCCAGGTTTCTCAGCAAGCCTTGATATCGTCGGTGATTCCGGCTTCCCTCATCAACGCTGAGAACGCCTCGTGGTGATTCTGTGTCTCGTCGCTCTCGAGGACCTGCTTCGCCCTAGACTGCAGGTGTGCTCCGAATTCCTTCTCTTCCCTGGAGTATTTCCAGGCCTTGTTCTGCACGCCGAGGGCGAGGTAGAACGCGTATGCGATGGACCTGATCCGGTGGTCGTTGGATTTCTCCGCATCGAGGATCGCTACTGCCTCGCCAGCTCCCTTGGTCTTGTACGCCCTCACGACCTTGTCCGCGAACTGGCACGGGGCGGATAAGCCCGAGTACTTGGGCATCTTTGAGGACGCTTCATCGTGTGCGGCCTCCTTGAGCGCCTGCCGTATGACCTTCACGGGTGACTTGGCCGACTCGTCGTCGTCCTTATAGTGCTTCTCGGCGAGGTCTTTCGAGACGACAGCCTCGAGAGCGTATCTGCCGTGCGAGGACCAGTACTTAGAAAGCAGCCTGTTGACTGAATCGTCGTCGCTTATGACGATTGGATGAGTGATCTTGGAGAGTAGGCCCTTCAGAGCGGCGGCCTCGACGTCGTCCGACGCGATGTCCTTGACAAAGGATTCGAGGTCATCCCCGTAGCACCTGTCTCCGCGGACGAACGCTTTCCGGTCCTTCTCCTCGACGTGGCTCATTACCTCGCTGAGGTGCTTGTCTATCAGCTCCCTGTCGCCGATCTGGCCACTCGCGTATTTGTCAAGAAGGTCTTTGTCCAGAGACTTGTCTAGCAATCCCTTGCAGTCGGTCTTGCCTGCGACCTTCCTGAGCGGCCTGACGACCGATATGTTGAACTCTGTAAGGACATTGGGGACAGCCATCCCCTCAGCTAGTTTTGAGAGCGTGTTCTTCGACCTTGCGGCGCATTGGTCGCAGACGAGGACCTTCTTTCCCGCGCTCTCCCAGTCGAACTCGATGTGATTGGCCGACTGCGGGCTGTGCGGGCACGAATAGGTCTTTCCCTCAAGCTTTGTGGCTCCTACCGATTCGGCCGCGAGCTTCACATACCCATCCGGGGGCGCGGCTCTCCTTCCAGTGCACACGAAGTTGTCTCCGTAGGAATAGAAGTGCAGTCCTCTCTTCTTGACCAGGTCGAGCACTGCCATGACGCGCCACTTCGGAGAGTCGAAGTTCTGAACTCCAATCAGTTTCTCCCGGTCGGTCCTGCCTCTGATGGCGAACATGACCGTCCCGCCGGGGTACTTTGCAGAGGCCAGGTAGGGTGCTTTCTCCTCGTGTGCTAGGCTGATCGTGGCGGCGTACGCCCTCGCCAGCCGGTCACCTCTCCTCGCGAATTTGTCCAACTTGCCGGGGTCGTCCCTGTACTTCTGTATCCGCTCGAGGCGCTTCTCGGTCTTCTTGAACGGACACGAGACGCACTCCTCGGCGCAGTCAGGAAGAATCAGGTCGGGGCTGTCCTTCAGCGCCTTGGCCTTGTCTATCAAGTCTTTCTCTCGGACCTTCGAGGCGATCCTAGCGTTGACCCTAAGTTTGTACTTCTTGTTGCTCAGAGGCATGTCGGGACTTCACTTGGATGCAGCACTCCGCTAAAAGCCTTTTTCCCTACCATGCTATCGATGTTGCTGGGTACGTCCACAAAAGGTTATTAGTCGGGCCAGACCATAAGGAGATTTGCAGTATGCGGATGGGATAGATGTCTCAGGAAGACGACTTTATCAAGGGGTTCATCAAGGGGTTCCAGGAGGGCCTCCAGGATGCCTGGGAAGAAATCATAAGGCTCTCGACCAAGGGCTATACATCGAGAGAGCTCCAGATAATGGCCAAGACGAAGAAGTCGATGCTTTTCCAGAGGGTCCAGCAGAAGATCACGGAGCTGGAGCAGGCCACGGGCAGGAAGATACATGTCGAGGAGACGAAGGCGGGCCAGGCACCATCACAGGCTCAGCTCATGCCGGGCTGGAGCTATGTGATCAAGGAGGAGCGGCCCGAGAAGAGCTTCGGGCTCTTCACGTCTCTCTTGGCCAAAGGGAGCAGAGGCCTGTGCATTTCCAGGACTCACCCCGATACACTCAGAGAGAAGTACCGTTTTCAGGCTGAGGTGCTTTGGCTAACAAAGACCGAGACCCAGGCAGACGCGTTGAAGTCGTGGCCGGAATTCGTCTCTCCGAACAACCTCGCGCACCTTGCGTCCGCGATCAAGGACTTCCTCGCGAAGGGAGAGAACGGGGCGGTCATCATTGAGGGCCTCGAATACCTCACGACTCAGAACGATTTCAAGAGCGTGCTCAAGTTCGTTCAGCTGATTAACGAGCAAGTCGTCCTCGACAAAGGGTATTTGATAATCCCCGTTGACGCGGCCACAATGGAGGCAAAGGACTTCTCATTGATTGAACGCGAGATGAGCCAGGTTCTCTAGTCCAGTCAGGACCGCCTGATATCCTTTCTTATCCATTCGATGTACTCGGTCGAGAAGATTCCTGCCTTTCCGGCGTCGTAGAGCCCACACGGGAATTCCTGGCAGTCGCAACACCTTGTGAGCCCTTTAGTCTTTGAGCAGACGTATATGTCGCAGAATACCTCTCCTTTTCTGATCCCAGCCTCGCTCATCGCTATGCAGCCGCCGCACTTGTCTTTCTTGTAGGCGAGGCATGCGCCGCAGTAGAACCCGCACGGTCCGAGGAGGCTCTGATTCATTGTCTCTTTTGGCGGCACCCTGATCTTCTTGGCCAGCATCGAAGAGGAATATTCTCGTGCGTACAATAAACCTCTTGCCACAATGCGGTGGCCGAGAGATGATTGGCCTTCGACTCTCTCATGACGAATTTCATAAGAAAGGGCGATTCGGAGAGAGAGTCCAATGGCGCTGGATGCGAAGTCTGCGCTGAGTTTGGTTCTATCAGGGTGACACGAAGATAGTTCAAGCGACAAACGCGGAAACCAGCCGTGTGGCATCTTTGTACATAACGACACTCTAAAATAGCGGACCGCTTATGTCGGCTCGGAGGGGGTTGGTGCGCTTGAATGAGAAGCTGGCAGTGGTTCTTTCGCGCGTGTGTGTTCTCTTGCTTGTCTGCGTGATGTTGATGCAAGCTCCGGGAATGACTGCACTCGGCACAGCACGGGCTGCAGACGATGGAAACGGCGTGCTAAGGATGGGCTTTCTCCAGCCCGTCGATCGTGTGAACCCTTATATCGGTCTCAACGACGCGTCATACGTGTTCTACGGACTCGTCTACGACTACATGCACGTTCTGGGCAACGACATGAGCGTCACGGGCAACATCGCCACAGGCACCAGGCCCGTTCCCGTCAGCGACCCTGAGATGATAGGAAGGCCGTACGGATCCATCTGGGAATACAACATCACCACCAACGCGAGATGGCATGACGGCGAGCCGTTCACTGTAAATGATGTCATTTTCAACATCGAGTTGCAGTGCAGCGATGAAAACTACAGCATCATGTGGGCCTTCCAACCCTACACTTACTTCATGGAAAAAGCGGTGGCCATAGACGACGACACCGTGAGGGTTTACTTCTTCGACAGGAGCACAAAAGAACCGAAGGCGGCGGCGTATGGCTACCTTATCTCCATGCCGATGCTCCCAGAGCATCTCCTGAAAACGATGCTTGCCAGTGACATAATGACGTGGAACGGAGTGTTCCCCTCCTCGACCCCTCCTCTGGTCGGGACTGGGCCGTTCATGGTGACAGATCGTATTCTTGAGGAATGGACCGCCGGGTCGCAGATGACGCTTGTCAGAAACCCCAACTATCACTGGGGCGCAGACAAGAACAAGTACGTCCAGTTCGACAAGATTGAGATGAACTTCTACGATGATGCGACTTCGATGCGGCTGGCGTTGACCTCTGGCGACCTGGACGTTGCTCAGTTCCCGCCCGAGATCTACAAGTCCCTGAAGGAGGGCGTCGCGGATGGAACATACACAGACATAGCGACCTTTGACGGCCCGAAGATCACCGGGTTCTGGAGCGAGATCGAAGTCTGCATGAGCACAAAGGGATCGAACCCTTCGAGACTGGATCCGGTCATCCGTCAGGCGATGGCGACTGCCACGAACAAGACATACATCGTCCAGAACTACTACAGAGGTTTCGCGAATGAGGGCAGCACACTCATACCCCCGATCTATGACAAGTGGCACTACCAGCCGACAGCCTCCGAGGAGTTCAAGTTCGATCTGGACGTGGCCGCTGATATGCTTGAATCCGCTGGATACAGGTACCCGAGCCCCACTGCCACAATAAGGGAGGCGACTGCTGATAGCTATGCAGTCCAGCAAAGCCTCGTGCCCGCGGGCACCGAGCTAACCTACGAGATGATTGTCCGTCAGGAGTATCCGGAAGAACAGGCTATCGCCAACTATCTCAAGTCGGTTTGGAAGGACATTGGGATCAACCTGAATATTGTAGTCCTCTATGAATCGGCCATGTCGACCCGTGTCTACTCCTACAACTATGATACTTGCATATGGTACTGGAGCATGGACATAGATCCAAACTACATGCTGTACTGCCAGACGGAGCTCGCATGGTCGGGATGGAGCGACAACAAGTACTACAACCCGGCATACACCGAGAACTACAGCCTGTCTGTGTCCGCAATGGACTATGAAGACCGGAAGATGTATGTGGACAACTGCCAGCGGATTCACTACCGTGATGCGACCTGGATCATCTTTTCCGAGGCGTATCAGACATACGCTTGGAGGACAGACACATTCACCGGTTGGGGCGACTGGACTGCGAATCCCGGTAGGAGCTTGGACAACACCTGGAGCGGGAACCCGTTGCTCTTTGACCTCGTGTATATTGGAGGTGGAGGCGGAGGATTCGACGTGGGATCCGCCTCGATAGCGGCGGGTGTCGGTGGCGCGATCGTGGTTGTCGTGGCGGCAGTCTGGTGGATTAGGAAGAAGGGAAAGAAGAAGAAGGCAAGCCCTCTGGGAGAGTAGGAGAACAGAAGCGGCTAGATGGATGTCACGGAGTACCCCTCACGGGCCCTTGTGAGGCCGACACCTGGTTGCACGATGATCGATGAGAGAAACCGTTGACCCTGAGAGCGAGAACAAGGATGTGTAGCGCATGGATATGAGGAGGTTCTTGGCTAAGAAGGCCGTGTACCTAGCCATCACGCTGTTCGCTATCATACTGACGAACTTCCTCCTCTTCAGGATCATGCCCGGGGACCCGGCAAGGGCGATCATACCCAGGGGCGCGACACCAGAGGTCATCGAGAACCTCACGGCAAGGTTCCATCTAGATGAGCCCCTGTATAGACAGTTCTTCTACTATCTCGGAGACCTCTTCACTCTCGATTTCGGCATTACTTCAAGTTATATGCCAGGCACAGAAGTCGTAGACGTGCTAGTGCCACGTCTGTTCAACACCCTCTTGCTTATGGCATTCGGCACAGCCATCGCCATCTTTGCTGGGATTTCCCTTGGGAGGTTCATCGCGTGGCGGCGCGGATCAGCCGTTGATACTGCCGGGCTGGCGTTCTCGCTCACCTTCTATACGATGCCGACCTTCGTGCTGGCCCTGGCGCTGGTCATCTTCTTCGGGGGAACGCTCGGCTGGTTCCCGCTCAAGGGACCATACGGCGAGATACCGTTCTATGACAACCCGCCATCCTACCCTGACATGAACCTGGCTGAGAAGATCGTCAGCAGAGGATACCATCTCGTCCTGCCTGTGCTGGCCTTCAGTCTGCAATGGATGGCAGACTTCGTTCTTATCATGCGCAACTCTCTCACGGATGTGCTCACTGAAGATTACATACTGACAGCTAGAGCAAAGGGTCTGTCGGACGAGGAGGTCCTCAGAGAACACGCAATGAGGAACGCTTTGCTCCCTGTCGTGACCGTTGTCGCGATCACAGTAGGGTGGGTCATCGGCGGCGAGATCATGGTCGAGCTGATATTCTCCTACGAGGGAATTGGCCAGCTGACCTACGATGCGGTATACTACAGAGACTTTCCGATGCTGCAGGCGTTGTTCCTGCTGATGGCCGTCGGCGTGTTGTTCGCGAATCTGGTTGCGGACTTAGTCTACACCAAGCTCGACCCGAGGGTTAGGATTTGAGGTATTTCAATGTCTGAGAAGTGTCGATTACTCTGCAGATCCGGTAGACAGCCATCCCGGATACTGCACAGTATCCTCATTCTTCTCACTCTCCTTGCTATCGTGGCCGTGACTATAGCGGGATCGGCTGACAGCGTGATGATGTCCTCGATTAGGCTCCTGAGCGCGGCCCAGGACACAGAATCTCCGGTGGCGAACGCGGGAGAGGACTTCTCCACGTATGCCTGGGCGGAGACCGTCTTCAACGGGACGGCATCGTCCGATAATGTTGGGATATCCGCGTACACTTGGACCTTCGACGACGGAGGTCCCAGAACCCTCGCCGAAGCCGAGCCCGTCTATGTGTTCCAAGTACCCGGAAGCTACACAGTAACTCTCAACGTGACGGACCTCGAAGGCAACTGGGACACCGACTCGGTGACCATCACCGTCATCGAGGACCCGACGCCCCCGGACATCAGAGTGGTGTTTTACACCACCGTGTACGTCGGCGAGACAGCGACATTCAACGCGTCTCGCTCGTTTGATGTTCAGACAGAAGTCGCCAACATCTCATGGAACTTCACCTACGATGGAGAGGAAGTCACGGAGTACGGAACGGTTCTGGAATGGGAATTCGGCGCAGAGGGAGACTACGTCATCAGCCTAACGGTCACGAACAGAGCAGGCATGTCGAACACGACGACCTTGTCCTTGGCAGTTCAGCAGAAGCCGACCTGGATCGAGGAGCACTGGCTCGGGCTGTCGGTCTCCGTCGCTATCTTTGCCGTGGCGTGTCTGTACCTCTTCCTCAAGTACCGAAAGGACAACGCTCTGATGACTCCCGCAGAGAGAGAACGGGCAGCTCTGAGAGTCAAGGATGCAAAGAAGCTGTGGAAGACCTTCAGGAAGAACAAGCTGGGCTTTGCTGGCTTCTTCGTGCTCGTGATGTTCGGCCTGATGGCAATGCTCGCGCCTGTCCTCGCAACGGTTCCGAACCCAAACTACTACAGGAACTACGAGGAAACAAGACCTGGCTGGGACAACCCCGTCGAACCCACCTTCGATCGTTCTCCTTTCACGGGCTTCACCCACCCTCTCGGCACTGACTACATCGGCCGAGACATCTACAGCATGCTATTGTACGGAGCTCGCGCATCGTTGATGGTCGGCTTCGTGGCGACGGCGATCTCGATAGCAGTGGGTGTCGCGGTTGGACTGATTTCAGGTTACTATGGCAAGTATGCGGACGAGCTTCTCATGAGGGTCACGGACTACTTTCTGGTACTCCCGTGGTTCCCGCTGGTCATCGTGATCATGACCGTGCTCGGCCCCAAGTTCGAGTTCGTCATAATCACCATTGGAGTCACGAGCTGGCCCTCTACGGCCAGGATTGTGAGGGCACAGGTGCTGACGGTGAAGGAGAGGTCCTTCATCGAGAGGTCGAAAGCCATCGGAGCGAGCGACCTGCACATCATAAGGAAGCATGTGTTCCCGAACGTGCTTCCTTTGGTGTTCGCCAATACTGTCCTCCTGATCTCCACTGCGATTTTCACCGAGGCTTTCCTCGACTTCTTCGGCCTAGGAGACCCGACGGTAATCAGCTGGGGCATAATGCTCGAAGCGGCTTACGAGAACGGAGCGTTCGATTCTGGCGCCTGGTGGTGGACGGTTCCACCCTCGCTGGCCATTATCATCTGCGTGCTTTCCTTCTCGCTTGTAGGCTACGCCCTGGATGACATTTTCAACCCGCGGCTCAGGAAGCGTTAGGATCCAGTCACGAGCCGCGATGCTATCCGAACTCGAGGGCGGCGTACGACATCACGCCTTTGTTGAAACTGCCAACATCGAGCTTCGACCTCACCATCCTCTCAACGGGATGTCTGGGCTCCAGCCCGATGTCCAGGGCTACCTTTGTTGCTAGGAGGTTGTCGTTGTTGATCTCGACGTACACGGAGCGGCCGCCGAGGCTCCGCATGGTCGTGACCAGTAGGGCCTTTGCGTTTTCATAGTCCGGCTCGCTCATCATCCAGGGTCCCACCTCAGCCGCGTTGTCAGCCGATCTTCCGAGAGCGAAACCACTCAGCCTCTCCTGGGAGAAGATGCCAAATGAGTGGGACGTGTACGGCAGCATCAGGACCTCGATGATCTTCGACCTGTCCCATCCGAGCACCGCCCGGTCCAGTCTCTTGACGTCGTCCAAGTCCTCGGCCTCTAGGTTTCGCATTTGAACGTTCTTGGGTTCGATTACTATGTCATCTCTGGGCTTGCCTTGATAGATGGTGAGGTCGCCGATTTTGCGGAACCCCATGCCTGAGTAGAATCCCTTGGCCTCCGGTACGGCGTACAGCTCCACAATCTGCATCCCTTTGCCGTCGAAGTCGTCGAGCGCTCTCTTCATCATCTTCTTGCCGATGTTCTTCCTCCTGAAATCTGCCCTTACGACCACATGGCCGAGGAGAGCCCTCCTCGAGTGGTGGGTCGCGGTGACTGCTCCGACCACCTCGTTCCCAGAACACGCCACGATAGAGTCTCGGGGCGACACTGTGAGTATCCTTTCTATGTCGATAATGTCGTAGTTCCATCCTTCAGCGTTGATGAGGTCGAGAACAGGGGGTATGTCCTGTTCTTCCATCTCCCTCAGACGGACGCTGTCTTCGGTTGTCATCGTCTACAAATGGGTGATGGTGCTTCGTCTCATATTTGTTTCCGAAGGGAGCGCTCTGAGCAAGAATGCTGAGTACAGTCTCTTCTCGTCCGCGTCTGACCTGACAATCTCGAAGCCTGCCGCACGCATGGTCTCCCCTATTCGTCTGTCGAGCAGCAGCGAATGATAGTGCCAGCCCTTGTATTTCGGCAGATCCAGCTTGTAGATGTACTCTCCCCAGACTATAGGTGCTCTCCGCACTAGCTTCCAGTAGAGGTAGTTCTTCAGGTAAGAGAACACTGTGGACTCCTCCGAGAGCCCCTCCGCGTTCAGGAACACGGTCCCGTTGTCTTTGACGATCCTCCTGAGGGCCTTCAGGAACCTCTCCCTCGCGTCTGGCGGGACGTACTCGAAAGCCTCCGCGAACCAGACGCCGTCGAACGCCTCGCCGACAAACGGCAGGCCCAGGAGCATGTTGACCCGAACGAACTGGACCCCCTCGGACGAAAGCGCGCTATGTCCGTCCAGGAGTGATGAGAGAGACATGTCCGCTAGCACGACGGTGTTCCCGCCCTCGAGCAGGAGCGGCGCAGCCTTCGCGTAACCCCCTGCGAGGTCAAGGATCAGCTTACCGCTGCCCGTCATCGACAGGAAGACAGGGAGTAGCTCCCTTTCCTTGTCGTCCCAATCCCTGTAGGGGTCGTCGTAGCAAGCCACGGCCTCCTTGGACATCTCAGCCAAGAACTGCTCCCTTTTGCGCCGTTTGGCTTCCCTCATGAAGCCTTCCCCCTGTCAACAAATGAGTGCTCCCGCCGGGATTTGAACCCGGGTATCCAGCTCGAAAGGCTGGAATGATTGACCGGACTACACTACGGGAGCATGTCAGTGGGAGCGGACCTACGGCACTATAGAATGTCCGTATTTAACCCTTCGTCGGCCAGCTTGACAGGTCAGTAGCGTGGCCAGTCCGAGACAAACATTTAATGTAAGTGCTGTTCATGCCGCTGTGTCATGGATCAACCGAAGGAAAAACTGAGCGTCGCGGAGCTCACAAGGAAGTACATCGACAGGCACCCAAGCGTAAGGGATTGCATCAGCAAGGACCTCGTGAACTATTCCTCCCTCTCCCGGCTGATAATGAAGGACACGGGGGTGAAGCACGAAGAGGCCGTTCTGGCAGCCAGCCGGAGGTACGCTGCCAAGCTATCGAAGACGGACTCCGAGGGCGAGATAATGAGGGTGTTCGAGGAGAGCCGGCTGGAGCTCAAGACCCGCATCTGCATTGTCGTGGCCAAGAACGAGTGGATCGTTCTGAGGAACCTCGAGGACGTCGTCAAGAAGATTCTGTCCGAGAAGAGCACGATGCAGGTGATGCAGAGCGCGAACGGAATCACCGTCATATCTGAGGATAAGTACCTTCCGAGCATCACAAGGGCGATCGGAGAAGACCACATCATCAGCGTCAAGCAGAACCTAGCGGAGATCACCGTCAAGAGCCCTGCCCGGATCGAGGAGACCCGCGGGGCCTTCGCCTACCTTCTATCTATGTTGTCTGAA